>LFCJ01000201.1_pt1 | contig 35137 bp, 30 predicted proteins | sample 643141 | NCBI WGS metagenome assembly LFCJ01 (sample SAMN03766243, study PRJNA286221) | soda lake metagenome | biome: soda lake; feature: Kulunda steppe; material: water; isolation source: sample B1-Br-g2 brine of Lake Bitter-1 | place: Russia: Kulunda steppe | collected 2010-07
ATTCCAACAGGTTCTCAAGATCCATATGCCTTAAGGAGACAAGCTAAAGGAATAATTGATATTTTACTTGCAGCTGAGATTAAATTACCGTTAGCAGAATTAATTGATTTAGTCTTAGAGAAATATGCAACTGCTGATTTATTAGAGCGTGAGCAAGAAGAATTAACTACAGAAATAATAGAGTTTTTTGAATTGAGATTAGAAAAACTATTAGAAAGTAAAGAGATCAGATATGATGTTATCTCAGCAGTACTAGCTACAGAAATTACAGAAGTAAATGATTTATTAAATCGAGCTAAGCAATTTATGAAATTTAGAAAGCAGGAAGGTTTTTCTGAATTGATTACAGCCTTTGAGCGGGTTAGTAACTTAGCAACTAAAAAACCAGCTGAAGCAGAATTAGATAGTGATTGTTTTGCTAAGGATGTTGAGAATAAATTATATGATAAATACCAAACTGTAAAAAAAGAAGTAGAAGACTTACTAGATGAAGAGTCTTATCAACAGGCTTTAGTAAAAATCAGTAGCTTAAAGCCAGCAATTGATAACTTCTTTAACGAAGTAATGGTAATGGCTGATGATGAGCAGTTACGCAATAATCGGCTTGCTTTATTAAATGAGATTGCTACTTTAGCAAAAGAGACTGTTGACTTAACAGAGATAGTGGTAGATTAAAATTTAAATCAGGCTATAGTCTTAAGACTATAGCCTGATTTTATCTTTAATGAAAATTAATCTTAATTATATTTTGAATTATAAAGGATTTTAAGTTATAATCTAGTAGTTAATATATAAGAGAAGTAGATATTTATTAGATTTAGTAGTAAAAAATGAATAAATTTAAGAGATGAAATGTATCATATAAAGAGATACTTTGCTAAAAAAGCTAGAAGAAGGTAAGGTGGAAACTAATGGTTGACAAGTTTGATTCTAAAGATATATCATATGATGAAAATTTAATAGAGGAGATACGTTTAAGTAATGATTTAATAAACCTAGTAGGTGAGTACACTAACCTTAAACAAGCTGGAAAGAGTTACAAAGCGTTATGTCCCTTCCACGAAGAAAAGACACCTTCTTTTAATGTTGATCCAGATAAGCAGTTATATTATTGTTTTGGTTGCAGTGCAGGTGGAAATGCTTATAATTTTGTAATGGAGACAGAAGGAATGACTTTCCCCGAGGCAATTAAATATTTAGCTGATAGAGCAGGAATTATTTTGCCAGAAAAAAAGACTAATAAAAAATATAAAAAAAGGAAAAATAAGAAAGAGAAGCTTTATGAAATTCATGAGTTGGTTGTTAAATTTTATAATTACCTCTTAACTGAAAAAGAAATAGGAAAAGAAGCTTATCAATATCTACAAGAACGTAACTTTACTGATGAAATAATTGCTAAGTTCAAATTGGGTTTTGCTCCTAATAGATGGCAAGCAGTATATAATTTTTTGAGTAAAAAAGGCTACTCTGATCAAATTATAGAAGAGGCAGGTTTGATATTACCACGTAAAAGTAGTGGTTATTATGATCGTTTTCGTGGTAGAGTTATCTTTAGTATTTACGATTTTCGTGGACAGGCAATTGCTTTTGGTGGTCGGATTATAGAAGATATAGATCAACCTAAGTATTTAAATTCTCCTGAAACTATAATTTATAATAAGAGTAGAAATTTATATGGTTTAAACTGGGCCAAACAGAGTATTCAACAGAGTAATCAAGCAATTATAGTAGAAGGTTATACGGATGTAATTAGAGCCCATCAATTTGGGATAGAAAATGTAATTGCTTCTTTAGGGACTTCTTTAACTAGAGAACAGGCTAAATTATTAAATAGATATGCCGAGCAAATTTATATAGCTTATGACTCTGATGCTGCAGGAGCAGAAGCAACTATTAGAGGATTAGATATTTTAAAGCAGGCTGGATTGCAGGTTAAGGTTATCCAATTACCCCAAGGAGAAGATCCAGATGATTTTATTAGTCAGCAGGGAAAAGATAAGTTTTTAGACTTACAATCTAAAGCAGTATCATTAGTTGACTTTAAGTTAAATAATATAATAAAAGGAAGAAATCTTAAAGAAATTGATAATAAAATAAAAGTAGTCAATAATATAATAGATGTTTTAGCAGCTATCAATAATAAAATAGAGCTAGATGAATATATTAAACAAGTATCGGAAGAGATTAAGGTATCACCTCAGATTTTAAGAAGTGAGCTTAAAGATTATAGCAGTAATAAAAAGAGAAGAAATAAAAGCAATACTGCTAAGACTAATAATAAGCTAAGTAGGAATAATAAAGCTAGATTAAGGGAAAGATTAAATGAGAATAAGTCTAATTATTATCAAAAAACGGTAGAAAAACTAATTGGTGTTATGTTGGCTGATAGCCAAGCTATTTATCAGGTAAAAGAGGAATTAGATAAAGATTGTTTTAGGCAAGAGGCTTATCAAGAATTAATCACTTCTCTTTTTAACGCAGATTTGGCTGATAATTCAATTGATATAAATCAATTATTACAAGAACTTAAAAGCAGGCAAGCTAAAGATATCTTATTAAAAGAATCAGTTCGAGCAGAAAATAAAAATTATAATCAAGCTATTATTAATGATTATATTAATAGAATAAAGGAGTATCAAATTAAGATGAAGTTAGAAGAATTAGATAGACAGATAAAAGAAGCTGAAAAGAGTGGAGAAACTGATAAAGCGATTAAGCTATTACAACAATATCAGCAGTTAACTCGAGGGGAGGGAATGTAGATGGTGATTGAGAAGCAAGAGTTAAAAGAAGAAGTGGATAGATTATTAGATAAAAAAGAGAATGAAGATGAGATTAGTTATGAAGAGATTATAGATAATTTGGCAGAGTTTGATTTAGAAGCAGATGAGATTGAAGAAATTTATGATAGATTCTCTGAAGAGGGAATTCGAGTGACTGAAGAAGATGAAGTAGATCAAATGGAGGAAGAAGAAAATTTAAAAGATCAATTTGAAGTAGATTTTTCTGCTACTATAAATGTTAGTGATCCTGTAAAGATGTATTTAAAAGAGATAGGGCGTGTACCATTGCTTGATGGTGAAGAAGAAAAGAAATTATCTAAAAAGATGGAAGAGGGTGAAGACTGGGCCAGACAGAAATTAGTTGCTGCTAATTTACGTTTAGTAGTCAGTATAGCTAAAAAATATACTGGGCGAGGTTTATCATTTTTAGATTTAATTCAAGAAGGTAATATGGGACTAATTAAGGCGGTAGAGAAATTCGATTATAAAAAAGGATATAAGTTTAGTACTTATGCTACATGGTGGATAAGACAAGCTATTACGAGAGCTATTGCAGATCAATCTCGTAATATTAGAGTTCCGGTTCATATGGTAGAAACTATTAATAAAGTAATTAGGGTATCGAATGACTTGAAAAAAAGGTTAGGTCGTGATCCTAGTGTAGAAGAGATAGCAAAGCAGATGGATATTAAAGAAGAGAAGGTAAGAAAGGTACAAGAGATTGCTCAAGATACTGTCTCTTTAGAGACTCCAATTGGTGATGAAGAAGATAGTTTTTTAGGTGATTTTATCGAGGATGAGTCTGCTGCTGAACCATCACAAGTGATTTCAAATATGTTCTTACAAGAACAATTAGAAGATGTATTAGATAGCCTAAAAGATAGAGAAAAGAGGATTTTAAAGCTTAGATTTGGTCTTGAAGATAGTCGAGCTCGTACTTTAGAAGAAGTAGGTAAAGAGTTTGGAGTAACTCGCGAGCGAATTAGACAGATTGAGGCTAAGGCTTTACGTAAACTGCGTCACCCAAGTAGAAGCAAGAAGTTAAGGGACTTTCTATCTTAAAATTAAACTCCATCCTATTTGATGGGGTTTAATTTTTTATTTTTGCAGGGTTTTACTGCTGAGTATTGAATAATAAGTATTGAAGAAATATTAATTTAAAAGAAGAGTGGTTATTATGAAATTGTCAAAACGTCTTAAAACTGTAGTCTCTTTATTAGAACTACCAGCTAAAATAGCAGATATTGGTACTGATCATGCCTATTTACCAATTTATCTGGCTAAGAAATCACCTGAATCTAGAATTATAGCTGTTGAAAACAAAAAGCAGCCCTATAATGCTGCCCAAAAGCATATAAAAAATGCAGGACTTAGTGATAAAATAGAGCTTAGACTAGGTTCAGGGCTAGAAGTAATTGAAATTGGAGAGATTGATAGCTTGATTATAGCTGGTATGGGAGCTAAAACTATTAGGGAGATACTTAGTAACTCTTATCAATTGGCCCAAGGTTTAGATAGAATTATTCTCCAGGCAATGGCTGGTACTGCTAAATTACGCAGCTGGCTAGTTGAGAATAATTTTAAACTTGTTGATGAGTGGTTAGTGGAGGGAAAAGAAATATATCAGATTTTGTTAGTTAAACCAGGTCAGCAAGAGGTTGAAGATGATTTTTTACTTGAGCTTGGCCCTAAGCTAATAAAGAAAGCAATAAAGGGCCAACAAAATGATCTGACAATTAAATATTTAACTAGCCTTAAGCATAAATGGCAGAGAATAAGTGCAGAAATTAGAGAGAAAAAAGATTCTCAACATCCGAAAGTGATAAGCTTAGAAGAGAAACTAAAGAGGTTAGAAATGATTTTGCAGGAGGTGAAAGATAATGAATAAGAAATTAAAAGCAGCTAGAGTAAGTGATGTTATTGCTTTGCTTAATCAAATTGCCCCTGAAAACTTAGCTGAAGACTGGGATAATATAGGCTTACAAGTGGGTGATTATAATACTGAAGTTAATAAGATTTTAGTTGCTTTAGATGTTAATCAAACGGTCTTAAAAGAAGCGATTGAAAAAGAGGCTGAGCTTATAATAGCTCATCATCCAGTTATTTTTTCTGGGCTTGATTCTTTAACTAGAAACACAGAACTTGGTGATTTGATCTATCAAGCTATTAAAGCCGATATTTCAATTTATGTCATGCATACTAATTATGATATAGCAGATGAAGGGCTAAATTATCAGTTATTAAAGAGATTAGAGCTTAAAGAAACAGGGATATTACATAAGACTGCTGAACATGATTTGAAGAAATTAGCCGTATTTGTGCCTCAAGATGAAGCAGATCAGTTAAGAGATGCTATGGCTAAAGAAGGAGCAGGTTGGATTGGAGATTATAGCCATTGCTTTTTTAAACAGAGTGGAATTGGTAGTTTTAAGCCTTTATCTGGGAGTGACCCTTATATTGGTAAGCGGGATGAAATAAGCGAAGTAGAAGAAGTTAAATTAGAAACTGTAGTTAAAGCTCCTGATTTAAAGGCTGTTATCAAAAGAATGCTTAAAGCACATCCTTATGAGGAAGTGGCTTATGATATCTATGATTTAGAGAATAAATCTGAAGCTATTGGAATAGGTAAAGTAGGTGAATTAGAGACTGAGCTATTATTAAAAGATTATTTAGAACTTATCAAAGATAAGCTAGATCTTGCTAATTTAAAAGTAGTAACAGATTCCTTAGCAGAAAATATTAAAAGAGTTGCTGTTTGTGGTGGTAGTGGGGCTGACTATATTAAAGCGGCTGCAGCAAAAGGAGTTGATTTATACATTACTGGTGATATCAAATACCACCAAGCTCAATTGGCTGAGGAATTAGGATTGAATTTAGTTGATGCAGGACATTATGGAACAGAAAAGATAATGAAAGATGCAGTTTGTAATAAATTAATAGATCAATTAGCAGCAAATAATTATGGGGCAAAAGTAATAGCTTCAAAAATCAATACTAATCCAGTAGAATTTTTTTAAAAGGTAGGGTTTATTATAACCTACCTTTTTTGTATTTATCGCTATTTTATTAGGAGGGGTACTAATGATAAAATTAGAACTATTATACAGATTACAGAGCTTAGATGATGAAAAGAAAGAAATTAAAAAAGAGCTAGAGGTGAATGACTTAGCTCAAAAAATGGCTAAAATCAAAGAAGAGATTAGTAATTTTGCGGCTGAAGTCGAAAATGAAGCAGAAAATTTAGCCAAGCTAGAAAAGAAGCTTAGAAAAGAAGAATTGAAAAATGAAGAGTTAATTGGAGCTGAAAAGAAGTATGAAAAACAGCTTTATTCAGGTGATAAAGGATCAAAAGAGCTTAAACAATTGCAGACTAAGATTGATTCTGTAAAAAAAGAAAAGTTAGAGCTTGAAGAAGATCTGTTAAATTTGATGATGGAAGTAGAAGATAAAGCTGAAGAGATAGTAAGTTTGAAAAATAAATTAAGTAATAAAAGAAACGAGCTAGCAGAATTAAAAGAAAGTTATAAGAGTAAAGAGAAGAGATTAAAAGAAGAGCTAGAAAATATAGAAAGACAAAAGGTAAATATCAAAGCAGAACTAGAACAGGAGTTGTTAGAAAAGTATCAAAAATTGTATCAGAAAAAACATGGCAGAGCAGTTGTGAAGATAGAAGATGGTTATTGTATGGGATGTAGGATGTCTTTACCGCTTGATTTAATCGATAAGGTTAATACAGGAGGGAAGGTTGTAACTTGTGAAAACTGTAATAGAATTTTATATCTAGACTAGTAAACAATAAAGCTGCTATCTAATTTAAAGCTGTAATTGACATTGAGTTAAATAAATGCTATAATTTTATAGAACTTAAAAGAAAGATAAGTTGGTTGAGCAATCGCAAATGTGTTGCTACATTTGAGGAAAGTCCGGGCTCTATAGAGCAGGATGCTGGTTAACAACCAGCCGGAGTAATCCGCGGGCCAGTGCCACAGAAAAGAGACCGCCTACAGTATGTTTTTAGTAGGTAAGGGTGAAAAGGTGTGGTAAAAGCACACCGGGATTCTGGTGACAGAAGCCGCATGGTAAACCCCATCCAGAGCAAGATCTAATAGAGAAGGGCTAAAAGCTGCTCGCTTATCCTTCTGGGTTGATCGCTAGAGATAGTAAGCAATTACTATCCTAGATGGATGATTGCTGCCTGTAAAGGTACAGAACCCGGCTTACAGACCTACTTATCTTTTGTTAACCACTCTTTATTATTTAATTGGGAGTGGTCTTTTTTTATCTATTTACGCTCAAGAACGTTAATAGTTTTTTATAAAATTTTATTTTAAATGGTTTTAATCAGCGTGTTTTTGTATTCATCACCCCAAGAGTACTTCCTCAGTCAGCAAAGATCGCTTCCTTCAGGGTGCAGCGAAAACCTGCGTCTCCTGCTTTTAATCTATTTTCTTAATGATTCTGGCTCTTAAAAAGCATAGTAACCTATAAAAAATTGACGCGAAATTATTTCTGATACTAATTGACAATTTAAAGTAGATAATTTAAAATTATAAAGTAGATGATTAGATTAATTATAATTAATTTAGGGAGTGGAAAAATGACCAACTTAGGCTATCTTGGACCTGAAGGAACATATACTGAAATTGCTGCAAGAGAATATAATGGAGAGGTCGATGAATATATTGCCTTTGATGATATAAGAACTTTATTTATGGCAGTAAAGGAAAAAAAGCTTGAACGAGCTATAGTGCCATTGGAAAATTCTCTTCAAGGAGCAGTTACTTTAACCTTAGATTTATTAGTAGAGATTGATTTGCAAATATCTGATGAAATTATAATTCCGATTAACCATAGTTTAATAGCTAATAAAGATTTAGAGTTAAGTGAAATCAAAAATGTTATTTCTCATCCACAGGCCTTAGCTCAATGTAGAAATTTTTTGCAAGAGAATTTAAGTGATTATAATGTTAATACTGCTAGTAGTACAGCAGAAGCAGTAAAACAGATTACTAAATTAGATGAAAGTTGGGCAGCGATTGCCAATTATAAACTAGCAGATTTTTATCCAGTTAAAGTAATATCTGAAATGATACAAGATAATAAAGATAATTGGACTCGTTTTGTTATCTTAGGAGGAGATCAAACTAAAATTACTGGGAATGATAAGACTTCTCTGATTCTTTCTCCAGGACGAGATAAACCAGGTAATTTATATAAGATATTACGTGAGTTTGCTCGTAGAAATATTAATTTAACTCGAATTGAATCTAGACCAGCTAAAAAGAAGTTAGGTGATTATATCTTTTTTATCGATTGTGAAGGACATTATCAGCAAGATAAATTAGCTAATGTTTTAGATGAACTAGAAGAAAAAACTAAGTGGTTGAAAGTGCTTGGATCTTATCGTAAAGTTGAAATTTAAGTAGCTTTTTAATCTTAGGGAGGGATAATTATGGCAGGTCATTCTAAATGGGCCAACATTAAGCATAAGAAAAAGAAGCAAGATAAAAAACGTGGGAAGCTATTTTCTAAATTAGTCAAAAAGATTACAGTGGCTGCTAGAGAAGGTGGCGGCGATCCAGAGATAAATAATGATCTTGATTTAGCAATTCAAAAGGCTAGAGATGCTAATATGCCTAAAGATAATATTGAGCGAGCAATTAAGCGTGGAACAGGAGAGCTTGATGGTGTTGATTATGAAAAAATGGTCTATGAGGGCTATGCACCGGCTGGAGTTGCACTCTATATTGATGTCATGAGTGATAATCGCAATCGTACAGTATCAGAACTGCGAAGTCTCTTGTCAAATAATGGGGGTAACTTAGGGGAAGATGGCTGTGTGGCTTGGATGTTTGAACGAAAGGGCCAACTAATTATTAATCTTGATGAATGTGAAATAGATGATGATGAGCTAATGTTAGCAGCTATTGAGGCTGGAGCAGAAGATATAAATATTAATCAAGATAATGTAGAGATATTAACTGAGCCAGGAGATTTACAAAAGACAAGAAAGGCTATGGAAGAAGAAGGCTATGAATTTTCCTCAGGAGATTTAGCGATGATACCTAAAAATGAAATTGTATTAGAGAATACTTCTGACGCAAAAAAGGTAGTTAAACTAGTCGATAAACTTGAGGATCATGACGATGTACAAGATGTTTACGCTAATTTTGATATTCCAGATGAGGTAATGGTAGAAATTGAAGATGAAATTTAACTATTAATGTGGCCTTGTGCCACATTTTATTTTAGAATTAAGAATTAAAAGCACACAGATTAAAAGCATTTAAGATAAAAAATATTAAAAAATTTATTTTGATTTGAATTTTATTTTTAGATTTTGACTCTAATCTGCGTTAATCGTTTTTGATCTGCGTTAATCTGTGTAAACCGCTTTTGATCTTGATTTTAATTTTAATTGTCAATTATAAAAGCTGGAGGGTAGATAAATGATAACATATTTAGAGGGTGAAATATTACGAAAGTCGCTTGATCATGTTGTAGTTTTAAATAATGGGGTAGGCTATAAAGTACATGTTTCTGATAGAATCTATTCGCAGTTAAAAGAAGATTCTATAGAATTACATATTTATACTCATATTAGAGAAGATCGCTTTAATCTTTATGGCTTTTTAGAATTATCTGAGCTTGAGCTGTTTGAAAAGCTGTTAGGTGTTTCTAGAATTGGCCCTAAAGCAGGTTTGAATATTTTATCTAGTATGCCAGTTAGACAGTTTAAATTAGCAGTAGCAGAAGGTAAAGTAGAAGAGTTAAAACAGGTTAAAGGGGTAGGTAAAAAGACTGCTAAACGCTTAATATTAGAGTTGCAAGAAAAGATTAATCTTGATAAGATAATAGATGATAGTAATAAATCAGTCGATAATGGGAAAATTAATGATGCAGTTGAAGCCCTAACAAATTTAGGTTATCAAAAGTTAGCTGCTAGAAAAGCTGTGAATCAGGCTTGTCAAGATAGTGAAAAAGAGCTATCATTAGAAGAGTTGATTAAAGAGGCTTTAGGATATTTTAACTAATGGCAAGGGGGTAAATTATGGAAGAGCGATTTGTATCTCCTGCTAATAAGAATGAAGATCTTGAATTGAATCTACGACCGTCAGGATTTGATGATTATATAGGTCAGGAGAAAATAAAAGATAATTTAAAGGTGTTTATAGAGGCTGCTAAAGGGAGAAATGAGCCATTAGACCATGTTTTATTGTATGGTCCACCAGGCTTAGGAAAGACAACTTTATCTAATATAATTGCTAATGAGATGCAGGTTGATTTAAAAACTACATCTGGGCCAGCAATTGAAAAACCTGGAGATTTAGCAGCAATTTTAACTAAATTAAGTCCTAGTGATGTATTATTCATTGATGAAATCCATCGCTTGAATCGAGTAGTTGAGGAGGTTCTTTATCCAGCGATGGAGGATTACTCGCTGGATATTATAATTGGTAATGGTCCTAGTGCTCGTTCAGTTAGAGTTGATTTGCCTTCATTTACTTTAGTGGGGGCAACCACTAGAGCTGGAGATTTAACCTCTCCACTACGTGATAGATTTGGAGTGATTAATAGATTACAATTTTATACTTTAGAGGAATTAGAGAAGATTATTATTAGATCTGCTAGAGTATTAGAAGTTAAGATTGAAGCCGGTGGAGCTAAAGAGATTGCTTTACGCTCGCGTGGTACACCCAGAATTGCTAACCGTTTTTTAAAACGGGTTAGAGATTTTGCTCAGATTGAAGGTGAAGGGATAATTACTAAAGAGATTGCTAAAAAATCTTTAGATAGATTAGATGTTGATAAAAAAGGTTTAGATAAAACAGATAGAAAGATTTTAAAGACAATCATTCATAAATTTTCTGGTGGTCCGGTGGGATTATCGACTTTAGCAGCGGCTATTAATGAGGCTAAAGAGACTATTGAGGATGTTTATGAACCTTATTTGTTGCAGATTGGGTATTTACAGCGGACTTCTTGTGGTCGAAAAGCAAGTAAACAAGCCTATAACCATTTAAATATCGAGGTGAATAATAATTAAAAGTATGGCTAATTTTTTAATTTTATTAGGTGTAGTATTCTTATTGGGAGGAATTTTAATAAAAGCGGGGGTTCCTTTAGGCAATCTGCCAGGTGATATTAGAGTTAATGGTCAAAATTTTGCACTTTATTTGCCGATAACTACTTCTATTTTAGTTAGCATTATACTTTCTTTATTATTTAGATTATTAAATTAATAGTAAATTATCATTGGAGGATTGGATTATGGATGTAGCAGAATTTGATTTTGATTTACCAGAAGATAAAATAGCACAAAAGCCTGTTGAACCAAGAGATAGTTCTAAATTAATGGTTTTAAATAGAAAAGAAGATAGTATAGAAGATAAAGAATTCACTGATATTATAGATTATTTAGAGCCCGGCGATGTTTTAGTTAGAAATAACACTCAAGTAATACCAGCTCGGCTCTTTGGACAAAAGGCAGAGACTGGTGGGAAGGTAGAATTTCTATTATTGACTAAAGTTGAACTGGATACTTGGGAAGTATTAGTAAGACCTGGGAAGAAGCTTAAACAAGGGACAAGGGTGATTTTTGGAGATGATGATTTAGAAGCAGTAGTTAAATCTAGAACTGACTTTGGAGGTCGAGTTGTTGAGTTTAACTATCAAGGTGTTTTTGAGAATATTTTAGATAAATTAGGTGAAATGCCTCTTCCTCCTTATATAGAAGCAGAACTAGAAGAAGCGGATAAATATCAAACTGTCTATGCTAAGGTTAGAGGAGCAGCTGCTGCTCCTACAGCAGGGTTACATTTTACTGATAGTTTATTAGAAAGAATTAAAGCTAAAGGAATTGAAATAGTAGATATTACACTTCATGTTGGTCTAGGAACCTTTAGACCTGTTAAAGCAGATAAAGTAGAAGAACATGAAATGCATGCTGAATACTATGAAGTTTCCAAACAAACAGCCGAGAAGATAAACCAAGCTAAAGAAAATGGAAATAAAGTAGTAACTGTAGGAACAACTTCAACTAGAACTTTAGAGACAGTTGCCAATTCCAAAGGTTTAGTTGAAGCAGATAAAGGTTGGACTGATATTTTTATTTATCCTGGCTATGAATTTAAGGCTGCAGATGCTTTAATAACTAACTTCCATCTACCTAAGTCCACTTTAATAATGATGATTAGTGCTTTTTATGATAAAGAAAAGATTATGCAGGCCTATCAACACGCTATGGATAATCAGTATAGATTTTATAGCTTTGGCGATGCGATGGTTATTATATAGTTTACAGTTGATAGTTTACAGTTTACAGTTGAAATCAAGACCTTTAAAAGCTTTAGTTCAATAAAAAAAGTTTTTAGCTTTGATTGTAGGAACCAGAAACCAGTCAAAGTCAAGAACTATGTGGTTTTGAAGTAAAGATTTTGATTTTTATGTTTTTGAACTTAACTGTCAACTGTCAACTGTAAACTATAAACTATCAATTGATCTACTTGGAGGGATTTAATGAGTTTTGAATATAAATTAAAAGACGAGTCGACGACAACTAAGGCCAGAGTAGGAGAGTTAACAACTCCACATGGAGTTATAGAAACTCCTGTTTTTATGCCAGTAGGTACTAAAGCTACAGTTAAAGCGATGTCTGTTGAGGAATTAAAAGAGATTAAATCACAGATAATCTTAAGTAATACTTATCATTTATATTTGCGACCAGGTCATGAGTTAATTGCTCAAGCTGGCGGATTGCATGAATTTATGAACTGGGATCGACCTATTTTAACTGATAGTGGTGGTTTTCAAGTCTTTAGCTTAGGCGATTTAAATGAAATAACAGAAGAAGGTGTAACTTTTCAATCACATCTTGATGGGTCGAAGCATTTTATCAGTCCGGAAAAATCAATTGAGATTCAGATGGCTTTAGGGGCTGATATTATTATGGCCTTTGATGAGTGTATTCCTCATCCTGCTAAAAGAGATTATATAACTGATTCGATCAAAAGGACTGATCGGTGGCTAGCTAGGTGTATTGAGGCACATACTCGTGATGATCAAGCTTTGTTTGGGATTATGCAAGGTGGCATGGAGCAAGATTTGAGAGCAGAAAGTGCTAAGATGATTAGAGAATATGATCTACCAGGTTATGCAATTGGAGGTTTAAGTGTTGGTGAATCTAAAGAGGAAATGTTGGATGTTTTAGACTATGCTCCAGATTTGTTGCCGGAAAACAAGCCGAGATATTTGATGGGAGTAGGAACTCCTTATGACTTGTTTGAAGGAATCATGCGTGGAGTTGATATGTTTGATTGTGTCTTTCCAACTCGAGTTGCTCGCAATGGAGCGGTCTTTACTTCGCAAGGACGAATTACTGTCCGTAATGCTTGTTATAAGGATGATTTTACTCCGCTTGATTCTAATTGTGATTGCTATGTTTGTAATAACTATAGTCGAGCCTACATTAGACATTTAATTAAGCGTAATGAAATTTTAGGATTAAGATTAACTACCTATCATAACCTGTATTTTATGATTGAAATTACTGAAAAAATCAAAGCAGCAATTGCTAAAGGAGATTTTTTATCTTATCGTGAAGAATTTTATCGAAGTTATGATTTAGAGGATAAACTTTAAAAAGTTAAGAGAATAAATTTGGAGTTTAAATTTTTAAAATAAATTAAGGAGGAATTTAAAATGGACATATTGCTTGCGTTAATTCCCTGGGTTATTATTTTTGGGGTGTTTTGGTTTTTATTCATTCGACCACAGAAAAAACAAAGACAAGAAAGAGAGGATATGCTTGATAAGTTAAAAGTAGGAGATAAGATAGTTACTATTGGTGGGATAAAAGGAAGAATAACTGAAATAGGTGAAGATAATGATTTAAGGATTGAGATAGCATCAGAAGTAGAAATTCATGTTAGTAAAAATGCAATAGGCAATATAGAAAATAATTAGCGTAATTATTAGAATAGATGCTGGGAGGAACTAAGAGTGTTTAGCAAAGAAGGAGTTAAAGAGCTTGTTGAATCAGTTTTAATAGCTGGTGTCTTGGCTTTTTTAATAATTAATTTTGTAGCACAATCTTTTGTGGTTCAAGGTCATTCTATGGAACCTACATTAAGTAGTGGGGAGAGATTATTTGTTAATAAATTTATCTATCATTTTCGCTCACCTGAGCGTGGTGAAGTGGTAGTATTAGATCCGCCAGGAGATATTAATCCTTTTATTAAGCGGATTGTTGGCTTGCCAGGTGATGAAATTGAAATTTTAGATGGCCAGTTATATGTTAATAATGAAGCTGTTGAAGAGGATTATATTCAAGAGGATGTAAATAGAGATTTTGGCCCGCATGAAGTTAAAGATGGTAAGTATTTTGTCATGGGTGATAATAGAAATTATAGCTCTGATAGTAGAAACCATAAGATAGGTGATATACCTGAAGATAATATTCATGGCAAAGCCTTTTGGTTGTATTGGCCTTTAACTGAGGTAAGACTGATTGATAAAGCTAACTATAATGAACTTTAACAGATTAAAAAAGTTAAATAATTTAAGGCCAAGATTTTGATTTTGTCGAAATCTTGGTTTTTTTATTATTATAAGTCAAAAATTCGAATAAAAAAAGGAGTTATTATATATGTCTAGAATCATGGTAAATGGGTATCAAAAAAGTGTTAGATAAATTATAAACTTATCAGAGAGGATGAGATAAATGTTAATTGATAAATTATCTTTGAGAAAAAAGTTTATTTTATTAGTTTTATTGCTTGTCTTAATTCCACAGCTTATATTTTCTGTTTTTGCTTATTGGCAGCTTAGCAGTATTTTTGCTAATGAAGAAGTACAAACTGCTATTTCTGAGTTGCAGCAAAGAGATGAGGTTTCTGATAGAGCAATACAGATAGCAGATAGTATAGGTGATGGTGTCGCTTCGGCTAGAAATCAGGGGTTATTATTACTTATAACAATTATAATAGTAGCTGTTTTACTTGCGATTAAATTTTCTGATAGTTTACTTAACCCAATTCTTAAGATTTCACAGGGTATGCAAAAAGTGAACGAAGGAGATTTGACAGTTCAAATTGATATTGAGCGTGAAGATGAGTTAGGTGATTTGGTTGATAGCTTTAATGAAAATGTTGAGACAGAAAGAAATTTAATAATTCGTTTAATGGATGAGATGGAGAATTTGTCAGCCTATAGTGAAGAATTATCAGCATCTTCTGAAGAAGGAAATGCTAGCATAGAAGAGAATAATAGAATTTTAGAAGATATGATGTCAAGTATTGAAGAAATTTCTGCAGTAAGTCAAGAAGTTACTGCTTTGGCCCAAGAGGCTAGCTCACAGTCTCAAATGGGTAGTAGAAATATTGAGAGTACAGTTGATAGTATGGAAGAAATAGATAGGGCTGTTAAAGAGACTGTGGATGTAATTAATGCTTTAGATAATAACTCACAAGAGATTGGTAAGATTGTGGAATTAATTACTAACATAGCTGAACAGACTAATCTTTTAGCTTTAAACGCTGCAATTGAGGCAGCTAGAGCTGGAGAACATGGGCAAGGTTTTGCTGTAGTAGCAGAAGAAATTAGAGAGTTAGCAGAGGAGACTGGTAAAGCAACTGAGAATATAGCCGGGCTAATTCAAGAGACACAAACTCGTTCTGACGCTGGGTTAGAGGCTATAAAAGAAGTAGAGGATAAAAGTAACGAAGGACGCCAGATTGCAGAGGAGACTGGTGAAGTCTTTATTGAGATAGAATCATCAATTGAGAATACTTCTAAGCAAGTGGAGAGAACAGCTGATTATGCACAGAATTTAGCTAAAAATAGCGAAAGAGTGATGGAAGCTTCAGGGGAAATAAATAATATGTCTGATGAGGTCACTTCATCTTCACAAGAACTTGCTAATATGGCACAAAAGCTGCAGAGATTAATTGATGATTTTAAAGTTTAAAATAATTTCTAACTAAAAATTAAGATTTTAAAACTCCTCTAACTAATTAATTAGTTAGAGGAGTTTTAGATTTTTTAAAGAAGATAATTAATTGACAATCACATAATAAACAAGTTATAATTAGTTCATGTGTGTTAGGTAATATATAACTTGTTAAGGAATAATCTATTAATTTAGATGAGAAAAGGAAGGGGAAGATTAATGAACTGGAAGCAAAAAAGAATGATTAAAATCTCTACAGTTTTAATAGTTTTAGCAGCAGCAGCATATTTTTTATACCCAATTGGTGAATCGATTAATTTGGGTCTTGATCTACAAGGGGGAACTAATGTAATCCTTGAGGCACAAGAGGAAGAAGATGCTGAAGTTGATGATCAGGCTATGGAGAGAATCATTAGTGTAATTAATCGTAGGGTAGATGAGCTGGGATTAACTGAGCCTGAAGTGCGTCGTGATGGAGAAAGAAGAATTGCTGTTTCTTTACCTGGAGTTGAAGAACCAGGAGAAGCAATAGATTTGATTGGTCAGACGGCACAACTGGAGTTTCGTGATGGTAATACAGGTGAAGTGTTAATGACTGGTGAATATCTTGAAGATGCCAGCGCAACTCGTCAGCAGGATCAAGTTGGTCGTAGTGAAGCAGTAATTCAGTTTCAGCTAAGTGATGAAGGTGGAAGAAGATTTAGAGAGATAACGCGAGAACGTGTTGGAGAAGTAATTAGTATTCATTTAGATGATGAGGAATTGACAAGTCCAACAGTTCAGCAAGAATTAGGAGATAGTGGAGTTATAACTGGCTATGAATCTATAGAAGAAGCACATGAGCATGCTTTATTATTAAGAGCAGGTGCTTTGCCAATGCCAGTTGAAGTAATTGAGAATAGGACTATGGGGCCAACGTTAGGTGAGATGTCAGTTCAACAAAGTGTCAAAGCTGGTATTATAGGATTAGCTTTAATTGTGATCTTTATCAGTTTAAGCTATAAATTATCAGGAGTAATGGCTTCCCTAGCATTATTATTTTATAGTATCTTAGTATTAGGGGTCTTGGCAGGTTTAAATGCAACATTAACTCTACCTGGTATTGGAGGTTTAATCCTATCAATTGGTATGGCAGTAGATGCTAATGTAATTATCTTTGAGCGGATTAAGTATGAATATCGAGAAGGTAAGAGTCTAAAGGCTGCGATTGATTCAGGATTTAAAAGGGCCTATATGACTATTTTAGACTCGAATATAACTACTTTAATTACAGCAGCTATTTTAGCCTATTTCAGTACTGGAGTAGTAAGAGGATTTGCTATTACTTTAAGTATTGGTATTTTGGCTAGTATGTTTACTGCAATTTTAGTGACAAGGTTATTAGTTGATACGACTGTAAGTATGAGTTTCAAAAATAAAGTTAAGCTTTTTGGACTATCAAGGGGGTAAATATTTAAATGAAGGATATAGATATAATTGATAAAAGAAAGATCTGGCTTACTATTTCAGCAGTATTAGTTATAATAGCTCTTGGTTCAATCTTATCTAGGGGTTTGAATATGGGAATAGATTTTACTGGTGGAACAGTAATGGAGTTTGATTTTGAAGCAGAAGTAACAACTGATGAAATAAGAGTTATTTTAGAAGAACATGATGTAGAACAGACCGGTTCCATTCAACATTTAGAAGATAATGGTGTTTTAGTTCGAACTGAAGATTTATCACAGGATCAAATAAATGGCATTCAAGCTCAAATAGAAGATGAATTTTCAGGGGTTGAAATGCTAAGAACTGATATGGTAGGGCCAACGATTGGTGAAGAATTAAGAAGTAGTGCTATCTGGGCTTTATTAATTGCTGGAGTGGCAATTGTAATTTATATTAGTTTCAGATTTGAATTTAGATTTTCTATAGCAGCATTAGTAGCTTTGGCCCATGATGTTGTAATTGTTTTAGGAGTCTTTTCATTATTTCAGTTAGAGATTGATCAAGCAATGATTGCTGCTTTATTGACAATAGTCGGTTATTCAATTAACGATACAATTGTTATCTCTGATAGAATTAGAGAAGAGGTTCAATTTGCTAAAACTCGTAAAGAGCCATTAGCCAAACTGGCTAATAATGCAGTAGTTGAAACGCTACCGCGTTCAATCAATACTTCAATTACTACGTTATTACCAATAATGGCTATTTTAATTCTTGGTGGAACAACGATCCAAAACTTTATGTTTGCTTTATTAATTGGTATGTTATCTGGAACTTATTCTTCAATTTTTGTAGCCAGTCCAGTACTTGTAAGTTGGGACAAAAAGTCACCAATGAAGCGTAATTTTTGAATAACTCACAATTTGGAAAGGTATAATAATTATGATATAATCAACTAAATCATAAGGGGGCAAAAGTTATGATGAAATTTTTTAAAAAAGCTTTAACTACTGGTCTAGGAGCAGTCTTTTTAACTAAAGATAAAATTGAAGAAATAGCACAAGAACTGGTAAAAGAGGGAACTGTGAGTAGAGAAGAAGCAGAAGAATTAATCGATGATATGTTAGAAAGATCGAAAGAACAGTCTGAATTAGTGAGACAAAAAATAAAGACTGAAATAGATAATAATTTAGACCGAGCAGGTTTAGCTAAAAAAGACGAGGTTAATCAATTAAAGAATAAAGTAGAAAATCTTGAGCTGAAGTTAAAACATTTAGAGCGTAAACTTGATGATGAGTGCAAAGGAGAATAAATGATACTTGATTTGATTGCAATAATTATTATTTTACTTGGGGTTTTAGGTACCATATTACCCGGTGTTCCTGGAACCCCTGCTATATTTTTAATGGCTTTAATCTATGCTTGGTTAAAAGAATTTGCTGTTTTGACTGGACGACAGGTTATTTTACTCTTAGCATTAATGTTAATCGCACAGGGAGTTGAATATTTAGCTAGTTTTTTAAGTGCTAAATATTATGGTGCCAGCAAGCTGGGACTGATTGGTGCATTTATAGGTACAGCTTTAGGTATTTTATTTTTAGGGCCGCTAGGTTTTCTAATAGGTCCCTTTATTGGAGCAGTAGTCTTTGAGCTTTTTACTGATAAAAGTTTCAAAACTGCTGTTAAAGTTGGTTTTGGGACAGTAGTTGGTTCGTTAGGAGGCTCACTTTTCTCCTTTTTAGTAGCAATAGCAATGGCTAGTATCTTTATATTCAATATTTTAGCCGGATAAAGAGTCTGGAGGAGGAATTATGATCTTTAGAGGTATATCAAAAAAATATAGGCATATTAAACGTTATCGAAAAATAGTCGAAGTATTATTAAAAAATGGCTTCGGATTTGCAATAGAGGCCATGGACTTACACCAGTTTATACCACTGAGCAAAAGGCTAAAAAAGATAGATACCTCTAGCCCTGAAGAGGGTAGAGCTAAGAGATTAAGAAAGGTATTAGAAGAGTTAGGACCTACCTTTGTCAAACTAGGGCAATTATTAAGTACCAGACCTGATTTAATACCTGTAGAATATATAGAAGAGTTTGAAAAATTACAAGATGAAGTACCAGCGATGGACTTTTCTGATGTAGTTGAAGTATTAAATAATAGTTTGCCTAACTCTTATAGTCAATACTTCTCTGATTTAGATTCGACTCCTTTAGCTAGTGCATCAATAGGTCAGGTTCATAAAGCAGTCTTAAATTCTGGTCAAGAAGTAGTAGTTAAAGTTCAGCGGCCGAATATAAAATCAACTATTGAGACTGATATTGAGATTATGTTGACTTTAGCCCAATTAATGGAAAACAGAATTTTTTCTGATAGTTTTTTTGATCCAGTAGAAGTAGTTAATGAGTTTTCAGAGATTATAACCGAAGAGTTAGATTATAGGATTGAGGCTAAAAATTATAAACGTTTTAAGAGGAATTTTTCTGAAGAAGAAGATGTTAAAGTGGCTAAAATTTATAATGATTTAACTAACAAAAAAGTATTGACTATGGAATACATAAAAGGAATTGGGATTAAGCAGGTAGATAGTAAAATAGAACGTAAAGAGTTGGCCCAAGTCATCAGTGATTCGTTTATGAAACAGATTTTAATTGATGGTTTTTTTCATGGTGATCCTCATCCAGGAAATATATTAATAACTTGTGACTATAAATTAGCCTTGATTGACTTTGGTGTTGTAGGTCAATTAAATAGAGATGATAAGGAAATTATTGCTAGTTTATTTATTTCAGTAATCAAAAAAGAGGTTGATGGGATAGTAGATGCATTATTAGAGTTAGGAATGCTAACTGAAGAGATTGATCTAAAGCCTTTTAAACGAGACTTTTATAAACTGCTTGATAGATATCATGGAGTAGCTCTAGAAGAGATTGAGATTGGTGTAATATTGAATAAAATTTTAGAGTTGGCTTATTGTTATAAGATTAAATTACCGATAGAGTTTATCTTACTTGGCAAGTCAATGGTTACTATTGAAGGTGTAGTAGAGAAATTAGATCCTGAGTTTAATTTTATCAAATCAGCTCAACCTTTTATTAAAGAGATCTTAAAACAGAGATATAATCCAAAAAGAATTGCTAGTGATCTTTTTTCTGAAACAAAAGATTTTTTAGAGGTTTTAAAGAAGTTACCAGATGATAGTAAAGAAGTTTTTGAGCTGCTTAAAAAAGATAAATTACAAGTGAATATGAAGCATTTAGAATTAGATAGATTAATTTCAAAACTTGATATAGTGATTAATCGACTCTCAGTTTCAATTATAGTGACTGCCTTAATTATTGGTTCTTCATTAATTATGTTATCTGATAGGGGAACGATGCTTTTTGGCTATCCTATTATTGGAGTTACAGGATATATAATTGCTGCCTTTTTAGGCATTTGGCTGGTGATATCAATTTTACGTTCTGGTAGATTTTAGATAAATGGAGGGATTACTTTGAATGGGGAGAGAGTTTGGGAGCTAAGAGATGATTTAGCAGGTGATTTAGATAATAGTTTAGATTTAGACCCTTTATTACTTAAATTATTATATAATCGTGGTTTAGAAACAACAGAAGCGATAAAAGAATTTTTAGATTTTAAACTTGATAATCTAGAAGATCCTTTTTTATTACTAGGGATGAAAAAAGCAGTTGAGCGGATAAAAAAAGCTAAAGAAAAGAATGAAAAAATAATAATTTATGGTGATTATGATGCCGATGGAATAACTTCTACAGCAAGCTTAATGATTTATTTATCTACTTTAGCTATTGATACTGACTACTATATCCCTAATCGCTTAAAAGAGGGGTATGGATTAAATAAAGTTGCTTTAAGAAAGATTATCCAAGAGCAAGAGGCTGATTTAATAATTACCGTTGATTGTGGTATAAAGGCCTATTCTGAGGCAGATTTTTTAGCCGATAAAGGAGTAGACTTAATCATTACTGATCATCATACCCCAGATCTCCCACTGCCAAAAGCAGTGGCAGTTATAAATCCCAAGCAACAAAAATGTAATTATCCTAATAATAATCTGGCTGGAGTAGGTTTGGCTTTTAAATTAATTACTGCTCTACAACAAGATTTAGGAGATAAAGATTATAAGCAATTTATTACACTAGCAACCTTAGGAACTATAGCTGATATTGTTCCTTTGTTAAAAGAGAATAGAATTATTACTAAAAATGGATTGAGCCTGCTTAATAATTTAAAAGATTCAGGAATTAAAAATTATGGCTTACAGGCCTTACTTGAAGTCTCTGGCTATATAGAAAAACCTATAACTGCTGGTAGTGTAGGCTACAATATTGCTCCAAGGCTCAATGCTGCTGGTAGAATGGGCCAAGCTGAATTGGCTGTCGAACTATTTTTAAGCTCTAGTTATCAAGAGGCTAAGCAGATAGCTAAAGAGCTAGATAAATTAAATAATCAGCGTCAAGATATAAGCCAAAGAATCTTAGCAGAAGCTGAGGCTGAAATAAAAAAATGTGATTTGACTGAAGAATGGATTTTTGTAGTTGCTGGTGAAAATTGGCATACAGGAGTAATTGGTAATGTTGCATCAGATTTAAATGAGAAATATCATCGACCTGTGGTGCTAATTTCATTATCTGATGGGCAAGGAACTGGCTCAGCTCGAAGTATAAAAGGCTATCATCTTTACCAAGCTTTAAAGGCAAATGAAGAATTATTGCTTGCCTTTGGAGGTCATAGTCAGGCAGCTGGATTGACTATTCAAGAGGAGCAGATAGCAAAGCTTAGAAAGTCGCTAAATCAGTCTGCTAAAAAAGAGCTTAATAGAAGTGACTTAAACCCAAGAATAAGATTAGATAGTGAAGTAGAATTAAAAGAACTTGATTTAGATCTAGTAAAGAGATTAGAAGAGTTAGAACCATTTGGTTGTGGAAATCCTGGTCCTAAGTTTTTATTATCTGAAGCTAAGATTAAAGCTTTTAAACAGGTTGGTAAAGATAATACCCACTTAAAGTTAACTATTCAAGATGGAGCAGAAGCAGTAGATGCTATTGCTTTTAGTATGGGGGATTTAGCAGATTTAATCAGCAATAATAAAGAGGTTTCACTGGTCTTTACTCCCGAAATTAATTCTTGGCGAGGTAGAACAAAGTTGCAACTTAAGATAAGGGATATCAAATTTTCTGGATTATCATTTACAGAACAAATATTAAGTAAAGAAAAAGATCTATTAGCTAAAGAAGGTGAATATCAACTAGCAACTAGGGATAATTATAATTCTATTAAAGAAATAACAACTGATAATTTGAGTTTAATTGATAAACGGGGTAAAATGAAGAGCAATGAGTCGATAAGAGAGTTATTGAGCAAAAAAGATAATGGCTTAATTTATGTAAATGATCGTAAAGAAAGTATTAAACTCAGCAAAGAATTATCTCATAACAGAAAAGAAGATGATTTAATCTTTTATGACACTGCATTAGAATTTGAGAATAGAGTTAGAATTTTAATGGATTTTAAATCAGGTAAATATAAATGGTTAGTCATAAATAATACTTTTGATTATCGTTTAGCTAAGTCTGAATTCGAGGTCTTTTTAATTTATGCTCCACCCTTGAGCCAAGCTGAGCTTAAAAAAATCTTTGCTTTAAGTTTAGAGAATAAAATTAAGGATTATTATTTAAGTTATGATAGTAGTGATTTTAAAAATGGGGATAAGATATTAAATAAATTATATCCTAGTCGTGAGTTATTAGCTAAGATATATATCTTTTTTTACAAACTAAAAGATGACCAAGGATTAATAGATAAGACTAAAGCAGAACTGCTTAGATTGTTTAAAGAAGAAAATAATTTAAGCTCTAGTATTGAGACAATTATCACTGCCTTAGCTATTTTTAAAGAGTTAGGATTAATTGATTGGAATCAATCACAACAGAGCTTCCAATTTCAAGCTAGGGCTGAAGATAAATTAGATTTAACAAGCTCAATTCGTTATAATGAAGGAGTAAAGTTAAAAGAAGAGTTTGCAGAGATGAAATCTACACTAAATCAAGAGCTAGAACTACTTGTTGATTATCTTAAAAATGAAATTTAAATTGAGAGGAGAGGATAATAATGAATTTAGCAGATAAGATTAGAAATATTTCAGATTTTCCTAAGGAGGGCATTGAATTTAAAGATATTACTACTTTGTTAAAGGATGTTGATGCTTTTCGAGAGGCAATAACTAAATTAGCTGATGAGTATCGTAGTAAAGAGATAGACTATGTAATAGGTATTGAAGCTAGAGGATTTTTGATTGGTGCACCATTAGCTTTAGAATTAGATAAAGGTTTCATACCAGTTAGAAAAGAAGGTAAACTTCCGGCTGAGACTTTAAGGAAAGAATATGACTTAGAGTATGGAAGTAATATAATTGAAATACATAAGGATGCATTTGATAAAGGAGACAAAATTTTAATTGTTGATGATTTATTGGCTACTGGTGGTACGCTAGAGGCTACTGTAGAGATGGTAGAAGATTTAGGTGGAGATATTGTTGGAATTGGCTTTTTGCTAGAGCTTGGATTTTTAGATGGTAGGGATAAACTAGATGGCTATGATGTCTATTCACTAATCATTGAATAGATAAAAACTACTAAAGTTTTTAATTTATAAAGGAGTATTTACTTATGGGATCATTAGATATGTCAAAAGAAGAGATATTAGAGAATTTAATTGCTGAAATAAAATCTTATACAGAAGATCCAAATCTCGATTTGGTCTATAAAGCCTATGAATATGCTAAAAAAGCTCATCAAGAACAGAAAAGAATTTCAGGCGAGCCCTATATTGTCCATCCGTTAGCAGCAGCTAGGATTATGGCAGATCTTGAACTGGATGTAATCTCTATTGCTGCTTCAATACTACATGATGTAGTTGAAGATACTGAAATTACTAAAGAGGATATAGCTGAAGAATTTGGTGAGGAGGTAGCTTTATTAGTTAATGGTGTTACTAAATTAAGCCGCATAGATTTTAAATCAAGGGAAGAACAACAAGCAGAAACATTAAGAAAGATGTTTTTGGCTATGGCGGAAGATATTAGAGTTATACTCATTAAGTTAAGTGATCGTATCCATAATATGAGAACTTTAGAGTATTTACCTGAAAAAAAGAAGAAAATCAAGGCCAAAGAGACTCTAGAGATTTATGCACCCTTGGCCCATCGTTTAGGGATGTCTCGTTTGAAATGGGAGCTTGAGGATTTAAGTTTTAAACATCTTGAACCTGAAAAGTACTATGAAGTCGTAGATAAGATTGCTAAAAATCGTGCCGAGAGAAAAGAGCATATTAAAAATGCGATTATGACCTTAGATGAGAAGTTATCGGAAGTAGGTATTAATGCTAAAATGTATGGAAGGCCAAAGCATATTTATAGCATTTATCAAAAGATGGTTAATTATGATAAAGAATTTAATGAAATATATGATTTAACAGCCTTTAGAGTTATAGTAGATAATGTAAAGGAATGTTATGAAGTTTTAGGAATCATCCATGAATTATGGAATCCGGTTCCTGGTCGGATTAAAGATTATATAGCTATGCCTAAATCTAATATGTATCAATCACTTCATACTACTGTGATTGAATCAACTGGGGAGCCGCTTGAGATTCAGATTAGAACTTGGGAGATGCATCGAACGGCTGAGTATGGTATTGCCGCTCATTGGCGTTATAAAGATGGCAATAAAAAGGATGAAAACTTTGAGCGTAAGCTTTCATGGTTAAGGCAATTACTTGAATGGCAAAAAGATTTAAACGATGCTAAAGAGTTTATGGAGACTTTAAAGATTGATTTATTTGAAGATGAGGTATTTGTTTTTACTCCTGATGGTGATGTGATTTCTCTGCCTAAAGGGGCTACTCCGATAGATTTTGCCTATAATATTCATACAGAGATTGGCCATACCTGTGTTGGGGCCAAAGTCAACGGACAGATAATTCCTTTAGAATATCGTTTAGATAATGGTGATATAGTTGAAATTTTAACTTCAAAAAATAGTACTCCTAGTCGAGATTGGTTAAATTTAGTAAAGACATCACGGGCCAAAAGTAAGATAAAGAAATGGTTTAAAGAACAACGCAAAGAAGAAGCAGCAGCTAAAGGTAAAGAGCTATTGCAAAAAAGATTACGCAAAGAAGAAGTCTGTATTAAGGAAGTGGAAAAGGAAGAGAAACTACAACAGATTGCTAAAGAGTTAGGGGCTACTACTATAGAAAGTCTTTATGCTGCTTTAGGTTATAATAAATTCTCAGTAGCTGAAGTAGTAGATAAGCTTAAACCTGAATGTGAAGAAGAGAAAGAAGAAGTTGATGATATAGATGAGTTAATAGAAAAGACCTCTAGTTGTCAAAAAAATGCTGGTGAAGGTGTTAAAGTAAAAGGTATGGATGGACTTTTAGTTAAACTTGCTAACTGCTGTAATCCAGTGCCTGGAGATGAGATTGTTGGTTATATAACTCGAGGACGTGGTGTATCAGTTCATCGAAGAGACTGCCCTAATTTAAAGAATCTGCTTGAGAATGATAAAGAAAGAATTACTGAAGTAGAATGGCATGTAGAGCGGCAATCTACTTATCAAGTTGAAATTAGAATAGAGGCTCTTGATAAGAAATCTCTATTAAAAGATTTAACAACCGTAATTTCAGAATCTGGAGTTAATATTGCTTCAATTAATTCTCATACTGATAATAAGAGGCTAGCTAAAATGACAATAATTTTAGAAATAGGTAGTTTAAAGCATATGAAAGATATAATTAATAAATTAGAAGAAGTTGATGGAGTAGTTAAAGTTGAGCGAGCTAATCCGAGCTAGATGATATAAAAAATTGACGATTGACAATTAAAGTTCAAAATCATTAAGGCCAAGGTCTATACAAAGCATTATAATCAAAAGGTTAATTGACTGTGTAAATTTTATTCGCTGCATTAATTTTAATCGAGGTTTACTATGCTTTGAACTGAAGAGTTTAAAGTTCTTGCTTTTAACTGTAAACTATAAACTGTCAACTGTCAACTGTCAACTGTATCAAGTGGGGGGATAAAAATGCGTCTTGTTGTGCAAAGAGTAAAAAGTGCTTCAGTAGAAGTCGATGATAATAAAATTGCTGAGATTGAAGCTGGTTTATTAGTTTATTTAGGTATTGGAGCAGATGATGAGCAATCAGATATTAATTATTTAGTTGATAAGATATTAGATTTAAGAATTTTTTCTAATGAAGGCAAAATGGATTTATCTGCTACTGATGTAGCAGCTGATTTATTAATAGTTCCTCAGTTTACTCTGTATGGAAGTTGTCATGAAGGACGCAGACCTGATTTTTCTCAGGCGGCAGGTATAAATGAAGCACGAGAGTTATATGAAAAGTTTATTGCTACTTTAAAAAATCAGACTGAATTGAAAGTAGCTACTGGTAGGTTTCAGGCTTATATGAATGTGGAATCAATTAATGATGGTCCAGTTACTATGCTAATTGAGAGCAAGAAAAGATTTTAAGTAGAGGAGTAATTAAATTTGGAATTAAAAATTAAGTGCAAAGAAAGTTATTATGCTGCTCTAGCTAATATGCTAAGAGCAGTTATACCTGGATTAGAGATAATAAATGATTCTAAAACAGAGGCTGAATATTTATTGCAGGTAAACATTTTACTAGCAAGCGAAAGAAATATGGCTGTAGCTAAATTATATAAATCTAAGCAAATAATTTTGCGTCATGAAAAATCTTTTGTAGTTGAAACTGAGAATAAAAGGGCCAACGTAGAAAAGAAAGAACTAAAACTTGTAATAATGGAATTATTTAATCAATATTTCGGCTATAATATTAATCCATGGGGTATTTTAACGGGAGTTAGACCGACTAAATTAGCAAATAGTCTACTAAAGAAGGGGCTAAATTATGATCAATTAGCAAGAAAACTAAATTCTGATTATGGAATCAGTAAAAATAAGAGAGATTTATTACTTGATGTTGTAAGAAGAGAAAATAAACTATTAACTAATGAAAAGAATAAAGCAAAAAAGTTAGGAATTTATATAGGAATTCCTTTCTGCCCTAGTAAATGCACTTACTGTTCTTTTGCTTCCTATCCAATCAAAAAATTCAACTCTTATTTAACAGATTTTTTAGCGGCACTACATCTTGAAATTGAAGAACTAGGAAGTATAATTAAGCAATTAAATCTAGAAATTAATACGATTTATCTTGGTGGTGGTACGCCAACTGTCTTAGATGAAAAGCAATTAAGTAATTTATTAACTAAACTAAAGCAATACTTTACTCTCAAGCAAGAATTCACAGTAGAAGCTGGTAGAGTTGATACAATAACTGAAGCTAAATTAAAGCTATTAAAACAATTTAATGCTAATCGAATCTGTATTAACCCTCAGACTATGAACCAAGCTACTCTAGAACAGCTTAATAGAAAGCATAGTGCAGCTCAGATTAAAAAAACTGTTGCTTTAGCTCGCAAAATAGGATTTGAGACCATTAATATGGATTTGATTATAGGGCTGCCTGACGAAGGAGTTTCTGAAATAGAAAATACAGTTAATGATGTAATAAAATTAGCACCAGAAAATATAACTTTACATGCTCTAGCCTATAAGCGTGCTGCTAGTTTAGAATATAAAAAAGAATTAGCTAAAATAAAAAGACTAAGAAAAACTTTTTTTCTACTGAGAAAAAGGCTTGCTAATTCAGGTTTAAAACCTTATTATATGTATAGGCAGAAACAGACAGTTGGTAATCTAGAAAATATAGGTTATACTAAAAAAGGACATGAATCAATTTATAATATTGCAATGATTGAAGAGAACCAAAGCATTATAGCCTTTGGAGGAGGTGGAATAACTAAGTTATTAGACCCCAAAACTCAAAAATTCAATCGAATTATTAATCCGCGCAATCCAGCTCAATATATTGATGGGGTAAAAGATAAAATTACTGAAAAAAAGTTGGAATTGACAAGCTTATTTGGATAAGTTAAAATGTGACTTAGTGGATTTATTTTTGGGAATTTATTCTGTGTGAAAGTGAAAATTTTAAAGGAGGAAAAATAAATTATGATTTTTGATGCTTTAAGAAAGAATACTAAAATAATAGTTTTAGTGGTAGTTGTAACCTTTGCCTTAGGTGGTACAGTTGCCTATTTTGCAATGGGAGATAGTGGTCAACAAACAGATAATCAGCAGATACAACATGAAGATACATCTGATCCTATTGTATTAGTCAATGATGCTGAGATTACAACTCAAGAGTTTGAAGAACAATTTGGTAGTTTCTTACAACAACAACAGCAACAACAACAAGGTGAACTTGCTGCTCATCATTATTTATCTTTGCGCTCAAATGTATTAGATAATTTAGTTGAGCAAGAATTGATTCAACAAGAGGCAGAAACAAAAGGCTTTGTTGATGAGGTTAGTGATGAAGATATAGAAGAAGAAATAGATGAGATTATAGCACAAGGAATGGTTAGTTCACGAGATGAGTTGGAACAAGCACTGCAATATAGTGGAATAAGCATGGAAGAGTTTAATGAGCAAATGAAAGCCCAATTAGCTGTGCAAAAAATGGCTGAAGAAAAGTTAGCTGAAGCAGAGGTTTCAGATGAAGAGCTTTCAGAACAATTAGAAGAACAAGGTTCTGAAAGAGTAGCTGCAAGTCATATCTTAATTTCTACTCAAGAAAGAAGTGAAGCAGAAGCAGAAGAGTTAATCAATGAAGTAGTAGAGAGATTAGATGCTGGTGAAGATTTTGCTGAGTTAGCTCAAGAATATTCTGATGACCCTTCTGCTCAACAAGGTGGAGATTTAGGTGAGTTTGGCCCAGGTGAAATGGTACCTGAATTTGAAGCAGCAGCTTTTGCTTTAGAAGAAGGAGAGATTAGTAATCCTGTTAGATCTGACTTTGGTTATCATTTAATTGAGCTAAATGAAAAGCTTGAATTAAGTGAGGATGAATTAGCTGAACAAGAAGATCAAATTAGAGATAGAATGGTTAATGAGAGAGAACAGCAAATAATTAGAGATTGGTTAGAAGAATTAAAGGCTGAAGCGGAAATTGAGATTAAAGATACAGAAATAAAAGCATATAGAGCTGCACAAGATGGGAATTATGAAGCAGCGTTAGAAGGATATAAAGAGGCACTAACAGAGTCAGCTGATGCTTATCACTTATACTTTAATATAGCACAGATATATTTAGAGCAGGATGATACTGAAGCAGCTATGGATGCCTATCGTGAGGCTATAGAAAAGTATCCAGAGCAGGGTGATTTTTATATTGAGTTAGGTTCTTTGTATGAAATGGAAGACGATTATGAAGCAGCTATTGAAGTTTATGAAGAAGGTCTAGCTGAAAATGAAGATAATGCAGAAATTAATTATGCTATTGCAGAACTCTATCGTGAACAAGGTGATGAGGATAAAGCAATAGAGCATTATGAGAGATTAGTTGATTTATCTGGTAATGATATGACTTTCTTGCAAGGAGTAGTTAGAGCTTATCAAGAAATGGGCTTAGAAGAAGAAGCTGATGAGCTGGAAGAAAAAATTAAGCAAATTCAGCAAGAACAGCAAGAAATGATGATGCAACAGATGGAACAACAAATGCAGCAAATGGATGAAGAGGATATAGATGATATGGAAAATATGGAAGATGCCGAAGAGATGGAAGAAGAGATTGAACTAGAGATTGAGTAAGTTATTGTAGGAGGGAAATCAAATGGAGATTCAAGCACCGAGAGGTACTACAGATATATTACCTCAAGATACTGCCAAATGGCAGTATCTTGAGAATATTGCCCAAAAAGTTTTTGCTAATTATAATTATCAAGAAATTAGAACGCCTATTTTTGAAAGTACTGAGCTATTTACTAGAGGGATTGGTGAAGCTACTGATATTGTACAAAAAGAGATGTATACTTTTACAGATAAGAGTCAGCGTGAGATAACTCTTAGACCAGAAGGTACTGCTTCAGTAGTTAGAGCTTTTTTGGAAAATAAGATTTATGGTCAGGCTCAGCCAACTAAATATTTTTATTTCGGGCCAATGTTTAGATATGAAAGACCACAGACAGGACGTTATCGACAGTTTCATCAGTTAGGAGCAGAAGTTTTCGGGAGTCATGACCCTGCTATTGATGTTGAAGTTATTAAATTAGGTCTTGATATTTTAGCGGAGTTAGGACTTGAAAATTTTGCTTTACATTTAAATAGTATTGGATGTCCCGAATGTCGACCTAATTACATAGAAAAATTAAAGGATTATTTAAATCCTTATCTTGAGCAATTATGTGATAACTGTCAGGATAGATATGAACGTAACCCTTTGCGAATTCTTGATTGTAAAACAGATAGAGATTTAGAGTTTATGGAAGATGTGCCTAAAATTTATGAAAATTTATGCTCTGAATGTGATGAGCATTTTGATCAAGTAAAAGATTATCTAGATGATTTAGAAATAGATTATATCTTAAATCCGCGTTTAGTAAGAGGTCTTGATTATTATAGTAAGACTGCCTTTGAGGTGATTTATAATGGTCTTGGAGCTCAGGATACTATCTTTGGTGGCGGTCGATATGATGCTTTAGTAGAAGAAATTGGTGAGCGAGATGTTCCTGGTATTGGCTTTGCTATGGGGATTGAGCGTTTACTCTTATCTTTAGAAGAAGAGGGAGTTAAACTTCCAATAGAAGAGGGAGTAGATGTTTATTTAATAACGATTGGTGAGACTGCTAGAAAAGAAGCAGTTAAGTATATGTATCAATTAAGAGCAGCTGGTTTTAAAGTAGATTTAGATTATTTAGATCGTGCTGTAGGAACACAAATGAAAGCTGCTGACCGTAATAATGCTAAATATAGTATTATTGTTGGAGAAAATGAACTTGAAAAAGGTGAATTAGCTGTTAAGAATATGAAAAGTGGAGAGCAGTTTGATGTAGCTATTGATAAATTAGTTGATAAAATGAGAGATTTCTTAAAATAATGCAGGAGGTACAATTAAGATGAGTGGTATTAAAAAATTAGCTAGAAGTTATTATTGTGGGAAGTTAGACCAAGAGAATGTAGGAGAAGAAGTAACATTAATGGGTTGGGTACAGCGAAGAAGAGACCATGGTGGAGTTATCTTTGTTGATTTAAGAGATAAGGAAGGTTTAGTACAAGTAGTATTTAATCCAGATATTGATGATTTTGATTTAGCAAATGATTTACGCAAAGAGTATGTAATAGCAGTTACTGGTAAAGTGTTGGCCCGGCCAGATAATATGGTTAATGATGATTTAAAGACTGGAAAAATAGAGATTCAAGCTAAGAGTTTACATCTCTTCTCTAAAGCGGAAACACCACCATTTATGATAGAAGATGATGTTAGAGCCGGAGAAGATTTAAGGCTTAAGTATAGATATCTTGATTTAAGACGTAATCAGATGCAGAATAATATTAAATTAAGACATAAAATTAAAAGAGTAGTTAGAAATTACTTAAATCAGAATGGTTTTCTTGATATTGAGACTCCAATCTTGACTAAAAGTACTCCAGAGGGAGCAAGAGATTATCTAGTTCCTAGTCGAGTTAATCAAGGTAAGTTTTTTGCTCTACCTCAATCACCGCAATTATTTAAACAATTGCTAATGATGTCAGGCTTTGATAGATACTATCAAATAGTTAGATGTTTTAGAGATGAAGATTTAAGAGCTGATCGACAGCCTGAATTTACTCAAATAGATATTGAGATGAGCTTTATGAATCAAGATCAAATTATGAATTTAATTGAAGATATGATTAAAGAGATTTTTAATAGTCTAGACTTAGAAGTTCCAGATGAATTTGCTAGAATAACTTATCAAGAAGCGATGGATCGTTTTGGTACTGATGCACCTGATACTAGATTTGCAATGGAGTTAGTTGATTTATCAGAAATAGTAGCCGATAGTGAATTTAACGTCTTTAGTGGCACTGTTGCTAAGGGAGGTCAAGTTAAAGGGATTAATCTAAAAGGAGAAGCAGATAATTTTTCTCGCAAAGATATTGATGAATTGACTGACTATGTAAGTGTTTATGGTGCTAAAGGATTAGCCTGGATCAAGGTTGAAGAAGATGGTGTCAACTCACAAATAGCTAAATTTTTAGCTGAAGAAGAGATAGCAGATATTTTAGCTGAGATGGAGGCTGAAGCTGGCGATTTATTATTCTTTGTAGCTGATAAGCCAAAAGTTGTAGCTGATTCTTTAGCTAATCTACGAGTTAAGCTAGCCAAAGAGTTAGAGTTATATGATGAGGATGAATTTAATTTAGTTTGGGTAACTGATTTCCCATTATTAGAGTGGGATGAAGCTGAAGAGCGTTATATTTCTTTACATCATCCATTTACTGCTCCAAAAGAAGAAGAGCTTGAACTATTAGATGAATCACCTGAAAAAGTAACTGCTCAAGCTTATGATTTAGTACTTAATGGTATAGAAATTGGTGGGGGAAGTGTTAGGATTCATGAGCAAAAGCTACAAGAAAAAATATTTAAGCTATTAGCAATGGATGAGCAAGAGATAGAAGATAAATTTGGCTTTTTACTAGAAGCCTTTAAATATGGAACTCCGCCACATGGAGGAGTTGCTTTTGGTCTAGATAGATTGGTTATGTTATTAGCTAAACTTAACTCATTAAGAGAAGTGATAGCATTTCCAAAGACTCAACGAGCAACTTGTTTATTAACTGATTCACCAAATGAGGTAACTCAAGAACAATTAGATGAATTAGGACTTGAAATAGAAGCAGAGATAGACTTAGAATAGATAAGTATGCTAGATGCTTTGTAACCAAGTTTTTACTCTTGAGCCAAAGCAACTTTTATGATACTATAAAGATAGAGAATAAAATTTATTATTCTACGCTGTTCGTTTTAAAGTTTATGTTTTGCCCAACAGCTCATTAAAAGGGAGTCTGTCTTCATCTGCAGCGCATAAGCCTCCATTGAGTGGACATGCAACCCAGGTGGGAGGACACCCACTTGAACATTTGAGAGCAAAATAATAAACTTGAAGCGGCAGTGTGGAATAGTATTTATCAATTAATCTAGCCTTAGGGCTAGATTTTTTAATTTTAATAATTAAAAAGTGGAGGAAGAGATGATGACTAAAAAGCAACAACGAGAAAAGTTATTAAATAAAAGAGCTAGGTTGAGCAAAAAAGAAGTAGATGAAAAGAGTAGATTAATTAAAGAAAAGTTATTTAAACTAAAAGATTTTAGCTCAGCGAAAAAAGTAATGTTTTATTTAGATTTTAGAAATGAAGTAGCTACTGAAAAAATGATTATATCAGCCTTGAAAATGAATAAAAAAATAGTCGTACCCATTAGTGATAGAGAAAATAAGAGCTTATTTTTATCTGAACTCAAAGATTATCAACAAGAATTATCTCCAGGAACTTACGGTATCTTAGAACCTAAAGAAGAGTACTATAGAGAAGTAAATAAAAAAGAGTTAGATTTAATAATCTTACCTGGAGTTGCTTTTGATAAATCAGGTAATCGGATCGGTTATGGAGCTGGATATTATGATCGTTTCTTAAGTCAAATCTCTCAAACAACTGCTAAAGTAGCTCTAGCTTATGAATTTCAGTTAGTAGATAAAATTAAAGTTAATCAGTATGATATCCCAGTTGATAAGATAGTTACAGAAAAAAGAGTAATCAATTCTAATACTGATAAAGTTTGTTAAGAATTTAGCTCTTAAGCTTGAAAATTTGACAGTTTTAAGCTAGACTTAAAGTTAAGAATAAATTAGAGATGGAGTTGATATTAGAGTGGATTATAAACTTGTAGCAATGGATTTAGATGGGACTCTTTTAAGTGATAAACTTAAAATTACTGATAGAGATAGACAGGCGGTTAAAAGATTATTAGATAATGATATTAAATTAATTTTAGCTAGTGGCAGACCGATGCAGTCAATGCTTAATTATGCTAAGCAATTAGATATTGAATCACCTTTAGTTAGTAGCAACGGGGCTTTAGTTTATGATATAAAAGAGGCTAAGATAAATTTTGAGTCTTTAATAGCAGCTGAGATTACTAAAGGGATTATTGCTTATGCTAAAGAGCGTGACTTTCCTTTAAGTGTTTATACTAAAGAGGAGATTGTAACTTTAAATGAGCAGATGGCAGAAGGTCATTTAGAGCATGAAGGTATTGTAGCTAAAGTAGCAGATTCAGTTAGTGAATTAGAACAAGCTGCAGTTAAGATTCTTTTTTATCTTAAAGATAAAGCATTAAGGAGAGAAGTTAAGAGCTATCTAATGCAAGAGTACAAAGATGTACTTTATATAACTCAGTCCGAAGCAGGCTTCTTTGAAATAATGAGTCAGCAGTCTTCTAAAGGTAAAGCGATAAAACACATGATGGAAGAGATGCAAATCCCAGTTGAAAAGACTGTGGCTATTGGTAATAACTATAATGATTTAACTATGTTTGAGGTAGCAGGTTTATCAATTGCAACTGCTAATGCTCCGGCAGAGGTTAAAAAAAGAGTTGATTATATCACTAAAGATCCAACAGATTCTGGTGTGGCAGATGCAGTTGATAAGTTTATCTTAACAAGGGGAGATTAGAATGGATTTGTTTGAAAGCAATGCTAAAAATAAAGAGGAGAATAAACCATTAGCTAGTAGAATGAGACCAGAGTCTTTAGCAGAGTTTGTCGGTCAAGAAGATATAATTGGTCAAGGAAAGCTACTACGACGTGCAATAGAAGCGGATCGTTTGCAGTCATTAATCTTTTATGGACCCCCAGGAACAGGTAAGACTACTCTAGCTTGGATTATTGCTAATGAGACTGAGGCTGAATTTGAGAGTTTAAATGCCGTAGTTGCTCGCTTAAAGCAACTTAGAGAAGTACTATCTCGGGCCAAAGAGAGATTAGGG
>LFCJ01000202.1_pt1 | contig 35109 bp, 38 predicted proteins | sample 643141 | NCBI WGS metagenome assembly LFCJ01 (sample SAMN03766243, study PRJNA286221) | soda lake metagenome | biome: soda lake; feature: Kulunda steppe; material: water; isolation source: sample B1-Br-g2 brine of Lake Bitter-1 | place: Russia: Kulunda steppe | collected 2010-07
ACCCGCTCGAACGGCGTGGTGTCGTCTTTCCAATCCGCTTTGACCTGCTCGTTGACGTCGTCCCACGTCTCGGTCATACTGGGTGCTACGCAGCCAAGAAACAAATAGTTTCTTGAGGAAACTATCTGATGACGGTGCTTGTAGCCGAGCATTGTCAGGCTACTTCCTCCACTAACGCCTCGTGGTGTGTCCGGATCGTAGTTGACGTAGTGGATGCTGAAGTCGTCGGTCTCGAACCATCGGATCCGAAGCGATGCGCGTGTGACCCGCTGGGGAAGTACCCGAGGTCGTAGTCTGCAACGACAGCGTTTGGCGCATACGCAGGCCGTGCGTGGACACTCTCGAATCGAGCGCTTCGGCGTAGGTGAGCGGCAATCCGGTCGAGAACTCCAGTATCGATCGGGCCGGTACTGGGTGGGTTGCCCGGCTGATCAGGCATCGATGTGGCTGGGAGTGCTACCGGAGGCAGGGTGGTCACGTCGCGCCGCGTCGAGGAGCGCTGCTCGCTGTTCGAGTGTTTTCCACTCAGAGAGCGCCTCTCATGCGTCTTCAGTTGCGATGTCTCTGCTGGCTTCAACCAGAGAGATGTCGTTCGGATCGTCTGCGTCGAATTACGTTCTGTACGCTTCGATTTTGTCGAGTGTGTGTGTGTAAGTTCGTCGACGAGTTCCTGCTCGGAGTCTTTGTCGCGGAGACGGTCGATGCGTCGCCACTGAAAATACGCGTTGTTGCGCTCGTACCGGACGGGACGACCGTTGTGGCGGTGAACCATGCCCATTTCGTCGATCCATGCGAGATAGTCCCGGCCCGTCTCGGTACCGCAGTCAGCGAGGTCAGCGATGTCGGAGACCTTTGTGGGGGTTCGAAGCCCAGTGATGACATCAAGGAGCCGTTCGCGGATCGGCCCGTCTTTGAGAAGCGTCTCAGGTGACTCAAGTTCAGTGAGATCTGGTGGCGATTCCGCACCGTCGTACGCTCCCTCAGGGATATCAGTGACGTCCATGCGTGTCGCCTCGTTACTACGGATGTCGGGTCGAAGCGATACATATCTGTGGTCTGCCAAATTAATTCTGCATTACTGTCGCTCGAACGACGGAACGGACGGTTCGTCTCGGGGCTGCGGTCGTAGACTCGAACTCGCAGATCGTTTCATCCTACTACACCCACTGGATACTCGGCTTCTTGGAGGTACGCCCCCTTCCGGAACGAGAATCTGTTGTCGATGGCGACCTCGTACGCGGAGACAACTGATTCGGAGGAGCTGTTCATCGGCACACATTCCGAGGATTTCTCCGGGTATCCTGACTGTCGCCCCGCTTTTTTCGACGCCTTTCAGAACGTCATTGATGTCGGGACGAAACCGGAGACGGAAATCGAGTTGAAAGCGCCGTTAGTTGAGTGGTCGAAAACGGAGATCGCGGAACGTGGGTAGAGCTTGGCGTGCCGTACGACACGACGTGGTCGTGTTACCGGGACGAAGAGCCGGCGTGCGGGACCTACGGTGCGTGTGCGTTCCGGCTTGAAGCGTTCCGGGATGCTGGGTCACGCGGACCGATTGCGTATGCTGAGCGGCCGGAGTTTTCGTAAGTCGTTGCTAGTTGGCTGCGGTTCAGCTCGGGCGGAAAGACTTCTCACCAGAGCGACTCGATACGCCGCTCGATCGCTTCGAACACCGTTGAGTAGACATCGAGTGGGTGGAGTGAAGCGAGGTCGAGATCTGAGACTTCAGTACCGGTTGGTGGTTCGTGAAAATGGAGTCGGGTGTTGTGTGTGTTTGGATGCCGATCCCAGCGGCACTCCCAGTGGGTGTTGTCTCCCCGGGTCTCGACGTAGTGGATGGAAAAATCTCCGGTTGTGAACCATCGGATGTCGATTCTGGCGTCAGCAACCGTGTCGGGATACCGTTCAGTGTCAAGGGTTGCGGTGAGCAATCGCGGTTCGTGCGTATTTGGGTCGAACTGGGTGGCAGCAACGAGTGGGTCCGTCGTCAATTGTCGTTCAAGCAGGCGTAACGTTTGTCGATCGGTCGGACCTGTCGAGTCAGCGGCTGCGTCCTCCGGAGGCGGACTCATTTCAGGCGGGGATTAGGTGCCCGTCGTTCTGTGAGAGTTGGCGGGCGAGTTCGTAGAGTCGAATATCTCGAATGATCCCCTGCCAGTCGCTTACTGTGGTCATGCGGTCGTGGATTGTCTCGTGGTCCTCGGCGTCGAACACCGCAACGGTGGCTGGGTCGGTAGTGCCGAATTCGGCTTCGTACTCCGTCCGTTGCTGTTCAAGCGCTTCGACGCGGTCGATAATCGCAGCGACAGAGAGATCAGTGGCGATTCGACTCGCCTCTTGCCATTCAAGATACCCCTCATTTCGCTCGTACGTGGCCGGACGGCTATCACGATCAGCGCGGGCAATACCCATCTCCACGAGGCGATTGAGGTGCTTTTTTGCTGCGTTCGGAGAGCAGTCTGCGAGCTCTGCAACCCTCGTGTACGTCGTCGGTGATGTGAGACCGAGCACCACATCGTAGACGCGGCCGAACGTATCCGTTTTGTCCTGCCAGCGTGGCGTCTCTGCCGCTGAGTCAGGAGCCGGATCGAACTTGCTCATGGAAGCTTCTACGGAACGCGCATCAATATATCTTTGTATCACTCAAATATCTGCAAGCCTCGTGTAGGATGCGTTTCCCAGACACTCGGACTGGGCACGCCGATCGTTATCTGACGCGCAATCGACCTCTCAGCAGCACATGCCGTTTGTCGATTACTGAGGTTGCTGCGGCTGGCTTCCTACATATCGAAACAGGGCACATCTCTCAAATCCGCGCGTCGAGTCTGACGGACGAAGAGATGGACGTAGCTGACGCCGATCTTGAGAGTGACGAGATCCCGACGTCGTACGTCCCGTTCCGGAACGCGAATCTGTTGTCGATGGCGACATCGTACGCAGAGGCGACGGAGTCGGAAGCGTTGTTTATTGGCGCGCACTCCGAGGACTTCTCCGGGTATCTGGACTGTCGGCCGGCCTTTTTCGACGCCTTTCAGCAGGTGATCGACGTCGGGACGAAACCGGAGACGGAGATCGAGTTGAAAGCGCTGTTCGTCGAGTGGTCAAAAACGGAGATCGCGGAGCGCGGGTTGGAGCTCGGTGTGCCGTACGAAATGATGTGGTCGTGTTACCGTGACGAGGAGCCAGCGTGTGGGAGGTGCGATGCCTGTGCGTTCCGGCTTGAAGCTTTCCGGAACGCCGGGACACGCGACCCGATTGCGTACGCTGAGCGGCCGGAGTTCTCGTAACTCACGAGTTGATTTTACTCGGCCCAGAATGCCTCGATCCGTTCGTCAAGACGAGCGAGTACGGAGGCGAGTACGTCGCGCCACTCAGGTGGATACTCGGCATCGTAGCCTAGTGTTGATGTATCCGGGGGCGGGTGGAAGTGCTCACGGGTGTTGTGATCGTTGGGGTGGCGATCTCATCGACACTCCCAGGAATTGCTCGTCTGATACTGCTCGGCGTAGTGGATTGCGTACTGATCCGCGCTCGTGTTGAGGTGAGGTAGGGCGTCTCTATTGCGGCAGCGAGAACAATGAGTTCGGGGAGCGAAGCTGCCATTGTTGTACACACTTGCTTGAGATGGTTATTAATCTGGGTTCTATACGACGTATGCGATACCGAATCGCGGATCAAGGGTGAGGAGGTTGAAGTTTCTGAGGTAAACATTGACAGCGGTGAAATTATGACGTCTATTGTTCCATCTTGGAATGTGAATTTGTAGTTGATCGCGACATCGTGCCCAAAAGCGACTACATCGTCAGCCGTGTTTATTGGGAACACTCGGAGGATTTCTCTGGATGCCCTAATTGTCGTCCGGAGTTCTTTGATGCGTTCCGGCAAGTAATTGACCTCGGGTACGAGAGCCATGTTGTCACGGGAAGTGAAAAGCTAGTTCTGCGATTGAGACGTATGTTTCTGGGCACGGGGTAGTTTGATGAGATTGGTACGCATGACGGTTTTCGAACTTGATGATCTAAAGACGCGCCGCCAACTCGGATATCATATCCCTGAGAGCTCTTGAACACCTACCAGCCGTTCGATCAGGATGACCACCGCGAGCGATGTCAGCGCCAGGATCGTTGCGATAGCGGTCACAGCAGGGTCAATGCTGAAGGTCACATATTGGTAAATCTGGACCGGCAGCGTAACTGTTTGAGAGCCGACAAGGAAGATGGAGATGGTAAAATTTGTCAGACTCATGACGAACGCAAATCCGGCTCCGGCGATTACTGCGGGGCGAACCAGCGGGAGGGTGACGTAGCGCACCGTCGCAAACCTAGTTGCGCCTAGGTTGGCAGCCGCCTCCTCAAGCGCGGGGTCGAACCCCTTCAGTGCCGCGAGTATGGTCCGGAGCGCGTACGGGACGGTAATGACGAAGTGGCCGAATATCAAGCCTGTTACCGTGCCGACGAGCCCGAACGCGTTGAAGTAGATGAGCAACGAAAGGCCAACCACGACCTGTGGCACCGAAATTGGTGCAAGGAAGAAATTCTCGAGCATCGTCGCACCGGGGAACTCCGCGTCTCGTAATGCCAGACCCATCAATAGGACAATTGGTAGGGTGATCGCCGTCGCGGCTGTTGCCACTACTAACGACACCACCACGGCTGATGCGAGTTGCGAGTCATTCAGCATCTCGAGGTACCACCTTGCAGTGATCCCTTCAGGTGGAAAAGCCATCCCACTGGGGTTGATCGATGCGATGGCGACCACGATGATAGGGGCGAATAAGAAGCCGTACACGACCACGGCGAAAATGTCCCAGAGTCTCGATCGGGACCTCATTTCAGGCACCTCCAATCTTGTTTCCAGATTCGACCATCACGAGGATGCTCAGCGTCGCGGCTAAGAGGATGATCGAGAGCGAGGCTGCTAATGGGGTGTTGCCGGAAGTCGTGATTACGTTGTAGACCGAGTTTGCGAGCATTCTGTTTCGTGCCCCGCCAAGCATCTGGGGAACGACGAACGAACTCATTGCTAGCGCGAAGACGAGCCCTGAGCCGGCAATGATCCCGTCGATACTCAGCGGAAGCGTTACGTGCCGAAATGCGGTCGCGTCCGTTGCGCCGAGGTTTTTCGCGGCCTCCACCAGCGACCGATCTAGCCCGGACAGGACGCCGACAACTGAGAGCACCATGAGCGGCAGACAGAACTGCACGATGCCGACGACGATGGCAAGTTCACTGTACAGCAGGGAGAACGGTTCGTCGATGATACCGACCCACTGGAGGAGCGTCGACAGCGCTCCGCCGCTCGAGAAAATGATCATCCAGCCGAAGATCCGAACTACGAGGTCGACGAGCATCGAGACGAACAGGAGGAGTATGAGGAGGCGTTTCCGAACTGCATGGAATACGATGTAGTATGCGAGTCCGTAACCGACGACAACCGTTATTACCGTACTCACCACTGCGATTCGAAGTGTTCGTAGGAGTACGCTCACGTGATGGTCGCTGTGAAACACCGTTGCAAAGTGTTCAATCGTCAGCGATCCCTCGTCGATCACACCCTGTACCAGTAACTGCGAGATGGGAGCAACGAACAAAACAAAAAACGCTGCAATTCCCGGTGCCAGCAGACTTAATCGACGGAGCGTCGGAGACGCCACGTACCGTTGCCACAGCGTCGGTGAGTGGTTATTCCGTTCCATGGCTGGAGGTGAGACCGCCCAAAAAGTGTAGGACAATGGTGGCAGCGGTGACACTGGTGATTCCCTGCACGTCGTTTGGCGGGGAGACCTCAACTAAGTCCATGCCGATGGTTTTTTCATGCGCCCCGACGCGGTAAACTCCTTTCAAGATGTCCCACGATGAAAGCCCGCCTGGACTGGGGGCTGCCGTTCCCGGGGCGATTGATAGGTCCAGACAGTCGATGTCGACGGTCATGAATATCGCGTCAGTACCCTCACCGGCGACGGTAAGCGCTTGTTCGACCGCTGATTCGATACCATCCTCAGCGACCTCGTGACCGGTGATGACGGTGATATCTTTCTCCTCAGCGTAGTCCATGTAGTACCGGGAGTTCATGAACCCCCGGATGCCAACCTGTGCATAGTTCTCGCCTGTAAACTCGGGGTATCGGTCGTCCTCAAGTAACTCGCGGAACTGGACACCAGAAGAGGGTTGTCCCTCGTGAGAATGGCGCAGATCCTGGTGGGCATCGAATTGGACGACTCCTAGGGAGTCAACGTCATCACGGGCACAGGCTGCTGCGACAGTCGCGTAGGATGTAGAGTGATCGCCACCGAGTACGACCGGTACAATGTCGCGGTCGTGGACGGCGTCGAGAACTGCTTTCGTTCGTCGCCGCGTGGTCTCGAGGTCCATCAAGTCGATGTCGACGTCACCGAGATCTGCGAGCATCAATTCATCAATATCTACATCGAAATCAGGGGAGTAGGAGGTGTTGTAGGAGAACGACTGGCGGATCCGGTTTGGAGCCTCTCGAGAGCCGTTTCGAACGACAGATGCACCGTCGTAGGGGACACCCAGAAGGCCCGCATCAAGGTCAGACTCCTTGTCCCACGGCTGGAATAGTGCGTTGGCCCTAACCTCGTAGTTGTCCTCAATGTAGGCGTTGATCACGACCCCGGGTTCTCTCAAGTGTGGAATATTAGTCCCCATTTCAATTATCCTCCTCGTGGTAAAACAGAAGGTTGTTTCCATCGATGCCGACTTCAACTTCTGCGCCTACGTCGTGATCTCCGCCACGAGCGGTGAGCGAGACTGTCCGTTCCTCGTTGTCAGTGTACGTTAATGTGTAGCGCATCGTTTCTCCGCGAAAATGTCTTGACTCGATTCGTGCAGTAAACCGTGTTTCGTTCTCAGTGGGATCCCCGGACGGTTCGATTTTGATGTGATCGGGACGGATCACGACCGTGCCAGTATGGGCCTTTGATGCTGACTCCGGGAGTAAAAATCGAAGTGAGGGGGTAGCTCGAACCTCGACCGTTCGCAGCTCGTTTTCTGAAAGGACTCTCGCCTCCAACGTATTCGCTCGGCCGACGAACGTCGATACGAACTCGGTCCTTGGGTCGTTGTATACTGTCTGGGGCGGGTCGATCTGCTCGACTCTCCCGTCTCGCAGTACGCACATTCTGTCGGCCAACGTCATCGCTTCTTCTTGATCGTGGGTGACGTGAATCGTTGTGACACCGGTCTCGTTCTGAATACGTTTTAATTCGAGTTGCAGGTCGTCTCGAAGCTGCTGATCGAGATTGCTCAGGGGCTCGTCGAGCAACAACACGTCTGGTTCGATAACTAGCGCACGAGCGAGCGCCACCCGTTGTTGCTGGCCGCCCGAGAGTTGGTCTGGATACTTGTCACCCGTGCCGGGGAGGTCGACGAGCGAGAGTTGCTCCTCAACGTGGCGCCGGCGTTCCGCCTTCGGAACGTCTTGCATTCGAAGGCCAAAGGCCACATTCTCTGCGACGGTCATATGGGGGAACAGTGCGTAGTTCTGGAAGACGAGACCAACGTTTCGCTCGTGGGGGCCCAAGTGGTCGACATCGGATCCACCGATCGATATCCGTCCAGCGGTGAGTTCTTCGAACCCGGCGATCAGCCGGAGTGTCGTCGACTTGCCACAGCCGGAGGGTCCGACGATGGTGAAGAATTCACCACGCTCGATTTCGATCGAGATATCGTCGACTGCACGGAGGTCACCAAAGTCCTTTCTTACGTTGGAGAGTTCCACATGGCCCACTTTCAGATGTTTTCCTGCCAGTTACTTGTGAACTCGTCCCGGTTCGCGTTGATGTACTCCCAGTCAGGAACAATCAGATCGGCCAGATCGTCTTCGGTGACGACATCTTCCTCCACGCCGGAGGACAGGTTGGTCTCGGTATTTGTCGGACCGTAGTACAAATCTTCGGCGAACTGAACCTGCACTTCCGGGTCGAGGAGGTGATCGATGAATTCCTGTGCGAGCTCTTCCACACCGCTGTTTTGGATCGCGGCAGCGGCACCGCGAACTTGGGTTGCCCCCTCTTCTGGAATGGCGAATGAGACTGACTCGCCGGCGTCTCGAAGGGCGAACGTTCGGCCATCGAACCACGAGGTGACGGTTACCTGTCCCTGGTTGAACAATTGCTCGGGGGCGGCGAATTCCTCGTAAAAGACTTCAACGTTCTCCGAGAGTGCGGGTAGCTCCTCCCAGAGGGGATCCATGTCGGTTTCACTTCCACCCAGTGCGCGAGCGGCGATAACCATGAAAAGCGGCCAGTCGTTCTGAATTGCGAGTTCACCCTCGAACTCGTCGTTCCAGAGGTCCGTCCACGAACCGAGATCGGACTCGCTCCAAGCCTCCGTATCGTAGGCGAGGCCATACGCACCGAATATGTGAGAGATTCCGGCATCATTCGGCAGGTATGCTGAGTCGTACTGCTGGTCGTAACGTGTTACGAGATCAGGATCAAGCTCAACAAATAGGTCTGTTCCGCCCGCGATGACGTCAAAGTCGTCAAGCAGCGCGACACCGATGTCGGGGTCGTCACTCATCCCCTCGATTTGCGAGACTGTTGTGTACGGTGCAAGACTTACGGTGGCATTGGCCTCCGATTCGAAGTCCTCGATGATCCTTTCCATCACATCATCGAATGCGCCGCCGTAGGATGAGACGACGAGCTCGTCGTCGTTGTCGCCGCTAAGGGCGCTACACCCTGCAATCGTAGAGATACCGATTGCTCCACCTCCCTGCAGGACCCGCCGTCGAGAAAGGCGTCTACTGGTGGTTCGTGACGTTTCCTTAGAAGGGTCTCTAGACCCGTTATCATGTGTTCCGTTATCGGTTGGCGTATAAGCACCATAGTCGAAACTCCTATTTAATAACTTCCATAATATTCCAGTCAGTACTGGTTAAAAACACTAGGAAGGAGTACTTTTATCAATGATTACCAATTGATAACGATAAAATATTGTTTGGAATAGTCAAACAGACTTACGGTCCGGCTAGTCAACTGAGTGCGTGTCTCGAATTAAATATTGAATCGATAATATAACACTTGAGGCAGGTGTATGGAGGATTCTGTTGCTTGTGTAAATCAACACAGGCTCACATCGCCGGCCGGTAGGTATCGGCTCTGCCCGCGAAGTGCTTAGCGATTGGTCTGTTCGGTCTTAATGTTCAACTCGATGAGATTCGCCGTCTGCATCACCTTCGAAGGGAGATCTTCAGTAAAGAATTCATCGTCAAGTCGTGCTTTCGGCCCTGAAACGCTCACAGCACCGAGAGGTATGCCGTCAGCATCAAGAATAGGTGCACCTACTGCGCGCATTCCTACCATTTCTTCCTCATCGTTGACCGCGTAACCCCGGTCTCGGATCCGTTTGAGTGCGTCGAACAACTCGGCTTCTTCGGTGATTGTTCGATCCGTCCGTGCCTCGAGACCGTGCCGATCGATGATCTTGCGGACCCGAGGCTCGGGTAGGTGGGCGAGTATTGACTTTCCAGCCGAACTGTAGTGGAGTTTTTGCGGCTCCTCACGCATGCGACGGTAGTACTCCGTGCCGATAGCGTTTTGACCGCGAGAAGCGTACAGCGCAATCTCGAGACCGTCTACCTCCGACATCAAGTGGACGTATTCCTCACAGTCGAAGGCCAATTTGTCGACCTCGTCACATCCGCGATTGAACAACACCGACCGGTTTCTAACGTACTCGCTAAGAGGAATAAACATTTGGCCGAGGTCATACCCTCCGTCTACTCGCTTAACGTAGCCAAGGGATTCGAGTGTTTGTAAGTACGTATGAACCGTACCCTTCGAGAGGTGGACCTGTTCTGTGAGTTCCGAGACGCTAATCCCCGAGTAATGTTTGATGATCTCAAGCAATTCGAACAAATTTTCAAGCGAATTGATCCGCCGCGGGGACCGACCGTTGTCCGTATCAGATGGCATTTGGAGGTTCTTGTGCAGCGGCGCGCATAATGTTTGATACTATCAACCACATTGTCTAGTCCGTCCCGATTCTCAATCACAATTTTGCGACTGCTCACCCGACGCGAGAAACGAACGTGCCGCCTCAGTCAACACTGCCCTGCTCTCGCGGACATCGTCCCACCGAATCGACTCGTTCGGGAAGTGGGCCTGTTCAATCGTTCCTGGACCGAACAAGACGGTCGGGATACCAGCCGCCTGATAGTGTCGCGAATCGGCTCCATAGGTGACACCGTAGGGAGATCGGTCATCAAGGCCGCACCGCTCCATTCCCGCCGAAACCGCTTCGACAATCCGCTCGTTGACCGGTGTCTCCGCAGGTTCGAACTGGACAGAAAAGCGCTCAAGTTCCGGTGGGTGCGTTCGCAGCCAGTCGTCGTCCGCCCTGATATCCTCTACAGCGTCTCGGACCTCCTGCTCAACGGTCGCCACCGTTTCGCCCGGGGCCACACCGACGCGTATCTCGGCGGTCAGCGATCCCGCGACTGAAGACGCCCATGTCCCCGCCTCGACCCGACCGATTGATATTGGCCATGGGATTTCAAACCGCTCGTACAGCGGGTGGGTTATGCGTGAGGCCCGCTCTTGCTCGAGTTCACACAGGCGCGTATGGATCGCTTCGAAATGAGGTAACACCGACTCACCGCGCCAGCGTGTGGCAGCGTGGGCAGATTTTCCTTCCAGTTTCAACCGAAGCATGACAGATCCCTCGACCGCCGTCACGAGTCGCCGGTCAGTGGGTTCGGCCACGATCGCAGCGTCGCGGTCAAACGGATAGGGATTCTCGAGAGCTGCGGCGGCAGCCCCGATTCCGCCCGCCTCCTCACCGGCCACGCTTTCAACCACGATCCGGCCGTTCAGCTTGTCGCCTGCATCCTCGGCGACCGCCCGCGCGGCGTAGACGCAGGCGGCTAGCCCGGATTTCATGTCCGCGGCTCCACGCGCGATCAGCTCGCCGTCTCTCCAGGTCGGTTCGAACGGATCCGTCTCCCAGTGCTCGAACTCAACCGGTACGACATCAACATGCCCATTCAGGACGACTGTCGGCCCGGCTTCAGGGTCTCCGAGTTCAAGGACTCCGCCAATAGAGGGTCGGTTTGCGGTCGGAATTGCCTCGGGGTCCGCGGGAAATGAATCATGTGCCGCGAGTCGTTCTGCGTCCGCTTCCCAATTATAGGTCTCGAATCCAAGTGACTCGAACTGGTCGCAAACCCATTGTTGGGCCTCCCGTTCGTTCGCCGAGGAGGTGTCGAACCGAACGAGCCCCTCGACGAATTCCTTCATCGTGATTGACATCCGACATAAACTATATTCATATGATGATTTATATATTTTGCGAACGCCGTGAGTAGACATATCAGTTGCGACCGCGTTTGACAATATCAAATAGACTAAATCTTAAATGTCCAATATTCTATACTTTAATAATGAGTACTCGTTGTCTCGAATTTTTGTGAAAGAGCATACTCATTCCGCACCATAAAATGATAGAACTACGATATACTATTAAAAGTGTCATTTCCCCATTTTAACACTTGGTGAGGCCCTAGAAGAGCTATCGGATAATACTGATAACTGTTCTGTAAGTGAATATGTATTGGTCCTGTGTGATACCAGATCGGTGTGCCAAACAACGCTGTAACCCTGTGCAAGGAAATCTGCTTGATCGGTGGTGAACGAGGCTTCAATAGGCATACGTAGATATTAGCACCCCAACCTTTTGGATTCTTACCCTCCCCGTCGCAGACGGAGGGTCACGACCGGAACTTGGCCGCCGCTTCCACTAGTGCCGGCGCCGGTGTGTCCCCGGTGTATACGATGTCGCCGGTGCGCCAGTCGTATTCGATGAGGCCGTCGTCGGCCAGCTGCGGCAGATGGGTGTGGTAGAGATTCAGCCGGATACGTTCGCGTTTGTCGGTGTTTGCTGCGGTGTCGTCGGCAGTTACGATCGCCTCGACCGCGCCCTTGACCGTGCAGATGCCGTCGTCCGATTCGGCGAGTTGTTGGAGCGTCTGCCAGCGGTAATCGTGGGCAAGCGCGGCCAAAACGTCCGATCTGGTGTCACCTGAAGTGAAAGGATCTGTCATCATTGTGGTTTCCACCCGGCCTACGTTGACTCCTGTCTAACTCGTTCTCGTCCCAACTTCGGCAGGTATGCAGGTATGTAATACTCTCCTCTCTCAAAAAGCTAGTCTCACGTCTGAATATCTGCGCAGATTGCCGCTACAACGTGGTGACTGTGTTTGCTCCGCCAATACAGATGAACTCTTCATCGACCGACTGTTTCGGACAGAGATGTGGTTGAACAATAGTCTCACAATTGCATGTACTCATACAATACATGATCTTCGCCAGTCTCTGTCACGGACAGTTATTTAGTGTCGATTGCTACCACTCACCAACAAAGCATCAGTAAATAGATGACTTGACTTTAGTGGCTTGTTACCCCATCGCAAATATAGGAAGGGTTACTGTCCGGTAAATTTGGTTGAACAAATCACCCAGCGGAGAACTACAACACAGGTACCCCGCTTTCGTACAGCGAATCGAGTTAAATAGAAATTTGTTCGGTTCTGGGCGACCGCCTGTCCATCTGCCAATTCTTGATTGGGTGCATTGAAACCGCTAGCGAGAATCCAGACCAGCCACTCTAACTGCGTTCATTTACTTCAGAAATAGAGTTAGCAATCAAGAATGATGGGATCCACCGAGATTGTTATAGAGCAACGGGTACGACGCCTCATTTTCCGAGTAGCTTAGATTCCGCTTTTCGGAGGTGTTCGAGTACGGTTGCAGGTACCAGGTCAAGTTTCCAACCGATCTCTTTTGGCGAGCATTCGCGTGGCCAGGAGTAGTAGCCAAGGTGTTGAGCGAGTTCGAAGACTTCGCGTTGTCGTTCGGTGAGAGAATTAGTTCGGGCGTCCCCCGATGATTTTGTTCCCGATCCGCCAATCGTTTGGATTTCGATTGTAGCGTCCATTTCTTTCCGGAGCTCTTCGAGTTTTCCTTCAAGATGGCTTCGCTCGATATCGGTGACGACCGTCCAGTACTCGTATCCATCACGAATACGAATCGGTTGGTTGGGAATAAATTCGTGCGAGATGAGCGTATCGTGAATACTGTTCTGTGGTTCGTAGGTCACAAGCATTTCTTGTGTTGCGTTCCCCGCGGTTTCTATGTCGGGTCTAAAGGAGTATTTTTCATGTATCAGGGAAACATCGTCGGCCAACGGCGAGGATTGAATTCGATCAATGAGTTGGTTGACGTCCGTTCTGGTCGGACCGTAAGCAATTACGTTTGCTTTAACGTTCGTATCAACGACATATACGCCATTACTCACGAGACCGGCGTTTGTTCCTTTGGTTGTTTGGAGTGACCAACAGTCATGATGCCAAATTTTGAGGCGCAGGTGAAGCTCAGCGGTTCCCTGATTGGGACTGTCTGTCAGGGTTGTCATAGCCATCATCTATAGTCGAACTAAAAAAAGGTTGTCGTCATTGCGATATTCATCAGTTACCAACATTTTGATAATAGTGGCAGTGAAAATCCGTTCTCAATCCAGAAAGACACCGAAACGAAGAGTCAAACGACGGTCGTAGTGACTGAAACAGATGTCGTGTTACTCGCTTGTTTCCGCAGTACTCGGTTCTGAAGATGTCGTTCAAACAGATTTTTCCTTTGTGTTATGTGAATCAGTCACACAGATTTTCCTAGGAAGTGAGTCTCTCCCAGCCCTGGCTGGGAAGCCTGGTAGGGCTGTCCTCCGGAAGATGCCGATCAATCCCCGATGAAGGCGTCTCTGTCGATGAGAATGTGCTTGATGTCGAATGGGGTATTTTCGACGCGTGCGAGCACGCGCTCGACCGCGCACAACTTTGCAGTCCTGCAGACACTGGTTCAACTGCCAGCGTCAAGGTTTCTCTGAACGGTGACGAACGCTGTAAAGTAGCGGTGACACTTCATGGTTCTGTCCCGTACTTGCAACTTCTTGAATCCGGGTTTATCACTGGATAGCCGTGGAATGGATTGCCCATGAAACCCATACAGATGGTACTCAACCTCCGTGGTCAAGAGCCGCCATCGCCACCAGTGCAAGGATATCGTTGCTAGCGTCAAGCACCAGCTCTTCTTCCAGCATGCGCAACCAATCTATCACTGTCTCCCGATTCAGTGTGTTCACAGTATTCGTCGTGACGCCATTGACCGAAGTCGTATAAACCGCGGGTCGTGGTACGACTTCCATGATTTCCTCAGTTGTTTTTATCGATGTCAAATAGAACATCTCTACAGGCAAAGACTTCAACTGGTCATTCACAAGGAATGCGTCCGGATATGTGAAAACCCGTTTGAGCTTTGGTAACTCCACAACGGACTCATCCAGACTGCAGTTGAATTAGGCCACTGATTTAGCCGCTTCTTGAACTTGAAGGTGCCAGTATCTGATTTGTTGAGCCAGATTGGACAACTAGTGATTTCTCCACCTCTTCCTGCAGTGATGATACCGGCTAACCCATGTATAGAAGGTGGTGAAGTTTTGCCTACCAAGGACTGATTATGTATATGAATCTTCGTGCCGCTTTCGATACTCCTTCACCGGCGATCGTTCTCGCAGAAGGTAAGTTCGGTGAAACAGGCGGAAAAACAGCCAACGGCGTCGTTATGCACAGCGAGGTGTTCGACGTCGGAGCGGTCATCGATTCTACTCGAGCGGGTCAAGCGGTGAGTGAGGTACTCGGACGGGATGATGTTCCGAACGTTCCTATCGTGAGTTCTGTCTCAGAAGCGCTTGAGGCGATTCCTGATGCGAAGGCGCTCATCATTGGTGTTGCGCCGGCAGGAGGTGCGCTACCGGCGGAGTGGGTAGATGAGATACAGGCGGCGATGTGTGCTGGGTGTGATATTGTTTCCGGATTGCATGTATTCTTAAGTGAGGATCCGAACTGGTGTTCGGTTGCAAACGAACACGGTGTTCGACTCTTCGACGTCAGAAAACCACCGGAGGATGAGGTATTGCAAGTTGCCGACGGTCGAATTGACGACGTCGACGAAACGATCGTTCTGGTTGCTGGCACTGACTGTGCTATCGGCAAACGAACGACGACGTTCGAACTCTATCGGGCTGCCATCGATGCCGGTCTCGATGCTGGGTGGGTGGCAACAGGGCAAACCGGAATTATGATCGGTTCCCATCGCGGTGTGGCGATCGACCGCGTTCCTGCGGACTTCACTGCAGGGGTGGTCGAAGATCACGTCTGTGCGGTTGCCGAGGAACATGATGTAGTTTTCGTTGAAGGGCAGGCGTGTCTGACCCACCGGGCGTACTCTGGTGTTACCCTCTCGATTCTGCATGGTTCCTGGCCGGATGTCGTTGTTCTCGCTGATGAGCCAGGACGGGATGTGCGAACGCTTTTCGAGCAGTTCACGGTGGATGGAGTCGAAACAGAAATCGAACACATAGAACGGTTGTCGGAGGCATCCGTCGTCGCGCTTTCGACATGGGGTGAACCCAATGAGGAGGCTCAAAAGTACGAGCTTCCTGCGGCGAACGTATATCATGAGGGCGGCCCGGAGCTGCTCCTTGAGTACGTCATGGAGGCGGTATGAGTCGAATAGAATCCATCGAGGTCGAGGCACATGATCTGCCGTTAACGGAGTCGTTCGAGTTCGCGCTGGGGACACAACACAGTGCGAAGAACGTTCTCGTTACAGTCCGGACCGAGACTGGAGCGGTTGGTTACGGCGAGGGGACGCCGATTTCGCCGATAACGGGTGAAACGCAGGCTGCTGCACTCGCGACTGCAAGGGCGATGGCGGAACTCATCGAGAGTGAACCTGTCGAAGCCTATCGCAGCCTTCACGACCGGATCGATGGCGCGTTCGTGGGGATGCCCGCGGCGAAAGTGGCAGTCGAGACGGCGGTTGTTGACGCCTACTGCAGGGAACGCGAGTTGCCATTGGCCGAACTGTTCGGTAATTCGCCGTCACCGGTCGTCACCGACGTAACGATTCCGATCGTTTCGGCGGATGTCGCCAGCGAGCGTGCGGCACAGGCTGTAGATAAGGGATTTTCACATCTCAAAATAAAAACTGGTTCGAGTGTCGATGACGACGTCGAGCGCATATTGGCTATTGCAGATGCTGCCCCGGATGCCGCGCTCAAAGTCGATGCGAATCAGGGATGGACACCGGGAGAAGCCGTCGAGTTTGCTCGCAGAGTCGGGTCACACGGCGTTGCAATCGAGTTGCTCGAGCAACCGGTTCCAAGGACAGATATTAGGGGTTTGGCACATGTTCGACGGAAGGTAGACGTGCCGATTGCGGCTGACGAGACGGTTTTTACGCCGAGTGATGCAATTTCGGTGATACGAAACGAAGCGGCCGATATCATTAATGTTAAACTCGGAAAGTCGGGTTTGCTCGATGCAATGGCTATCGTTTCGATCGCCCAGGCTGCGGATCTGGAATTGATGATCGGGTGTATGCTCGAGAGTGCAATTGGAATCCACACGAGCGCACATCTCGTCGCGGGCACGGGTGCGTTTAGCTACGTCGATCTCGACGGAAACCGACTCCTCGCTGAGGACGTGATCGTCGATAAGGGCCCGACCATCGATATTGATGGCCCCGGTCACGGTGTGACGCCGACGAACAATTTGTAGGATCGGCTGTCTTCCTTTTGCGATCGCGGTCTGTGTTTCGTTGTCTATTCGAAGGTATTCGGATGCCAAGCGGTTTTCTTTATTGCTATAGATTGTCACACATGGATGTCTACATCTCGCCTGACATGGAGGGAATTACGGGAATCGCCGATCCGCGGGACGTTGCCAAGGGTGAGGCGGATTACGAAATCGGCAAAGAGTTGATGGTTGGCGACGTCAATGCGGCTATCGATGGCGCACTCGAGACGGGAGCAGATCGTGTTCTCGTCAACGACTCCCACTCGACAATGACGAATCTCGCTCGGACGGAACTCGACGAACGGGCGGAACTCGTTCGTGGATCGACGAAGCCCTGGGCGATGATGCAAGGGATCGACGAACGCGACTACACGGTCGCGTTTTTTGTCGGATATCACGCGAAGGCGGGGACGGAAGCCGCCGTTTTGAACCATTCGTTCTTCGCCCAGGAGATCGTTCGTTTTTATGTCAACGATACAGAAGTGGGCGAGCTCGGAGTTAACGCCGGAGTAGCCGCCGACTACGGAATCCCGGTGGGCCTGGTAACTGGCGATGATAAGACCGGATTCGAGGCGGAGGACGTATTGGGAGACGTCGAACCGGCGGTCGTGAAGTGGGGAACGGATCGGTTTGGTACCCGTTCGCTCCCGCTCGAGGAGGCGCACGATCGCATTCGAACGGCTGCACGAACCGCGGTCGAGCGGGCAGCGAACAACGAGTTCGATCAACCGGAGTTTGACACGCCGGTGTCGCTCAAGGCGGAGTGGGAGACGACTAATATGGCCTACTCTGCGGCACAGTTTCCCACTGTTGAGCGCGTCGAACCGCGAACGACGGAAGTGGTCGCGGATTCGTACGTGGAGGCGTTCGACCAGTCTGTTGCGATGATTCGGGCGGGATATTCGGGGAAGAACGAGTGGTTCGGATGAATCGATGGTAGCGACTGATTCAGAAGAAGCGACTCAAGATTGTTTGTGGAGTCGCCACCGATCGATGTAGAGGTCGATATTTCCGTTGTCGTCGATATCGAATTGAATTGGCTGTTTTTCACCCGTTTCGGTCATGGTGTAAAATTCACCGGCCTCGATGTTTTTGGGTATAACGGGGATATCCGGCCATGGCGGATAACCGACCTCGGAGGAGATTCGCAGAATGCCTCCCTCGTTTCGAATGGAGACCTGGTTCACTCCTCTATACGATCGGTACGTTCCGGTAAGCTCTTCTAATCCGTACCTGATTGCGAAGAAGGGTACCTCGCTCTTCCAGTCCTTTCCAAAGAGGATAGCGAGTACTCCCTGACCCACGGCCTCCATCAGGTGACCTGGTGAGGCATTACACGTAATCGCAACGCCGATTTCTTGATCAGGTATGAAACCCATATACGCGGTGGAGACGCCGATCGAGCCGCTGTGGCCGATCAACGTCTCGTCGAAGAACTGAGTCCGCGCCCAGCCGTAGCCGTACTGCTGTGAGGAAATGCCGGAGATTCCGGGACCTGTCTCGATGTAGCCCTCATACATCTTGGCCAAACTCTCCTCGTCGATTATCGTTTCTCCGTCGTACTCCCCACCGTTGAGGTTCATCTCGAGGTAGTTCGCTAGTTCGTCGACCGGACTCAACATACCACCGGCCGCGTAGATGAGATCATGAAACGGAAATGCCGATGGAGAAGGACCATCTTCGCCCATTTTGTACGCCGTCATGGCATTCTCATCGGCTTTGAATGCCTGTTTTTCGTAGGTCGTTCTCTCCATCTCTAGGGGTTCGAAGATGTGTTCGGTGACGTACTCGTGAAACGCTTTTCCGCTCACTTGCTCAACGATTTGTCCGAGCATGGCGTATCCGGAGTTGTAGTAGAAGAATTTCGTTCCGGGATCGGCACATATCTCGTCTGCTGCCCCGTTGATATGGTTTTGCAGATCGTCGTAATCGCCCATGGGGATTCCCTTTTCCTGGTAGTCGGCCATTCGGGCGATGAGGACGTGTGCGTATCCGTCGCTGGGTGCTCCACTCGAGTGATTCAGGAGGTGATGAATCGTAATCGGGTCATCAGACGAACCGAGGTCGAACGGGAGGTGCTCGTCGACGGGGTCGTCGAGGGTGAGTTCGCCCGTTTCGACGAGTTGCATGATCGATAGCGCGGTGAACGATTTGGAACAGGAACCGATTCCGTAGAGGGTTTCCGACGTCGCTGGTGCGTTTTCCTCAAGATTTCGTGATCCGAAGCCTTTCGAATACGAACGCTTCCCATCCGTTACGATGGAAACACTCGAGGACGGGACGTTCATTTCGGTCATCCACTCGCCAATAAAGCGTTCCACTTCTTTCTGGACGCTCTGCTCTAATTTCACATCATTACTCATGGGTGTAGCTTATAGTATCGAGTGTCATTCAGATAAATTCGCCCCCTGTTATACAGGGGAAATCGGGCGATAGTGAGTGTCTTTTTTGGATTACTGATTCATCCGTGCAGGACAAGCAGACCAAAATTGGTGATAAAGTTTTAATGATTTGGTTTACCGTACGCCATTATAATAACGGCACTGTTCAGATTAGAGTTTGAAGGAATGAGGCGATGAAATTCAGAATGATAATGCCAGAATTCGACTGCCTCAACGGATTTGATTCTGGGGTTGAGATTGGTTTTGTAGAGCGTGAGTAGACACCGCACGAACTGATGGAGCTCAGCATCCTGCTCCCGCTGTGCGAATTATCACTCTCGAGTATTGTCCCTGTCTTGGAGTGCTTTGGTATCGAATGCGCACGCTCGACCGTTCACAATTGGGTTTAAAAAGCAGAGCTACAGCCGACAAGTGGAGGTGAACCGGGTCACGTCGCGCTTGAGGAAACCGTGGTTTACCTCGATGATCAGCGCTACTGACTGGATGCGGCTTCCGATCCTGAGACCAACAAATTCCTCCATTTCAGGCTTTTTCTGCCGAAGTACGAAGTTGTTACAGCGATCTCCCTTTCCGAACTGACCGAGAAATACGACGTCGATAACGCCGTGTTTCTCGTTAATTCTGGGCCGTGGCTGCACGCTGCACTTCACCGACATGGCCTCCAAATTCGATACAGAACACACGGAAACCGAACCCCGTCAAACATACTTTTAAGAAATAAAACGACGCTCCTACCAGTTTAAAAGTTGCTTCAGAAACGCCGAACCGAATACCGCCGAAATATGGATCCAGAGCTACGCACACGTATGGAATACAGCGGATCTGAACAGGGCCCAGAATAACGGGGGGTAGAGTATTATACACTCGTGTCTATGTTATGCTATGGCGTACGATCCTGATAAACTTACTACAATTACAGGTCCAGACGACGTCGATCAGACCGGATTCGAACGGCGCGGGTTTTTAAAACGATTATCAGCAGCAACCGGTACGTTGGTGCTCGCTCCGAGTCTGGCTGGTTGTCTTGGTGGGTCAGACGACGAGGGTGACGCTCCCGATGAAGATCTCAATATCCCGGACGAGCTAACCCTGGCACGTGCCGGAGACGCCGACCTCCTCGATCCTCACCAAACCACGTACGTGTACTCGAGTGATATCATGAACCTTCTCTACGATCCGCTGATGATGCAGGACGGAGAAGGAAACGTTACTGAGTGTCTCGGAAAGGAGTGGGAGATCAGTGACGACGGACTCGAGTGGACGACTGAACTGAACGTCGACCAGGGGATCGAATTCCACAACGGTGACCCGTTCACGGCGGATGATGTCGTGTTCACGTTTAACCGCTTGCGGGAAGACTCCCTGAGTGCGTGGACGGCGGGTTCTCTCAATAACGTCGAAGAGATCGACGAGGAGACCGTTACGTTCACGTTCGACGAACCGTACGCGGCGTTCAACCGTCACATGACCGTCAGGCGGTATCTGGGCGTGCTTCCACGCGGGCCGGTCGAAGACGATCCAGAGGCCTTTGGACGCAACCCGATCGGTACTGGGCCGTACATGATGGAAGAGTGGGTCGAAGGTGACCACATCACCCTCGTCCGCAATCCCGAGTACGGAAACGTCCCACAGTATCCCATGGTCGAATCCGACGACCCACCGCTACCCGAGCGCTTGACGTTCCAGGTTATTCCAGAAGATCTCCCACGCATCGAGGGACTGCTCTCCGGTCAAATTGACATGATCGTCGACGACTTCCCGATTCACGAGCTCAACACGGTAGAAGAGAGTGGAGATGCGCACGTCATGAGCGGTCTCTCGAACCGGTCGACGTTCGTCGACTTCCACACTCAGTTGCATCCCACCGACGATGTCAACGTCCGGCGGGCACTAACTCATGCGATCAACAAGGAACAGATCATCGATGACATCTTTATGGGTCAGGGAAGTAAGAACTGGGTTCCACTCTCCGAGAACATCTTCGGATGGGCTGGCGATACCGTTCGAGACGAGGTTGGATACGAGTACGACGTCGACCGGGCGAACGAACTTCTCGAGGAGGCTGGCTGGGAAATGAACGGAAACTTCCGTGAACAGGACGGCGAAACGCTGACGCTCGATATGGTTGCGGAGAACGCACCATCAGCTCACGTCCAGGCCGCCGAGGAGATCATGGCGATGTGGAACGATATTGGGGTCGACGTCAACATGACGACGTACGAGTCCACGACCGCATACCAGCAGATGACCGACGGTGAATATAATGTAATGGGATTCGCTCAAATTCGCTGGGAGGATCCCGACGTATTCTCATTTATGTGGGATTCAAATTTCATTGGTGCAACGAACCGGACGTTCTACGACAATCCGGAAGCTGACGAATTGTTGACAGAAGGTCAACAAACCATCGACGATGCCGGGCGTGAACAGGTCTACGAAGATCTACAAGTGCTCGTCATGGAGGACTGTCCGTGTGCCCCCCTGTTCACCGAAGAGATGATTATCGGCGTCCACGACAGGGTTCAGAACGCTCAGCTCCACCCCGATATGAACTATATCCTGTACCATGACATTCAACTATCCGATTAAACAGAAATATTCATATTATAAATGAGTGGACTTATCAGATACTCATTCGAACGGGTCCTGTGGGCGGTTCCTGTACTGCTCGGAGCCTCGTTTATCACCTTCACAATTACGCACCTCGCACCAGGTGATCCCGCGCAGTTCATGCTGGGTGATACGGCAACCCCGGAGCGACTCGAGAGCCTTCGAGAAGAATTAGGACTTAACGATCCGTTTCACATACAGTTTTACAGCTTTCTGACTGGTGCCGTGCAAGGCGACCTGGGGATGTCCGTCCGGTCGAGACAACCAGTCTCGGAGATGATTCGTCACCACCTTCCGTACACCGTCCAGCTCGGCGTTGCGAGTCTTCTGGTTTCACTTGCAGTTTCGTTCCCGCTCGGGATTCTCAGTGCGGTCAACAAGGATACCGTAACAGACCAGGGAAGCAGAGTTGTGGCATTGCTCGGCATCAGCGTTCCGAACTTCTGGCTCGGGTTGGTTCTGATCCTCCTCATTGCGGTCCGCGTCTCGGCGATCCCCTTATACGGGATGACGCTGGTAACGGATGACCTCGTTCAAGGCATCTACTCGACGATCCTTCCTGCAATTGCCCTTGGAACTGCGATGGCAGCTATCGTTATGCGATTGATCCGTGGTGGCGTGCTGGATGAACTGAGCAAAGGATATGTCCAGACAGCACATGCATACGGTATCGACAGACGAGAGGTTGTCTACGTCTACGTGCTGAAAAACGCCGTTCTCCCCACGATAACCGTCATCGGATTGCAGATGGGATATCTCATGGGTGGGAGCGTCATCATCGAGACCGTTTTCGGTATCCCCGGAATCGGGCGGTTGGCACTACAAGCAATCTTCCAGCAGGACCTTCCCGTTTTACAGGGAGTTATTCTGCTCGTTGCAGTGGCCTTCATTGCCATCAACCTCCTCGTTGACATCACCTACACGGTCCTCGATCCACGAATTCGCTACGGAGGTGAGGACTCATGAGTACGCAGACAGAATCGACGCCGGTTACACAGGAACAAGAACAGGACGCCAAATCGGAAAGAGAACACGTGAGCACGAGACAGCGAGTACTCGCACAAATCCAACGCGATACGGTCGCTCGACTCGGTGCAGGGATTCTCGCCATCATGGTCTTTCTGACCATCTTTTCGATCGTCGATGAGTTTATTTTCAACCGCCAAATAATATCGACGGTTCTCTACGATCCGTTCGTAGGGGATCGCCACGCGCGTCTCGAGTCGCCGAGCTTTGCCCATCCCATGGGGACTGACCACCAGGGGAGAGACATCCTCGCTCGAGTGATCTATGGAACCCGCTCGAGTATGATCGTCGGCGTCGCAGCGGTTTCGTTCGCAACGATAACGGGTGTGACTATCGGCTTGATTACGGGCTATTACGGAAAAGCAATAGACACTATCGGAATGCGAGCGATGGACGTTATTCTCTCGTTTCCGGCGATTCTCCTCGCCATCGCCTTGATGGCCGTGTTAGGTCGTGGGATTTCGGGCGTCATTATTGCCATCGCAGTCGTCTATACGCCGACGTTTGCCCGCATTACGCGGAGTGAAGTCCTCTCCAAGAAGTCAGAGGAGTACGTCGAAGCGGCCCGGCTCATCGGTTATCCGGATCGACGGATAATGGTGAGAGAGATACTTCCGAACTGTATGACGCCAATCGTCGTTCAATTCACGTTCAGTCTGGCCCTCGCGATTATCGTTGAAGCTGCACTGTCGTTCGTCGGTGTCGGTCTCTCACCTCCGACTCCGTCGTGGGGTCTCATGCTCTCGGGCGCACGGGACTACATGCGGACTGCATGGTGGTTCTCGATATTCCCGGGAATTGCAATTGTCGTCACCGTCCTCGGGTTCAATCTGGTCGGTGACAGCTTACGGGATGCACTGGATCCGAACAATCAAAGCGAAACGGAGAAACGATTATGAGTCTACTAACAGTCAAAAATCTTCATACGTACTTCGACACCGAGGAGGGAGTCGTCAAAGCGGTCGAAGGCATCGATATGACGATCGAAGAGGGCGAGATCGTCGGCCTCGTCGGAGAGAGTGGAAGCGGAAAGAGCGTCACGGCAAAGTCGATTCTTCGATTGATCGACTCACCCGGTAAAATTGTCGACGGGAGTATTACGTTCGACGGAAGGGAACTACTCGCGATGTCGGAAGCGGAGCTACGACGTATCCGTGGAAACGAAATGTCGATGATCTTCCAAGATTCGATGACGGCGTTCAACCCGACGCAGACGGTTGGTCGACAGATTCACGACGTACTTCGCACTCACGAATCCGGCTCAGTAGGCATCCTCAAACGAGCGTTCAACATGGACCACTCCAAAGAGCATCAGGAGCAGGTTATAGAGGTTCTCGATCGAGTCGGAATTCCGAGTCCGGAATCACGATATTCGGACTATCCACACGAGTTCTCCGGTGGGATGCTACAGCGGGCAATGATCGCGATGTCGATTATTTGTAATCCTTCGCTCATCATCGCAGACGAACCGACGACTGCCCTCGACGTTTCCATCGAGAGTCAGATTCTCAGTATTGTTCGAGATCTGGTCGAGCAACTGAACACATCCTTACTCTGGATCACACACGACCTCTCCGTCATCTCCGAAATATGTGATAAGGTTGTGGTGATGTACGCCGGCAAGGTCCTCGAAACGGGACCGATGGAGGACGTTCTCGAGAGACCACAGCACCCCTACACGCGTGAACTGCTCAAGTCGGTCCCCCGGTACGATCGTCCCGATCAGAAGCTGCACCTCATCGAAGGTTCGATTCCGAATCCAACTAACCTGCCCACAGGATGTAGATTCGCGGATCGGTGTCCTGATGTCCACGAGCAGTGTTGGGTCGAACATCCGCCGATGTACAATGTCGGTGAGCAGTCTGCGGCATGTTATTTGCACGAAATGGAATCGGAAGTCGAGATGGAGGGACACGAATGATTGAAACGGAGAACTTATCAAAGCACTTTACATCCGGTTCGGGACTGCTCAGTCGCTTCATCGCGCCTGAAGTGGTGCACGCTGTCGACAATGTGACGCTTACCGTCGAGAAAGGAAGGACAGTCGGACTCGTCGGCGAGAGCGGCTGTGGAAAAAGCACCCTCGGACGAACGCTCCTCCGACTGCATAAGCCGACGAGTGGGACAATTCACTTCAAAGGAACCGACATTTCCACTCTCAGCCAGCGCGAGTTACTTCCACTTCGTCGCGAGATGCAAATGGTATTTCAGGATCCCCACAGCAGCCTCAACCCAAAACAGACGGTCGGCGAAATTCTCAGACGACCGATTGAATTTCACGATCTCGCCGAGGGTGAAGAGGCTATGGAACGGGCCATCAGCCTACTTAAACAGGTCGGGATGGAGCCCGAACACATCAACCGTTACCCGCACGAGTTCTCGGGGGGGCAACAACAGCGGATCAGCATTGCGAGAGCATTATCCGTCGACCCCGAGTTCATCGTCCTTGACGAACCGACGAGTGCGCTTGACGTCAGCGTCCAATCGAAAATTCTAAGCCTGATCGAAGGACTGCAGGAGACTTTCGATCTAACTCTCGTCCTCATCAGCCACGACCTCAACGTTATCCGCCATATTTGTGACGAGGTTGCTGTGATGTACCTCGGGGAACTCGTTGAGCAAGCGAATGCCGACGAACTGTTCGATAATCCATATCACCCGTACACGAAGGCCCTTCTCAACTCGATTCCGCTCCCCGATCCTCACGTCAAAGTCGACCGGGAACAGGCCTTACGTGGGAACATTCCGTCACCTCTCGATCCGCCAGAGGGATGTCGTTTCCACACGAGATGCCCCGAGGTCATGGACGAGTGTAAAGAGAATGTGCCAGAACTCAGAGCGCGCTCAAGGGAGGGAAAACACACGGAAAGACAGGTGAAGTGTCACCTCTACGATTGAGGATCGGGATCTGCGGTTTCTTTTAGCGAAGCTGTAGGACCATTTCGTCCATTATTTCTCGTATCGAATGAAAATTCATCGGTTGCCTGGAGAAAGATGACTGCGGTGAAAATCATCACTCGGTCGCTCGAGAAAAGAATTGGAGAAAATTTTTTCCAAGTATCTTACGGACTTCACTGTCGGTGTATCCGCGTTCAGATAGCCCCTCGGGGATGACTGACCAGTCGCGGTAGTGTTGCATGGGTCCGAATCCTTCGCCGATCTGGAGACCGTGTTCTTCACGAAATCCCATCTCTTGGAAGGCAACTTTGATCCCCTCATGCAGCGGCTCCGGAAGTTCCGGCGTCCACGAACCCCAGTCGGTTCCGACGCCGACACGGTCGATACCGAGGACTGAGACGGCATGGTCGATGTGGTCAAAAAAGACGTCAAAATCGGGGTCAGTCTCACCGGGGGAGAGGAAGAACGGAACTGCCAGGACGCCGAAGTAGCCGTCGACGTCCACCAGTGCCTCGAGCTCCTCGTCCGACTTCGCCCGGTCGTGATCCGTAAGCGCCTCACAGAAGGCGTGGGTGATCGCGACTGGCCGATCAGAAACGGATATGGCGTCGAGGGTCGTCTCCCGACCGCAGTGTGAGAGATCGACGATCATCTCACGTTCGTTCAATCGCTCAACGAACTCGACGCCGTGATTCGAGAGTCCGGCGTCGACACGTTCGGTGCATCCGACACCGACGAGATTCTGGTCGTTGTAAGTCAACTGGACGATCCTCACACCTGCGTTGTAGAGGTGGTCGGTCTCCGAGACATCCCCGGCGATGGCGGCCCCGCCGTTTTGAACGTTGAGAACGATGCCGACGCCGTCGTTTTCAATGACTTCTCGCGCCTCCGCTGGTGTCCGGACTTTTTCCAACCAGTCGACGGCATCGAACCGAGCTTGCCATCGAAAAATGTCCTGTCGGACGCCTTCGGGGAACGTGAGTGTGTGATCGATGCTCCCCATTGTAGCACTTACCAGGTTCACCTCCGAATCACGGTATGCCTCGCGAAGAGTGTCGCGATACTCGGGATCGTCCTCGAGCTGACGAACCTGGGCTTCCTCTATCGCGTCGTAGGCTTGTCCTGCGGTTCCGCCGGATTCGAGGACCGCGTTCATCGCGGTCTCGATGCGGTCGGTGACGAGCAACGGCGTCCCTCTCGGAAAATAATCGAACGTCGGTGTCGGCGTCATACTGGGGTCTTCGTAAGCGTACACATAATATCACCCCACGGTATACATGGCTTTGCGTGCATATAGAGCGCGTATCTTGCATGAGAGGCTGGCCAGAATGATGCACTCGTAATGAGTCAGTTCAGTCCAAGCGATTATTAATTTGTCCTCTAAGACAGCAATATGGACGTTACCGTGTGTGAGGCAGTGGCTGGTGACTCTCAACAGATCTGTGATGTGCATCTCTCCTCAATTGAGGGATTTGGTAGCCAGAGTTACACCGGGGAACAGGTCGCAGCATGGGCCCACGACCGAGATCCAGACGAGTATCTAATCGGAAGCCGAAGACACGTGTTTCGTTGTTGCTGAGGATGAGACCAAGGTGGTCGGATTCGGATAGATGAAATCTGATGCGGGTGAGTACTTCCAGACCGAGGTTGAGGGAGAGATTACGCCGATCTACATCCACCCGTCTGTTGCTCGAAATAGAGTCGGTTCGCGTATCTACACCGAGTTAGAAACCGAGGCAATCCGACAGAGCATCGATTCGTTGGGGTTGTGGGCCTCACGCAACGCTGTGCCATTCTACGAAGCGCAGGGATACGAACGTGTGGTGAATCACAGCTACGAGTATCAGGACGGGATTGAGCTCACACTTGTGGAGATGCTAAAACACTCGATCCGATAGATTTGCACGGCCATCGGACGACCAATTCAAACGATTCAGCGTGGGCAAGATGGTCTCTCTCTGCTGAACCCATCCTCTAAGTCTTGCACGCAGTTTCTGACAACTTTAGAATAGATCGAATCGGTTCGTGTAAGATGGAGTTCCCCTATTCATCAAAGACTTGAACAAGGTTGATTAGACCACTAATCATCCTCAGAATCGTGTCGAAACATCGTGCTGAGGAGCAGGACGTACTTAACAACTCTAGCGACAAGCGGCGGCGAGTCACGGTGTTGCTTGTGCTGGCGATCGCCCAACTTCTAGCGATGACGCTGTGGTTTAGTGCCTCCGCAGTCGGGCCGGAGCTCGCCGACGCTTGGAATCTCTCCAGTGCCCAGACTGCGTGGCTGACCAACGCCGTCCAGTTGGGGTTCGTTATCGGTGCGGTGCTGTCTGCAATGCTGTCTCTTACCCACAAATACTATTCCCGCTGCTGACGGACTGAAGTGGGCATGAACAGCTCTCTGCAGCAGGAATCGATCGATTTCGACGGTGAAACCTCATTCTTTGAGATGGACATATCAGGAAAGATCCAAACCGAGTTTCAGTATGCCGACTTTGGAGACACACGACTCACCGATCGACTGGTACAGATTGGGGATGAACTCGGCAGTTCACCTGCCGAGTCCATCCCGATTGCCTGCGAGGATTCTGCCTCCACAAAGGCTACATACCGATTTTGCGATAATGAGAGTGTGAACTCCGCCGAGATCCTCGCTTCGCACAGACAAGCACAACAATCACGAATCCAAGAGAAGGATGAGCTCCTTGTCGTCTCCGATACGACTGAGCTTACTTTCCCACACCATCCAGCAAAAGAGGGTCTCGGTGATATCGGCACGGCTGAGATGGACATCCACGGCGTCAAAGCTCACTCTACGATCGGCATTGATCCACAGACCCACCACATGACGGGGGTCATCGATCAGCAGTCGCTGATCGAAGACCGACAGACGGGGAATACATACGATACAAACGGCAACGATGAGCCGTTTCCGCTTGAAACGCGCCACACAAAGTGGATTCGTGGGGATAGACGGGCCAGAGCGTGGCTTCCCGAAGACGTCCGGCCAATATTTGTTCACGACCGCGCAGCAGACGACTTCTCGTTGTACGCTGAAATCATCGAAGACATGGACAACGCGGGCTTTGTCGTGCGTGCGCAGTATAACAGAGGGATACGAACACCGGGGGGAGAACACGACAAACTCTTCGACTGGAGTGGCGACCTTCCCGAGGAAGGTCGCACGACGATCGATATTCAGCAGGCGGGCGGGAGAAAAGCACGGACAGCAGAGCTGTCGATTGCAACGGGAACATGTGAGCTCTTGCCAACAAATACTGCCCCTGATGGGGCAGATCCTCTCCAAGTGAACATTGTGCGAGTCGACGAGGTTGGAGAGACTGAGGACCCGATGCAGTGGGTGTTGCTCACCACTGCATCGGTCGAATGTCTGGAGGAGGCGTTGACCGTTATCGAGTATTACCGTCTTCGCTGGCGAATCGAAGATTGGCACAAGGCACTGAAAACAGGCTGTCGGATCGAAGAGCGACAGCTTCAGACGTGGGAACGTATGGACGTGTTACTGGGTATCTACTCGGTGATCGCCTGGAAAGTGCTGGAGTTACGAGATCTGGCTCGTGAGGACTCATCGGCTGATCCAGACGTATTGTTGAGCGATGCTGAGCGCGCAGTTCTGGAAGCAAGGTTTCCAGAACTGCGCGGGGAGAGTGGCAAAGCCTACGCAGTAAGTGTGGCGAAGCTCGGCGGCTACCTTGACCGCAATGCAGATCCGCCACCAGGATGGCAGGCAATGTGGAAGGGGCTTCAGAAACTCCGCATGTGGGCGGAAGGCTACGAACTCGGCGCTGAATAAGCGGAGCCGCTCATTCAGCGAAATGCAGCGAAAGGTCAGCCCGATCCTCTGCCTCACGGAGAGCAATCCCCGAAAGAACCGTGATTTGCCAGGAACAATGATTGCTTCCTGACCGGTTCTTTTGTCTCACCGGTCGTTTGAGTTGATTTTTCTTTTGAGCGCTGATTTATGGGTAAGAGACAGCTCTGTATCTTGCACGCCACTCAGAACATCACTTGGAACTGGTAGGATTCTCATCGGTCAATACGGAGCTTTCACCGAGCACCTGTTTCACGTAAGAACCTGTCCAAAAGAGAGGATTACAACAGATCTATTCGTTTTATTCTACCGGTATTCAGCGATCAATCGCCCATTGAGTAAATATTTGCAACACGTCCTTTCAGTTGGGTATGAGTCAACATCAGCACCCCCCCAACGAGGGGATAGCGACAGAGGATACTGGCACAGAACCATCTACGGAGACAGCAGGCGTAACAGATCAACGTAGGGATAGCAGATATCGGTGTCCGATCTGCGAAGCAACCTATGATAACGAAATCACTGCTCGCGTACACATAACACGCTCCGATGATGAGGAGCATGAACATCACAATGGATTGATGCCTGAGGCTGAGGTAGAGGTGCTGTCTCAGGATGGCGAGGTTATCGACACCGTATCACGGCAACCCGAAGAGATTGCTGTGGACAGTCTGTCTGTTGACCAACTACCGGGCAACTACCCCGAACACCACAGGCGTATTATCAAGATTGCCACTCATCATCCATATAAATCCTATTCAGATCTTGAGGAGCTCGTCTCTAGTGAGTTTGCGGAGCTAGATCTTGATGTGCCATCCTACAGTACGATACACAGAGTCGTTCGAGATTTCTATCATCCACAGGCAGAGAGTAAGAGTAGTGAGAAAACAGAATCTCTTGATAACCTAACCGCCAAGCAGCAGGCGATTATCATCGCTCGCGCGGTGCTACCAGATACAACAAAGTCCCAGATTGCGGACCGGGTTGGTTGTGCCTCGTCGTATCCGGCGCAAGTCTACGACCGCGCACCCAAGATCATCCAGAAATTTGGGCATGATGTGGATGGTGATGTCCGGAAGATGCTCAAGTCCGAACTCTCAACGGAGAGCATTAATGAGCTTACGAGTCGCGGACTCGTTCATGATCTCCCTATTGAATTTGAGCGGACAGAGGATGCGGAAACCGACAATAGTGATGATGACACCGATCAACAGAGCCTTTGGGGGTCACCGGTTGACAACCAAACCGGTCTGCGCGGTGTCCCTGAGTCCGAATCTACTATCGACACAGGACACGACGACGAAGACCAATCTGATCTGGCCCAAGAGACATCAGATTCCGAGGAGTCTGATGCTGATACTGATGTGACGGACACATTGCCTGATGACGATGCCCTACGTGCTGATGTTGCCGATTTATATCAGGAGATAAGCTTCCTCTCCGATGTCATCGAGCACGTGGACTCGGGTCATAACGCTGATTTTGCCGCTGCGGTCGTCAGCGAAGTCGAGGAGCGTTGCGAGTCAATTCTTCAGATACAAGGTGAAGCCTGATGTATGTAGCTCTTGATGTACATCGAGACGTTGCAGTCTCAGCGGACGATCTTATGATGAAGCACGCGGACCGCAACAGTGTCCGATATCAGTGTTTATTCTGTGATGGTGATGTTGAATTTTGTCGATCCGGTGCTAACCAATATGAGTGCTTCCGGCATTCAGACTGTGAGGAGCCTTGCGTCGCTGATGGTAACGTCTCAATATACCATCGAATCGCACAGGAGGCGGCAGCGAAAAAGATGTATAATCTGCTCCCAGATGGATCTGGTCTTGACGATGTAGATCTTGAGCAGCGTATTGGTGACGCATCTGATTTCGTGGTGGCCGACATGTTGTCCAAGCCAGCTGGGATCGCGATTGAGGTGATTCACAAAAACACTGATATTAGTTTGAAGCGCCGATTACAGACGCTATTTGCGGAAGGATATGCTGTGATGATGGTGGTGGTTACGACCTCAAGCCTCAGCCCAGACCGCATCGAGCATCATCTTAAGCAAGTCGGTCCTATCCGTGTTGGACGATTTAATCCACAAACATGGAGAATGAGTCTTGGGTCACTAATCAGACCGGATACAATCGATATTGATACACCAGTCTGGGAGGGGCTGCCGGATTATCTCTGCTAAGGGGATCAATGACCGATTGATCAAATGTATGGCCATCATATGACCTCTGATGTCACACCAAGTTGGCTACGGCCAAAATAACGCCAAACGAGCATACGGTGGTGCAGTTATGGGGGGCTCACTATGACAGGGCATGGCCATCCCCTGCCACCGGGAATCGGAGAAACAGAAGATGCTGATCTTGGCGCAGCGATATACGCACGCACATCATCCACGAGTCAGCAATTTGGATACTCTATCGATGAACAAATTAGCCGATGCTGGGATCGATGTGAAATGAGAAATTGGGATGTGAGATATGTTTTCGCCGATGAAGCGGAATCTGGGCGGAATACTGACCGTCCGGAGTTTCAGCAATTGCTTGAGACAGCAGAGCGGGGTGTCATCGATGTGGTTGTATTCTGGAAACTGGGTCGTTTCTGTAGATCATTAACCGATCTTGTGCGCACGGAGGAGACACTTGATCAGTGGGATGTGGCTCTACAGAGTGTAACAGAGTACATAGACACTACAACTCCGGTCGGACGATTCAATTTCAGGAACTTAGCATCCGCAGCAGAGTTAGAGACGGATTTGACGAGCCAACGGGTCAAGATGGGGATGTATGGTATGGCAAAGAAGCACAAATGGCCGAATAACCAACCACCGCTGGGATATGATATGCTGGACAATGGCCGGCTTGAAATCAATGACGACGAAGCGGATCTTGTACGACGCATCTTCCGGTTGTATGTCCGCGAGAGATCAATGCCTCAAGTCGCATTTATATTAAACAACCGAGGTGTGGAGACTAGGTCTGGGAAGGAGTGGAGTGGACAGTCGATTCAGAAGATATTGAGCAATGAGCTGTACATTGGTGAGTACTGTGTAGCAGGTTACGAGGACTATGTTGACGAGTACAAGATTATCGCCGATGATCTATTTGATGAGGTGACAGAGATACGCTATCGATTTCAGCATCAGCAAATGGATGAGGAGCGTAAAGAAAGTAAGTCTAAGAGAATTCTTTCCGAATACAGAGAACATACGGGGCTTGATGCCTGATGGATCAGATAGATCCCCCCATTGAGTGCCCCGGGTGTGGGGCCAATGAGGTCAGTACTAAGGCTGATCTCTCTAGTAGTGTGTGTGACCAGTGTGGTCTGGTGTATGATGGATCTGAATGGCCAACTGAAATTGCTGAGAAGTCTGAAACGCAGGAGGGCGACGACCCGAAATCCAATAACCAATCAAACTGGCAGGATGAAATAGCAGTTGCGGATGCATCGGATCAACAGTTGGTGAGAATCTTATCGATTTTCGATAGCGCAGCAAATAGTCTCGATATATGTGATGATGCGCGAGCAAGAGCAGCAGATATCGTTACGCAAGCATGGAGTCAAAATATCACACATGGACGACGGGTCGAATCTATCGTAGCAGCCACGATATATCTGACCTGTCGTGAGACTGGTAAGCCGCGGCCAAGCCATGTAATTGCAGAGGTGACTCAAGCCGACGAACAGCAAGTTCATGACATAGCTCGGGTGTTAAGCCATCAATTGAAACTAGATATCGCCACAACTGGGGCGTGCGGATATATCCCATATTTGGTTGATGAATTGGAATTTTCAGAACCGACTGCTACAAAAGCGTCTCAAAAGCTCACAAACATGGACTCAGTCGGCGGTGAACCTGCTGCAATCGCCGCTGCTGCGCTATATGTGGTTAGTCGTAATGGGGCAGATTCAGTCACACTTACAGAGGCTGGTGATGCCGCAGGAGTCACCAAGGAGACCGTCTGGAGGCATACTACGCACATTAGCTAATCTGGTAGAGATTGCTGAGATTACTCTGACGGAGGTGATTCTACTACGTATCCTAATTCATCTAAGCAGCGACTGATTAGTATGCGCTCGTTGAGTGAGAGTTCCTCTGGACCGATTGCATATCGATAGAGCCAGTTCAATTCATCATAATCAAATTTTGTCTTGCAGACAGCTCGTCCGTATTGAGTTAGCTCCCACGATGGGGTTGTCTCTGAAGATGTCTTTTTCACCAGCGGTCCCTGTGTAACAATATCATCTCGTGGGGTATCCTTTGAGACCAAGTGCAGAGCTTCCGTAATAGCCCCTTTTGTTACGCCGAGTCCACCTGTGAGATCGTCTGACGATTGCTTTCTTCCATGCCCGCTATCGTATTCTATCCACAAATTTGACAGAGCTTCAGAGATTGAATCAAACTCTTTCGTCCCACGGGTTGAGATGATGTCAACGTCTGTTTCAACTGTATCAGCAAAATCGTCAATTTCATTTAGTGGTACTTTTTCTCTAATCTTGGCGATTATATTCTGTACATTTCTCCGATGTGATTCAGGAAAATCAAGATCTTCGGCGGTGTGATGCCCAATTTCACGTAAAATGATTGGGTTTGGATTGAGTCCAGAATCCTCTACCTCCTCAATCGTGACGCTGTTATACAACTCTCCGCTGTATTCGCTCTCATGATATTCTGTCATTATGTTCGCATCTTGCTCTCGTGACTCATGCATCTGTTCAACCTTTGTGATCAGTTCCGTCAGTTCCCCTTTTTCGTCCGTAAACTCGTTGAACGGCCTCCCAATAAACGCAAGAATGAATCCCCAAACTACCTCGTTCTGCGCACCTTGGTCATGCATAATCGTCTTGATTGCATTACCGATCTCAAACCCAAGTTTGGCAGATCCAGATTGGTTCGATGGACTCAATTGAGTATCCCCAACCGATAGATGTGTTTGTGGAGTCGAAATTAATGCTTCCCAGAGCTCTTCCGGGGATCCAAAAGGAGTATTGTAATACTCAATCTCTCTATCTTTTTGATCTGGACCTTCTTGGGATAGTACATCAGTGATTATTTTTTCACCATCTAAGTCTTCCCCCGAACCTGATCTACGTTGAAGCTCACTGTGTATTTCGGTAAATTCACTCAGCTTATCTTTACGGTTTACTGGTCCTGTCTCCCACGATTCGGATGACATATACGGGCTAGCACCAAGCAAAGCAGTATCATATATCAGATGGTGGATCCGCTCCGCGAGGAGATCTCTCTTTTTTAATATTGCATCATTTGTGCGATGGTAGCCTGAGTCATTCAATAATATCTCGCGCTGAGGCCCAGAGAGCACATACCGCGAGTCCGAGATATGCTCGTCAGGACTTAGTCCAATCGGGACGCCTGACGGAGGCTCAAATGGTAGAGAGTCATAGAATAAGGCAGAACCAAGCTTTGGGGTATCCGCAAAAAGATCGCCGTGGGTTCGATTTTCGATCCACATTATGATTTGACCTGTCGCGTTTCGAGTATTTAAAACCGGCGTGAGCCGGTAGTGACGGCCTGATGTCTGTGATTGGTGATCAAGGGTCAGGGCCGTCATCAAGAGAAACGAACGCAGGCAACTTCAATTCTACCCACTCCGTTTCGAGGGAATTGTACTCGCTGCTCGACGCAGTCGACAGCGAGTCCATTGCCGATCAGTTCGATATCGG
>LFCJ01000203.1_pt1 | contig 35027 bp, 44 predicted proteins | sample 643141 | NCBI WGS metagenome assembly LFCJ01 (sample SAMN03766243, study PRJNA286221) | soda lake metagenome | biome: soda lake; feature: Kulunda steppe; material: water; isolation source: sample B1-Br-g2 brine of Lake Bitter-1 | place: Russia: Kulunda steppe | collected 2010-07
CTCCGTTGGGTGAAACAGTCGTATGGGAAATTTGGGTGATTAACACTTGGATTGAGTCAATAGTTGCCGTTCCACTTGGTTTAGCGTTAGGAATTTTAATGCTACACGCTCTTAATGGACTTGCTCGGGTTACTGGGTCGATGGCGGAAAGTCTTCTTTGAACAATAGTATAATTCATTTACTTCTATATGTATCCAATATAAAAATTAATAAAAATAGATAAAAAGAACTATGAGGATATGAATACTATTATACAATATGGATAAATATGATATGCACACAAGAAATGGATTCGGTTTTATTATCATAATATTTCTACTTCTCATAGTTTTTCTAATAGCTACCAGGGGTTTTATCTAAAATCAAGGGCAAGACCCCTTCCTCAAGGAGCAAGTCAGCAGGACGAGCGAAGTATGGCGGAGTAGTTTACGTAGTTTTCATGTAGATAATCCGTTTTGGATGAATTCTTCTGCAATTTTCATTAGTTCTTCAGGTGAGATTTGTTCTTCGGTGATTCCATGTTTGATGCAGTATTCTGCAAATTCGTCGTGAACTGTATTAACGAAGGCGTCTTGGAATTCTTCATCTTGTTGGATTTGTTTTTGGAATGTTTTTGAATCCATATTTATAGTGGGATTTATATCTATTTTAATGTCTCGATTTAGTTTGACATTTAATCTGTGTTTGTTGGTATTATACTTATCCTGTCGTTTTAAAATCTCAAAGAAAAGTTTTAAGTATTCATATGTACTATATAGAAATATGACTCTCACCGTCAGTGAACTGATTAAAGAGCTTGAAAAAGTCGCTGAGGAAAATCCAGATGCAGAAATTTACATGAAAAAGCCATACGTTCCTGTTTACGGATGCCGATTCAGAAAAGAGGAAAACGTGTTTGAAATACAAAACTAAAGTGCAATGTTTTTATGCAGATATGAATTGAAAAACTCCTACCAAAAGGGTCGGGTTTCTCATCCTTCTTCGCTTATATAGAGTAAAGACTTACGAGTATTGCGAGAATGATAAATTTGATTATGATTATTGAGATAATTGAATAAATATTTTATTTTAAATTGTATTTTAATCCGTAAGATTTAAGATTATATGAAATTTATAAGATTTATGAATCCAATCTGGAAATATGTAGGAATCGGTTCGTTTATGGTTATTTGTATGCTCTTATTTATTAATCCGTTATATTTTGTATCTGTTGTATTTTCATTAGGTATTTGGCTTTTAATTGGTTTTTTAAACCAGGGGGAAGCATCTTATATACCATTTAATCCATATGGTTGAATATAATTTATAATAATAATAGAGTTTTGATACAAACACTTAAGTCCTTTCTCAACCTACTTTATATTGTAATGTTTAATTTAAACTCTAGAAAGATGGTTGCATCGTACAGTGCCAAATTTGCTGCAGGAGGTGCTTTCTTTGGAAGTCTTGTATTTGGAAAGAAAGGAGCTGTTGCAGGAGCGGCTCTTGGAGGACTCGTTGGTAATAATGTTGGCCAGTTTAAGGCTACTCGAGAAGAAGCGAAGTTAGATGGTGAAACAGACGATGAGGAAGAAAGCGTTCGTTCCTTGAATAATGTCCTATAATAGGATATTTAATGCTTTTCAATTGTTTTTTGAATTGATTTAGAAACCTTTATATTGATATAAATTCTAATTATATCCATGACGCTCTGGGCACTCTGGGCCAGAAAATAACTGTTTCAGGAGAATTTTGGTAGTGAATGGGATGTTTCTGTGAGTGAAGGTCGGGATAGCGTTGAATTTTTGATTACGCCAAATGAAAATGTAAATATTGATTGCACCTCTTGGGACTTTAAGAGACTGACGGGAATTTTAAATGGTGTTGGAGCTAGCAAGAGTGAGTTATTCTTTACGGGGAATGTGAGTGGATTTCGAGTTGTCGTGTCGAAAGATAAGCTACCTGAAGATTATAACGAATAAGTTCACTATTCTTAAGGTGTTTGCGTGGGAAAGTTTAATGTTTGTAGAGTCATTGTTTTGAACATGAAACAAGTGATTCTAATTCGAGAAGATATTGATATGAGCGTGGGAAAGACGGTAGCTCAGGGCTCCCATGTAAGCGTTATAGCTTCAAGACAGGCAGACGAGGATACTGTTGAAGAGTGGATTGAAGAAGGTGGAAAGAAAATTGTGTTGCGTGTTCCTTCTAAGCAAGAGTTAGAGTCGATAGTTAATCAGGCGTCTGAATTGCCTACGGCGAAGATTGAGGATTTGGGTTATACGGAATTGGATGCGGGAACATTAACAGCAGGGGCAATTGGTCCTGCATCAGAAAATCGAATTGATGAGTTTACGAGTCATTTACAATTATACCAGTGAGCATATCATTTCATATATTTTGCAATTTATATTCATATTACGTTTATATAGCAATACGTAAGGTTTAAGGGTATATAGATTTTATAGCGTACATGAATCAAATTTGGAAATATATGTTTATGGGACTTCTAATTACTATTGTGGCTCTTTTAGTGATTAATCCACTATATGCGACGGTATTCGTCTGTTCATTAGTGGGTGGGTTTTTGATTGGGTTTTTAACCCGTGGTCCAACGCCTCATACGCCTTTCAATGCATATTAGCGAGAGAGAATCGTACTATTTTACGGATTAATAATAACAGAAGAATTATATTTTAATAGATAGATATTATTGTATGAGGAAAATTTCAGATGTTCGATTATTTGCTATATGTTTGGTTTCATTAATTTTCGGATTTTTGATTAGTAACTGGTTTTTGAGAGGGGCTGAATTCACGGGATTTATCATATTCGTTATTGCAATATCTGTATTCGTTATAATACGGTTCACATATGGTTATATGGATGAATTATGATAATAGGGCGTTTGAAAATCTTATCGGCTTCAACTCCTGAGACACTCGGCCATCTCAGTCCGTGGAATACTACGTTAGCGTACGTTCAATGACATAAGTATCAAAGACATCCTCCATTGAAATATTTGCTTGGTATGTATCTCGGATAATTGCAGGAACATCTTCTTTTTTAACGGTCAGTGTTACTGTTTCTCCTGTCCGTAGAGAAGTCGGGGGGACAATATCAATGAGGTCATTTTCGCGCTCATGAACAGTAAGTCCACACCTTTCAAGGTATTCAATCATGTTATCTTCTACTTCAAACATAGTATAGTATAGGATGATGCATCATATAAATATTTATATTTGGTTTTCTTTCAGGATGAAGGAAATAGGATAGCTCTGCATCAATCCTCAGTATATTATTCTCGAAAATCGATAACTCCTGTATATGAGCTTCTTACCATATTTTAATACTTACACACGTTGCATCAGATAGGGACGTATTTAATTGATTTCTATGACTTTCCAATCCATACCATATGTTACTTGTGTTACTTCGTCATCCATTCTGAATGTGATTGTTTTAGAACCGTCATGGTTGTGTTCAAATCGAATAGCTTCCTCATATGTCACTATATCTCCGAATCTACTTTCAATCTTGATTTTGAAGGTATTTTTCGCATCAAGTTCTCCCGCATCTACTTTGGGCATGTATGGTTCAACTCCGATTAATCATAAGGGAGATATGATATTAACTCTGTTTACAGTTTAGGAACAATTTACATACATCGATTTTATCACCATTTCTAACTGTGGAATAAGGTTGAGGGAATCTGTTGTCTCCTTTTCCAGCAACATAGAAATAGATAATCTTTTATGGTTTATTGACTATTTATCGAGTATGGCAGAACTTGTTGAACCTTATGACGGATTTCCTGAGTACAACCCAGCTAAAGATGACTTTTCCGACTATCTTGATAAGGAAGAAGAGATTTTGAGTAAATTAAAACGCGAAGCACCAGATTCTCCTGAGGAAGGCCTTGAGAACGCATTAATTCGATTTCACGTGGCTGATGGATATGCTATGTATAGAGTTGTAAGTGAAGAACCCCTTCAAATTCAACATATTCCATTTGGTGATAGATATAAAATTCCTGCCGCACATGTAAGAGGATTGCGAAAAGAAGATGTTGTTCGACATATGTTCTAAATATTTTAATATCTTCTGAGGGTTGTTTAATCCATAGTATAATTATCTTCAATAATAGGGATTCGAATCCATCCTTCGTATTCATTTTTCTTTTCAGAGAAACAGAGATTTTCAGCTTCGAAATAATATGGTTCTGACAATGATATATCAGAATCAGGTTTTTCATGAATGTTATTTTTTGCGAATGTATCGATTGAATTTGGAATTTCTCCATCACGAGACCACAATCTCAAGTTTTCTACTCTGTAGGGCGGTCCATTTTCGTCAAGAGAATAATTATCTGCGACTTCTTTATATTCATCAATTGAATCAATTATGTCATAATATAGGTGAGGTTGGTCTGTTAAAAGAGAAATCCGAAGGTTATTCGTTTGAAGATGAGTATAATCGCTGAATATAATCTCCACCTTTTCTAGTTGAGATGGTTGGAGAGAAGAATCTAGATTTTTATAGCATGAACAAATTTCAGATTTTATATTTGTTGGAAGAGGTTTGATTGTCCCTTTTATGCCTGTAAAGAAATGTAATTTATATTTAGATTCATCCCATTCGTTAGTATCAATATGTGTTTTAACTAGTTTCGGTCTTGAAAAAGTCTGTACGTCACAATTTTTTAGTTTTGTCACGAAGTCATCGATAATTTCCGTAGTTCTGTTCTTGATAGATTCTGTAGGTTCGGTTCTAAATGTGTTATACCGAGGAAAATCCATGAAATCGTCATCACTATCTTCATCAGAATGCTCTTGTTTTTTCCATTTTGCTTTTATTACTAATTCCCCATCAGGATTTCTCCCTATAGACATTAAATCAGGATAGGTTGTATAGTCATCTTGAGATTGTAATATATGCGTTTGAATATCTATAAAAAGCGTCATACAATTATACTTGTTTGAATTCTATTAAATGTTTTGAATTTGTGGTATTTGATGTATTTTGATAGTAACTAGCGAGTTTGTCAGAGAAATTCTAAACGGTGTATGATAGTTTAAAGAGTAATTAATAAAATTTATAATGTTTGGTTTATTAGTAATTTCTATGGTAGTTGTGCCTGTTGATATAAGCGTTAGAGTTCAATTTGATGAAAACCGTGTTCGTTCCCCCTGAGAAACGACTGAAAAGAGCAATCCGTCAGTCTTATCGAATTCAAGATAGACGACTTCCAAGTTACGATGACAAAACGACAGTAAAACAAGCCAATAAGAAGCATTCAGAAGAACTTGGCGTACCGTATAAAGCCACGCTACGCACAGAGAATATTCCTACTACAAATCTCAGTACATGGATGTCTGCACTCTCAGAAGCCGTTGAGAAAGAGTTTGGTAACGACATTATTGGGGCTCGTCTTATCATTGAGGACGATGGTGAAGAAAGACGAAGCTTTGGGTGGTGAGCCCTATAATCTTTCAAATTGTATTACCTGTAAACTCTATGTTGCCAAAAGACTATTGTATAATTGAATACATTATTTAATTAATGAAAAGACGGGATTTTTTCAAAGGGACGGGAGTAGTCATTATTGGGGGAGTGACTATTAATTTTTTTCTACCTGACCAACCAACAATAGCAACAGAAACAGAATTTTCATTGTCTGATGTTGGCGTTCTTGAGAGCGAATCTGGTGAACCTAAAGAGATTTTAATTACGTTTAATCAACTTGACTTAGAATTTGAAAACTTGTCTTCGCAGACTGATGTAAATGTTTTTATTATGGCAACTATCAACGAGACAGAAGAAGAACTTCTTGATGAGTCACTTAGCGTTGATAACCCGAATGAATTCTATACTATAGAAGATGTTCATCCTGATAACGAATCTCAAATGGAATTCAACCTCGTTGATAAGTTTGGAACGCAACCATTCGAAGCACCAGCGTGGGAGATAAAATCAACAGATGTAGAAATTGAAATAATTATTGAGCATACTGATATCGGAACAGAAAAGTTTGACACTACATTTACTGTTGAAGTAGAGAACGTTGTAACCGTTGATATTCCCGACAGCATAGCCGTTCAAGAAAATCCACCAGATGAAGGAGACCGTGAAGACGGCGAGATTTGGACAATCGAGGAGCTTGACGATATTCGAGAAGACGAAGATGCAGACTACGAGTTAATGCGTCACCTCGATTTCGAAGAGGATTGGGCATACGATGACCCATCGAATATGGATGATTATATTACGGGCGACGGATGGGAACCCATATATTTAGATGGGTCACTTGATGGAAATGGATATGCTATTGCTAATTTGTTCATAGACCGCGATGATGAAGAAGACGGAGTTGGCCTGATAGGAACACTCGAACGCGACGGAACTGTTGAGCAAATTGGCGTTGTCGATGTGGATGTTACAGGCGACCGCCTCGTGGGTGGCCTCGTCGGGCGGGCATTTGGAGATGTGAGCGAGTCGTACGCAACAGGCGTCGTAGAGGGCGACGAAGACGTGGGCGGTCTCGTCGGGTACAATAATTTCGACGATGCGAGCGAGTCGTACGCGACGAGCAACGTGGACGGTGACGAAGACGTGGGCGGTCTCATTGGGCGAAGTCTTGGCGATGTGATTGATTCCTATTGGGACGTTGATTCATCTGGAACAGAAGAATCAGATGGTGGAACTGGGCTTAACTCGATTGAAATGCAAGGTTCGGAAGCCGAATCGAATATGGATGGCTTTGATTTTACCGATACGTGGACATTGGAATATGATGATGAAATATTGGAGGTATACTACCCATTTCTTCGGAATAATGATTTGGAGGCACAAATTGTCGCTCAAAGAGTTGCTATGGAGGAAATCGATTTGAGTTGGGAGCTTGAATGAGTTTTAAAATTCCTATTTTCACCTTGACTTTGAGCTATAGATAAAAGCATTTTTATAGAAGGAGTCAATATGTATAGTATGGACGAATCAAAACGATTGGAAATTCGATTCGATAGATTTCACAAATGTATTGAAACGTGGATTCCAGAAGAATCACGCGGATACAGATTGTATCTTATTGAAAATTTTGGTAATTCCCCATCAGATGATTATGCACTGACTTCTTACAAATATGGAGATGAAAATAGAGAAATCCTGGCAATAGGGAGTACAAATCTTCGAATTGAATCCCCATCGCGTGAAGCCGTTAATAATTCTGCAGAAAAGTTGGGATTAACGCCGTTCACGAAAGGCCAATGGAATACCGTTCTTCATTCGTATGAGCGATTGTCTCGTCTTGTGTTGAGAGAATGTATATTTGATGGCGTTCCTCAACTGTACAAAGGTGCTGTATATTATGAGATTGATGATTTCCAGTCCGCAATGGAGCAGTATCTTGATGAAACCCAGAAGAATATAGAACAGTATAATTCGAATATTGATTCTGAGAATAATTATTATGAAGAGTATGCTGATTTTAGTCGGATTGGTGATGACCAATATCATAATATTCAAGAAATCCTTGAGGGGGCAATTGAGTGGGAGAATGAAGATGTTGTTCCATATGCCCAACATTGTCAACTTGCGGCACTTCTTGAATTTGAAATGTATGAAGCATGGCAACTTCGGGCGCTGGAATATCTCCATAATAGTGTGTTGGTCAATAAGCCTGAACTTGCTAAAACAAAAGCATTGATGGAAAAGGGACTAACTCAGAAAGAGATTTCAGAAGTGTTAGGAAAGAGTCAGAGTACTGTATCTCTGCAAGTATCGCAGATTAGTGATTTGGAACAGCGAGCAGAGTGGATGCTCCAACAGAAATCGTGAATCACTCCGAGGCTTGACCTCTGGGTATTCTCATCGACTGCCGATAAAACGTATTGATACTTTTAATACAAACATGTCTGGATTTTCAATATAAATTATAATAGCCTTATCCGCTCATCTGTATTCAATGTTCGACTAGAAGAAGCTGATTATAGCTGCGTTGATGTATATATTTCAACGCCTGATTTAATTATTGGAACACAAGTCGGATTTAAACATGATAGAATGGCTCTCGGATTGCCAAGTACAGGCTATAATCACTTTAGAATTGGAATAAAACTGCCTAGTACAGTCCGAGGTTTAGTTCTTCGTCAAGTTCTTTTGCAAAATGTTGCATTAGAACATCTTGAGATTCCATTCTGTGAAGCCAATTAGGAATGTTTTCAGCTGATTCTGCATGAAGTTTCATTAGTTTATTTTCTTTTTCTTTGATTAGATTGAGTGCCACAGATTTTTCCATACCCATATGTTCCCAAAAGAAGGAGAAAATTTCTTCTCTCCGTGATTCGACCATTTGACGATTCATATGCGTTGGCATACTCAACATCCCTTTGAGAATTTTCTCATTCTCATCTTTAAGGAGTTTACTTAGAATCGTTTCTTCTGACGTACCAACAGGCGTATCAGACATATTCAAATTTACGCGTGTATAGTATTTATAATTATTGAATTCGGTTGAGAAGATGAAAAGTGGGGTAGTTCGTTTACCTGTTGTTGTACGTTATTCCTGTATGGAAAATTAAGCGGGTGGTGTCCTGATTATCTCAGGCTCTTACCATTCCCTGAATTGGGTTCGGTAAGGCTTACTCCAACTCACATACCCATGTGAGCATGTCCAGTTGGGCAACTTCGCACCTCCACGCTCTAGAAACGCTTCTTTGGTGCGAGAGGTCGGTTTCGAACCGACAACCGCTTCAATTCTACATATTTTTCAATAATACTTAAAAATTCCGTTTTAATTTTTAATGTTTTTTCTATGCGTAATTAATAAACTCAAAATCATCATTAATTGATAAAGTAAAATATTTTGAAAAGTTCAACATGCGAAACATTAATGGCGTTTGTATACGTATTTTTTAATGGAACCAACCATTTTGCTTTTGTAAGTAATTATATTTTATCGTAATATTTAATAAACTATAGAAATATCTTTGAATATGGAAAATGAAAGTTCGAAAGATTGTTGTATTCCAGATTTCACATCATCAAGAGAATGTGAATCTGAAATGATTTCGGAACGGATTGAATCAGCAGGATATAATCCTATGCCTGAGAATCCACGCGTTTCTGAAAAATTGTATCAGGATTTTTTACGTGACTGGCTCAACATGAGATATTTATCAGCATTTGTTATTGACCAAGAACCAAAAGAGTATGAGGTTGTAGTTACATTCAGATTAATGTTTGGAGGGACATTTAAACAAACATTCAACCGTCCAGATACGCCATCCATTTATGAAACTTCAGATTATAATTACGAGGATTTATTAGATTTAGTGAATCTAGATTTAAATTCACTTGATGAGTTAGCACTACAAGAAATACCAATTACAAAAACGGGAGACGATTGGAAGGTTAATATGGACGGGGAAAGCAACGTGAAAAGCGAACTTTCATCTAAAAAATCGAAGCGTTTTGCTAAAAAGCAGTTTATAAAATCATTTATTTTAACGCCACTTACGCCTTTGTTGGTTTTTATTGGAATAATTTGGTCAGAGTACAGGTTTGTGCTATTATTAGCAGGGATACTCTTTATGTACATCTTGTTGAGTACGTTATCGGATATGGCTAAAATGGGTGATTAAGAATGAGCGAGCAAGTTAATGAATTTAAAAAAGAAGTTACAGATTTTGAAAAAAACAAAGAGAAGGGCGTTGGATATATCCATAAGATAGATACGCAAGAAAATAACGAGGGGCTAGAATTAACTGTAGAATTAATGCATGGAGAAGAAAAATTGAAATTTGAATCTGACAATCCAAATGAAACGATTCGTGAATTATTTACTATTACGGATGCAGAACCCCCATGTATAGATGATTTAATCGGAGAGCAGTTGCCAGTACTTTGGAATGAATATATGGGTGAATGGGATTTAGTAGATGTTATTCCAAGTTTAAATGGAGATAATAAAGATGTAGGTAAAGATTCCTGGTCTATAATCGTACTTGAAACGCGTATTCTATTTCTAATTATATCTAACTTATCATTGTCTCTGCTTATACCATTATATATGTATGATACTACAGCCTTTCTTATAGCATTGTTTATTCTATCTATAATAGCAATCGACAAACACAAATTGACGCTTAATTGTATTATTGATACTTATAATGGAGATTTCAAGTGGCAAGGATAGTTATTAATTGACAAAAATAATTATTCAACAGTATTTATTCGCGTATATTAGTTAGATATGAACTGATTCCAAACGCCTAGTTATTTACATAAAATAGGGAAGAAAGCCTACAACTTTAGTCGTATAGTAGTTCACTATTTGTTGTTTTCGTTTTATTCGTTTCAATATCAGAATCCTTTGTTAATTCTTTTTCTACGGCTTTCTCAAACTCTTCATCCGTAAGTTCACCTTTAGTGTATTGGTCAATTAGTTCTTCAGGAATATCCGATTCATTTTTATCTTCAGGTAATGGAGGTAGAATATTATCTGCTGCATCATAAAGTACAGACTTTGTTACGGTCAAAGCAAGATAAAAACTGCCTCCAAGAGCCAATACCCCAATAAATGCAAATATGGCTGTCTGAGGTGGAGTGAATGGTAAAATTAAGAGCAAAGCTCCTATAATCGTTGCAATTGCAACTAGCATATTTAGAGCAGGAGGCAAATCATTGCTCATTTTTAGAACACCTCTTTTAATTGTAGAGATTCATTATTTTTTTCTTTGCGCTTTCCAGTATCAATTCCAGCAAGTTTATTCATACATGTATATAACAAATCATACTTATAAAAAACTTCTTATCTGAAGTGCTTCCGATACTCTTGATGTATCGTGATATACTTTAATACAGATTCATGGAATTACGTAGACAACGCTCCACGAGTCGAACTCGGGTTGACTCGTTTTCTCGCCTTTCTTCAGTTTTTCAACGCCAGCATCGACGGCTTCGATAGCGCGTCGAATCGCTTTCTGAACGAGGTTGGCTGTTAGGTCGTGGTCGGCTTTCAGGTCGTTGTAGAGTGCTTTCTCGGCTTTATTTTTCGATGTGATGCAGTACTCGTTGTATCGCCACGCCCAGTCACTTGTTTGGTTAGCACAGTCGAGGAATTGGGTTTTGGTCTGATGGAGGTCGGCTTCGCGGTCGCTCGTTGCGTTGCTCTTTGAGGAAGGGAGTCTTGCCTTCAATTTTGGATAAAATAAATCAGAAAGCCCACGACTTTAGTCGTGGAATAGCTCACTCTTCTTCTTCTTCAAGGACGGTTTCAATCGTAGTTTCTTGTCCCTGTTCAATTGGAATTCGGTCCACTTCTTGACCAAATTCGTCATTGATAACGATATAGTATTCGACGCTTTCATCACTATCTTCATCTGGGTCTTCAATAGAAACATCGTCACCTGTTTCTAAATCATCTTCTTCAATATCTCCCGCGATGAAGTCTTGCACGTCTTGCGTGCTTTCCATTACAATAGTGTCTTCAAGAGCTTCATCTTCATCCATACTGCTTCCTTCCGATTCAGCATTAACGAAGATATTTCGCACAACGTCTGTTTTATCAGATGTTACGACTTTGATGTGCCAGTAGAGTGTATTATCTACGACCATTGGGATTGGTTCAACGGCCATAGCATCACCATCTGGTCCCCACTCTGTTTGTGTATCCGTTCCTTGTGCGATTCCAATTGCACGGTCGGGTCCAAAGATATTTTCATCACCACTTTCGTACATGGTCATATCTCCCGTCTCTGAATCAAAGAACCACATTTCATTTAGTCCTTCTCCACTTCCCGCAGCTTCCATCGAGTAGACGTAACTCATTGTTTCGCCTTCGAGGTCAACAACAAATGGCTGGTCATTTCCTGTATCGGATGGAACGTTTGCGGGTTCAGAAACGTTATCATATGTACCTACGACAGGAGCTTGGTTCCAGTATCCATTACGATAGATGATAGATTCAGCGTATTCTTCTGTAAGACTGAGTGGGTACAATCGCTGCCCATCAAGTTCTGGTCGTTCTTGAGCTTCTTCTGGGCTAAGGTGTTCAATAGTTCCATCTTGGTGAACAAGAGCAACTCCATCCCATTCTGGAACGGTATAAGGAATAATCCCGCTTCGCTCCCAGCTATGCGTTTCTTTTGGATAGACCATATATGCTTCACCCTCGTAGATGATTTCATATGGGTCGTCATTGTATTGACTGAGGAAACCGCCGTCTTCTTTCTTCATCTGCCATTCAACATTTCGATTAAGTCGCATATTTTGACCGTACGTGTATTCGTATTCATCATATGGAACAATATCTCGATTCTCCATTGCTGTCATATCAGAATGAACCATTCCAATCTGATTTCCTTCAAATTGGTTTCGCAATTGGTCGGGTACGATTGGTTGTGACCATGCTAAGTCTCCATCTTCCGTTCGAGCAATGTCGGATTCTCCCAGCCTATGTTGAGGATAAGACATCGTTGCAGAAGCTTGCGTATCACTTACCGAACGCGGCGTGATACGTGGATTTTCAGGATTCATTTCGTGTGGTTCATCAATGATTTCAACATTATCCATAGCAACTTCTGCTTTGTGCATTTCTTCATAAACGCCTCCAACGGTTCCTACAACTATACCGAGGACTAGCAAGAATCCCATAATTACGCCTAGAATCATTACTTTAGCTCCAGCAGATTCCATAAAGTTTTTTTCAAATGGAGGCAAGAAGTAAAGAATCGTCCCAACGATAATTGAGCCACCAAAGAAGATTAAACCGAATGGGCTATAAACGGTAGAATAAATAATTGGATGGATAATCGGTCGAATGAACCATAGAAACCCGACAAATAGAGCTAGAACAATAATTTTGAAAATTAGCATTCCAACATTTGAAGAGCTAATACGTAGCTTGTCTTTGATTGATTCGGTATTTTCTGTCATTTTATATCATCTCGTGTGTACCTATTCGTATGGTAAGGCGTATAATATAACTTTTGATTTGTCTTTTCTATCTTTGAACGCTATATGTAAATTCTATTTAATAAATATGCGAGCGTTTAAAGAAATATATTTAATATTAAAATTTGCGCTTAGAAAAATCGTATTGAGTCTAGTTTCTTAACGGTTGGCATTTTATGATATGGTATATCTCTACTATATACATCGTCATCGAGATTATATAGCCTTCTATGAAGTTCAGATTCAACATGAGGTATGAGTTTTGAAAGTAAGTCTCTCACATCCCTTATGAACGAAGCTATTTCATCAGGATTTGGATTTGAGCTTTTTAATCTTCCAAGTTCTTCTCTATACATATTTCCATTCATTGTGTAAAATTCGTTCATAAGATTCAGGCTGTAAGCTGCGTTTTCACATTCCTCTAGTGTTTTTGCAACATACGAAAGAGAATAATCATTTAAGCCTTTTTCAAGTTGGTATTCTGCTGTATTTAAATATCTCCAGGCATCTGTTAATCTATCTGTAGTTACATGACCCATACTTTAACTAAGTATAGGGGATATTAAATATGTTCAGGTTCACCTAATTCAATTGCGTAAATACCATACTCTTTCGCGCGTTTTTTATAACCTGGGAATGTATGATATCGTTTTATTCCTTCTTCAATAGTATCTACGTCTGGCAAAACACGGTTCAGTCCTTCAGATTTAAGCATTGATTCAATTTCATCATAGTGTTCTACGCGCTTTATCGGATATTTCATGCCGTCAAAGATATTTTTATCTTTTTCTGTTATTTTAAAACGAATATAATCTCCTTCTTCCATTAACTCGTATGTATCTTCTGCATCTTTTGGGTCAGGAACCCTTCCTTCTATGTCTTTTCTGCCTGATTCTATATCATTTAGTGGTCTTCGATGGATTTTGAGTACCCAATCTATCATATTCAGAAGTATTAATGCTACAGTATTAAAAACACCGATTTAACAACGATTATCATCATTTAATAGTATTATTACTATGATTAAATAGTATTATTGCTATGATTAAATAGTATTATTGCTATGATTAAATAGTAATATAGCTATTAATAAGTAGATAAAAAATATACAAAGATATATAAGCTAAATGATAATATATCATAATATGTCAAAATTAAATGGGATAATTAAATTTGTATATTCAGATAACCGATTTGAAGCTAGAAAATATCTTAATAAGGATTTAAATAAACTATTCAATATGTGTTATCCATTAAATGAAGAAGGTGTGTCATACGCATATGATTTTGAAATTTTAAACGAACCTTCAGAAAAATATTCTTCTGGTAGATACTGTGCGGAGGTTCAGATTCGTATTGAAGGTAGCAAATTAGAGCCTCAAGAGATGAAGGAAGAAATTGATGCTGCATTAGACGGCTTAGAAACATATGATTCTTCGTTTATATATTAATTCAAAACGTCATTATTACATACCCTTCGTTCGAATATCAAATTATGAATTCAAAGTCACAGGATTCTTTCGAAGTATTGTTTACGAAAATTTTTCAGGAGAGTATTTTTACGGGTGAGAACTGATGTCTGATATTCTTGATGAACATTATTCAGAAGGAGTATTTTTTGACCATTCCAGCGGCGAGTATTTCAGATTTGATGAAGATGAGAACAATGTTCTCATTCTTAATCCTGAAACGCGTAAAATTGTACATAAGATTCCAAAAGAAGACTGGGATTATGAGAACAGTGACTTTTCAAAAATACCTCAGCACGTAGTAGATAACCCTGCATTGCATTTTGAAAATGCAATTAGTGAGTTGATTCAGGACAATCCACATATCGATATCTCTGTAATGTACGCCTACGAACGAACGAAAGTCATTGAAGATAAAGATTAGTTATATTTATCTTTTTAAATTCTCTCTTACGAAATTCTACAGATAATACAGGGCGAGTGCCTCGGGGCTTGTCCCCGAGGTACCTCACGCAAATTACTGTAATTTATGGTAGTAGGATGCAAACCAACTACCTATACTCTTGCTTTATAATGTGCGTTATATAGAAAATAAAGTTGTTTTATATATGAAGATATTGAATCAGCTGTTTTAATTTGAATTTTGTCGGCAAGTTGATGCAGAATAAGTCACATCAATCTCTGTGGCATCCGCCTCGAACGCCTGTGAAAGGCTCATATTTCATTTTTTCTTAACAAGTACTTCATCCATTCGTACTCTCTCTTTGCTATATCTAATAGTTCTCATTGCAGCAATTAGTTCAGCGTTTTCAATGACTTCATTTTCATCATTAATAATTGGCATATCTGATTCTTCATACACATAATGCGTCAGACCATTTTCTGATTTCACTTTTATTGAATCTAAGTATTCGAACAGTTCTTTATCACTAAATGAATCGTTTATAATAACCTCATTGATAGGGACTTTTTCAGTATAATCTGGCGTGATGTTTTTTTCATCTTTTGGTAAGTCATCCGATACATAAAATGCTTCGTAGAACCAAATAGAGTGGATTCTTTCTGGTGGATACAAATGAAGTAATTTAGCATTTTCATAGTCATACGAAAGAATTTCAGCCATCTTATTCGTAACGTTTTCAACTGATTTTGTTTGTTGTTTCCTGATATCCTGAGATTGTTTTCCAGGTCCTTCAAGCGTTAGAGCTTGCAATTGATTCCATCGGATTTCTCCCTCAAATAGACTTTCTACGCTATTCATACTTTCTTCAGATTGCATGAGCGATTTGACAAACTGTGCATGTTCGTAGTAGAATGAAGAATAGTGATGACTGTGGTAGCAATGAATAATTTCATGTGAAAGAAGGTATAGGCGATGCGTAGCATCCATTTTATGCCAAGTTCTCCAATTAACGCCTAGTTTGTATAATTCTCTCTGTCCATTTAGGCTATTCATCCAACCAAGATGCATTGATTTGTTCGTGGCTCTGATTGTTGTGATTTTGAAATCATCTTTTTCAACGGGCCTAATTGAGTTTGATTCTAGATTCTCTAGTTTCACAGCACGTTTTGATTGGATATATACGTCAGGCCATCCCCGATACCAAAGTTGAACAACAATATCTTTGATTTTATCTTTGCATTTATCAATATCAGAAGATTCTACAACTTCAACATCCTTGAAACCCTCGGAGTTAGATTTTGTATGAAATTTTCCTTGTAGTACGAGTTGTTTATTCCCTTTTTTAATTTCAACATCTTCTCCTAGTTTCCAATCTTCAGATTCTCGAGTAACTTCGTTGATTCGCCATTTGATTTTTCCAAAATCATACCGAATACCAAATACTCGAATAACATCACCGTCAGCTACTTTTTCACCGTCAGAATACGTAAGATTTGTTTTTTCACATACGAGTGATTTGAGCTTATTGGTTTCTTTGGTGATGTTTTGTAAAGCCATAATATGTGACTCCGTTGATTGTAATACGCTAATTTGAGACTTAATAGTACCGATTTTCTCTTTATCGTATATTTCTTATACGCGCTATGTGTCAGCAACATAACTTTGGGATTTTTTCCAAAGGTTTATGTTATCAGCCCTTCTTGGTAGTAATATGGTTACAGCAAACCTTCAGGACGGATTTGACGCACACGTTGAATACTTCGCAGAAGCTAGTACGCTCACACAAAAAGAGTCTGAAGCGTATTTCCACTGGTATCTATCGGATGACCGAGTAACGCAGCGAGAGATGGCTGATGAAATGGGTATCTCAGAAAGCACATTCAGTGGATATCTTTCAAAAGCAAAAGATAAACTAGATGATAATGAATATAAAGAAATCTTCTCGATGTTATTTACGCAGACAGGAATTGCAGGGGTAGACGGGAAAACAAAACAGATTGTAGATTCGCAAGAAACTTCTGATGGATATATTTTCTTATTAGAAGATTCATTTAATACTGATGAGAAGATTTCAACAAATTATATGGCTTTCTTAATTTATAGAGATTATGATATGAATGATGTGTTGGATGATGCACCTGATGATATTATACTGTATGATAAATGGACGAATTTCAAAGTATTCGGTAATACAAAAAAGCATCTTGTAGAATCATTGGATTACTATATGAAGCATATTGATGCTATTGATTCACAGTATGAGTATGCCGTTATGTCAATGCTGGTTGAGAACGGTTTTTCAACAGCCGAAAAGAATGCTAAAAAAGCCGTTGAAGAACTTTTAAATTGAAATTTATCTCAATCACAAAATCTTATTAATGAAGACATCATATAGTATGAATAGTGATTTAAATGACGGATTGTGAAAAGCGAATTAAAACGCGCCAACAAGCTCATGACGAAGCAACAGTCTACCGCGTTGGAAAATGGTATATTGCTGAGCTAAATAATCCACAGTTAGTCGTTCAGAGCGAATCTGCATCTGATGCCCGAAACAAAATAGCAAAAAGATGGGAAGAATATACTACCGAGTCAGATGATTCATATATTCGTCTTGGTGACATCCTCTCCGCCGTAAACGGCTGAGCTTCGTTTTAGCGCCCTAATCCGCTTGATAAACAAAATATTCAAATTTAACGCTATTATTATCTGTTAAATAGACTACGGATTGTCTGCTCTAAACCTCTTCCATTCCCATTCCCTCTAGATTTTCCTGGGTTTTCGTTGTTATCTAATCCTGTCGGTCCACCATGTGGATGGTCATCCCATCTATCTTCTTCGCTTTCATCCTCATCGTCTTCTTCATCGTTTTCGCTTTCCTCTTCTTCCTCTTCATCTTGCTCAGACTCATCATCGTCTCCTTCATCGTCTTCTTCATCGTTTTCGCTTTCCTCTTCTTCTTCCTCTTCTTCACCTGTTGAAACATCATAATCCTCATTTGCTAACTCATTCAATGTCATTGGAACGTTCAATAACCCATTTCCTTCTTCACAACTATCTAAAATAACTTCTGAACCATCTGCTAAGGCTTGATATATATCTTCATAAGTCGCATCAGAATCTAATTCTAAACATAATGCAACCGTTCCAGCAACAAATGGTGTAGACATACTCGTTCCATTCAATGTCTCATATGAGTTGTCAGTATATGTCGAACGAATATTATTACCAGGAGCCAGTATATCAACTTCTTCCCCTACACTACTGAATTCTGCTAGTTCGTCTTCTTGATTCATAGCAGAAACGGCGATAACATCCTCATATGCTGCAGGATATAGAACATTATCTTCTTCACACTCACCATCTTGATTATTTCCTTCGTTCCCTGCTGCACCTATGAGTAGATGGCCATTCTCCTTCGCTTGTTCAATTGCAGAATCAAGCGTATGAGTAGTTGAATTTGCACCGAAACTCATATTGATAACAGGAATGTTATTCGTAATACACCAGTCAACTCCTGATGCAATCCAACTCATATATCCTCCTCCGTCTTCTCTAAGAACTTTAACCCCATATAAATCCGCCTCTGGAGCTACGCCAACTACTCCTTCTCCATCATCTAATGCACTTGCAATTCCTGCAACATGCGTTCCATGCCCGTTGTAATCCATATAATCATCTGAATCTCCTTCATCTGTGAAATTTATCCCTTCTACAATTTCTAAATTTGTATGGTCTGCAACTCCTGTATCTAATACAGCAATTCCAACGCCATCTCCTGTTTCATCGACAACATCTGTATCGATTCGTTCCCACCCCCAATTTGGCTCCTGTTCAGGATGTTGAGCATTATTTTGATTATTCGTTACGCTCATTTCTGAGTCAGAATCCATCTCATTAGTCTCTGAATCGTGCTTGTTCCTATGTGGATTCCCACGAGATGCATAGACCATGATATCGGATTCAACATGTTCTACTCGTTGACTTCGCTCAAGATTTTCCCGCGCATGGATTGGTATTCGACTTGAAACGAAATCAAAATTATCATAGGTTCGTGCCGATTCTGCACCCACATTATTGAGTAAATCAACAACGTGGTCTGGTCGATTTGATGCTGGATGCACAATAACTCGCTCCGAATTATTAGCACTAACAGTATTATTGAATAATATCAACCCTGCAGCCCCTGCACTTACTTTCTTGAGGATATCTCTTCGTGTAGGATTCATATATAAAATTTATCCTAGATGGGTAAATATATGATGAGCATCTAGAATTAGTATTAATTGAGACAGATATATACCCTGCAGGTATAGTTCAATATATATGAGAACAACGAACGCCAAACAAATCTCAGAACATATGATGAACGAACTGTCATCAATTACTCGTGGCGTAGCTCACTTGCTGTGTATTGCTTTTCTTCCTGAATATAGGGTTTTTCAACGGTCGGTACTTCTAAATCATTTTCTTCTAGATATAGTTCTGCTTGTCGTGCTTTTGTTTTGTGTTCTCTGGCTTTATCTTGGAGAGTATCTGCAGCAATTTCTAGTGCATGACACTCATATCCTCCATTAGTTTCTTTGGGGAGAAATTCGAGAGCTTGTTCATACTCTAATTGAAGCGATTTATGAATCCGATAATATTCATATGGGTTTCTTGATGGGTATTTATCATCATCAGAGTGTTCAAAATGAACACACTGCCATTCTCTCCGTTCAATTTCTTTTTCAACGGCGGTTCGTACAAGTCCTACAGGCTTTTGACCGTCATGCTCTACAATATCTAAGAGTTTTGCGGCCTCAGAGTCATGGAAGTAACCTGTTGCCTGACTCAGTGTTTCTACGATATCAATTTCTTCATCATCTTCTTTCATGTTAATCACTTTTGTGATTTTCTCTTGTTAAAGAGTGAATCTATACTCAGATACGAAAGAAGTACACTTATACCTTATCATTAAATTTTTTTGAGCGTTTTTGCAGGCGCTGTATCATCTCCTTGCTCGCTCTCTGAGGAAGGGCGCTTAGCACTCTCTCTTCAGCTAAAAATTATACTCAAAAATAGTTTTATCGAATGTATTGGAACCGTTTGGGTTCGGGCATTTCATCAGTATATTGTTGAGGTGATTTTGATTTATCAATATGTTCCGACATTGCTACCCAATCACTTCCTGATGGGTATAGTCCATTCAAGCCCATATCAATCAAGTACCATTTGTTTGTTTTTTCATTGAGAATGAAATCAACAGACCATGAGAAATGATTGAATTCGTCCGCTACTTTCTCAGCCATGTTATCTGGAAAGCTGACAGAATCATCATCTAATGTATCTGCATATAAAATATTTCCATCTTGAATGAAATATCGAACTTCTATTTCATGGGGAATCCATTCTCTTACGGCAACTCTCCCTCCAATTCTACGTTTAGAACGGGATAGTTGTCGAAACATTTCAAGGATTGTTGTTTCAATATCCCACGGGTCTTGTGAATTTATAAGTGAACCTTTCTCTCCATCAAATTTACCTGAAGAATAATCACTTCTAACAAACGCTTTTGTTGTACTTAAATCTTGCATAAATTGCGTTATATGACGATATTCTAAGTTGAAAAATGTTTGTTTATTTCCTTCAACTGGGAAAAATTTTGTCACGGGAGTATTAACGCCTTCAATCTGTTCTAAAATAGGATTATAGTAGCTCAATCTGTTTCTATCATCATGAAATGATGCAATCAATGGAACTTCATCAGGCAATGCAGGATGATTTTTTATAGGTGTTTGAATTTCATATTTGGACATACAAAATAATTACATTATAATATAATATAGCTTTCGAATATAATTCTTCATCTGATAATTTATTCAAAACATTTTTACTACTTGAGGGGTTTGGTTCAATTATGGAATTAAATATCCCTGATGTTCGATTTACATACACAAGTTCGTTTAGAATTCATAAATCAGATTTTACAATCAATCTTATTTTAGATGATGAAGATGATTTTTCGCGGGATGTTGTACTTCGAAAGAGCCCTGAAAATGATGATGATATGGTTAAAATTGGGTATGGTGGACAGGAACTACCCGTTAAAATCGTAATTCCTGAACAAGTTAATAATAAGGTTAATTTGGGTCTCTCACTTGGTCGGGGACCAGAACACCCTGGAACAATTTGTAATCAAGATTATGTACTTGAGGTGCTTGTTGATGGTGAAATTCAAGATTCAGATGTTCTGAAATTAAACGGTTAGATTACTGCGTTAATATCTGTACAGAAATTTCAAAAATTTTTACTTAACAATTTATTGACTGGTTTAAGGCAGGATATTTATATCTTTAAGTACATATATTTTATAATGAGTGATGAATCTGATGCAAATATTGTCGTTTCAAATCAGATGGCGGGCTTAAAATTAATTATTGTTGGTCTCCACGTGACAATAGCAGGTCAATTACTTTTCGATAATTATTTTATAGCTCTAGGTGGTTTAGTAATCAGTATAATTGGATTATATATGTGAATTTTAATTAACACTTATATAAAAATCCTATATTTCAAGTTATCCTATTGTTTTACGGCGTATTTTTCGTATTATTTGGATATTTAATTCTGAATCTATTTGTTTTTATTTATGATATGTATAACAAATTGTTTGAATCCATCAATTTTTTAAAGAAAGTGGTAATTTCAATATTTTGGTAATTATTTTGTTCATATACGAAAATTATTATGTTAGTATATTCCAAAGCTAAGTTATTAAATAATTAGTCGTAAAATGCATCTATTAGGTCTGAGATACTTGAATCACTAATTTTAAGTACCCTTGTGGTGTAGGTGTTGATAGAAACATGACCCGAGTAAAACACTCCTTTACAGAGACGGACTCACGACGTGATGATATGAGCGAAGCTATCGAGGAGTGGATTGATGAACTTACGGAGAATGTTGAAGAATTCCAAGAGTCAGAAGAATTCAAAGAGTATTTGGATGTGGCTTCAAAATTCCATAATTATTCCCTCAACAACCAAGCCTTAATTAAAATGCAAATGCCTGAGGCCACGCGCGTTGCAGGATATAAAACATGGGAGTCAAAGTTTAATCGAACAGTAAAAGAAGGTGAATCCGCAATTTGGATTTGGGCTCCGATTATCACAAACAAATGTCCTGAGTGTGGAAACAGCAAGTCTTATCACAATAATATCGGTTGTGATTATGATGAAAAAGAGCCTAGCGAATGGAGTGAGGGTGTTGTTGCATTTAGGCCACGACATGTTTTTGATGTAAGTCAAACAGAGGGAGAAGAGTTACCAGAGCTTAATACAGAAGCATACGGGAATGCAGAAGGATTGAAAAACGCTTTACTCCAAAGCTCAAAGAATCTTGAGGTTCCTGTTGTTGAGATTCAAGATGAATCTGAATGGAACCATGGAAATGCTCGTGGAGTTATGCACAAAGATACTGGAGCCGTTGAGGTTCTTAAACGAGAAAATGAAGCGGATTTAGTGCGAACAATGATTCATGAGTTTGCACATTATCTTCTTCATATGGATGAGCAAGATAAAACGGAAAAATCTAAACGTGAAGTAGAAGCAGAATCCGTGGCTTATGTTGTGGGGCGTCACTTTGGTCTTGACGTATCGAATAGTGCTTTCTACCTTATCTCCTGGTCTGGAGATGAACCAGAAGCAATCAAAGAACGTCTAAACAGAATCAGCAAAACTTCAAAAAAGATTATCGAAAATGTTGAAAATGAATTAGATTAAATCACGCAAAAGTCAAGCCTATAGTCATTCTTCCCTCATTGTGCGTCGAACCAAATTTTCAAAAATTAAATCAGAATGATTTGGAAAATGATTATCAATATTCTTTAACTTTCTACTTCTAAATAGGTTCTAACAGTGCTGATATTCATTGATTTTCGGTAGTCTTATTATACATAGGGGCATTTTGTATGATAGAGGCGATTACAATGGATAAAATCCTACAAGAGGTTCGAGATGAAGTTTTGCCTTCAGAACGCGAACGAAATGAGCTTCAAGAAGTTGCTCAGGACCTTCGAGAAATGCTGACTTCGGAAATGGAGTCTATTGTAGATTACGAATTTTCAATCACACAAACGGGCTCTACGGCTCGTGGTACTTGGGTATCAGGAGACCGAGATATTGATATGTTTATTGAATTCCCTACAGAAGTTCCTGAAACCGAGTTAGAATCCGTAGGTTTAGACGTAGGAATGAGCGTTGTACCTGATGGACGCAAAGAGTATGCCTCTCATCCCTACACGAAAGGAGTCTACAAGGGTTATGAGGTTGATGTTGTTCCGTGCTATGCTGTTGAATCTTCGAGTCAAATTATCTCCGCTGTGGACCGTACGCCTTTCCATACGAGGTATTTAGAGAGCAATCTAACAGAGTCCTTAGCAGAAGATGTAGTACTAATGAAAAAATTTATGAAATCTGCTGGTGTTTATGGAAGCGAGGTCAGTACGGGAGGATTTAGTGGCTATCTTACGGAACTTCTTGTGTACGAAATGGGTGGTTTCAAAGAATTGTTAGAGTTTGCTGCAAACTGTAAACCAAATATTTTCATTGATATTGAAGACCATGGAAATGAATTTGACCATATTTCAAGTTTCGTTGTTATCGACCCAACAGATAAAGACAGAGATGTTGCTTCCGCTCTTTCCGTTCAAAAGTGGAGTGAATTCCAGCATGTTGCTCGAGAATTCCTATCCGAACCATCTATTAACTATTTCAAGTCTGATAGTCAAAACGAGATGGAGACTTCAGAAGTGAAAAGATACTTTGAAAATAGAGGTATGGATACAGTTTCTCTGAAAATTCCAAGAGATGATTCTGTAGTCGATGATACAATCTATCCGCAAGCTAGAAAATCTATTCAAGCTATTTCGAATGCTTTAGAAGATTATGGATTTGATGTGCAAGATATGTATCTTGTTATTAATGAAGATGAAATCCTATTCACGTTTGAATTGAAGTCACTTGAGATTCCTCGCGTATACAAACAAGAGGGACCGCCCGTTCATTTCCGAGAGGCAAGTGAGAGATTCATCGAATGCCATAAAGAAAATGAAGGAAGTAGCAATCCCATCATCCAAAATGACCGTTATATCGTTTATAGGGAAAGGAAGTTTACGTTTGCAGACGATTATATGCTCTCAGAAGATATTTATCCAAAAATCTCTGTTGGTAGCCTAATCGAACAACAATGGGAAAAACGTTCGCTAATTCCGACGCAATTTATTTTTGATGAATTTAAATCTGTCTTAGTTGAAAACCAAATTTTCCCTTGATTATATTTTTAAATCGAATTTAAAGTAACTCGAATCCGTCTGTTACTACGTCACTCATGTCAGGATTCCAATTTTCTGGTTTTGTATTTATTTCTACGTCATCTCTGCCTTCAATTTCGTTTTTCACAATATGAAATAGATTTTCATTGATTTCCTGCGGATTATAAGGATAGGGGAAATTCATAAAGTATGATATGTTTTCTCCCCAAATTTTATCAATGAGGTCATTAGTTATTTTTTCTATTAACCATCTTCCTACGGGTTTATCGTTTATCTCCGAAATAAACTCAGCCCGTTTGTGAATGTATGATTTATCTAATAATTCATTTAATATCTGAGTTTCGATATCAAAATCACTATCTATATTAATTGATTCATATGAATAACTCGTGAAATCAAATTCTAATTCTTTATCTTTATTCTCTGAGATGTTATTTGGTAGAACGTCTTTCCAGATAGAATTTATAGTTGTGTTATTTAATTCTGCATTTTTTTGTAAATTTTCTAGAACTTCTTTGCTTCTTTTTATAGCTTTATCTTGCAATCGGTGCGTATCGATAGGCATATCAATATCTTTAATTTCTACCCATTCTTCTATCCACACGTCTGATACTACTTTCTCCGCTATTTTATTCGGATTTAGATGCTTATTATCGTGATATAATTGAATTATGTGTTTTCTTATGCGGGCATTCGTAATGTATCTAGCCGATATAAGTTCATCTCCTGTACTAATATCAGATTCATTTTGCCCCCAAGATAATTTTTGTTTTTCTTTGAACTCTTCTGAACGGTACTTGATACGTTTTTCTAATTTGTCGGAACGAATTATAACTCCCTCAGCTCTCACAGCTCCATAATTGCTCAATGGAATATCAATATCATTTAAATCTATTGGTGGTGAAGGCTTAGAAACTTCCACAATAAAATCTAAACCAATATCTTCAAATAATTGTTTACTTTCTTCATAGTTTAAGAATCCTTTGAATGTTTCCATATATGGATTTGGAGGCGTTCTACCAACTTCTTTTAATTTACAAACATCAAAACCAAGTAATGGTTCGGGAGGATTTAAATTATAATCATAATCAAGAGTATGTGGTATCATATGTTCTCCGTATAAAATTAATGGACTATCATAAATATCATGATATTTTTTTAATTTTCTCTTATCTAAATTGTTTCTAAGGTGATTGACGACTCTTTTAAATACATCATCATAATTATCGCTGGATAACTTTCCTCTAACTACTTTTTTTGAACCAAATAATATATCTCCATCTTCTACATCAAATTTTTTTAAGTCTTTACTGTCATACAAATCAGAATATCTTTCATCATATAACATAAATCGAAAATTACTCCCATCTAATTTCTCTAATATAACAATATCATCTATATTGAATATGTCGTCATCTACGACAGGATGGTCGTACCTAGGTACTTTTGGATATTTTTTCATACTATATAATTATTCTCTTCAACTAAATAAATTTTAATAGTTATGATTAGCGTCAAATCGTCGTCTTACAAAATAAGACGCAAATCTAATTCCAAACTTTCTTCATATCTTATCTCATTTCGGAAACTTTAGGTTATTAGACTTCATATGCAAACATATGACGGGTCCGAAAAAAATTGAAGAGATTGTTACCTCTGACGGAGATGAATGGTTTACACTTTTTGGTACAGTAGAATCTTTAACTCCTGAATCAGATTTACACCCGAAAAAGCGTCAAGAGGGGTATCTTTTTGATGGCACAGAAAAGATAAGATTTGTTAGTTGGGACGATAGTATTCAACTTAAACTAGGAGAAACCTATAAAATTAAATCTGCCGTTACGAATCTATATCGGGGGAAAATCTCTATATCTCTAAATTCGCGTACCAAGATTACAGAATCATGTAAAGAAGATATTCCCTGGGAAATTTCAGATAAACCACGTTCTTTAATACTTAAAGAAATAGAATCTATCGGACCAAAAAATAGCGAATCTATAGATAAAAATAAATTCGAAGTAGATATAGATGTTCTATATAAAAAAGATGTACCTCTTGATAAACCAATTTCATTTATAGAATCTAATTTATACGATAGTGAAAAAATTACTGAAGCTGAAGAGTATAATAATCTTCCACCACTAACTGGGTTAGGTACACACAGTTGGTCCGTGTATGGAATCAACCCGCATAATGAACTTGTTTTGGGTTACATGGGTCGAATCGGTGGAGTAACAGGAAGGGCTCCCTATGTAGACAGAAGTAAACTTCAAACGGTTCTTAGCACGTGTAGCTTATTAGATGATGACCGTTCAGAATTGCAAGTTAAATCAGAGGGGAAAATTAAATGGATGAATCTGGCAGATTGTGGTAACTGTGGAGGAGAGTTTGAAATCGAACCAATTATTGGAGTCAATCCCTACAATCCAACGGAAAGTTATTTGAGTTACTATGATTGGTGGCGGGATACAGAAAGACATAATATTGACGTTCCAAATTGCCCTAATTGTGGTAAAAAAGAACTTGAGCCTCCTGAAACACCCAATAATATTCATATCATAAGAAGAGTAAAACTCTCAGATATAGACAATATTAGAGATATTGAAACGGAATTAGGAAAAGCATTTGATTTTGATGCTAATATTCAATATAAAACTACAAAGTGTATGGAGATATTATCTGAAGAAATTGTATCTAATATTCCAAACGAGATTTCTAACAAAATAGAAAAAAGTCGCGTTATTTCTAGCGGGGATAGGGGACTTAGAGGAATAACGAGAAGGTATATTCGGTATGAATTCTCTGAGATTATTTCTGAATCAGAATTGAAATTAGTAGCAGAAGCTTCTATGAGTAAAGGAGAAGGTATTGGAAGAATTCAAGATAAAAATAAAAAAACTATTGTAGATTTAACATTCCATTAAAATTAAATCGCTTAGATTCAATAGTAGGAGCATTTTATCTGTTATAATATAAATTATGATTTTTTAATCAAAAGATTCATATGTTCAGAGAGTGTTTTGTTCTATGTGGAGATAGCCCCTTATCAGACGCGAAAAAATCTTCACATGCCCCATAGTCAGAGGCACGCGCCGCAGCAACACAATTTGTTGCTGTGGTAATTTATCTAATAAGTGTATTACTTACAATAATACATTATAGAAATTCGATTATAATCCGAATTTTTATTACCTCGGGAAAGAATGGTAGACCATGGACTTAGAAAAATTGGAGAATCACGTTGATGAAGTTTCTGCTAATCTAAGCTGTAGCAGTCGTGAAGCGTTTGTGGGATTAGTACATCTGATTGGGCAGGAGAAGGGATACACAAACAAACAACTAGCTGAAAGTATTGATTTGGCTCCCTCAACTTATTCGGAACACTTATCGAATTTCACGGATTCGATTGAGCCCCATTCTGCTGCAGATAATTACTGGAGGTTCTCTTCTGAATCTGATATAAATGTTAAATATACTGTTTTGTTTGATATCAATGATATATATAATCATCTTCGAATCTATGAATCTAAATTTAAAGATACTAGCCAGGAGGCAAAATATATCGCTGTACACGAACAATCTGTTATTTCTCCAATCAAAAATAAACAGCTAAAAAGAAATAGACGGATAACAGATTGGTATGAATTTTATACGGTTGAAGAATTAGCTCAAGGAATCTGTGAAAATATTGATTTTGCCCAAGGACAAATTAGTGGAGAAATTGGCTTCCATCGATTCAAATCAGCATTCGAGGATAAATTTGGATTCGACCCTACAGAAGTAGAAAATGCATTTGAATTTTCAGATAACATGTCGAATAAAATTCCTGATTCTCATCGAAAAATTTTCTGTCCTACGGATTCTAAACGAGATATATTTGAAAAACTCTGTAATGAATACCAAAAAATCAATACGTTTGTAGAAGATAGAAAAATTGATAATCTACAGCTTAGGAATCCAATTATTAGTGATAATGCAACAATCGTAATTACATCACTAAATGAACCAGATACAAATGCTGTTTTGACTATTGAAGATGAGGTATTTGTAACTGTTGGCGCAGAATGTGAATGCGGAAATCATGATAAATACGAACCTTCAATGAGCGAATCTGCTCATCAATCTTATGATATGAGACGGAATGCTGCTTGCAAACATAATACAGCCGTACTAAATTCTGTTATAGTATCAAGCCAAAATAATATTCCATTGGATTCACCTCTTTGTCCCGTATGTGGATATACTGCTCTTAATGAAAAGAAATCTTATAACAGGGGTCAGTGGATTATGTCATCATACTCTTGTGCAGTTTGTAATGAAAAGTTAGAATCTAATTAGCTATTTTATCATAGTAAATTTACTATATTATCATAGTAAAAGTACTATATAATTATTATATTAACAAAGTCAATAATGAAAACTATATTTTCAACATATGATAGCAATCCATAATTATAAATAAGATATCCTCATAGGTGTGATTGAAATGACGGGAGATAACACCGAACCCCACCCTACAACAGAAGAAGATATAGATGCAAAATGGGTTAGCAATGCAATTCATATTCTGGAATCAAAAATAAGAAGAGAACTTATTTTCTACTTAGAAAATAAAAACGAAAACGAAGTACACGTTGAGGAAACTTTAGATTATTTATGTAACTTAGATGGTATTGAGAAGAACCGTTCGCAATTAAAAATAGAGATATTTCATATCCATATACCGAAAATTCAGGAATTCGGAATTATAGAAAAGAAAACAGAAAATAAAATAAAATATAATCCCATTTCACAAATGTCTTTACTATCTGAATACATATACAAATTCACGCGAAACACGTGAATAACGGCTAATTCAGCGGCTCTGCCTAAATGCCGTAGAACGGGATTCCACAGACAATCCAAGACACTTGAAGTCGGGTTATTAACACGACTTTAATCGTAGCGTAGCTTATTAAACCAAATATTTATAATGACAAGAAAATAAATACTGGTATGGCAGAATATACAGAACCGCAAGACAAATTGTATGAGATACTTCAGTCTGAGCTTGGGGGAATTCCAGATAACTTATGTTTAGTTAAAAAAAGAATGGATACAAATAACCCTATTTTTGTAGGAAATTCTGGAAATAACAAACATATTATAGAAATTAAAATTCAAGATAATTTGTACGAGCTAACCTATATAATTCAAGATTGTAGAAATCCTGGTGAATCGAAAGAGGACGCAATTGTTGCACGCCATGATTATTTTGAAAATTGCTACAATGTCGTAAATGAAATTAATAGCATAAACGAACAGATTTGAAATAAAAGAATTTATTATACCTAAAATCCTTTATTCACGTATATGGGTAAGTTAGAAACCTTAGTGCTCGATTGTGAAGAATATGCTGCACCAGATGTAGATAGAATTTATAATTCAAGTTCTCGATTATACTTTACACTTACTCGGGGTTTTATACAATACGACGATGGTAGAATCAGGTATCTTACATTAGGAGAGGGAGAATATTTAAAAAAACATTTATCAGATAAAGAACCAATAAGTAGTTCACTAGAAGTTTTGAATTACGATGGAGATTATTACGTTTCTGAACCCTGTAATAAGGTTGAAGTCGGAGCATATTATCTTTTAGATGATGAAACAGTTTTTACTGTGAGTTCCGAAGAGAATCGATACTACTCTGATAAACCTATTTGTGATTTAAATGAAAGGGGTAGGATTAACTCAGACACGAAAACGGTTTATATTGTAGAAAAAGAACATCCAAGATTTGAGAGAATTGAATATCCGAAAGGAAGCGTAAGAAAATTGATTCGTTCTGAGAGAGTAGAAAAATTAGCTAAGTTAAAATAGTTCTCTCATTATTAGATATTTTCAAAGCAAAATTTATCTTAAAAATTAGTAAGAAGTTCTTTTATATGGCTTTGAGATGGGCCGTTGAAATTGTATTCCTCATAATGAGACAAAAAGTCTACTTTTCCCTCGGAATCAAGATAAGCTAATCCCACTTGGATTTCAAATACACCTATCTTTTCATAATCTGATACCACATTATCTGGTATAATTTTTCTAATCTTTTCTTTTTCAACGACACTCATATAATGAGAATGGACTTCTTCTACCACATTTTCACATGGTTTCAAGTATTTACCTGATGTATCTAAATATTCGTTATTAATGCTTTTTAAATATGAATCTAAAAATGTAAGTTTGATATCTACTTTTCCTGTTTTAATATTATACAACGCATTGATTTCTATGCAAGGATAGTTCATAATCAAAATTAGGTTCTTTTGTATATAAACTATTCTATCTTGGAATATCAAACGCAATCAAAAATATTTTTAAGTCAGAATTAAATCGCTATGTTTAATATCCTGCACAATAATAATTCTATTAGAGCTATTATGCAATTTCCTGACCTCACAGATGAACCATTAGCCGTCAAAACACTCTATCCAGACCCAGATTTATTTTCAACTTGGGATGAAACACGAGAAAATGGACGAGAAGAAATTGAATCGGAATTAGATGGGAATCCAGATATTGTCGGTATTACGCATACAGATGCTGATGGGTATGGTTGTGAGGTAATGTTACGTGAAGCATTTCCAAAAAAAGATGTAAGAGTCGTAACAGCCTCGGCAAGCGGACCTTTGAGTATGGAATTTGTAGGAAAAATAGTCTATGAAAATATTCGTCCAGAGACTCCATTATACATCATGGATTTGTCTCCGAATAATGGCCGAGGTAGACAATTTATAGACGGCGTTCGAAATTTGCATAATGTTTTCGTTATGGACCATCACGAATGGGAAGAAAGTGACTGTAAGCATATTGAATGGGTTGCAGAAGTCCACCATGATACTGAGCGATGCGCTACGCAAATTGTTCACGATGTACTTATTGATTCTCCTAGAAAAGAAATAACAGAGCTAGCTGATTTAACAGCCGACCATGATTTGTGGATTAAAGAGATGCGTGAGGAAAGTGACGCTCTCAATGATTTGTCAAAATATCTTGATAGAGCTGATTACGTAAACCTTGCTCGAGAACATGGCGCTGATGTTATTAATACTCCTGAAGGTGCTGAATATATTCGTGAAAAAAGAGAAGAACGAAACAAAATTACTGAAATAACAATCAATCGAGCAACATATACTGAAATAAATGGATATGATGTTGCTATCACTTATGGTGATTGTGAGGCAAATGACGTAGGAGAAAAACTATATGAAGGAGAAGATGGCGTAGATATTGCTTGTATCATTTATCCAAACGGTAATATTTCTGTTCGAACCAGAGAAGAAGTCCCTGTGGCTAGAGATATTGTAACTTATTACGAAAAGGGAGGCGGTCATCCAAACGCTGCTGGGGCAACTATTAACCTTGTAGGAGAAAGTATTGAATATACGGCTCATTGGGCTACAATGGGTTCTGAAATGCGTAAGCATGTTATTGAAGGTATGAAAGAAGTTCTTTGAAAAATTATTATACCCGAATAATTCAAAGACGTTTGAGTCTTGTGAAACGGAGATTAAATCACGTCATTCATCAAGAATCAAGTCAGATACCTCGGGGATTGACCCAGAGGCAGTTTACCTGTTCGATTTTGTTAGTTATTCATCCTGATGCGTAATTCAATCCAGTGTTTTATAATTCGTTGCGATTGATTTAAATCGTTCAGATTAACTATATCTTTGTAACTTTTTAGAACTTTTACTAATTCCTCATATAGTTCATATTCTAACTGACTGTAATTGGGTGATATGTAATCATACATACGACTGTGTATACCTTCAAATCCTAGCTTTAAGTCTTCAGATATAGAACCATCTATATTTTGTTCAAACTTTATGACGGTGGAATACAATGATTTGAGTGTCTTTGTTAATTCATCATCCTTGTTAGAATTCATCACATATTCATCAAAATTAGTTTTTTCTTTAATATTATTAGCATGAGGATTATTTTCTTTTTCTGATTTCGTACTCCTATATTGTAAAGAATCTTCTTCTACTTTTTGGAATACATCATCTGTTACGAAGTACGCTTTTTCCCAGGTAAGAGATTTATTTGTTGAAACAATCTCATTTATTGTCAGAGCTAATTCTAAGCTTAATTCTGACTGTAATGAGGAACTATCAGCTTTCTCATTACTCTCCATCCAATTTGAACTCATTAATGTCAGGATTAAACATATATCAGCGTATGTCAGATTCTCCTGTATCTGCGTTTCACACAACTGCAGGCATTCGTTCATCAGTTCTCCTAGAGTATCTATGTTAGCTTTCGTCTTCATGTCCATAGTCAGTTATCAGGTCCCATCCTGATACATAGCATCATAGACGAGTTTCTATATTTAATTTTGTGGCCGATTTTATAGAACTACATAAAACAATCGGCCAAAAGTTTATATTTTTATTTATAATTATATACAACGGTTTACGTTTAGAAATTGAATTATCAAAAGAATTTATACTCTAAGACTACCTATACTTTTTATAGTTTATTTTTTGACGGGTTCAAAACCGACTTTATCAATTACAAACGGTGAATATCGAGAACAAACTTTTGTAAAAACGCGGTCAACTTTCGTAGATTCAGACGATATATTCTGAACGAATTGAACTACCATAGACAAAGATTCATCCGAAAAACCTTGCGTATTGAAATCGTGAAGGTCTACAATAAGCGTAGATAGATGTTCTTCTAGAGTATCTTCTTCAATATTTCCTGTAGCTAATTCTCTTTCCAGTACATTCAACGTTTTACGGGCTCTTTCTAATTGTTTGTTAATATCTGAATCACATTGGATTTCCTCTTGCTTTTCAAATGGAAATTCTTTCTCAGGCATACCAAATAGATACAGATAGTAGAATATAATAGTTTTGAATTCTGTTTGATGTTGTATCTGGCTGATAATGGTTATATAATTAGACTATGAGGATAATTTAATTGTCGTGGAATCATAATCATAATTTCCATTTAAATCAATTACTTTAATATAGATTTTATGATTCCCACTCTCCATAAATTCTTTTTCAATTGAATTTTCGTTTGTCACAATATCATATTTTCCATCTTCATTTGTGTCAAATTTATATATAACAGTTTTGTCCTGAGGCACTTTAGAATCTTCAGCAGTGATTTGAATAGATTCATTTACAGATTTTTCAAATGCTGGGGAAGAACTATGCATATTAGCTTGTAATCCTTCCGAAATAAATACGCCAATCAAAGGCGTTTCTGAAGAAAATATTTCCATATCTGTATATACTCCCGTTTCTGCAGAAGTATCGGCTGTGACAAGGGGTGTTATCATAATAAGAGCCGTCGAAGAAAGAAGTAATAAGATAGGTATAGCAAACAGTATTCCAATCAAAATATCTAACCTTATTCGATAATTTCCAACGACAATAGTATATCGGCTACATATAGATGACGTTTTAGAAATTATCTCCATGTTACATAACAACGTAATCTTTATTATTATACTTTATTACTCTCCGTTCAAAAATAGAAAGATTAATTAACAAATAAATTATATATAAAATAAGATTAATGACGGGTTTTGAATCAATTTTAACGGATTTAATTCAAGTATTTGGTATTACAATAGTCTTGATTATAATGTTTCTTAAAGGATTATTGATTGGAAAACCCATACCAGCTATTGCAACTATCGTTACTTATTCAGCTTTTGTTGGAGCATTTGATTTAATGAGTCTACTCCAAATAACATTATTAACTGCGCTTGCGACAGTTATTGGTGAATTTATTATTTTTCGACAAATGTATCTACATGGGTCAGTTTTAGATAAATATACTCCTGAACCTATTATGAAGATTATGAAAAATGATGAAGAAAATGATATTGGAAAATTTAAAAAACTTCATAAAAAATTTAAAAATAAAATAGGCGTTTTTATATTTATAGTAAACTGTACTCCAGGTATAAGAGGATTAGCATCTATACCTGCAGGCAAACAAAAATATTCTCCAGTAAAATTTTTAATTATCTCATTTTCTTCAACATTAGTTTACCATACAGTACTCTCATTTATTGTATTATCTGGAATCGATTTTATTATTTAATATGCAAAATCAAGACTGTATATTGAATAGTTTACTACCTCAAATAAATATCTATTTAATAGTACTTTTGTGGTTGGAAGTAGTACTATAATATGATATGGAATCTGTACATCAAATACCATTCAACAAGCTATCTACATGGTGTTCATCTGTGAAAGGTCACACAAGTCCTGATTTAGGAGCAGCAGAATTAAGACAGAAGTTGAATCAATTAGGAATTGAATCTATAGAAATTTATGCATCGGTAATACCAGGACAAACATATTCGATAACAGCCGTACCAACGAAATATATTAAAGGCGAAAGAAATGGTAATTATATTATATTAGACCCATTTATTGGAGAATTCAAAGATTATAACGCGCAGGTTCCTGATATTCTTGTAAGCGATATTGAGCAAGTTTATAATCAAAATTATTATAGTAGAATAGATGATACTAATAACTTAAGATGAACAACTCTTAACATTTTTGTCGGATTTCTCATCCTGCTACTTTTATCTAAAAATCGAGGGCAAGACCCCTTCCTCAAGGAGCAACGCAGCGACCAACGAGAGCGAGTAGCGCAGTAGGAAGGGGATACGCCCGACAAACAGTTGAATCAAACAACTATCCAAAAGATTAATAAAGCAAGCTAAGATATACCTTAATAGAATGGTTCGGACACTATCCAATACACTCCAATATCTCTCAACAGACAGTGAGAGAGGTTTGAACCATTCAGGTAAGCCCAATTCAGACTTGTTTGAGTCTGAGGAGGGTGTAGAGCGGGCTGTGGACGCCCCACAGCGAATAAGCCTCTC
>LFCJ01000206.1_pt1 | contig 34789 bp, 31 predicted proteins | sample 643141 | NCBI WGS metagenome assembly LFCJ01 (sample SAMN03766243, study PRJNA286221) | soda lake metagenome | biome: soda lake; feature: Kulunda steppe; material: water; isolation source: sample B1-Br-g2 brine of Lake Bitter-1 | place: Russia: Kulunda steppe | collected 2010-07
GTGACTTCCTCCCCACCCTACTCGCTCACCGCTGACGCGGTTCGCTCCTTGAGGGTGGGGCTTCCTGCTTCAACGACGCACTTTGCAGACACCGAATCGGTGTCCGTAGGGAGCGCAGTCTCCACAGGCGTTGATTCGGGACAGCCCGTCCCTACTTGTTCGAGACCGCGAGAAAGGATGTTCCACGACGCATTCGCGTCTCTGTCCGCCTTGAACCCACACGACGGACACGAATGCTCGCGTACCCACAACGGCTTGTCCGTCTCGACGCCACATGACGCGCACTCTTTGGTCGTGCCTCGGGGGTCCACGGCGACGAAGTGCGTCCCTTCCCGTTCGCACTTGTATTCGAGCATCCGCAGGAACGTCCCCCACGAGGCTCCGGCCCGATTCCGAGAGTTGCCGGGCAGTTCGACTAATCCCTTCGCGTCCAAGTCCTCGACCGCTACAAGGTCGTACTCACGGGCGTAGTACGCCGAGAGTTTGTGCAAGAAGTCCCGACGCTTGCGCTTCAGGTCAGCGTGGCGTCGAGCGACCGTCTTGCGCTGTTCCTCCCAATTGTTCGAGCCGTGTTCCTTCCGCGAGAGGTTACGTTGAGCGCGGTCTAACCGATCGCGTTCGTCGGAAAGATCAGGCGACTCGACGGCAGTCCCGTCGCTGTCGTGGACGTATTTTAGGATACCCACGTCGATACCAACAGCGTCAGTCACCTCGTCGGGCTTCTCGGGCGGGTCGTCGGGAGTTTCGACGCCAAGGATGGCGTACCACTTGCCGGTGGGTTCGCGTTTGACCGTGACGGTCTTGATGGTGGCGTCGTCGGGCAGGTCGCGGTGGAAAGCGATGGGAATGTCACCAATCTTCGAGAGCCACAATCGGGTCCGACCACTCGTGTTTTTGAGTTTGAAGCCGGACTGACTGTAGGTGAACGATTGGTACTCGCCCGGTGCTTTCCACTTCAACTCCCCGACGCTGTAGCCGTTCTGCTTCCGGCCGTTGAGCGTCGAGAGGTTGTCATACAACCGCTGGACGGCTTTCTGCAACACCTTCGAGTGAACGTCTCGCAGGTCAGTCCACCGATCTTTCAGGTCCGGCAGACGCTTCTGCTCGGAGTACGATGACGTATCGTCGTGGTGGTTAAGACGGTGGAGGAAATGATTGTAGGCCTGCCTACAGGTATCGACAGTCCACGCTAATTGCTCGCGGAGGTCGTCAGACGGGTTTAGCCGATACCTGTAGTTGTAGTTCATCTATTCGTCGTCGGGATCAGAAGTACGGACGACTTTCACATCCGCGCCACGCCAGCGTTTCGGGACGTAGACGTGAGCGCCGTTGCCGGTAGCTTTCACGTCGCCGTCCACGACTTCGTGGCCGTTGATTGTGAACTGTTCCATGTACAATGTAGATACATTATCCGGACTAATAAACGTGTCGGTGGGCCTGTGGGTCGGTCGTTGCAGGGTGTATGTGAGACGATGACGGCGCTGTATCCCCGCCCTACTGCGTCCTCAGAAATCGGAGATTTCTGATGTGCGAACGAGAGCGAAGCTCTCGTTAACGCTACTCGGTCGCTTCGCTCCCTGCGTTGCTCCTTGAGGACGGGGCCTTAGCGCCTGATTTTAGGTAAAAAACGTTTACGGCTTGGGTCCCAACTAGACGTATGGAGAATCGATTCGAGGCGCAACTGATTTTCGGTGGTCTCGATAGTCCAGCGGACTGTCGAAACGATGACGGCCGACAGCGTGTACAGGTTCCTCCTCAGCGTCAGCCAGGCGTTGCTCCCTGCCGACTCCCTGCCCGGCTATGACCGACAGAACACCACTGGAACCAGCCGCGTCGGGCCACCTCGAGACAGCCACGCCCGAACTTCCGGCGGAGGATCTCTGTCGTTTTTTCGATCTGAGCCCGATCGGCACCGCCGTTATCGATCAGACGAGGACCATCGTCTACGTGAACGAACGGGCGACCGAAATCCACGACGCGCCAGCCGACGAACTCTGTGGCAACTATTTCATCCCACCGGAGATGGATATCTATTATGAGGATGGGACGCCAGTTCCAGCCGAGGCACACCCGGTAAACCGTGTCTTCGAGACCGGTAAGCCGGTGTATGGATACAAACACCGACTCGAGAATAGCTCTGGCGCTGACAGGTGGTTCTCAGGAAACGTCTCGCCAGTCTCTGGTAAGGATGGTGAGATCGAATACGTAGTCGTCTGTTTCGAGGATATAACTGATCTCAAGCGTCGAACGAAACGGCTGACGAGCGATCAGGTACGACTGGTCGAGTTTCGAACCGACGAATCTGCGGTTCCGTCGTCGCTTCACACCGAAACGGGTGAGATTCGGATCGAAATCGAGTCGGTCGTCTCAGTGTCGGACGGAACGACCGTGCAGTATATGCGAACCGACGACCTCCCTGCAGCAGCGTTTGTCGCCGCGGTTGAGGAAGTTCCACACATCGTCGACGTACGGTTGCTGAGTACGATCGACGGAATCACGCGGATCGAGGCCAAAGGCCAATCCCCGACAGCCTCCGACGGCGATAATCCCGGGACGGTCTCGGAGGTGTTTGCGGCCCTCGGCGGCTGTCCTCGCGCGATCGTCGTCACGAACGACGAGGTTCGGTTTCTTGGAGAGTTACCCGGTGATGTCGACCCGCAAATAGCCACACAGGGGATCGCACAGTTTCATTCTGGGACTAGCCTCTGTTCTGAGCAACTCGCTTACTCGCCGCACTTGCTGTACGATATCGTCTCAGATGCACTGACCGACCGACAGTTCGCCGCACTCGAGGCTGCGTACTACGGTGGATACTTCGAGACACCACGTGCAAGTACCGGTGACGAACTCGCAGAGCGCTTCGATGTCACGCGCCAGACGTTCAATCAGCATCTCCGGAAAGCCCAACAGACCGTCTTTCGTCACCTCTTCGAAAAGTCCGGTGCGGACGAACACTGACAGGTCAGCACCGCCGCTTAGAACGCTCACTCACATACCCCGGATATGGTTACTGACTCGGCAGAATCGGACGTACAGTTCGAAACGGCCGCGGACACGACGTACGATCCGCTCACGGAAACGGCACAAACGACGTTCGACGGAGGGACCGACTCGGTCGTCGTCGCGGTCGTCGAGGCCGTCGCCACCGTTACCGGAAGCGAGGTTACCGCCATGCCGCCGTTGTTCGCCTCCGTCGACCCGGAAGCGTTGAGCAGCCTCGTCGAACGCCCTCGAGGCCGGGCCGTCACCGTCTCGTTTTTCTACGAAGGGTGTCGGGTCACCGTCTCGGGTGATGGGGACGTTACGGCCGAACTGACAGAGCAGTGATCGAACTTCGTCTCGAGTGCTGATCAAGGCGGCCCATCATCTGGCATGCCGCCGGTTAATCGAGGGTGATCCACTCGCCACGATCGTCGCTTTCTTCGATCGCCGTTAACATGTGCTGTACAGCGAGGCCATCGTCGAAACTGGGGGTGAACGTACCGCCGTCAGCGACAGCAGAGAGAAATTCGTAGTTTTCGTGGACGAAGGTGTGCTCCCAGCCGATAACGTGACCTGGCGGCCACCAGTGATCGATGTAAGGATCGTCGGCATCGGTAACGAGCACCGTCTCGTATCCTCTATCTCCGAGTACCTCGAGTTCGTTCAACCGCTCGAGTGAGAAGCGAAGACTCCCGTTTGAACCGTGGATTTCGATGGTATGATCGTTTTTGTGACCCGTCGCGAACCGAGAGGCTTCGACGGTCCCCATCGCGCCGTTTTCGAACGCGAGTTGTGCGGAGTAGGCGTCGTCGACGGTGACTGGCCGGTGTCCGTCCGCTGTGGGACGTTCGTCGACGAACGTCTGGAGGTGACCACTCACGCGTTCGATATCGCCTGCGAGGTCGTCGCTCCCGACGAGAAAGCGAAGCAAGTCGACGGTGTGTGCGCCGAGATCACCGAGTGCGCCCGAGCCGGCCAGCTCCGCGTCGTTGCGCCAGGACCACGGGGCCTCGGGGTCGACCAACCAATCCTGGAGGTATCGTCCGCGGACGTGGTGGATCTCGCCTATCTCGCCCGCCTCGAGCAGCCGTTTTGCATACTGGATCGCTGGCACGAACCGATAATTAAACGCACAGCCGTTGGGAACTCCTGCCTCGCGGGCGGCATCTGCCATCTCGGTTGCGTCCTCGAGCGTCGGGGCTAATGGTTTCTCACAGAAGACGGGTGTACCGGCCTCGAGTGCTCCAATCGAGGGGTCTGCGTGGACGTGGTTCGGACCGAGATTATAAAACACGTCGACGTCGTCGACGACGTCCGCCCAGTCGGTTGCGACCGACTCGAAGCCGAGTCTGTCGGCTGCCGTTTCGAGGGCCGACTCGTCCCGGCCGACTAACACCGACCGTTCGACCGCCGGGGCGTCAGGAAAGAACATCGGCAGTCGGGCCAGTGCGTTTGCGTGTGCGGTCCCCATGAACCGATAGCCGAGTACGCCAACCTCGAGTGTCATATTCGCACAACCACGACTCCCATCGTTAATGTTGGGTTGGAAGCCGCCGTGGAACCGCAGACGGCGTGGTTGGGTATGATAACAGAAATTACCCTCGAGGCGGGTCGATCGTACGTCGTGGCGACCGAATCGGGTGTCGAAACCGAAATCGTTCGGCTGTTTCGTGGCTGATACTGCCGGACGTCCGTCGTGAATCGCCGCCCCGGAGACCACACAGGTCCGTTCGATAGTACGAGACCGTTTGTGCGCCGGGATTTGTTACTCCGCCCAGTAAGCGCCACCGGGCGTTTCTTCGAAGACTGCACGCTGAAGACAGTCGATTGCCTTCTCTAGGCCTTCGATCGAACTGGTCAGCGAGTCCTCGTGTTCGATACTCAGGACGTCGTCGTAGCCGACCAGCCGCAACGTCGAGACGATATCTTTCCAGTGTAACTCGCCGTGGCCGTAACCGACCGATCTGAACAGCCACGATCGGTTCGGTTCGTCGTCGTAGGCCGTGGTGTCTAAGACGCCTTTGATTCGGGCCTGCTGCTCGTAGATTCGGGTATCTTTCGCGTGGACGTGATGGATGGAATCGCCGAGTTTGCGAATCGCGTCAGTAACCGAGATGCCTTGCCAGTACAGATGCGAGGGATCGAAGTTTGCGCCGACACGCTCGTTCGTCGCCTCCCGGAGTCGCAACAGGCCGGTCGGTTCATACACCAGCATGTTTGGGTGCATCTCGATCGCAAGGTCGACGCCGTGGTCTGCAGCGTGGGCGGCCAGATCCTCCCAGTAGCTGATCGTCTTCTCCCACTGGTAGGCTAGGGCCTCGGCGTGTTCGGGTGGCCAGGGTGCCGTAATCCAGTTCGGAGTGGTGTCTTCAGGTGCCCCTCCCGGGAGTCCCGAAAAACAGGTGACGGTCCCAACCTCGAGTTGGCCGGCCAACCGAACGGCCTCCCGAAGTTCGGTATCTGCCGTCTCGGCTGTTTGGTCGTCGGGATGGACCGGATTGTTGTGAGTCGCAAGCGCGCTAATTCGCATCTCGTGTTCATCCAGGACCGCTCGTAGCTCGGCCTGTCTATCCTCGTCATCGAGATACACTGCGCGCTCTATGTGGGTGTCGCCGGGATAGCCGCCGACGCCCGGTTCGACCGCGTTGACGCCACGGTCTGTAAGAAACGCGAGTGCTTTTTCGAACGATCGATCGTACAACGGTGGGGTGTGAACGCCGATATCCATGTGTCGTGTCTCCGTAAACGTGACCGGACTGGTTGCATGTCGATACAACGACTGCCCGTGGCGGTTCAACCACGTGGCGGTTTGTAATTGTGTGCCGGTCATCCGTTCTAGCTTAACAATAAACTGAGACGGTGATCACGCCGAAATTGCGTCGAGTCTGACCACGCTCATACCGGGATAGCTGCTGTTCCAACAAACCAGCCGGTCCTTGGTCATGTCCCCGCTCTAAGGCGGCGCACTCGTGCGGGACCGTCGCCACGTGGTTCACGGCGCACCTCCGTCGACGAGGTCACTGCGAAGACGAGTGTCGCAGTACGGACAGAAGTATCGCCGAGCACCGGGAACGAAGACGATCCGGATCGAGCGCCTACAGGACCGGTTCGGGCACTCGGCTTTCATCTCCACGGGATCGACCAGTCGCCGAGCAGGCCGGTCGTGACGCGCTCGAGCGGTCACCGTTCCCACCTCCGCCAGGTGACCACCGGTGTCGGAGGAGACAAAACGATCGCGAGTTGCCTGACGACCGAAAAGCGACAGTATCCGGTGTAAACGCTACACTGGGTAGTCGTTAAGGCATAATAACAATTTGATAAGTGCCCGGGGAGGGCTCCGAACCCTCGATCTCCGCATGTCCCAGGTTCGAGGCTCGGCAGAGTCCTCGTGGGGACACGGAGGCTTCCAAGGCGAAACCGCACCGAATCTCTGAACCCTATGAGTGCGGCGCTATGTCCAGCTAAGCCACCCGGGCTCAGTTTGTGGTAGTAGCGTCCGTTTCTTTAACCTTCCCATTCGACATCGCCGTGCAACGGGGACCCACGGATTTATCACATGGCCTTACGAACTACCGCGACATGAGCGTTCCCGGTATCGTCCAGTCTACTCTCGACGGCGAGGAGATCGCAGCTAACGTCTCTCTTGGCGGCGAGGACGTCCTTTTCATAACTCCGACACGAACACTCGTGTACCGATCTGAGGGGCTGTTGAGCGACGAATCCGTCGACGAATTCCCACACACCGCAGACCGTCTCACCCTCTCTGAAGGCAGGCGCAAAACCAAATTCTCCCTCGAGTACCCACTCGAGGGGACCAAAGAGTTCACCATCCCTGCGAGCAAGACCGACGTTGCACTCCATCCCGTACTCGCGGGTGTGCTTACTGGGAACGAAATCACCGATCCCGGTGAGACCGTTGTCCAGACCTACCGCTTTAGCGAACTCACGCTGATCGTGACCAGCGAACGACTGGTCAAACACATCGGCAACGCCGTCTGGGACGAGGAGTACGAGGAGTACCACTTCAGTGACGTAACGAATCTCTCCTTCGAAGACGGCAGTGTTGCTACCCAGATCGTCCTCGAGGTCGACGGCCGACCAGAGCGTATCAAGGCACCGAACGACCGGGCCGACGACCTTCGGGAGCGGCTCAAACGCACACTGTTCGAGTACCACGAGGTTGGCTCGCTCGAGGAACTCAATGCCCTGGTCGAGGACGAACCCGAAGACGACGAGACCAACACGATGGACTTCGGCGATGGCGTCGAGCCACTCGCTGCCAACCCACCCGAACCGGATACCTCGACGATTCTGGAGGGAGCAGACCCCGACGATCCCATCGTCTCGGACACCGAAAACGGCGGCCAGCAGGCGGAGACGGACGACCCCCTCGCCTCTACCAGCGGCCATTCCGTTGGGTCGCTCGAAGCCGACACCCAGTCGACAGACAGTGCCGAACCCGTCGAAACAGGCGACGTCTTCGAGCAAGCACACGGGGAAAGCGACTCGAGGGAGTCCGCTGCCGATCCGGAACTGCTCGAGCGACTCGAGGGCCTCGAAGCGGCAGTCGAACGGCAATCGACGCTGATCGAAGCCCAACAGGAGACGATCGACCAGCTCATCGAGGAACTCAGACGCGGTCGTTAGCCCTCACGGCCGGTTACCTTTCGGATACACGACGAGCCAAACGGGCCGAGTTCTCCGCCCTCGAGGTCAATAAAGTATCCAGTCGAAAGCGGCGAGCCACAGCGTCTGCAGGTAAACTCGCCGGTTTTGGTGAATACGTCCCGGTCGAAACTGACATACTGGCGGCTCTGTGGACGGATAATGCCATCCTCGCGTTCGATAATACCTCGAAGTTCGGCTTCGTCAAGAATCGTCCGAGTGACGATGGGGTCTGTAGTCACCGTTTCGATCCGGTCGATAACCTCAGGAAGTGTGAGCGATTCGTGTTCGAGGCGTTCGAGCAACGCGAGTCCGAGGTGGATACGGTCGTCGGTAGGGCGGGCGTCACGGCTTGTGATCCTGTCGTCACCGGACTCGACCCTTGAATCGTCGTCGCCCATCGAATTGTGCTGTCGTGGCGCGTCGAATAAACGTTGTTGTCCGACCGAGACACAAAAGCTACCTCACTCGAGTAGAAACTGCGATCGATGTCGTCGACGCGTGCGGTCGCAGGTGTGCTCGTCGCTGGCGCGGTCGTCATCGCCGGGTTGGTAATCTCACCGTCGACGGCGGCCGCGGTGGCCGAATCGCTCGCCGCCGATCCGATTCTGTTCGGGTTCGTCGTCGTCGGCCTCTATCTGGTTCGTCCGCTTCTTGCCTGGCCGACGACGCCGCTTGCAGTCGTTGTGGGCTATGGCTACGGAATCACACTCGGCGTTCCGATCGCTTTGCTTGGCGTTCTCCTCAGCGTAACGCCAGTCTTTTTGTTGGCACGGTGGGCAACCTCCACATCGCCGTCGGCCGATTCTCCACTACCGGACCCACGGACTGATCCGGGAGTACTCGACCGCGCCCTCGAGCGGGCAGGCGACGTTGCGAGTCGGTATTTCGAAACGGCAGGCCCGGTTCGGGGTGTCGTCGCGGCCCGACTCGCGCCGATCCCCTCCGACATCTCGACCTGTGGGGCAGCTGCAAGCGACGTTCGGCTCCGACACCTCCTCGTCGGGACCGCCGTTGGCGAACTGCCCTGGACGGTCGCGGCAGTCGTCGTCGGGTCGTCGGCTGCGACGATCACAACGGAGGGCATCGGTGAACTCGGTGTGACACTGACCGTTGTCTGTCTGCTCGCTGCTGGCCTGTTGCTTGCCGGGCCAGTATATCGAACGATACAGACGAAATCCAGCGAGTCATCGGGGCAGCTACTCGAGCAGTGACCTGACTGATAGTACCGGAACCACTCGAGGGGTCGCTACCGAAACGGGTCGCTACAGTCGATCACGACGCCGTGTTGTGGACAGACGTACTTGCAGTGGCGTTTGTACATTGGTGCTTCACAGAACGGACAGCGGGGGCCACCGCTGCCGGCGTCCTCGTTCCGTGTGGGATCTGCGTTTGGACTCGAGTCCGCGCCCGTGGTCATACCTGCCACTGCGTACCGGCGAGGCTAAACGCTGTCCGTCTCGGCAGGAAAAATGAGTCGGTTAGCGATCTAACACTCAGACCAGCCACAGGACTCGCAGGTCTTACAGCCCTCCGAGTAATACAGCGAGAGCGAACCACAGGACGGACATTCCGGCGATTCGCCGGCGTCGATCAGGCTCTGGGTCACATCGTCGTTTTCGGCAGCCGCTGCACCACCGTCGGTCTGGTGGTCTTCGTACTCGATACCCACATCGGCGGACTCCTCTAGGGTCTGCTGAGTCGGATATGGCTTGTCGATTTCGTTCTCGAGATACCGACGCATTGCGGTACCGATGGCGTCGGGGATCGACTGGATCTGTTCGCCTTTGTCCCAGGCCACTTTCGGGCTGCGAGTCCCACAGAGTTCGTCGACGATCTCCTCTGGATCGACGCCCGAACGCAGTGAGGTCGAGATGACCTTTGCGAGTGCCTCCGTAAAGGAGTTGGTGAAGCCACCGGAGTGGCCGATGTTTGCGAACAGCTCGAAGGGTTGACCGGTTTCGGGATCTTCGTTGATGGTGACGTAGATCTTGCCGTAACCGGTGTCGATACGTTGGCTGACACCCTGTAAGGCGTCCGGTCGCTCGCGCTTTTCAGTAAAGTCGACCGTCACTGGTTCGTGCTCGTCGCCACCAGTATCGAGGTCGGTAGAGACGACATCTTCGACTTCCTCGCTCTCGAGGAAGGCCTCGAGCCCGCCGAAGATGTCGTCGATCTGCTCGAGCAGTGTCTGAGCGGCTTCGGTCTCGTCGGCGAAGTCGGTGTTGTCCGCCCGCGTCGTCAGTACCTGCTTGCTGCGGGTCCCGTCGCGGTAGTAGGTCACACCTTTGCCGCCGTGTTCATACACCCACTCGAAGACCTCTTTTGCGTCCTCGAGCGTGGAGTCGTTGGGTGCGTTGACGGTCTTCGAGATGGCCGAGTCGACGCCTTCCTGACAGGCACACTGCACCGCAGCGTGGTCTTTTGCCGAGAGGTCGGCAGTGATCACGAACAGTTCGCCGATCGCGTCGGGCACCGTCGAGAGCCCTTCGACGCCCGCAAACTGGTTCGTGGCCATCTGTTCTTGGGCTTCTTCTTTGACGGCGTCGACGTCGATGTCGTTTGCCTCTAAGGTACGCAGGAAGTAATCGTCGAACTCGACTAACATCTCATCGCCCTGGACGTCGTCGGTGACGTTCTTGTAGTAGGCGACGTTGTAGATAGGCTCACAGCCACCGGTGGTGTTGCCGACCATGCTCGTGGTACCGGTCGGGGCGATGGTGGTCACGTTGTGGTTTCGGATCGGATAGCCATCTTCCCAGTCGTCGGCATCCTCGCCGGTCTGGTGTTCGAACCACTCGCGGTAGGCCGTCGGGTCGGCGTATTTCGATTTCTCCCACTCGTTGAAGTTGCCACGCTCGGTGGCAAGTTCGTGACTCGTATGCTTTGCCTCGTGGTTGATGTGGGTCATCAACTGGCGGGCAACTTCGTTTCCTGGGTCGGATCCATACCGGATCCCAAGCTGGATATACAGCTGAGCAAGCCCCATGATGCCCAGACCGATCTTGCGCATGTCCCGGACCGTCTGTTCGATCTCTTCGACCGGGAAATCGCTCATCGTGACGACGTTCTCGAGGAATCGCGTCCCATACTGGATGCGCTCGTTGAACTCCTCGAAGTCGATGGCTTCGTCTAAGAAGGCAGCCATTGCGGCTTCTTCGGAGTCGTATTCGTCGGCGTGTTCTTCAGACCAGACCCGCCAGTCGGGGGCATCGTCGGCGGCCAGCGTCGAGAGGTTGATATGCCCGAGGTTACAGGCCTCGTGTTCCTCCAACGGTTGTTCGCCGCAGTTGTGGACGACGAGTCCGTTTGCAACGAACGAGTGCGTATCGGGTTCGGTCAGGTCATAGACGGCCTCGTGTCCGTCGTGTTCGACGGATTCGACGGTCGCTTCGAACCGACTGAGATACGGACCACGGCTGTACTGGTCCAATCGGGTCGCAAGTTCCTCGTTTTTGCGCTCCGAGAGGAAACCAATTTCCTCCTCGAACGTGACGATGTGTGCACTCGTCACCGCAAGTTCGTGTTGGGCTTTCGTCTCGTAGACTTTTGTTCCGCCGTTTCCGTCGGGGAGTCGTTTCGTGCCTGCATCGCGACGGTTTTCATAGAGCTTGCTCGCAACTCCAAAGTTCAACAGCAGTTTCTGTACGTCTTTTACCAGCCCGAGTTCCGAACTCGAGAGCCGGACGGAAATGCCCTTTTCGACGTTCCCCTGGACGCTCCCGTCTGCGGTAAATAAGGCCTGGAGGAACCCACGCGCCATCTCCTCGCTACCGCGGAAGACGGCATCCGGAACCTGATGTTTGTTTTCAGCGAGTCCGACCTCTTCGGCGAGTTCGTACAGCCGGGTCGAGCGGATTCGTTCTTCCTGGGCCTCGGAACCACGGTACGTACTGGGGCGCTGGATCTGGTTGACGCCGACAGTATAGTCTGCGTTTCCAACCGGCTCCCGGACGACCTCGTTGACGTCGGTTGCAAACGCCGAGGAGATTTCACAGTCTTCGTCATAGAAGTTCAGTACGGCACGTTCTTCTCCGTGTTTGATATGTCCGTCACCGACGAGCCAGCCGAGGACACGACCTTCCTCAGCCGACCCGTATTGGCCGAACGCACCTTTCCGATTCTGGATGTGGACCGTATCGCCGGACTCGAGGTCACCAGCCTCAACCCACCCGTCGTCGGTCATGACGCGATGGTCTTCGGTCAGCCGAAGTTCGTATCCTTCTTTGGTGGTTAGTTTGTGGACGTCTTTCTCGCCGGTTTTGTAGACGCTGCTTGCTTCCTTGATTGCGTCTTCACTCAGACGACCATCGACGACGACATCCGTCGCAACACCCTGTTCGTACAGTTCTTCTGCGGCAACGAGGCCGCGTTCGGTGCTGATGAGCGTATCACCAGTCACACATGGGTTAGTCGCCAGAATGCGGTGATCCGGGTGTTTCTCGACGTCGAAGGAGTGTTCGTTGTTGACACGCTCGAGATAGATGATCCCCGGTTCGCCGTTCTCGTGTGCGCCGGAGACCATACGTTCCCAGATAATCTCGGCGGGGATGGAAAGTTCCTCACCGACCTCGACGTACTCGCCGAGGTCATAGCGTTCGTACATCTCTTTGGTTTCGGCGGTCGCGACGTGGGGTTTGCCGGTGCGTGGATTCGTAAACGTATACTCCTCGCCCGCCTTGAGAGCGTCCATGAACGCGTCGGTGACACCGACGGAGATGTTGAAATTCGAGAGATGGCCTTCGACGGCGTTGCGGAGGTGTTTGGGGACCCGACCATCTTCGTCGATGAGTTCTCGGGCTTCCTCTAGGGCTTCGCCGAAGGTGGTGTAGGTGTAGTCGTCGGGGTCGTTCAGTCGGAGGGTGTGTGCAAGCGAGACGTCTTTGTTTTTCGCGTGGATGAACTCGATGACGTCAGGGTGGGAGACGCGCATGATCCCCATCTGTGCGCCGCGTCGGGTGCCACCCTGGGCGATGGTCTCACAGAGCTGGTCGTACGTTCGCATGAACGTGATCGGACCGCTTGCGATGCCGCCAGTTGAACCGACGGAGTCACCGAACGGGCGGAGCTGCCAGAAGCCGTAGCCGACGCCCCCGCCGGACTGGAAGACCTCTGCGGCCTTCTTTGCGGTTTCGTGGATATCCGAGAGGTCGTCGTCGGGACTCATGACGAAACAGGCAGACAGCTGCTGGAGTTCGTCGCCGGCGTTCATCAGGGTCGGCGAGTTCGGCATGAACGAAAGCGTCTCCATCCCCTCAGTAAACGTCTCGGCGACGTCCTCGACGTGTGCTCTGACCTCCTCGGGAAGCTCCGGAACGACCGTCTCGTAGGCGAACTTGTTGACGTTGTGTTCTGTCAGGACGGTCTCTACATCGTCGTTTGCGGTCGTCTCAGCCCCGAAGACCTCGGCGGCGAGTTCGTCCCGTCGTGGGTGGTCGGGTTTGAGTTGGTCGGGCGTGACCGTAATTTCTACATCCTGTTTTTCGGCCTCGTAGACGGCTTCTGCCAGGGCAACGTTCTTTCCGACGCGCTCGAACAGGTCCTCTTGGGATTCGATCAGCTCACCGTCCCCGTCCTTGCGGAGATATCGTGCAGGGAGGACGTTGTGGTAGGCGTTGGCGGTCATCCGCTCTTCGAGTGTCTCCCCCTCGGTGCGCTTGATCGGCAGGGTCAACTCCTCCGCAGAGAGGTCGGGCTGGCTCATGCGCGGGCCCCCTCGGGAGTACGCCGACGCTGGCAAGCGATTCTATCGTGTATTCGGGTCCAGGCTCTCATCATTCGTGACGAAGGTTCGGTATTCATGCATCCATCATAAAACGTGGTGTTGTGGTCCTGCTTTTCTTGTAGTAGGACAACTACACTTGTATAGCAGTTGCTATCGTTTCTCGGTTCGATCAAGCGGCGACTGGTGAAACGGCCCCGTTTGGGTTCAAGCATACGTATGCGGCGGACGCTCTTAACCATTTTCAGACCGGACTGAAAGTAGAACGAAACGAGAACTATCCGCTCGCAGTCTGGTGGTTTTCGTGGCCTCGAGCAACAAAACTGGCTGTTCGAACCGATCACATCACGTGTCCATCACAGTATCCAGAAAGATTACGTCGGTTCAGGATAGCCACTCCAGTATGCTCGAGCCACTCTCGATGGCCCTGCTGGTCCTGGCGGTGCTTGCCGCCGTTGCCGTCGCAGTTATCGCGATCAAAATTGCGATCAAACTCGCGATCCGGGTCGGTATCGTCGCTGCAATCATCCTCGTTGGCCTCTATGCTGCCGGCTTCGTTGGATTACCCTTCTGATCGAACGTCCTCGAGGAAGTTTTCGATGATGTCGTGGCCAACAGCCGTAAGCACGCTTTCGGGATGGAACTGCACGGCCTCGATTGGGTGTTCGCGGTGGCGAACGCCCATCACGAGCGTCTCCTCGTCGTGATCTGCAGTGGCGGTCACCTCGAGACAGTCTGGCACGTCGGTTGCGATCAGGGAATGATATCTGCCAGCCCGGATCCCCTGTTCGAGCCCACGGAAGACGCCCTCGCCATCGTGGTCGACTGCTGAGGCCTTGCCGTGGATCGGTGCGGGCGCACGACCGATCGAGCCACCGTAGGCGTAGACGGCGGCCTCGAGGCCGAGGCAGACGCCCAGGGTCGGCACCTTCGGACTCACGTCCCGAAGGACGTCCATCGTCACGCCCACGTCCCGGTCGTTTTTCGGGTGGCCCGGGCCGGGGCTGATGATAATCGCGTCGGGGTCGACCGCGCGGACGTCCTCAAGGGAGGCCGTATTTTTCAGCACTTCGGTCTCGGTTCCTGCCTGCTGGCTGACGTACTCGACGAGGTTGTAGGTAAACGAGTCGTAGTTGTCGACGAACAGCACCCGAATGGGAGTCACCTCGGTCTCGGCGTCGTTTCTGACTGCGCTCATCGGCTCACCCCGGGTGTTTCGGCGCTCTCTTGGTCGTCCGAGAGGTCGGTGGCGTCGCGTTCTGTCTCCTCGATCGCCTCGAGTGCGGCGAGTACGCCGCCCATCTTCTGTTCCGTTTCCTCGTACTCGGCGGTCGGATCGCTGTCTGCGACCAGACCAGCCCCTGCCTGGACGGTGATCCGGTCCCGGTCGGCCTCGTGTTCGACCGTCGCCGTCCGGATGACGATCGCGAAGTCGGCGTCGCCGGTCCAGGAGTAGTAGCCGACACCACCGCCGTAGAGACCCCGCGGTTTAGCCTCAAGATTGTCGATGATCTCCATCGCTCGAATCTTCGGCGCACCCGAGAGCGTGCCTGCAGGGAACGCCGCCCGGGTCGCATCGAAGGCGTCCGAGTGCTCGGCGAGCGTACCCGTCACCGTCGACTCGATGTGCTGGACGTGGCTGTACTTGAGGACGTTCATAAACTCCTCGACGCGGACCGATCCCGGCTCGGAAACGCGGCGAACGTCGTTTCGAGCCAGATCGACGAGCATCGTGTGTTCGGCTCGTTCCTTGCCGTCTGCGAGCATCTCGCCTGCCAGTCGGCGATCCTCGACGGGACTCGAGCCCCGACTACAGGTGCCCGCGATCGGGTTCGAGACGACCCGCGTCCCCTGGACCGATAGCAGGGTCTCGGGACTTGCACCGACGACGGTCAGGTCGTCATAACCGAGCAGGTACATATACGGCGAGGGGTTGACCTCGCGCATCGCCTCGTAGAAGCCGAGCGGATCGACCTCCCCGGTCAGTTCTCGAGTACGAGAGATGACACCCTGATAAATGTCGCCATCGAGGACGTGCTCTTTGGCCTTGCGGACGTGATCTTCGTACGTTTCTTTCGGTCCGGCGGTCTCGTCTTCGCGGACGAATCCATCGGTCTTCGGTGTATCGGCGTCTCGAAGCAACTCGCCGACGGCCGTCGCCTCCGCCCGAATCTCGTCGTAGACAGCTTCGGGATCGTCACCGGCTTCAAGAATCGGCGTGAAAACGAGCGAAATCGTCCCGTCGTGTTCATCGAACGCGAGCGTCTTCGTCGTCAGGACAAACTGGGCGTCCGGAAACCGCGATTCGGGCCGTTCGAGACCGACTTCCTCGAGCCAGAGATCGTAGACGGCGTCGTAGGCCAAAAAGCCGACTAACCCACCCTCGAGATGCTGGCGGTCGTGGTCGGGAACGTTCGCCAATTCGACATCGGGCATCGCCGCTCGAAGCGAATCGACGGTGTCGCCATCGGGGTCGGTCTCGAGCAGTTCGAGGGGGGCCTCGTTGTGGAGGGCCTCGATCTCGGTCCCATCCGGGCCGACGGTCACGACGGCCTCGGGATCGTAGCCGACGTAGGAAAACCGGGCGTGACGGTCTGCGGTCGCCGAGCTCGGACGGAACGCACCGTCTGGGTCGCTCGAGGCCGTCTTTTCGGCGCTCTCGAGCAAGAAGGCATACGGCGAGCGATCTCGGTCGCTTCCCACAGAGCGGCCGGTGAGCGCAGCGTATGCCGAAAGCGGTGTCGTCTCCACATCGAGGGTTGCGACGGTACGAACGACCACTGGTCGATCGCTCGAGTCGCCTGCGTGTTCGAGAAACTCCACACGCTCTGTGTCGATCGTCACGAGATTGCTGGCATCGGTCATGGGTTTACCTCCAGATCGACTGGATCGGTGGTTCCGTTTGCGCGAGCGACGAACGACCGAACGGCATCGGCGTCTTTGACGCCTCCGCTTGCTTCGACGCCGCTTGCGACATCGACTGCGAACGGTTCGACCGTTCTGATCGCGTCTGGGACGTTTTCGGGGGTCAACCCGCCAGCGAGGACAATTGGTGACTCGAGATCCGCGGCGGCTGCACGCGTCCGATCCCAGTCGTGAACCTCACCAGTGCCACCCCCGCCGTCTTCGTCGACGGTATCGACGACAAAGGCGTCGACGGCTGTGTCGTATGCACTTGCGGATTCGATCTCTTCGGCATCGATTGCGAGCAACACGGTTCCGCCAACGGCCGTCCGAACCGTCGCGATCTCCTCGACGGTCGCTCCGCCGTGAAGCTGTACGGCATCGGGGTCGACCCGCTCGAGGAGATCGATCGTCGCCTCGAGATCGTCGGGCATCGTCACGAGCACGCTGGTAACGAACGGCGGTGTCGCCTCCACGAGTTCGCTCGCGCGGTCGACAGACACCTCCCGTGGGGTGTCGACTGAGACGTCACAGATGATGCCAACGGCGTCCACACCGGCCTCAACCGCCGTCTCGAGATCCCCGCGAGTGGTCAGGCCACAGACTTTCACCCGCGTCATCGTCCCTCCGGGGTCGGCTCCGGGCTTGCACAGAGACGCTCGAGTTTCGCGGCGGCGTCGCCGGAGTCGATCGCCTCCCGAGCGGCGTTGACACCGGCCTCGAGCGAGTCGACTTCGCCGGCGACGTAGATCGCCGCGCCTGCGTTTGCGAGGATGACTTCCTGTTTTGGACCCGTAATCTCGCCGTCGACGATTCCGCGCATGTCGGCGGCATTTTCGGCCGGCGAACCGCCAGCGATGTCGTCGATGTCGTGTCGTTCGAGGCCGAGGTCGGCAGGGGTGAGGTCGTATTCCTCGACGCTGTCACCGTCGACTTCCGCGACGACGGTCTCGCCGTGGATTGCGATTTCGTCAGTTCCGGAGCCGTGGACGACCAACGCACGGTCGACGTCCATTCGGGCGAGTGCGTCGGCGAGAACGGAGACGAGGTCGGGATCGTAGACGCCGATGACCTGTGCGTCTGCACCGGCCGGGTTGGTCAGCGGACCGAGAATATTGAAAATCGTCCGCATCCCGAGTTCCTTCCGTGGACCGATGACGGCTTTCATCGCCGGGTGAAAGACCGGCGCGAGCATAAAGCCGATACCGTCGGTTTCGATGGCCGTCTCGACGGCCGACGGCTCGGCTTCGACGGTGACGCCGACCTCCTCGAGGACGTCTGCACTCCCCGACGACGACGAGACCGAGTAGTTGCCGTGTTTTGCGATCGGGACACCCGCGCCCGCGGCGACGATTGCACTCGTCGTCGAGACGTTTATCGTATCGTAATCGTCACCACCTGTCCCACAGGTGTCGACAAGTGGCTCTCTATCGGGGGTAATCGTTCGTGCGGCTTCGCGCATTCCCTCAGCGAAGCCAGCGATTTCGGCTTCCGTCTCGCCTTTCGCTCGCAACGCTGTGAGCAACGCACCGATTTGGGCCGCCGTCGCTTCCTCGAAGACGGCCGTCGATGCGGCTCGAGCCGCCGACTGTGTCAAATCCTCGCCGTCTGTGACCTGTTTGACGTACTCCTGCATAGTGAACACCAATGTACGTAGTTGTCTTGTAATGGCCAAATCAGTACATGGACTTAAGCATATCGACGGACAGCATGCGGTCGACTGGCGTACGGCAGTCGATTCGAAACCTTCAATTACGGTGGCCGGCAACGATTGGGTACAGCCAGGGTGGCACGGGACGCCACGATGTACGCAGCAAACGGGTTGGTGGTCTAGTCTGGTTATGACACCTCCTTGACATGGAGGAGGCCGGCAGTTCAAATCTGCCCCAACCCACTATTCTGTCGCGAGCAAATCCGCGAGCGACAAGATCAGGACGTTAGCCAGTTTGGACCAGATGAGTCGCAACTACGGTTCTCAGGTTAGGACCAAACCACGTCTCCCCCAGCGTATTTATTGCCCATCTCGTAAGGCAACTCCATGAGCGAGGACCACCCTGACAGATCGTCGACGACTAACGTCGGTTCCGGTTCGCGGATCACGCGCCGTCGGCTGCTCGGTGCGGGTGCAGTCGGCGCGTTAGGCGTCGGTGGACTGGCCGGACTCGGGTCGTATCTCGAGGACGACGACTGTCTCGGGTGGCCCGAGGGACCCGAGGCGTATCCGGAGGTCGTCCTGACCGGTTCCGATCCGGAGACGACGGATTTTGAGTCAATCGCCGATGCCGAAGAAGTCGTCATCTACGTCCACGGCTGGCGTGGCTTCGAGACGAGTACCGACCAGGCGGCCGTACTCGAGGAAGCCCTACGAGAGAACGACTACGAACATCCGGTGGTGGCAGCGTCGTGGCCGGCCGACAGCGATCTCTACTGGCGTACAGAGCGCCGGACTCCCGATGCAGGGCGACGGCTAGCGGAGTGGCTCGACTCAGATTCTGGGCTTCCTGAACCAGTACGAGTCGTTGGCCACTCACTCGGCGGCCGGGTTGCCCTCGAGACGCTCGCTGCACTCGAGGACGAAACGCTCGAGACGGTGGCATTGTTGGGAACGGCAGCCGACGACGATTCGGTCTGTATCGACGGCGTCTATGGCCCCGGCATCGAATCGAACGCCGTGGCCGTCTACAACTATCACTCCGAAAACGACCACAGCGTCTGTACGGCCTACGATCTGCAGTCACTCTCGGGTGGTCTCGGGTGTGAGGGTTCTGACTGTGCTGGCGGTTGGTTCGGCGACTCGAGTTCGCGTCCGGAAAACTACACCGACGTCGACGTCACTGACGAGGTCGCCGGCCACTGTTCGTATCAACTTCCTGGTGAGGGCTGTATTCCGCAGGTCGTCTCGGATTTCGAGTGACCACTTATAGCCGAGGAAACTGCAAGTATCGCCACTCAGAGCGTAAATCAGGTGAGAGGAGTAAGCCCCCTTCTGTTCGTCCCGGCATTCGGCTGAGCGTCCGTCCCGTCCACGGCATGGCCGTGGGGTGTTCGGGCTACCACGGCACGGACTTGCACCGGTGAGGGTTCGCCGTTCCATCGATCCTCGGCCGTCTGTGTGTGATCAGTGACGTCGAGTGTGGCCTGCGGGATCACCGCATACCACGTTCGTCACTCGTGGAATCGAACCACGTGGATCGATCACACGCCCTCTGCGGGTTCGCTCCCCTCGCTTTCGGTCGGGTTCGCGCGCATCATCGGTCGGGTCGAGACGTGTCGTTTCTGTTCCAGAGCCAGCGGTCTCCCGCTCCGGACTTGCGTCCGGTCACCTGCCCGAACAGGTGGGGGGACTTTCCTCGCGTACGTTGGGCGTCTCAAAGCACGGCCAACGGTATGAGCGTTGGGCATCTTGAGACGGCCAACGCGTTACGAACGCGACGTTGCCGACACGGTCGCCGCGGCAGCCGGGCTCTCTCTCCCGATTTTTATAGGATTTGTCGGTCAATAAGTCCCTCGGTCGTGGGTATGGTATAAGAGCCGAAGCGAATGGAAGCGTTTTAGGACGATTACTCCCATGTACAGTTGTATGTCCCAGCGACAGGGCGTCGACCTCTCTTATGAAGACGGTGCGCGTGCAGTGGAACTCGCGCGTGAAGCCGTCGAATCCTACGTACAACACGGGCAACGAGAACAACCTGGCAGCATGCGTGAGGCCTTTTACGAGCGCACCGGTGCGTTCGTTCGCCTCGAGTCGACACGCGGCCGGGGAAGCCTCCGGGGCTGTGCCGGGGGCTACCGTTCGGGCGAACAACTCGGGCATGTTATCGTCGACACGGCGATTACGGCTGCAAGCGAAGACTCCTGTGGCTCGGAGGTCAGCCCCTCAGAGCTCCCAAATCTCACCGTCTCGGTCTGTGTGGTCAGAAACGTCGTCTTGACCGACGATCCACTTGCCGACCTCGAACTCGGCATCCACGGCGTCGCCATCGACGGTGGCGAGGGTGGCTGGCTCTACCCCACTGTCCCCGTAGAAAACGGCTGGAGCAAACGCGAGTATCTCGACCGAACCTGCCGGAAGGCACGACTCGGACCGGGTGCCTGGGAAAACGACGACGTCGTTGTCACGCTGTTCGAAGGCCAGGTCTTCCGCGAGCGCGAAGCCGACGGCAGTATCGAACAGCTCTAAGACTGTACCGTGTGGTTCGTTCACTGGTGAGCGCCGACTGGTAGTAGATCCCTCAGTGTCGCTTCTCCCTCCGAAGCCGGTGCCCAATGGTTATATATTGATCCTCTCTCTCGAGACATACGACCCGTGTCTCGAACTACAGCTAGTGCTTTGGCAAGCCTGAACTGATGGGTCGAACCAGTCGGCGGGTATCGGTTCGACCCATCAGTCGACGCTTGGCGGAGTACTAGCGTCGTGGGACGTCGAATGCGACTCTCGCTTGCCGTTCGGATGCTCGTCACGAGTCTCACACTCGCGGTGTTGGTGAGTGGCTTTCTCATCGGAGTGTGGTATGTCATCGTGGCTGTGGTCACGCTTTTGGCACTACCCTCGAGTATTGGGGCGGTGATTGCGCTCGCGCTGGTTGGCCTGTTCGTCTATGCCGAACTCACACAGGTCGGCACCGTCGAGACAGCGGCCGACGCGAGGTCAATCGCCGCAGACGCCTACCCTGATTTGCAGGCTACCGTGACCAGAGTCGCCGCCCAGCTCGACGTTCCCGTCCCGACAATCGCCATCGCCGACCGCTCGACGCCCGAAGCGATGGTCGTCGGCTACCGGCCAGAAACCATCCATCTCGTCCTCTCGAGAGGGACACTTATTACGCTCGAAGAATCCGAACTCGAGGCGGTGATCGCCCACGAACTCGCACACGTGAAAAACCGCGACGCGATGGTGATGACTGCCGCCTCGACGCCGGTCGTGCTTGCGTGGGGAGTCGTCTCGAGGGCTGCCCAGATTGGGTTTCCGGGTGATCAACCACCACAAACGGCACTCAAAGAGTGCCCGGGGAGGTTTATCTTGCAGACATTTGCGGGACTGTTCGTTGCGCCACAGCGATTTCTCTGGTGGATACTGGGTACGATTGGACTGTGTACGCTTGCAGTCGCCGTACCGATTGTTGCGATTCTCTCACGCGGGCGTGAACTCGCCGCAGACCGGACCGCTGCGATTGCGACGGGCTCGCCGGCGGCGCTTGCGAGTGCGCTGGTCACACTCGAGGATCGGATTGCGAACACGCCGACCGAGGACCTCCGTTCGGTCTCGAGCGTCTCGGTGCTGTCGATTCTCCCACTCGATCGGCTGATAGAAGCCGAAGTCACTCCGAGATCGATCAGGTGTTGGCCAGTTTCGACGCACCCGCCGCTCGAGCGACGGCTCACCGAGCTTCGGAAGCTCGAGAACGAACAGTGATCTTACGCACTCGAGGTGAACCCGACCGCCTCTGCGTCGGCCAGACACCGCTCGCGTGCGGCCTCGAGGTCGAAGGTCCGGACGACCTCGCCGTCTCGGAGCAAGGGCTCGAGCAGCGACTCGCCGCCGTCGGGGCCGTCTCGATCCGAAAGCCCGATGTGGTGGCTCCCGTCGGGCGTTCGGTAGACGTCTTTGACCCCGGAGAGTTTGCCACGTTTCGAGATCAGTTCACCCTCGATTTCGACGATATCGAGGCTGAAGTCGACGGGGTCGCGGTTCGTGATATGACTGCCGACGCCGAAGCCGTCTGCAAGCTCCCGGAGGGTATGCAACTGCTCGGGACCGAGCCCACCGCTACAGAAGATGTCGACGTCCTCGTGTCCGCGGGCGTCCAGTTCCCAGCGGACCTCACGGATGATATGCCGGAAGTCGCCGCGTCGGGAACCGGTGGTGTCGATCCGGACTCCATCCAGGTCGTCACCGAGGGTTTCGGCGGCCAGCAGGCTCTCGCTTTTTTCGTCCCAGAAGGTGTCGACGAGCGCGATTCGTGGAGTCGATTCCGGAACTGCCTCGTCGAACGCCGTCCAGGCGTCGGCCTGGTTGCCCTCGCCGAAACAGAACATGAGTGCGTGGGGCATCGTCCCACTTGCCTCTCGGCTGAGTGTCTCGCCAGCGGCGACGTGTGAGAACCCATCCAATCCCGCCAGTAAGGCCGCACGCTCGACGACTGACGCGATCGAGGGATGGACGTGACGTGCACCAAACGAAAGCACGAGCGAGTCGGGTGCCCCAAGGCGGGCCTCGAGGGCGGCCGTTGCAAAGCCACTTGGCTGTGAGAGAAGTCCCAACAGTGAGGTCTCGAGTTCGGCGAACTCGAGGTATGGGCCCTCGATACGCATCACTGGACCGCCATCGAACAGTTGGCCATCGGGGAGGGCGTCGATATCGACAGCACGGCCTTCGAACAGTCGGGCGACCGATTCGACGCCGGTGAACACCTCGAACGCGCCGGTCGAAAACTGGTCTGCGGTCACCTCGGCGACGACCTGAGGATTTCGTCCCGCATGCTCGAGTGTCGACCGGGTCCGCTCGAAGTAAGCGTCCGTCGCACGTCCCTCGAGAATCGCCTCGGTGGAGATGGTTCCAAACGGATCTGACATAGTGTCAGTTTGTTTTGGGTATTGAAAAAGATAGGCGTCTTCGCCGCCTCATCGCCCTATGTGGTTTCGTTTGCCGTCCAACTCCCGTCGTAGACGGCCTCTATGTCGTCGGCGTCGGGTGTACGAACGATCGTCACGCGCTCGCCTGCCTGATCGATATCGTAGGTTCCGGGGAAGTCACCCTCGAGTTCGTAGGTGTCCGCTCGATCCTCGACTGGGAGCCCGCCGTGGCGCTCGAGTAACTCACGGTAGGCGTCGGCGAACTGTTCGGCGTCGGCGGCGCTCATCCACTCGGATTTCCAGACGAATGCGCTTTCCTCGAGTCGTTCGTCGCTGGTCTCTGCGTCGTCGGGAACGTAGACTGCGAGTTCGTCGCCGGCCCAGCCGTCGGTGTAGGGTTGGTCGTACTCGAGGTCGACGACGGGACCACCCTCGCTACCGGTTAACGATTCTCGGTCGATTATCGCGGGCTGGTTGCCGTCGATCGAGCCAGCGGCGAACATCGAGACCATACCGACCTCGCCGACGGTCTCGGTTGCAGGTTCCTCATCCACCTCGAACGGTTGCCATGTCTCCTCGGACCGGTCGGTAACCTCGACTGTTGTGAAATTGCGATCTTCGCCGGGACGGATTACCTCGGAACTGGTCGTCGGTGGTTCGTCGTAGGCATCATTGACGGCAGACCAGCCATCCGCTGTGAGCAACGACTCGATGTAGTCGGGGCCGTCGTCGTAAGGCTGGATGAGAATCAGGTACAGCCCCCAGTTGAACTCGCCGGGCGGTTGTGGTTGGTCAGTCGGCTCGAGACATGCCCACTCTTCGCCACAGCGCTCGCCGTAGGCCTCTTCGATCCAGACGGCATCGCCTTCGATAAGGCCGTTTTTGCCGGCCTCGCGGTCGATCGTTTCGCGATCGTAACTCGTCAGATCGAAGTGCTGGTCCTGGAGGGCGTGAAGCAGTTCGTGGCCGAGGATAACCTCGTCGGTTTCGGGCTCGTCGGGATCTTCAGCGACGACGACGACCTCGTTGGTCGTAAGATCGTAGTAGCCGCCAACGGTGTCTCCGAAGAGCGCGTCAGTTTCGTCTTCGATCTCGGTGTGGCGATCGACCATCAACAGCGCCTCGTAGTTGACGTTCTGCTGAAACCGTTGTTCGTCGGTTACCGTGCCGAAGACGTCGTCTTCTTCGGCCTGGAACTCCTCGCGGGAGATAACCTCGACGTCGACGGAGTCTTCGAACGGAAGTTCACGCAGGTGTTCGACCCGAGCCATCGACCGATAAACGACCGATTCGAACTCGGCTTCCTCAATAGTGGCATCATCGCGGTCATCGATGGGGAGGTCATCGTCGTACCAGTAGCCCTCGACGTAGCCGATCGTCTCGCTCGTCGCGGGATCGTCGGGCCGATCGTCACCGGGGGCGAGATCGGTGGCGGGGCTGACCGAGCCGAAGACGCCAGCGAGGACACCGAGCGTAAGGAGGACAACCAGCCCGACGGCACAGAGCGCGAGGAGTTGCGTTCGCGTCGGATTCATTGAATGTTGGCAACTGTACGGAGCCAATGATTAAAAGAACGACGTTCGGGCCACTTTGGAAGCGGCTCGATGTTTGTGACAGATCGACGACACCCACCGCTTTTTATTGCGAGGAACGAACCATCGCACATGCACCTCGAGTCAGACCAGACCGCGGTCGTAGTGGTGGACATGCAAAACGGCTTCTGTCACCCTGATGGCTCGCTGTATGCCCCCGGCAGCGAGGCAGTCATCGAACCGATTGCCGACCTCGTAGAGCGAGCCAGCGAGGCCGGTGTCCGTCTCGTGTTTACCCGCGACGTCCACCCACCCGAGCAGTTCGAGGATAGCCACTACTACGACGAGTTCGAGCAGTGGGGCGAACACGTCATAGAGGGAAGCTGGGAGGCCGAAATTGTCGGGCAACTCCCGACTGAGGAAGCCGACTGCATCGTCGAAAAACACACCTACGACGCCTTCCACCGGACCGAACTCGAGGGCTGGCTGAACGCTCGAGGGATTCGAGACCTTCTCATCTGTGGCACGCTCGCGAACGTCTGTGTCCTGCATACGGGCGGCAGTGCTGGCCTGCGGGATTTCCGTCCGATCATGGTCGAAGACTGCATCGGCTCGATCGAGGACGACCACAAAGAATACGCCCTAGAGCACGCCGACTGGCTGTTCGGCGAAGTCACAGGCACAGACGACCTCGAGTTTGACTGAGGGTATCAATCGCGGTGGCCTGTTGCTTTTTATCCGTACCGTGCAACGACGAACAGCCAGCCAGCGATGGCGAACTGCAAGATCTGATCGGAGACACTCCGGTAGGGACCAACGGCCGAGAGTACTCCCGAGAGCAAAAACAAAATGCCCGCAAGGAGTGCAAACCGACGCCCGACTGGTGGATCGCCGGCCCGCGCACGAGCGAGGCCAACGCCGCCACCGGAGACAACAAAAACGAGCAGTGCAGTGAACGACGTCTCGATGGCGACCCCACCGACCGTGAGTGCAGGGATTACGTCAGTTGGGAGGAGGGTGGCAAGCCCGAGTGCCTGTCCGATCGCTGCACCGCTGAGGACTGCCCCGTAGAGTGCTCGATCGTGCGTGTGGTCTCGACTTGCGGTTACCCAGTAGCTGAGTGCGAACGCGACGGTCATCGGAAGCGCCCAGAACAAAAGTATCGTGGCGACCCCACCCCGGCTGTATCCCGAAAGGGCCACGATAGCACCTGCATCGATCAACTGATATGTAAGCGTCACGCCACAGACGGAGAGTCCGACCTTCGTGTACACAGCAGTCGAAATTGGTTAACGGGCATGAAAACCTTCCCGTCGCGGCCTCGAGCAACAGCCGTTTGCAGTAAGAGAGTTTTTTAGGCTCGTAGCGAACGATGGGGTATGAACGACCGTCGGCTTCGGTTGCTATACGTCGTCGGAATTGCACTCAACGCGATTGCGCTTTCGGCGGCGGTCTCGGCCGGGGAGATCATCTTCGGCATCACGTTCGGAATCGTGATGATCTATCTGGCGATTCGCTACTGGATGGTCGCAAAGCGAGCGCTTCCGGGCAATCAGGATCGGAAACTCGAGTGACGGAAACGAGGTGGCTACCGACCGCCCACATATCTCCGCTACCTATTCACCCGAGCGTAAATGTCACTCGAGACGATCAGACATCGATCGGCCGGCTGTGTTCGGAAGACAGCCGATCTGCGATCGATCGGACGGCCTCGAGTCCCTGGACTTCGCCGTCGCGTTCTGGCAGGGTTAGAATCTCGAGGTCGGGGAAGGTGTCTCGAATTTCTTCGACGCGTTCTTTGTGGCGGGTGTGGCGTGATTGACAGCGCGAGCAGTCGTCGGTGGGATCTTCGAACACCTGATTGACGACGAGCGATTTGACGGCGATACCACCCTCACGGAGCTGTTCGACCAGCCGCTCGGATTCGGCGATTGCCATCCGTTCGGGGATGGCGACGACGCGAAACTCGGTCGTCTCCTGGTCGCCTAGCAACTCGCGAGCGCGCTCGAGACGGCCCTGGAAGTCGGCGAGGTCGTCGCTGTCGTTTTTCGAGGCTCCGATCATCGACATGGGGCCGAACATCGCGCTCTTTGCGGCGGTGCCGATCCGGCGAACCTGGCCCCGAAGCGAGCGGGTGGTCTCTATGGCGAGTCCCATCACCTCGGGCATGTCGAACAGCCGCAAGGTGTGTCCGGTGGGTGCGGTGTCGAAGACGACGACATCCCAGTCGCCCTCGTCGACGTACTCGACGAGCAAATCGAGGGCAGCGAGTTCGTCGCTGCCAGCGGGTGCGCCGGAGGCAAATATCCGTTCGACTTCCTCATCGGAAAGGCTGATACCGGCACTTCTGAGGTCTGCAGCAAGCGCCGTTGCGATCCGTTCGTACCGTTCTTTCCGAGTGTCAGCGTCGATCTCGACGGCCCAAAGGCTTCCTTCGAGTTCGTCCTCGAAGCCGACGAGTTCGGCCGGACGCGGCCCCAGATCGACCTCGAGGGAGTCAGACAGCGAGTGGGCGGGGTCGGTCGAGACGACGAGCGTCTCTATGCCGGCGTCGGCGAGCGAGATGGCGGTTGCGGCCGCACAGGTCGTCTTGCCGACGCCGCCTTTCCCGCCGTAAAAGATGCAGTCGGTCATTCGTCTTCGACTACCCTCTTGAGCTACCTAAAGGGCGTGCCGAACTGGAGATGAAAGTGATTCGTCTTATATCGGATCGTCTGGATCGTACTGGTCAGCAGTTCGTTCGGCTTCCGTGGCGTAACGCCCGTGTGTTTCCTCGTCCGGCACCGGCTCGAGGTCGGCTTCGGGAATCTCACGTGCAGCCGTCACACCCGGGCCGGCCCGGAGGGTGTTCGCGGATTGTTCGCGCTGGTGATAGCGCGAGCCATCGGGTGTCGCGTAGACGAGGGTCACGACGTTTCGAGCGTCGAACTCGCGTTCGACGAGCCAGCAGCGGACGGTTGACTCACTCATACCTGTGGCTACTGGATCCAGCCCCGAGAACGTACCGGCTGTGACCTCTTCCTTGCGGTAAACCGAAACGAATCGAAGATCACTCAGGCAATCGGACAAGGCCCAAAAACGGCGGAATTATGTCAAAACCTGATAGAAGGTCGATACACCAATCAGCCTCACCGGGTGCCGTCGGTGGCAAACGCCGCGTTGTATTCATCGATGAGATTCTGCAGTCGGTCGGTTCGGTTCGAAAACGTTCGTGGTGCTCGAGCGCTCGCCGAGTGGCTGGGTCGGGACGCAGGCTGGGTGGGTGTCGATTCGGGTTCGGTCTGGGTGGGTGCAGGTTGAATGCTCATGTCGGTTGGAGTCTGGGTGGTGGTCGATAATCTGGACTTGGGGTGGGAGTAGGCGCAGACTCGTACGGGTACAACCGACATCTGTACACCACCGTACAGACCACTACTACATAAAAGTTCATGATATATAATCCGCGGCTCCCGGCATGTGTGAAACAATCACCCATGAGCCGTGTCCACACGCCACTGTGCCCAGTATGTCCGACCGAACCGTTTTGGGTCTACCCAACTGCGTTTGGGCATGGGCTCCGTTCCAGCCGAGGCCGAGCGGCTTCTCGAGAGCGAGCCGCTGATGGCACATCTCGGAACGTGCAGCGAGGGGCGGCCGCACGTCGCGCCAGTCTGGTACCGGTACGACGACGGCACAGTCGAGATTGTCACCACGGGGAAGAAACTGGCCAACATCCGGGAAAATCCACGCGTCGCGGTCTCCGTTCAGGCCGACGAGGGCGGTGACACAGAGTGGATGGTCTCGTTGCTTGGAACTGCCACGATCGTCGACGACGAAGCGGCGAGCGCTCGAGCGCGCGAGCGGATCAACGACAAATACGGTGCTGGGCCGGATGCATACGAGGAGAATACGCTCGTTCGGATCGACGTCGGTTCTACAACGTATCAGACCTACTGATATCGAAGCGCATGGCTCCTCACCGGAGATGACACTTCGAGACGTGTCCATCGTCGACGGTCACCGTGTCGGGGTCGTCCGTGATACACGGTGTCCGAAAGAGCGCCTCGAGGACCGATCTCGCCCGCTCTGGGTCCCGGTCGTACAGCGCGTCGATCGCATCGGTGAGTGCCGCCTCGAGCGCTGGATCCGAGACGGGGGCGGGAACGTCGTGCTCCGATCGCAGTTGCCGGTCGAACTGTGAGGGAGTAACTGCAGTCGGCGCTGTGGGCGCTGGTTCCATCGAGACGACCGACGCCACTACGGCGTCGGGATCGATCCGTCCCTGCTCGATCTTGATGGCGAGCGTTCTGAGTGCTCGCCACTCCGATTGAGGGATTTCGACGCCTTCTGGCTGGATGATTCGGTGACATCGGGTATGAAACCGACAGCCACGCGGTGGGTTCTCCGGGCTAGGAACGTCGCCGGTGAGCTCGATTTCCTCGAGGGAGTCGCGTGGGTCCGGCGTCGGAATCGACGATACCAACGCCTCCGTGTAGGGGTGTTGTGGATGCGTAAAGACCCCCTCCGTTTTCCCCTGTTCGACGAGTTGTCCGAGATACATCACGCCGACTCGATCGCAACACTGGCGGACGACCGAAAGGTCGTGGCTGATAAACAGCACCGACAGGTCGAACTCCTCTTGTAAGTCCTCGAGCAACGCGAGAATCTCCGCCTGCACCGAGACGTCAAGCGCGGAGACCGGTTCGTCGGCAATGAGAAGATCGGGGTTTAACACCAGCGCCCGCGCGAGGCCGATTCGCTGGAGTTGGCCGCCGGAAAACTCGTGTGGAAACCGGTCGTAATCGGTTGCCGAGAGCCCGACTCGCTCGAGAAGATCCTCGACGATAGTTCGACGTTGTGCCCGACCTGCCATGCCGTGGATCGCCAACCGTTCGGAAATGGCAGCTCCGACGGTCATCCGCGGGTCGAAACTGGTCGATGAGTCCTGTAAGAGCAACTGGACGTCCCGACGGAAGGCTTTCAGTTGCTGGCTGTCGAACTGGGTGACGTCTCTCGGATCGGCCTCATCGGCACTCGAGGCTGTTCGACCGATTCCGGGAACGCGGTGGATAAGCGACTGGAGCCGATCGATGGCGGCCCAACCGGCGTCTGTCGTCGCCTTCTGGTCGACTGTGCCGTTCTCTGGGGAGTCACCGTGTGGATTGACGATGATCTCGCCGTCGGTTGGCTCTTCTAGTCGGACGATCGCCTCCGCTACAGTGGACTTTCCGCAGCCGGATTCACCGACCAGACCGAACGTCTCACCAGGGTAGATGTCGAAGCTGATACCGTCGACTGCCTTGGCGACGCCTCCCTGCCGGGAGAGTATCCCTTTCGTAATCGGATAGTGCTTTTTTAAATCTCGCACGGAGAGGACGGGGGTCTCTGTCATCGTTTGTTTGCCTCTGAGACGCGCTCGCGGTCTTTCGATACATCCGTGCTGTCACGATTGTCTGATTCGTCCTGACCATCACAATCGTCCGATTCGCCCTGACCATCGCATACGACCGACACATCGTATCCCTGGCCGTAGTAGATACACGACGCGTGATGGCCCGACTCGACCTCGAGTTCCGGCGGTTGGCCTCCTGTTCGACACGCCTCGAGGGTATGTGGACACCGATCGGCGAACCGACAGCCCTCGGGTCGGGCGGTCGGATCCGGGAGGGATCCTGGAATTCCTCCGCTCGCGTTCGCTCTTTCGGGCAGGCAGTCTAAAAGCGCCTGTGTGTAGGGATGGGCTGGCCGTTCGAAGATATCGAAGACGTCCCCACGTTCCATGATCTTGCCGGCGTACATGACGACGACTCGGTCGGCGATTTCGGCGACGACGCCGAGATCGTGGGTAACAAGCAGGATGCCCATCCCGAACTCGCTTTGGATCTCCGCTAGGAGCCGAACGAGCTGTGCCTGAACCGTGAGGTCAAGGGCCGTCGTGGGTTCGTCTGCGATCAGGAGATCGGGGTTTCCCGCCAGTGCCATCGCGATCATGATCCGCTGTTTCTGTCCGCCGGAGAACTCGTGAGGGTAGTCGTCGAACCGAGAACTGGCGTTTGGGATCCCGACTCGTTCCAAGAGATCGATGCCTCGGGCTCGAGCCGCCGTCTTCGAGACGTCTTCGTGGATGCGTATGGCTTCGACGATCTGCCAGCCGACACTGTAACAGTGGTTCAGCTGTGAATTCTGGAAGATGTGGGCGATCCGGTTGCCACGGTACTGTCGCAAATCGGTGTCCGAACACTCGAAGAGATCGACCCCACGAAACCGAACGCTCCCGTCGATCCGTGCCGGAGGTGAGTTTGGGAGTCGGGTTATCGACTCGCTTGCGACGGTCTTTCCCGAGCCCGATTCCCCGACGAGACAGACGGTCTCGCCCGCTTCGACAGTGAAATCGATCCCGTCGACGGCGACGAGTCGGCCCGAGTCGGTCCGAAACGAAGTCGAGAGATCCTCGACCTCGAGCAGCGGGGCGTTGGGATCGTCGGTCATCGATCGGCCTCCGTTTTGGCTTCGGGGTCGAGCGCGTCCAGTAACGCGTCGCCGACGAAAGTAAACGCGAGGATGGTCAGAAACAGTGCGATGCCGGGAGCGAGGACGATCCAGGGAGCAAAGGCGAGGTCGGTCCGGCCGGCAGCGATCAGTTGCCCCCACGAGGGGACATCTGAGTCGCCAAGTCCGAGAAATGCGATCTGTGCCTCCGCGAGCAAGAACACCGGGATCAGCAACGTCAACTGCGTGATGATGGAACTGGCAGTGTTCGGGATAACGTGTCGACGGATGATGTAGCTTGTACTCGCTCCGCTGAGTCGACTCTCGTTGATGTACTCTGCCTCGGAGACCGAAAGGGCCTTACTCCGGACATACCGGGCAGTTCCACCCCAGGCAAAGAGAGCAAAGACGAGGATGAACATCGAGAGGCTGGCACCAAAGGAGTACAGAATCAGGAGATAAAACGGCAGCGTCGGAAACGAGAGGACGATGTCGACAACGCGCATGAGTCCCTCATCGACCCACCCGCCGGAGACGGCGGCGACGGTGCCGACGCTAACCCCGATCACGGCGACGACTGACGTTGTGATGAAAGCAATCTGCATGCTGATCGTCATCCCGTGGATAATCGAACTGAAGACGTCGCGACCGGTGTTGTCCGTCCCCAGGGGGTGTTCCCAGGTTCCATAACACCGCCCGTTTTCGACCTCTCCAACACAGAGGGGGACGGTTGCCTCGTCGACGGAGGTAAACGCAGGTGGCTGGTGGGCTGTGAGGATATCCTGTGAGGGCGTATTCAATACGAAGGGGCCGATCAATCCACCGGCGAACACCAAAAACAGCCACCCCAGGCCACCGAGTGCTGGTCTGTTTCGCTTAAATCTAGTCCAGTAGTACCGCGTCATACGCGGGTTCTGATATAGCGGAACGAGGAGATACCAGACGAACAACAGAAGCGTACCGACGAACAGATAGTCGATACCGGCCGGATCGTGGGTCAATCCAATCATCTGGAAGGGCCCTGACAGCCCCAGATCCGCTCCGAGTCGGACGAACGTGGCTTCGCGGGGGCCGACAACCAGCCAGTCATACAGCCCGAGTGCGAGTACTGGAACCGTACTGTAAAGAAAATAGCGCGTGTTCGTCGAACGCTGCCAGCCAGTAGGGTTGGCGTACTCCGTCCAGTCGACCTGATCGAACCGTTCTGGTTTTTCTGGTGGCATATTATCTGTCGTCGTAACTGATCCGCGGATCCACGATCGTAAAGACGATATCCTCGATGAGGTTGCCGATGACCCCGATAACGGTAAACAAAAGGACCGACCCCAAAACGAGGTTCGTATCCTGAGCCACGAGGGCGTCGAACGTGGTCCGGCCCAGTCCCGGAATGCCGAAGACTACCTCGACTAGCAGCGATGCCCCCAGAAACATCGCCAGTAGCTGTCCAACAACGGTCGTCGACAGCGGCACCAACGTCGGTCGCATCACGTGATAGGCATACGCCCGCAGCGGCGAGACGCCTTTTGCTTTCGCGGTTTTCATGAAATCTGCGTTCTGAAACTCCGCGGATTCGTTGCGGGCGACACGCAGTATCCCGCCGATCGATCCAGTTACCAGGACGAAAACGGGCAACGCGAGTTGGATCGCGTTCTCGAGGCTGACCACCGGGACATCGGTCCGATACGCTACCGGCACCCAGTCGAGCCAGACGCCAAAGACCAACAGCAAAACGATCGCGAAGAAAAAATTCGGGATCGAAAAGCCAAGGAAGGCAATGCCGGTCACGACGTGGTCTTTCCAGGAGTACATCCGTGCCGCCGAGTAGACACCGATAAGTGGGCCGAACAACAGCGTCAGTATCGTCCAGGGGATCGAATACTGTGCCGTATAGTAGAGTGACCCCCAAAGGGCCTTCGTAACGGGTTGATTGCGGTACTCAGACCATCCCCACTCGAGGGTCGCAATTCCGGTCATGTAATCTATATATCGGACGTGCAATGGTTCGTCGAGTCCCCGTAACTTTTCTTGCCGGTCTGTTGCTTCCTGGGGGTCGCCACCCTCGAGTGCGGCCTGTGTTGCCGCCTGCTGGATGGACGGATCCGGCGACATCGAAAGCAGGACGAACGTGATGGTGACGATAATAAATGCCACGACGAAAGCCCAGAGCACTCGTGTGCCGATGTATCGGTAGTACCGCATACTTAGTTCGAACCTCCGATTTCAGCCCAATAGCTGTCGGCATAATTCGATCGTGATGTCACGGGCTGGTTACTCCGGATAGTACCACGCTGGGAAATCCCAGCCGTTAAACGAGTTTTCGACCGGTCCCTCGAGTCCCGCGACGTATCCTTCGTTGGAATCGGGAAATGCAAGCATGATGTAGGGCTGTTCGTCGGCGATAGCGCGGAAAAATTCCCCGAACACCTCGTTGAGTTTCGCTTCGTCGCGTGCTGTTCTGGCGTCGTTCCACAGCTTTTCGGCGTCGAACTTTGGGTAGTAGCCGATGGGGTTGTATTGGGCCGTCGGGCCGTCGAAAAAGGCGTCGTTGGTCAGTGGATACATCGGATACGTGTTCAGGCCGTAGATGATTGACATATCCCACGGTTGCTCCGAGGTCACCGAACGCGGACCGGGATTGGTCGGCGTTGGCTCCGTCCACTCGACTTCCTCGCCGTCGATGATGTCAGTCCCACCTTCCGGCTCTGCCGTCCAGTACTGCTCGGCAAACCGCGTCGCGTCGATCGTCTGGAGGTCGACTTCGATCCCTACATTCTCGTTACACTCACTCGCGATGAACTCCGCTAGCACTTCTGAGGTGGCTGAAACGTCCGTCCAGTACAGCTCGAGGACGACCTGTTCGCCGTCCGGATTCACGAACTCTTCACCATCGTAGCCATACGCCGCATCGACCTGCTCGAGTGCACGCTTGAGTTTGTCCTGGGCGACAGACCGGCCATACAGGTCGCCGACGCCGTATCGTGGGATGTCGCCATCGGGGTACCAGTCTGACCACTCCGGCTGCCAGGTGAAATGTGGCTCCGCCGTTCCACGGTAGATGCCCTCGACGATCACCTCTTTGTCGATCGCACAGGCAATCGCCTGGCGAAACTCCGGTACCCGAAAGAGGTTTCCAGGGCCTGCGTTCCAGCCGTTGTCCCGCATATTGACCGAGAGGATTTGATTGTACGGTTGGTCGATCGAGTAGACATCAACGTCGTCTTTCCGTTCGAACTCGGTGATACGCGTCGGTGGGATCTCAGCGTTGTCGACCTCCCAGGTTTCGAGCGCACCGAGTCGCGAGGCTTCCTCCTCGATGACTCGAATCGCCGCCTCCTCGAAGTACGGTGCATCGTCGAAGGTATCTGGCCCCTCCTCGATATCCCGGAGATAGTAGTCGTCGTTGCGTGTATACCTCGTTCCGGCTCCGCGATCCCACGACTCCAGTACGTACGGTCCCAGATTTCCCGTAAACTGCAACTCGAGCAACCGCTCGTCTCCCCGGAGGCCGGTTACGTCCTGTCTCTCGACGTACGGTTCGATGAGTTCGATCGGGATCGGATACTCGCGTGGCCCGAGGCTCTCGGGCCAGAGCGGATCCGGATGGGGCAGTTCGGCCTGAAACTCGAGTGTGCCCGTCTCGTAGACCTCGATTCCGTCCCAGTCGCCACCGCTTTCGGTTGCCGCCCACTCCGACTGATGCAGTTTCCGGATCTGATAGACGAACGACTCGGCTGTGACCTGCCCGTAGGGCTCGCTGAACTCGAGTCCATCACGCAGTTCGAACACCCATACTTCGGCGTCGTCATCGGCCCAGAGATCATACAGCAACGGGAAATACTCGCCGTCGTCCGTAAACGTATAGCCATAATCGAGCGCCCACCCGATGGCGGTCTCTTCGTTCGCCGACGAATTATACAGTGGGTTAAGCGTCGTAAACGACGAA
>LFCJ01000207.1_pt1 | contig 34518 bp, 32 predicted proteins | sample 643141 | NCBI WGS metagenome assembly LFCJ01 (sample SAMN03766243, study PRJNA286221) | soda lake metagenome | biome: soda lake; feature: Kulunda steppe; material: water; isolation source: sample B1-Br-g2 brine of Lake Bitter-1 | place: Russia: Kulunda steppe | collected 2010-07
ATCCCTCTCGGAGATAGACGGCAATTCCCGCGTCGGCTTTTGCCCGTGCCTCTGCGAGGTCGATACTTTCGTGGTCGGTGTCGAGATAGCGGGCGGCCTCCTGAAGGTCGCTCCCGGTCACACGCGGAAGGTGCCCATCAACCGTGAGGCCCTGATCCCGTGCTGCGCTAATCTTCTCGTGGACAGCTTCGTCACCGGCAATCAGCCCAGGAATGGTCATCACCTCGCCAAGCGCGACGACGTCGTCTTCGTCAAGCAGTTGTCGGACAGCATCCGGCCCGATCGTCGCGCCGCCGTCCTGTAACGGTGAGGCTGGGACGCTCGACGGAACCGTAAATCGGGCTTTCAATGGCGTCTGGGCTGCATCCTCGAGCAGTGCCTTCACACCGGCCACGCCAAGCACGTTCCCGATTTCGTGTGGATCGTGGACGATCCCGGCGACGCCACGTGGCACCACTGCCTCGCCGTAGCGTGTCACCGTTACCATACTCGATTCGACGTGCATGTGCGCATCGATCAATCCCGGTGCGATGTAGGCCGCCTCGAGTTCGCGCCGTGCAGGCCGGGGTTCGAGAGCGACGATCTCTCCATCGTCAACCGCCACCGCTCCGTCCTCGAGTCGCCCTGTGTGGACGTTTACGAGCGTGCCGCGAATCAGTATGTCGACGGGGTCACTCATGATACTGGTTCAGTGTGGCCCCTCGAGTGGCGTGTCCTCTGGCCCGACCGGCGTGTTGAAAAACTCGGAGAACGCGAACGTATCGGCGTGGGCAGCCATCGCACGCAGCGTCGGTACGCCGAGCGTGGTTTCGCTCCCTCGGGCGGGCGTGGCCACCCGAACGCCGTCACCAGCGTCGGTCCGAACGTGTGATACCGTCGCCTGTGCGTACTCGTTGCTGATCTGGAACGCCTCGGAGTCGGGGACGGGATCGCCACCCGTGATCGGTGTCGGATCCTCCGTGACAGGCGTCCCGTCGTCGAGAAGAGTAGCGAGTTCCTCGAGCGATCGTTGCCACGAGAGACTCTCGAGGAGGAGTGCGTCCAGTGTGATCCGATCGTTACCGGTCGTAATCTCGGCTCGTTCCCCGCGTTTCGAGACCAGCTTCCGAACCCGAACCTGCCCGTCATCGTCGGCCACCGTAATCGACGGTCTCTGGGGTGAGTCGTCTGCCCCGGTCATAGGAGTGGGAGCGTGAGATTCTTCGTCGGTAGCACGCTGTGATCGAGATACACCGTTCGATCGACGATGGTGAAGCCGTCAGCTGACTCCCGGAGCGTCGTCTCCCGCTGGGCCGAGAGCAGTTTGTAGTCGGCGCTGTCACCCTGGCTTCGGTAGACGAGCTGGTTGTTCCAGACGTCGTATTCGCCATCGGCGCGATCGCTCACCCGAATGTTCCCGATGTGGTGGCGAATCCGAGAACGTGGATTTTCGGACCAGGCGTACTCCTTGCTAAGCTTGTCGACCCGTTCGGTGAGCATCTCGGAGTCGTCGTGCAGGTAGTAGGTCTCGTCGCTAAACGTCGGCCGATCGGAGCCCGGGCCGCGATCGCTTCTGATCGGTACCTTGAGGACGAGTTCATCACTGAGCAGCGAGAGCCACTCGTCCATCGCAAATCGATCGAGCAACGATGCCTCGTAGTACAGGAATTGCTCGATTCGATGCTGGAGGTCGCTGTCGACCGAGTTTTCGGGTAGTGGTGGTTGTGCGTCCATCTACACACCTCCGTTGTCGGCCATCATCTGGTGCCAGGCACCGTACCAGGTCCGGGAGTGGCGTTCGTCGAAATAGAGCCCTTTCGTCGTGACGTCGGCTGGGCCGTGGAGCGGATCGTCAGTTATCTCGACGCCCTCGCTCATGTCGCCCATCCCGAGTTGGATGTTCCCCAGCGTTTCGTTCTCCTCGAGCATCACGGACTTCGTGCTGTCGGAAATGCCACTCCAGACGACGAGGTCGTCGGCCTCGAAGGCACCCCCGGGACTCAGACTCTCCCAGCCACGGTGGGACTCCTGTTTGAACGCCTCGTCGTCCTCGAGTTCTTTGGGGATCAGCCACCAGTTGATCACTTCGACTTGTCCCGGCCCACGGGGCTGCCAGACCCGAATCGAGAGCCATGGCCCACCCCACCCTGCTGACTGAATGCCGTGGATATAGGACATGTTGGGGAACACCGTTCCGTTGTGGAACACCGATCGGCCGGCGAGTTCGCGCTGCTCGTCGCTGAGCGATGGATTCAGGTTTTCAGTCACCGCCTCCGGATACCCCATGAACGTCGTCTCGTCGTCGACGAGATAGTAGCCCCCGGAGTGTTGATCCGTACAGGCCAGATACGAGGCTTCCGGAAAGTCCTCGATCTCCTCCCAGGGTCCCTTGCCGAGCGACGTTTCGAGACCTGCCTGATGGGTCGTAAGCACGTGGTAGGAGTCCCCAGCAAAGCTTTCGGATGAGGTTTTCCAGTCGTGAGCGCCCTCCCACCGATGGGGTTCGCCGACGACCGTCATTCCCTTTTCGGTGAGTCCAAACAGGACGTCGAGATACCAGGTAAAATCGCCCAGATACGCCTCAAGCGATGGCCCGTCATCGACGATTCGGGCGAACAACAGCCCCTGGTAGCTCTCGAGTGTGGCCTCCTCCAGTGTCACGTCGTCCGTCTCGAGTTCGGTATATGCCTCCCGCATGTGGGGAGCACCTTGGAGCGTGCCGTCGTTTCGGTACGTCCACCCGTGGTATGGACAGCGAAAGTGGGAGGTGTTCCCGCTTTCTGCTGTACAAAACTGTGCGCCACGGTGCATACAGCTATCCAGGAAGGCGTGGAGTTCACCGTCTTCGTCGCGGATGACGATAAACGGGTCCTCGCCGATGTAGCGACGGGCGTAATCACCTGGCTCCTCGAACTCGGAGGTGTGTCCGACGAACACCCACGACCTGGCGAAAATACGGCGGCGTTCAGCCTCGTAGATCGCCTCATCGTTCATGATTGCGAGTGGGTACTTTCCCTCTTCGAGTGCCTCTCCGGTCGTAGCGACGAGAGAGTCAACTCTGTCCGTGCGATCGTGCTGACTGGACATTGGTCAGTAGTAGCTGCGCGAGGGGAGATAATAGAGGTTGTGACCGTTTACCGGTGGACATTCGATTCGAATTCGAGCGAAAGTGTTGTGATTCAGCGCCAGAGTCGGCGCGACACGCTGTCTCTCGGCCCGAAAGGCAAAACGGGGACTGCAACGGAACAGAATGCGCCCCTATACATTCTTGAGTTCTGCAGACGGTAGTGACCATATGACAGCATTGTTTCCGGTCATCTCGATCGATCGTCTGACACTACTGGTGAACCGATGACAGATCTGCTCGTGACGAACGGACGGATTTTGACACAGAACGCCGATCGCGAAATTATCGAGTCCGGTGCGGTCGCCGTTTCGGGCGATCGTATTTCGGCCGTTGGACCGGCAACGGAACTCGAGGGACGCCTCGATCCCGCTACCGTTATCGACGCGGACGGCGGTGCAGTGATCCCCGGACTGATCAACAGCCATACTCACGTCTCGGATATCTTGCTCCGTGGCTCGTTTGCCGAAGACAGGGGACTGTACGACTGGCTCATCAACATCAAACAGCCGGGGACGACGGTGATGACGCCCGAGGAACACGCCCTGGCAGCGACGCTCTACTGTGTCGAAGCGATCCAGAGCGGAACCACGACGTTCGTCGAAAACGCGACCGACGTCCGCTGGGGGAGCCTCGAAAACACGATGGCAAAACTCGAGGTCTACGACGACTTCGGCATCAGAAACATCTATGCGGCAGGCTTCTACGACCAGCCACCGGACGAGGAGTTTCGCGACCTTCACGCGTCGTTTGCTGCTCGGGACCCTGCCACTGTCTCGCCACTGCCAGACGAGTTCACGGTCGACACCGAAACCGCTGTTGCCGGTCTCGAATCGCTCATCCAGTCGGTTCACGATCCGGAGAACCGCCAGTCAGTGTGGCCCTCGCCGGTCGTCCTGGAGGCGACGACGACGGAGGGGCTTCAACAGGCCGTCCGAATCGCCGAAGAGTACGACGTGATGACGACGACTCATGTGGCCGAGTCGAGACTCCAGGAACAGGGGCCACTCTCGAGCATCGAATATCTCCGAAACGTCGGCTATCTTGGCGAGCGAACGCTCCTTGGCCACTGCGTCCAGCTATCCGATCGTGACGTGAGAGTGCTGGCACGGACCGACACGCACGTTGCCCACAACATCCGGGCGAACATGCGACTGGGGACCGGCTTTGCACCCATCGTGGCGATGCGTGAGTCCGGTGTCACCGTCGGGTGTGGAACGGACAACGCGATCCTGAGTGATACCGTCAACCCGCTCTCCGCTGCTCGGGCCGTCGGGACGGCACACAAGGGCTATCATCGCGATCCGGGTGTCATCCCTGCACAGACGGCGTTCGACATGGTTACCAGGGATGGGGCGACAGCCATCGGGCGATCGGCCGATCTCGGTTCGCTCGAGGGAGGCAAACGGGCGGATCTCGCGATCGTCGATCTCGATCACCCACACCTGACGCCGGCTCCGGACCCGGTCAAGACCCTCGTTTACGGGCTCCAGGGCTTCGAGATCGAGACGGTCGTCTGTGCAGGGGAGGTGGTGATGGACGGGAGGACGATACAGCCACTCGAACGTGACCTCGAAGAACTTCTCGAGGATGTCGAAGAGGGGGCTGCGGCGATCGTCTCTCGGGCCGGGATTCACTGACTCCAGTGTCGGTCGCTGAGAGAGCAACCCGTCGCAGGTGCTGGAGACTGGGCCGACCGATCCCGGTGGCTGATTGACACTCCGACAAAAGTACGAGGAAACTACGCCTGCGAATCCGGGATCGTACAGATGACGTCCAATATCCGTCTGTTCTATTACTTTGTGGTCTAATAGTGGTGAATAGTGTTTCAATACGCACATTTATAACGCAGAGATTGAATAGTAACGGTGTATGTCAGAACAGCCTGGTAGCGAAACCAGTCTTACGCGTCGAACACTGCTTGCGGGTGCCGGTGCAACGGGCCTCGGACTCGCCGCGGGATGTATGGGAGACGAAGAAGATGGGGACGAAACAGGTGGTGATGGGGTCTCAGCCGCCTGGATCTACTTCGCCGAGGTCGGAGACCTCGGCTGGACGTTTTCACACAACGAGGGATACGAAGGTGCCTCCGAGATGCTCCCGGACGTCGAAATGTCGACCGTCGAGAGCGTCGATCCTGCGGACGTCGAGCAGACGGCGAGCCAGTTTGCAGAGGATGGCTACGATGTCATTTTCGGTGCTAGCGCCGACTACACCGACGGAATGGCGGCTGCATCGGAGCAGTACCCGGAGGTCGCCTTCGAAGTCGCGTCGGGAATTGACACCGGCGAAAACCATGGGTCCTACTACACCAAGCTCTACCACGCCCGCTATCTCGTCGGGTATGCGGCCGGAATGGTAACCGAAACTGAAAATATCGGCTACGTCGCAGCCAACCCTGTCTCGACGGTCTACCAGGACATCAACGGCTTTGCATCGGGCGTTGCAGATGCAAACGACGACGCGACGGTGTACGTCCAGTGGACCAACGACTGGTTCGATCCCGCTACCGAGAGCGAAAACGCACAGACGGTTATCGACAGCGAAGACGTCGACGTCATGGCCCAACACCAGGACTCTCCGTCCGCACTCGAGACGGCTGCCGACAACGAGATCTGGGGCTCCGGCTACGCCGCTTCGATGATGGACCAACTCGACGATCAAGAGTACTACCTGATGACGCCGGTGTTCAACTGGGAAGAAGTGTACGCCCAGATCATCGAAGAAGTGGAGGCCGGCGAGTGGGAGGCAGGTATCACGTTCCCCGGTATCGAAACCGGTGCGATCGACGTCAGTGATCCTGGTCCGGCAGTGCCCGACGACGTCGTCGACGAAGTCATGGACATCAGAGACGACATGATCGAGGGAGACGCCGACGAGATCGTCTGGGGTGGAACGGCGTTCGAGGGCCGAAGCGACGAGGAGATCCTGTTCGAATCGGATTCGTTCGAGATGGACAACATCGAGGGAGACGAAATCTGAACCACAGTCTGGAGACCGGTGGTGTGCACTCCAAATACAGTGACCCGGCTCGTCGACGTGACGTTGCTGTGACTGATCGCGTCTGTAGGCGGCGCTCGGAAGCGCTATCCGACGATGATCTGTGCATCCAGCCACCGTGACCGCAGTCAGCCACTGTGACCGGGCCGACGATCCGATTTTCTACCAATGGATACAGTGACACTCGAAGCCATCAACCAGGCCGATGCCGAACAGTTCGTCGAACTCCTTGGCGGGATCTACGAGCACTCCCCCTGGGTCGCCAAGCGTTGTTACGCGGAGCGGCCGTTCCACTCCGTCGAGGAACTCCAGGAGACGATGAAACAGACCGTCGAGGACGCATCGACCGCCGAGCAACTCGCCTTGCTCCGTGCACATCCGGAACTCGGTGCGAACACGGAGCTGACCGAGACCTCCGAGGCGGAACAGGCCTCCGCTGGGCTTGACCAACTCACTCCAGATCGGTACGAGACCTTCCAGCAACTCAACCGGCAGTACCACGATCGGTTCGAGTTTCCGTTCATCATGGCGGTCAAAGACGAATCTGCCGACGCCATCCAGGAAGCGATGGAAGACCGACTCGAACACTCACGGGAGACGGAGTTCCGGACCGCGCTAGAGGAAGTACATACGATCGCGGCGATTCGACTCGAGGAGCTACTGGCGGCGTAAGTAGCGACGACTGCGGTTCGTAGTGGGCCTTCGATCGAATTCAGTGCGTCGACTAAGATCTCCGTGCAACGCTCCCAGTACTGTAGTGTGTGACCGGCGTTGTGGGGCGTCACGAGACCGTTTCCGAGGTCCACAGCGGGTGATCAGCCAGGAGGGGGTCGGGGTCCGTGACGTCGAGTGCGACACTGCCGATATCGTTGCCGCGAAGCGCCGTCACCAGAGCGTCGGTGTCGAGGACCGGCCAACGATCGACGTTACGCTTCGGCGAGGAGTTACCGTTCCTTGATTGGCGTTCGTGCGAGGTGGTTGCGTCGATCCGTGCCTCGCGGATCGTTTCGGCGTACGCTTTGGGATCTTATCACTGGCTCTACTCCTCGGTTGTCGGCCGGCTCGTCGGATCGACAGATCGTCCACCATCGACGGTGAGTTGCATCGTTCGCTCGCCCCGTGCGATCGGGACACCGTCTTTGACGACGAGTGCCCGTGGCTCGCGCGTCCGGAGTACGTCGAACGGGTTCGGACCGCCGTGGACGACGACAGAGCCGGCTGCCCCGGGCTCGAGACCGTACGGCTCGGCACCCACTACGTGTGCACTCTCTTGGAGTAGCATCTCCCAGAGGTCGGGGACGTCGCTTCGAAGGTTCATGTGCGCGAAGTGGACGAGCGTGTGTGCAGCCGTCAGCGGGTCGCCGTCGCCGTACTGGTACGTCGAGTCGACGACATCGTCCTGGCCGATCGCCACCGGAACGCCGAGCGAACGCAGTGCGGCGATTCGCGTGTGACCCCGGCGACGGGGAAAGTCGTCGTACCGTCCCTGCAAGATGGCGTTCGACAACGGGTTCGTGACCACGCTCATGCCAACCTCGGCGAGCAAGTGGGTCACCTTGCGCGCGTACGTATTCGGATACGAGTGCAGCGCCGTCGCATGGCTCGCCGTCGTCCGGTCCCCAACCCCGCGCTCTCTCACCTCCACGGCGAGCGCCTCGGTAAAGCGGGAGTTCGGATCGTCGGTTTCGTCGATATGCAGGTCGAGCGGCCGATCGTACGCTGTGGCGAGGGCGACGACGTGCTCGATGTGTTCGACGCCTGCCTCTCGCCCGTGTTCACCGTGAGGAAGCCCACCGACGACATCGACGCCACGTTCGAGCGCGTCTTCGAGCTGTCCAAGCGTCTCGGGGTCGTGGATGACCGAGTCGATCGGAAAGGCAACCAGTTGCAGATCGACGAGGTGGGCGAGTTCCTCGCGCAATTCGAGCAAGGCGTCGACGTTCTCCCAGTGTGGCGCAGTCACATCGACGTGCGAGCGGATCCGAGTGACGCCGTTGGCGACGTACCACTCGATGACGCGTCTCGCCCGGCGCTTGACCGCCTCTTTTTCGAGGTCCTCGCGACACTCCTGCCACAGGACCCAGCCCTCTTCGAGCGTGCCGGACTCATTCGCACCAGCAACGTCGACGGTCAGTGCGCTGTCGAGATGGGTGTGTGGTTCCGAAAACGTCGGCGTCACGAGCCGCCCGTCAGCGTCGAACCGTTTTGTCTCGTCGAAAGCGGTTTCGTCCGCTGTTCCGGCATCGACGATCGCGTCGATCGACCCGTCTCGAATAGCGATATCGACGCGCTCGCCAGTGCGGGTCGTTCCGTTCCGGATTACAAAATCGCTCATTAGTTACTCGATCGAGACCGTCACGTCGAAGCTTCCCTCGTCGAGCGTGCGCTCTTCGAGTTCTTTGAGCGTCTCGGCGTCGGCGTCGATCGTCGCGACGTGATTGCCAGCGAGCTCGCCGGCCGGGCTCTTGAAACACGTGGGGCCACAGGCGATCAGAATCTCCTGTTCGTTCCGGTAGCCCGGATAGAGCAGGACGTCGCCCCGAGATGGGTAGACGGTGTGGTTCTCCCGAGGAATCTCCGGTAGCGCTATTTCGTCGATATTGATCCACGTGGCGATGCCGCTCCAGCGCACGTGCATCAGCGTCGATTCGAGCGGTAGAAACTCCCGCATCGCGGCGATCGATTCGGGGGCCGCATCCTCGAACAGTTCGGCTGTAAACGTGTACTCTGCAACGTCGATGATGAGTTCGTCTGTCATTGGCTTGTATCGGTCGTATCGTCTCTTAGTTCTGTTTGTTGTGATCGGTTCATCGATTGCTACTGTCTGCGTCTCATGTACTCTCCCGGACAAGGCCGACACCGTCGGTGCGTTCGATTGCGGCTCCGAACGGCTTCGATCGATCTGCAACTCGATCGAGAATGTCGGTCGCGTCCGCACCTGTCGCCAGCACGGGCGTCCCACATTGCGGCCGGGACTGTTCCTGCTGGAGCGTTACCGGATGGAGTTCGACCTCGACACTTCCGTCGTCCGCATCGAACGTACACACCGGAACGACAGTAATCCAGCACTCTGGATTTGCCCGATCGCTCGTTCGGTCGCCGTTTGCGTCGTGGTTGCGGGCCTCGAACGCTTGCGAGGGCTTCGTATATTCGTCGAGCCCGTACCGGCGGTAGTTTTCCGGCGGCAGCCGATCGACGGTCTCGTCTTGAAGGATGAAGTTTCCCAGCGAGTAGCAGATCGGCACACCGTCGTACAGCTCCACGCCACGAAGGACGTGCGGCCCGGTTCCGATGACTGCGTCCGCTCCTGCGTCGACAGCTGCGTGGGCGAACTCACGAAGGAACTGAGGGGTCTCGGTCGTATTCTGCTTCCCGTCGACACCCTGGTGGCTGTGGACACTCGCGACGACCCAGTCGGCGGTGGCTGCTGCTTCCGTGATCCACTCGCAGACTGCCGTTTGATCCGCCTCGTTCGTCCGGTAGCTGATCCCGCCTTCTCCGTCCGTGACATCGAACTTCATATCGCCGAAGTGAAGATACTCCTCCTGGTCCCAGTCGTGATTGTAGTAGAGCCCGCGATCGAGCCAGGACTGTTTCTGCGCGGCGAAGCCGACGGCCTCGCTTAGCTCCTGTAGCTGCTCACGGTAGCGGTCGGGAAGCTGGTAGATCGTCTCGACGGAAAGCGGGTTCACACCTGGTCGGCCACCCATTGCAGGTGTTTGTTCGCCAGCCCTGCTTCCAGGGGTGATCGACGTACAGGCACTGACGAGGGCGACGCGCCCTGCTGGGGTGTCGAGGTACGCCGGCCGTCGTGCCTCGTAGAGATTTCGTCCAAGTCCTGCGACCGGGAGGTCTCGTTCGGCAAACGCATCGAGCGTCCGTTCGATACCGCCTGGTCCGTAATCAACGGCGTGGTTCGTCGCCGCCGAGAACAGGTCACAGCCCATGCCAGCGAGTTCATCGAGCACGATCGGTGGCGCACGCATGTACGTTCCACCACACGTCGTCGAGGGATACCCCTCGTAGTCGTGTGCGAGGACCTCGAAGTTCGTCACTGTCGCGTCCGCATCGCGCAACAGTGCCAGCAGCTCGTCGAACGGCGCGGACACCCCCTCCGCAGAGAGCATCCGCCGGGTAATGATCGCATCACCAGTGGCAGCCAGCGTGAACGTCGGGCTAATGTGTGCCGCCATGATCACTCACTCGCGAGGCTTGCGAGGGCTCCGGTCAGCACCCGAATCCCTGCTGTACAGTCATCCCAGTCGCTCCATTCCAGCGGTGAGTGTGATCTCCCGTCGCGCGACGGGACGAACAACATTCCGCAGTCGGTGACCGACGCCACTAGCATACTGTCGTGACCGGCTCCCGAGTGAAGCGATCGAGAGCCAACGTCGCCGGTCGCTGCAGCAGTGGCCAACGCATCGCGACAGCGGTCTGCCATCGGGACCGGCTCGACTGTATATAGCTGATCGAGCGTCGTCTCGACGCCGCGGTCGGTTTCGAGCGTCTCAAGTCGGCTCTCGATCGCTGTGAATATCGTCTCGATCACCTCGATCGCCGTATCCCTGATGTCGACGCTGAAGGTGACCTGACCTGGAATCACGTTGATCGCTCCCGGTTCGACCTCGAGTTTGCCCACGGTTGCGACTGTGGTTCCGCGTTCGGCCGCGAGCTCACTGGCGACTGACTCAATCTCGGTCACGAGTGGCGCTGCTGCGGCCATCGCATCCGTCCGTTCGTCCATCCCGGTGACACCAGCATGATCAGTCTCACCCGTAATCTCGACAATACAGCGGGTCTGTCCGGCGATTCCAGTGACGATCCCGGCCGGGACGCCCGCCCGTTCGAGACGCGTCCCCTGTTCGACGTGGACCTCAAGCATGGCGTCCCACTCGCTGGCGTCGAGAACGCCCTCGCCGGCGAACCCGATCCGATCGAGTACGTCACCCATTCTCTCTCCGTCGTCGTCGGTCAACGCGAGGGCGTCCTCAGGTGTGTGCGAACCGGTCGCAACCGCCGAGCCGATGAGGCTATCGTCGAATCGGTACCCTTCCTCGTCAGTAAACGAGACGACCTCTATCGGGCGATCGAGTTCACAGCCGGCGTCGTCGAGCGCTCGCACAGCCTCGAGTGCGCCGTAGACACCGAGTGGACCGTCGAAGATCCCGCCACGGGGTACCGAATCGAGGTGACTCCCGGATGCGACGGCTGCCGCGTCGGGATCGGCACCCGGTGGCGTGTACCGACCGACGATGTTCCCGATGCGGTCGACTCGAACGTCGAGCCCCGCCGCTTCGAGCTGGTCGACGAACCGCTCACGGCAGCGACGGTTTGCGTCTGTGCCCGGAAGCACCGTCCGGCCACGCCCCGCTTCGACGTCGAGCTTGCCGAACTCGGCGTTCGCTTCGATGTCCGCTCTGAGTCGATCGCCAGAAACGGCATCCATCGCCCGCTCGATCATGCAACACCCCCCGAATCGGCCGCCCACGTCGGACGCTCTCGGTCGAGGTACGCTCCGTCTCCGGGCGCACCGACGACCTCTCCATCTTCGGCGACGAGCTTGCCTCTGAGGAACGTTTTCGTCACGCAGCCAGTCACCTCGCGCCCGTCGTAGATGCTGAAGTCGGCCTTCGACGCGTTGTCGGCTGCGTCGATCGTCCACTGCTTCTCGGGGTCGAAAACGACCAGGTCAGCGTCCCGTCCGGGCTCGATTCGTCCTTTCGATTCGAGGCCGAACGTTCTCGCTGGCGCGTCGCTCAGCACCCGCGCGAGAAACGGATAGGAGAATCCGCGCTTGTTCACCGCTTCTTCGTGGACGATCGGGAGACTCGTCTGGAGGCTGTTCGCCCCGTACGGGCCGTCCCACCAGGCGCCGCGTTCTTTCGCCTCCTGGGTGTTCGCCACGTGGTCGCTCCCGATCACCGAGAGAGTTCCCGACTCGAGGTGGGCAAAGAGGGCTTCCTGATCGCGCTCTTCGCGCAACGGCGGGGCTATTACTGGGAGCTGTCCCTGTTCGGCGTACGCGTCCGCAGTGAGTGTGAGGTAGTGGGGACAGGTTTCGGCACGGACCGTCGGCTCGTCAGTGTAGCGAGCGAGTGCCTCGACGGCCGCCTCACTCGTAGTGTGGACGCCGTAGTACTTCGCACCGTGTTCGATCGCCAGTCGGGCGACGGCGTCGACAGCTACCGCTTCGGCGTAGGCCGGTCGTGCGTCTGGGTAGGCCGTCGGCTCCGTCCTGTTCGCGGCGGCCGCCTGTTCTGTTTTGTGGGTACAGATCGAGTCGTCTTCGGTGTGGACGGCAACGACCAGTCCGAGGTCGCTCGCCCGCTCGAAGACGTCGTCGACGAACCCATAAGAGAGCCCACAGTCGTACGTGGTAAACAGCTTGATCGACGTGACGCCTGCAGCCGCCAGTTTCTCCAACTCCGAGAGCGTCGCCTCGTCCTGTTGGGTGACGACGGCGTGGACACCGTAATCGACGTGCGATCGCTGACCGAGTTCGCGGTGACGCTCGACGCCCTCGAGGAGCGTGCCGGGTTCGTCCCAGTCGGAGTCCTCACCGGCCCAGGCCTGCCACGCGAAATTGATGAACGAGGTGACACCACCGAGTGCTGCAGCAGCCGAGGCCGTCTCGTAGCTGTCGATCGTATTGTAGTCGTCGACGTGGACGTGAGGGTCAACGACGCCGGGCAACACGAGCTTGCCGCTGACGTCGACGACGTGTGCCGCCTCCGGCGTTCCGTCGGTGTCAGCGCCGACGATCCCGGCGATCCGTTCGCCATCGATGAGCACGTCGGCCTCGGCCGTTCCCGTCGGGAAGACGACTGTCCCGCCGGTCAGTCTGGTGTCGACGGTCATCGTTCAGCCCTCGGTAGACGGTCACCGTTCGGCCCTGTCTCCGTCACGGTGGCTGCTCGCTTGGTGTGGCGCCGATCAGTCATTCGTTTTCACCCCTTTGAGGTAGGCGTCTCGAATCTCCGGCCGATCCAACACCGTCTCGGCGTCGTCTTCGAACTTCGTCTGTCCGTTCTCGAAGACGTAGACGTGATCGGCGTACTTGACGCCGGTTTTGACGTTCTGTTCGACCATCAGTACGGTGACGCCCAGGTCGTTTATCGCCTCGACCTTCTCGAAGATCGTATCGATGACTTTCGGTGCGAGCCCGGCCGTCGGTTCGTCGAGCAGGAGCAACGATGGATCGAGCATCAGCCCGCGGCCGAACTCGACCATCTGCTGCTGGCCGCCGCTCAATGTCCCTGCCTTTTGTGTCTGCTTCTCTTCGAGCACCGGGAAGATCTCGAACATCTCCTCGATCTTCTCGTCGACGGGGTAGTCGTCGTCGGCAGCGTATGCGCCGAGTTCGAGGTTCTCCCGGACGGTCATCTTGGGGAACGAGGCGTTGCGCTGAAGCACGTAGGACAGCCCCTGATTGATGAGCTCTCGCTGTGAGGCTCCGACGATGTCAGTTCCGTTGAATTCGATCGTCCCTGCCGTCGGTGAGAGCAGTCCGAAGATCGTCTTGAACAGCGTCGACTTGCCAGCGCCGTTAGGGCCGATGATACAGACGATCTGGCCCTCCTTGACGGTAAGTGATGCGCCCTTCAGCACCTGGAAGTCGCCGTACCCTGCCTTGACGTCTTCGACTGCGAGTACGGCTGTCATTGGCCGAAGTACGCCTCCAGCACTGCATCGTCTTTTAGGACGGTGTCAGGCTCTCCCTCTCGGAGATTCGTTCCGTTGTGCAATACGTACAGGTACTCGCTTAAGCTTCGAATCATATCCATATCGTGTTCGATGATGCAGAAGGTCGCCCCTCGTTCGTTGAGTGCGACGATCGTCTGGGCGATGTCGTCTACGAGTCCGGGGTTGACGCCCGCTGCCGGCTCATCGAGCAACACGACGTCCGGGTCGGAAAGCAATGCCCCAGCGATGCTCAGCAGTTTCTTTTGCCCCGTCGAAAGCTCTCCTGCTGGTGACTCCGCGAGTGATAACAGTCCAACGAACTCGAGCAGTTCGTCGGCTCGGTCGACCACTGCATCGTCACTCCCCGTGATCAGCGTTTTGAGCATGCTCTCGTCGTGTTCTTGATTGATCAACATGTTCTCTCTGACTGTCAGATCAGGGAAGACCCGAGCTAGCTGGAACGTCCGGGAGACGCCGCTGTTGACGATCACGTCGGTCCGCTGGCTCGAGATATCGGTTCCGTTCAGTCCGACCCGTCCGTCGGTGAGGTCGTGGACCCCCATGATACAGTTGAACAGCGTCGACTTACCAGCCCCGTTTGGACCGACGACGCCGACGATTTCGCCGTCTCTCACTTCGAGTGTCGCGCCGTCCAGAGCAGTCACGCCGCCGAATTCTTTCCTGACGCCGTCGACGGTGAGCACTGGCTCGGTTTCACGTCGGTGCGTCTGTTGCTCTACAGTATTATTCATCAGTATCATCCTCCGCAGTCGCTGTGAGTTCGTCCCGAAGGCGGTTGATCAGTCCGTGTGGTGCATAGATGACCACGGCCAGAAGCACGAGTCCGAATATCACCCAGTCGATGCCGGCGAAACTACCCGCGAACATCCCACGGGTGTACTCGCGCGTAGGCATGTAGATGAACCCCCCGACAATCGGACCGAACACCGTCCCCAGCCCGCCGAGGATCGGAACCAGGAGGATCTCGACGTTACGCATCAGATCGAGCGTTTCGACTGGGCTGACGAAGTTGACGTACTGAACGTACAGTCCACCACCCACGCCGACAATGAACGAACTGACGCCCATCGCGTACATCTTGTACCGGAAGACATCCAGCCCCGCGTTGGCTGCGAGCTCTTGGTCCATGTTGATCGCCTTCAGGTAGATTCCGAGCTTCGAGTGGTGAAGCCGGTAGACCAGTAGCGTCACCAGTAGAGCGAACGCCCACATGGCATAGAAGTGAATCCAGCGAGGGTCGAAAATGAACGTCGAGAATCCGGTCTCGACGCCCGTATAGTGGATCCCTACCGATGCACCGACGAAGTCCCAGCGGTTGAACAGCGACTCGACCACCAGCGTTGTCGCCAGAGTCGCCAGCGCGAAGTAGTGGTAGCGGAGTCTGAACGTCATGCCACCGAGTGCCAGCCCAACGCCTGTCGCAATGACACCACCCAGGGGAATCCCGATCCACGGCGTGACTCCGTAGTAGACGAACAATACTGCCGTCGTATAGGCGCCTGCCGCGAACATCACTGCGTGGCCAAGGGAGATCTGGCCGGCATAGCCGCCGATGACGTTCCACCCGTGTCCGAGTCCGATGAACAGGAACGTCAGCGTCATCGTGTTCAGGAACTGCCAGCTGGTCAGCCCGTACGTGTACAACACCGGGAACAGCAGTGCTGGACCGAACACGATACCGAACTGAACCGCCACCGGAAGCTTCGAGAGTTCTTCGTAGTACCCCTGTATGCGCTCGAGCCCACCGGGATACCGATCGACGACACTCATCGACACCACCGCCGTACGCGGGTCAATCGTCCGCGTGTAGCTAGACGGCTCACTTGTCGCTCACCCAGTTGAGGATTCCTTCCCGGCTGTATACGAGTCCGAGCAACAACACGGCAAAGATGTAGAACGATCGGTACTGGGAGCTTACGTAGGTGACGCCGAGGTTCTCGACGAGTCCAATCACGAGCCCACCAGCAACTGCTGCGGTCACACCGCCGAGACCGCCGAGTGCGACGGCTGCGAAAGCAATAATCGTCCAGATCTCTGGCGTCGTTTCGGCCTGTGTCGGGTAGAACGTCGCTGCGAGTGTCCCCGCGACGGCGACTGCAGCAATCCCGATTCCCCACGTCATCGCGTACACACGATCGTCGTCGATTCCAAGCACGCGTGCGGCCTCTCGGTCCTGTGCAGTCGCTCGAATCGCGCGTCCGGTTTTCGTGTATTTTAGCACGTAGTAGAGTGCGAGGACGCCACCGATACAGAACACTGCAGCCACGAGCTGTGGCAACGAGATGGCGACACCCGCCACGACGACGCGCCCATCGAAAATGAACGAATCGAGTGTGCGCGTCCGCGCACCGAAAGCCGCCAGCATCCCATACCGCAGGATCAACAGCAGTGCGAACGTCGCCAGCACCTGTGCGACGACGGGCCCATCGATCACCCGCGAGATCACGATTTTGTAGCTGTAGTAGCCGATCACGAACAGCAACACGACGTTTACCGGGAGCATCAACAGGGGATCGATCCCGAACGTGTTGGAGACGATAACCGTCGTGAACATCGCGATCAACATGTACTCACCATGCGCGAAGTTGACGATATCAACGACGCCCCAGATGATCGCCAGTCCGGCAGCGACCAGCCCGTAGATGAGGCCGATGAGGATGCCGTTTATGAGTGCCGAGGGGAGCACGGAAAGGATTCCTTGCATGTTCCTCCGTTATCGGTCGTCCCACTCAGGAACTGGCCACGTGAGTGTCCCGTCCTGTGCGTCCTCGAACGGCCAGACCAGTTCCATCTCGCTGTCGTTGTTCTGGATGATCGAACTGATCGACTCGTCGTTGTAGCCCGAGTCGTTGAACTCGACAGGGTACGGCATCCCACTCTCCATCGGTTCGAGACGCAACGAGTCCAGACTGTCTTTCAGATCGTCCGCTGCGAGACTGTCTGCGTTGTTCGCTGCGCCAATGATGGTGAACAGCTCACCCCAGCCGAGCAGGCTGCTCCCGTCGAAGGAGCTGCCGTTCTGGTCGACGGCATAATCATTGTAGTCGCCGATTTCCGGGTAGATCTCGAACATGTCGTCGGCGTACTCGATCGCCGAGAAGATGTGGTCTGAGAGTTCCGCGTCATCGAGGAAGGATGGATCGACGTACGCCGACCCGTTCGTGAGGAACATCTCCGGGTACCAGTCGGCGGTCTGCATATCCCTGAGCAGAATATTCGCGCTTCGAAGGTTCGATGCGGGAACGAGGACCTCGACGTCTTCGGACTCCATCTCGTTGATTTCACTCGAGAACGACGAGATGTCGCTCTCGGAGTACGCGAGAGGGCCCATGACGACGTCGAACCCGAACTCTTCTGCTCGATCTTCCATGTAGCCTGCCGCATCAGTCCCGAACGTCGAATCCTCGTGGATGATTGCGACCCGCTCGAGATCCTCGTCTTGCTCGTCGTTGAATTCCTCGAGGAACTGGAACATCGATTCGGCTTTTTTATCGTTGTGAGGTGGCACCTGCCAGAACCAGTCGTAGCCGAGATCAGTCAGGGACGCGCTGATCGCCGTCCCACAGACGAACGGGACGCCCTCACGGTCTGCCACTGCAGCTGCCGTATCGGTAACCCCGCTGAAATAACTTCCACAGAGGACATCGACGCCCTCGTCCAGGATGAGACTCTCAGCTTCCGATCGGCCCTGTTCGGCATCACCACGGTGGTCACGCCATTCGATTTCGACTTCGATTCCGTCGTGATTTTCGAGCCCTTCACCGTCGGTCCCAACGAGTGGACTGAGATCTGCGCCCTCGTTGACCGCCTGGACGCCGGCGTTCATCACGTCCTGCATACGCTCTCCGATCTCACCAGCGTCACCCGACAGCGGATGAATCGCTCCGATGGTAAACGTGTCCGATTCATCATCGCCAAGGCAACCGGCCAGTGCGACTCCAGTTACGCCGGCCCCCGCAGCGAGGAACGATCGCCGAGTACTGGTCGTCAAACGGTTATCGCTCATTTTGCACCTCCAGTTTCAGGTCGTGGGTTGACTTCCGATACGACATCGTCTCTCTGACCGCTTCGATCTTCGCTGCTGTACATATTGTCCAACGATCTCCCAATATACACCTCTATATTAAAAGTATTTCGTTAACGGGTGGATGATCGATAACTCTGAAATTAGTTTGCCCAACGTACGAGCATTTCGAATCCGGGTTGGCGGCAGTTCGTGGATAGGGCAAGCCAGTCAGTTTACGATCCAAAACCTGGTTGCCGGCGCGTTTGATTGTTCTTTCACCAGTAACCGGGTGCAGTGCAGGACTCGTTAGTCCGTTCTAGAGTACCAACTGCAACTATTCAGACACTGATCTTACAGCCGTCGCACGATCAGGTGCGTACTGACTTGCAGTAGCTATGATACCGTGTGTCTTGTACGGCACACACGATTCACCGCAGAATACTCCGTTTCCATATCTCGAACAACCAATATTGCCGAACAACGCCGCCATCGTCGATGAGCTGGCACCATAAGTTTACTTTTTCCAATTATATGATCTAATAGCTCGTTTGCGATTATTTCATATAACAAAAGGGTTAAGATGGTTACGTCTATACGGTTCCAGTATGACAAACCACAATCCGTCCTCTCCCCGGTCCCTCAAGACACTCGTTACCGCATGGGACGTTGTCCAGGGGCTTGTCGAACTCGACGGTGCTGGAGTGACCGAACTCGCTACGTATCTTGACCTTTCGAAAAGTACAGTTTATACGTATTTACAGACGCTTGAACAGCTCGGACTCGTTACAAAGACCGAGTTCCAATACGGACTCTCGTTTCAGTTTCTTCTGGTAGGGGAGTACGTCCGAAATAGCAGTTTGCTATTCGACGTTGGTCGCGAAGAAGTCGACGCACTTGCGGCAGACCTCGGCCAGTATGCCCATCTGGTTGTCGAGGAAAACGGCCGCGGTATCATCCTCTATCACGCAAAAGGGGAGAACGCCGTCGATTACGACTATCAACGAGCCAAACTCGAACAGCGTGACCCGTTACATATGACCGCGTCTGGAAAGGCAATCCTCGCCTCTCTTCCGGAACCACGCGTTGCCGAGATCATCGATCAGTACGGGTTAGAAGGGGCAACAGAGCACACGATAACCGACTCCGACCAACTTTTCGATGAACTTGAGACGATCCGTGAGCGCGGCTATGCCTACAACGACGAAGAGGAAATAGCGGGCTTTAGAGCAGTCGCGGCCCCTATCTCTGTTACTGAGAAAGACGTTCTCGGAGCGATCACCGTTTCGGGACCCACGAGCGTCTTCGACGACGAAATGTTCCACGAGACGCTGCCGACAAAAGTGACAAATACGGCAAACAATATCGAGGTGTATATCAATATGATGCGTAAGCGATCGAACACACTTTCACAATAACCTCCCGTTCGCACAGTGCGAACACGACGCATTGGAGTCGACGTCCAGACCTGGTTTGGATCGACCCAGAATAGTTCTTTTTACACCAGTATGATTGTACACTCTCTCGACCTTCGGTCGCTGGCGCGGCGGTCGAATCCGCTCAAACGGTAGGCCGGCCGCTGCTTAAATCTTCGAGATAACCTCGCGGTCGTCCTCGATCGCCTGAGCGTCTTCTTCGAGCAGTGCCACCACGAGGAAGGGTGCATACTCCTCGAAGTAGTCGACGAGGGTGGCGATTCGTTCGGAGTCGATCGCTTCGAGTGAGTCCAACAGCATGAACGGCACCGTCTCGTACACCTCGTGGACGAGATACCCCGCCAGCCCAAACACCAGTCCCGTTACCTCTCGTTCGCTCTCACTCAAGTGATCGATCGAGTCCTCGTACGCTGCTCCCTCGTCGGTACTGCGGACGATTTTCAGATTGAAGACCGAGCGCGATACCTTCCGCCGTCCCTCTCGCACCTTCTGGCTGGTCCGGTCGATCCAGATCCGATCGAGGTTGTCGTAGGCGAGCATCTCGAGGAGATTTTGCATGTGTTCGTTGAACTCCTCGACTGCATCTGCCTCGATCTGATCGATGCGGGTGCGCAGCTCTGTTAGCTCTGCGCTGACGTCCTCCTGTTCTGCTTCGAGGCGGTTTCGCTCGTTGAGTCGATCCTCGATCGTCGCAATTTCATCGTCGATCTTGTCTCGTTCCCGCTCTTTTCGCTCGAGCTTGAATTCGAGTTCGTTGACTGCTTTGTGCTGTTCGAGGACCTCCCCGTAGTCTTCGGTTTCGAGGTTGTCGATCGTCTCTTCGAGGTCGTCGATCTCGTCTGTTAGCGCCTCGCGATCGGCAGTCAACTCCTCGATTCGGTCGCGGCGGCGCTCGATCTCGTCGTCGATCGAGTCGAGGCGGCGGTTCGCCTGTCGGTACTCTCTGCGGTTCTCTTCGATCTCGTTTACTGCCGTCCGTTTCTCGTCGAGTTCGGCGCTGATTTCGGACCGTTCCTCGAGGCGCTCGCTTCGTGCTGTCTGGAGCTGGTCGATCGTCGCCTCGATTCGCTCACGGGCAACCGAGGAGCCACAGGTCCAGCAGGTGATCGACTCGTCGTCGTCGGGAAGGAGCTCGTCTGTCAGCGCCCCACTGTCGTCGGCTTCGTCTGTGAGGAACTCGGTCGATTCCGTGAGCAGTTGTTCGTTGAACTGAATCGTGCTCTGGAGCTGGGAAATCTCCTTGTCGAGGTCGCTTTTCTCCGATTGCAACACGTCGATTTCGGTTTCGATCCGATCGCGTTCGGCTGCGTCCCCTGCCGGGAGCGACTCGAGCTGTTCCTCGATCTCGTCTCGCTCGCTTTCGAGCGCTTCGATACTTTCGCGTTCGGTCTCGATTCGGTTCCGGGTCCGTTCGAGCTCCGACCGTGTCGACCGAAGTTCGTCGAGCCGCTCTTGCAGTTCGGTCTGTTCTTCACGGCGCTCCTCGACGTCGACGTTCGATTCGTCGAGCTTCGATTGGGCCGCCTCGAGTTCGCTCTGGAGCTGTTCGATTTCCTCAGAGACCTGCGTCCGCTCCGATTCGAGGCTGGGAAGCTTCGTCTCGATATCGTCCAGTTCCGAGAGCTTTTCGTCGATCGTTCGTTTGCGTTGCTCGAGTTGTTCTATTTCGGTCGTGATCGCATCCGTATCGACCGGTCGCATAATCAGTTCCCGAAGTTCGTCGCCTCGCGCGACGGCCTGTCTCGCCTCGTTCGATTCGAGCAAGAACGCAAATAGATCGGCCAGCTCCGGGTCGTCGAGATACGGATTGCCGTCACTGACGATCGTTCCGTTCCGGCGTGAAAGCATTTGCCGATAGCGCTCGTCCCCCAACTCGAGCGTCGCCGACCCCTCGTCGGCGTCTGCTTTGAGACTGATCTGATCGCTGCCCAGCGCAGCCATGATCCCCTGCAAAAGCGAGGTCCGATTAGTCGCGTTCCGACCCGAAAGGACAGTTTTGCCCTGGTGGAACGTCACTTCCGTTTCATCGATGCCGCCAATATTACTCACAGAGAGTGTGGCCTGCTCCGGCAGCGTCTGTTGCTCAGATTGTAGACTACCTTCCATGTGTTGGCTTTATCGTTTCATGTAAATATGTATTTCCCATTTGATAGCCTGGTCGGAAATACGATTCAAGTCGTCATTGTCCAGAAAATAGTAAAAATTGCGTTAGTTTCGCACTGAGTTGAACGTCTGACCGCTGCATCGACGCATATCAGTGATTCCACTTTCAATCCATCCACCACCGTACCGACCGGATGTACTGTCTTGCGTACAGTGAGTATTAGGTGTCATACATGTGCCGATCGATTCACCAGTGGTCATTTTAAACCGTTGGTGGACAGATGCTGTGACTCAAAAATCTCGTCGCTCATTGAAAGTAGAGGAAGAGAATACTTAAATCATATATAACTAATCTTATAGTCTATGCTGAAAATACATTACCTCCATTTGAACGTCTATAAAGGCCCCATAGCGACAGTGAGACGTGTCGAGCGAATAGTTGAACATCTGATAAAGACACTAATATAAAATATAGTAGTCAGTCTCACATTTGCAATTTTGTAGGTCTAGAACCCACTACAGGGCTGGCAACTGAATAGTTCATCTTGCTATAGTATAGCCGTCGACACTGTTATTTCAGACAAGCCGGCCCCTGAGAAGGACGGGTTCTGGGTAGCCATTCGCAATTCATCTCCGCCCTGCTCGCGCTCTCCGAGCGCTCCGTGAGGACAGGGCATTCTCGTCTCAGTGCTGGTTAAACGGTCAACGATGAAGCCGACGAGTAGCGTCCGGGTAGCACCCGATCAGTCACATTCACAGGCTCGTTCTTCGAGGAGTTCCCGGACAGTATACTGCTGGTGACAGTCGTTACAGGTCACCATAACTGAGACGAGGACGTCGAACGAACCGATGTCGATCGCGTCGTTGCGATCCAACTGGGCGATCGTATCTTCGGTCACGGCGACGGTTCGGTTCTGCAATGCACCGAGTCGTTGTTCACCGCGTTCGAGGCGGTCTTCAGCGTCGGGTTCCTCGAGCGTCGTCTCGAGACATTTCGTCAGGTGGTTGTACACGGTCTGGTGAGAGACGAAATCCGACTCGACGTCGTCGATCGGGACACCATCGCGTTCGAGTTCGTTTCGGGTCTGCACTCGCGTTCCGCTGGTGACGTCGTCGTCGGTAAGGAGCCGGTATGTGTTTTCGACTTCGCCGTCTTTGAGCGCCACTCCGGCGTCTTTGAGCGCTTGCTCGAGGACGCGCTGGTTCACGTGGGTCGCGAGCTCTCGCGTGCTGTACTGTTCGTCGCCGGCACCGGTCCAGAACGCGACGAGGTCGTCGTCGAGACCCTGAAAGTCGTACGTTGTCGCGACCCGGCCGAGTTTACAACCACACGTCGCCGGATCGTTCTGGGTGCGCTTGGTCACTACTCAATACTCTCGGCGCTATTAGAATGAACGTTACGCTTCAGGGAGCAGTGTGGCTGTGATTTGCTCCAGTATCGAGCTGCCGAGTGAGGTCCCGAGTTTCACAGACCATCGAGGTACTGAAAGGGGAGAGGTTACGGAGCGTGTGACAGGATTCCATAACCTCTGTCTGGTTTATCATGGTTCTTAATAATCATCTTTGGGAGAGTCTCACTGTCTGAATAACAAACCGGAACGATCGGCTTTTCCCTGGTAGACGGTGGCCGAAACGATCTGTGTGGGGACCGTCTCACAGGTTCTTCGTGACCAATTAGCGCTCTGTCCATCTATTTCGCCACTTGCTCTCCGGCGCCTCATCCACCTATTGCAACTATTCTACCTATTGCACCTATTGCACCTATTGAAACTATCAAACCTATTGTTGATGCGCTCGCCGATCGGCCGGGAGTCGTCACAGGCGGATCAGGCCTCGACATCCTCAAGAACCGATCTGGCGGCGGTTGCGACCTCCTTGAACTCGTTCATGTTCAGCGGGTCAGTCGTCACATACACGCCGTGGTCGCCGACGATAATCCGGGTGATGTACCCCCACTCGAAGACACGAATCGTGAACTCGTACTCGCCGAGTTCGGAGTTCCCGTACGTCTGCTGGGACGTAAACCCGAGCCGTTCGTTTGCGACGAAGCTGTCGAGATCGGCGTCCTGTTCGAGGTCCGACCGAAGGTAGAGTTGCTCGTAGTCGTCGGCCGTGAAGTAGGTAATACTCCGAACGCTGTCACCAATTGCAGTTCGACAGACACTGATCAGTTCGGATTCGAGATCGTTGCTGTCTGTGGGCGTTGTCATATATAAATGTACGTGAACAGCTTACATATAACCAGGCGGTGAGAACAGCCACGGCGCTGCCCCCGAGTTTCGGTACCACACTCTACAGTACTGAGTGGGCGTCCCCGACGGTATCGACGGAGTGGGCGTCCCGACAGTATCGACGCATAGTTCTGTGAGCCACGATGGCGAGGGGTGGCAGACACCTGTCACCTATTTATATCTTCCAGATGTAGGGGCCTCGACTGGCTCGAGACGCCAGCTTTGATGATCAGTTATGACGACACAAGTATTCAGATCCCCAGCAGGGTACGTACAGGGACGAAACGTCATCGACGATCTTGGCGACCACGCCGGTGACCTCGGGAACAGCGCTCTCGTCCTCGGTGACGACCTCGTGCTCGATCTCGTCGGCGATCGTGTCCGGGACAGCCTCGAGTCGGCCGGGATCGACACCACACTCGAGGAGTTCAACGGCGAGTGTTCCGAAGGTGAGATCGAGCGAGTCGCCGGTGTCCACGCCGACCACGAGGCAGACATCCTCGTCGGGATGGGAGGCGGAAAAGCGATCGACACTGCGAGAGCGGCCCGCGAACACACCGACGGCGCGCTCGTCTCGTTGCCGACCGTCGCCTCGACGGATGCGCCGACGAGTTCCGTTGCGGTTATTTATACCGAACACGGCGAGTTCGTCGAGTTCCACGTCTACGAACGCCATCCCGACCTCGTGGTCATCGATACCGAAATCGTCGCCGAGGCCCCGACACGGCTCTTCAGGGGCGGAATCGGCGACGCGCTCGCGACCTGGTTCGAGGCCGACGCCGCCTACCGATCGGGGGCGACGACGATCTTCGGGACGCGATCGACACGAACGGCCCAGGCGATCGCGAAACTCGCGTACACGACGCTTCGCGAGCACGGCCGATCGGCGGTCGACGCCGTCGAACAGGACGCTGTCACCGAGAGCGTCGAGGCCGTCGTCGAGGCGAACACGCTACTCAGCGGGCTTGGCTTCGAGAGCGGTGGGCTCGCCGCGGCGCATGCGATCCACAACGGGCTGACGCAACTGGAGACAACCCACGGGGCGACGCATGGTGAAAAGGTGACGATCGGGACGATCGCCCAGTTAGTCCTCGAGGGCCGAGAGGACGCGTTCGTCCAGGACGTCACTGGGTTCGCCGCCTCCGTCGGTCTGCCGACGACACTCGCTGATATCGGGCTCGAGGATCCGTCCCACGACGAGCTCATGGTCGTCGCCGAGGCCGCCTGTGCGGACGACGAGACGATCCACAACCAGCCAGCTGCCGTGGAACCGGCAGATGTCCGTGACGCGCTCCTCGGTGCCGACGCGATCGGGCAGCGGGTAGGCGGTCGCTGACCCGATCGATCGGCGGCGTCTTCGTGAGCGGCCTCTGAACTGGACACGGAACGCCCGCCGTGAGACACGGCTTGTCTCGCGTACCGGTGTCTGTCACAGACAGCCGGTCACGCGTGCCTTCGTGAACTGGGTCGTGGCGGCTCGGATGTCGAGTCGTGACTATTCGGCACGCATCGGAACACAAAAAACCGGCGAGTCGGCGTTTCGCAAAACGTTCTCCGTCACGCTGCCGAGGAGTGTTCGTTCGACTCCCGATCGACCGTGGGTTCCGATAACGATGAGGTCGATCCCGTTGGTATCCACGTAGTCCATAATCACTCTTACAGGGGGACCGCTTGCAACGGTTCCAGTGACGCTGACACGCTCTTCGGTCGCTCGCTCCCGGACCGTGTCGAGTGCGTCTTCGCCTGCTTCCTGTAACGTGGTCAGGATTTCACCTGGCTCTGCGCCTCCCCCAAACCGACTCGTATCGGCCGAATAGAGCGCATGAAGCATCGCGTTGAATGTCTCTGCGAGCTGGACGCCCCAGTCGACTGCGAGTTCTGCACCGTCGCTCCCGTCTGTCGGCAGGAGCACGTTCTCGATCGTTTCCTCGACGAGTGGGCCCGCATTTGCTCCCGGCGGAACCGCGAGCACTGGGACGTCGACCGTCCGAAGCACGTTTTCGGTTACGCTTCCGAGCATGACTCGCTTGAGACCCGACCGCCCCTCGGTTCCCATTGCGATAGCGTCGATTCCGACTTCGTCGACGTAGTCGTTGATGACCCGATACACGGTCCCATGCGGAGTCTCGGTCGTGACATCGATCTCAGCATCTCGCTTCTCGACCATCGTCGCAACGACGTCGACAGCCGCTTGAGCTTCCGCCTTCATCGCCGCTTTCTGCTCGTCGACGTCGGTCTCACCGATAGACGAGAGTCCCTCGAGATCCGACGTATCGACGACCGAAAGGACGTGAACGTCTGCCTCGATCGCGACGGCCAGGTCGAGCCCGCGCTTTGCGCCAGCGAGCGCACCGTCGCTCCCATCCGTTGGCAGCAGTATCGTATCGATCGTGTCGACAGCCGATGACATAGCTATAGATTCACCATCACCTCGAATAACTGTGGGGGCTCGGGCTGTGCTACCTTTCAACAGCGAGAGAGTCTCGCCGTCTGCCCGTGGCGTCTCCGACGCTACGCTCTTTACAGCGTCCTCAGGTTCCAAAGAACAGTGCACAGACCCGAGTCCCGTCGATTGGAACGGGACTGTTGCGTCCAAGGAATCGGCATCGACAGAGCCAAGATTCCCACGGAAGATGTCATCCGGAGTCACCACTGACGATGTTCGGAAGTAGCTTCCGCTGGGCTGCCGCGAGATGTTCGGCGAACGTCGACCTGTTGATCCCGAGTTCGTCGGCGACGTCGCCTGCGTTCGCCGCTTTCGGATGCTCGAAGTATCCCATCTCGAGCGCTGTTTCCAGGACCTCGGCCTGTCGATCGGTGAGGACCGCTCGATCGACGTAGACGAGCGTCGAGTCACCTTGGTCTGCGTCCGATCGAATGAGACGCTCGACCGACATCCCGGTGTACTGTGACCAAAGCTCTGTGAGGAGCGTCCGAATATCGTCCAGTTCCGAGACGTAACAGGTGATGAACAGGGCGCCTTCCCGCGCTTCGACGTCTGCGATCGGATGCCCAAACTCCTCGATGGCCGTACAGGGACAGTCGTGTTGCCAGTCCCGATCGAACCGGTAGACCTGGCTGGATGCATCGGAAAAGACCGTTTCGATCGGAATCGGGTGGTCGGTGAGTTCGGGCGCTGACTGGTCCGTCGTCGATTCGAGGACGAATTCCTCGATAGTTCGGTCCGACTCCGGTTCGTCGACCCGGGAGACGGATCTGCCAACCCCGCCGGTCGTCGCCGATACGGCTGCGACCGGACACTCTTCGGGAGAGTCGATCCGCAACTCGACCCGAGTACCGTTTCCCATGTGAATTGATACCAACCATTGTGAAAAGAACATGCTGCCGGCATGCTCCAGGTTGCGGGAGAGACCGGTATTGCTCGCGAGTACGATGGTCACGAACGCTGGCACCCCGACGGTGGGTGATCCGTCGTCGAAACTAAACCCCCCATCGTATTATGGATCGCCCAATAGACGGATTGGTACCATACAACTGATCGACCAATGAAACCACATTCAGTTCGTTACGAGTTCGAGTGTCCGGACTGTGAGCAGGGAACGATCGTCGACCCGCCTATCCAAGAGGAACTCCTCGAAAGTGGCTGTGTGTTCTGTGACGAGGATCTCTCGGAGACGGATTTCGATCGGGTGTCCGCTTCGGACGCTTGACTGCCGGGTCGGGTCGTTTCCAGATGTACCAGAGCTGCGTGCTCGGTCAGCGTGCCGTCTTATGCTGCTCGAGTGTCGCGAGAACATCCGAAATTAGCTCACAGCCGTAATACTGCACTGTCTGGCGTTGCGTATCGTAGTCTGCGAGTCCATGCGCTTCGAGCGCCGGCAGGTGTACGTGATGGAGTCGTATTTTCCACGTGTCAGAATCCAATTCATCGCTCGTCGTCGATAGCCGTTGGCTCAGTTTCTCGAGGCCGATCGAACTGTCAGCAAACGTTTCCAACGTCTCAACGAGCTGGCGACGTCGTGGGTCTGCGAGGAGGTCGAGGGTGGTCTCCGCAGTACACCTGCCCTGTACGGTTCCATTGTCGTCTTGGATATAGTACTTGGACATGGGCCTGATTGTTGGGGGACTTCGACAGAGGTGTTAAAATAGCAGTCATAGTATTCCCACCAACTGGAAACACCGGGGCAGATCTGCTCGACTGGCTCTGGTGGCACTCTCGACCGAGAATACGCTTCAGTAATTGTGCTACAAGTACTGTTGGCCTTGATTGGGATTGACGAGTTAGTTCTACTCGGTGGAGCGTTCCGCTTGGTCGTCCAGACGGTCCAACAGTGGTCTTAGTTCGTTAAAACGTGACCCTTTCGTTACTTCATACTGATCAATATCCCAGTCGATGAATCCGAGTTTCTCCAACAATGGAAGGTGAACGTTCACCATCTGTTGACGCTGGCGATGCTGTTCGATACGACTGTTCGGTGGGTTATCGAAGTAAACCGGTGACTCGTCCTGGGGGTTGTGTTCCAGTAACGCGAGTAACTTTCGCCGTCGTTGTACATGAGATATCGCGTTATAAATATCTGTATTCATACTTCTCTATCCTCCTCTCTACTTCTTTATTATGCGCTATTTTCACTCCCAACTGAGGTTTGATTAACTGAGTGAATCGACGTCCAGTCGTTCCGTTCGCCGATCTACACTAGCGATCGATTTTCAGCGTGTGCTCCCACCGCAGCGATCGACTCTCAGCGTGTCCTCTCATCGTTTTCGTGGTCCTGGACAGCTTTGCGAAAAGCGACGAGCGCCAACTCTGCGCATTTGAGACGTGCAGGCGTCAGATCCATCCCGACGAGCTCTTCGAGCGTCTCACTGTCCCACTCGAGCACATCGTCGACTGGCTCACCGATCATCTGTTCGGTAAGCAGCGATGCTGTCGCCTGTGAGAGCGTACAGCCGTGGCCGGTGAATCGGACCGCTTCGACGATCGGTGGGGTGTCTTCGGAGAGCGTTGCTGTCAGCGATACCTGATCGCCTTCGGGATGTGTCGGGCCGACACACTGAGGATTGTCTGTGTGGCCCTCGAGATCCGGCTCCGGGAGGTCGCCGTACTGCCGGGGGTTACGGGAGTGATCCGCGAGCAACTCACGCACGAACGAATCGTCCATGCCACCTGTAGTCGCTGGAGCGTCAAGAGCGAACGGGAGACGGAAATTCCACACCACAACGGGTGTCGGGGGGACGTCTTTGTGGCAGTGTGGATACCGTGTTCGGAACGACGCCTCTTCACCGACTGACAGTCAGCTTTTGATGACCGTCACGGCGTGGCATCGTGGTGGCGCAGCGATAGTCACTGCCTCATCGACTCGGCGAGCGGTTCGTTGATATCGAGGAACGTGGCGCTTTGTGACCAGAGTCGCATCGCGGCCTCGGCGTCCCGGGCTGTGGACGACGGGACCGTCGGTTTCTGGTTTGCAAAGTACTGTCCCGAGATGGTCGACGCACGCGGAGACACCGCGACGAACAGCACCTCGGCAGCTCCGTCGTCCACGGACGTAACCCCGGGGACCGATTCGAGTGTCTGGAGAAGTTTCGGAAGCGGACCGGGGAGAAACCGGCTGAAGCCGCTGCCTGGGATCGCACCCGGATGGAGGCTATTCGACGTAATCCCTCGGCCATCGTCGTTGAGTCGGCGGGCGAGTTCGACAGCGAAGAGGATGTTCGCGAGCTTCGAGTGGCTGTACGCCCACATCCCGGAATAGCTCTCGAGAGACTGTACCCGATCGAGGTCGAGTGAAGCACCCTTGTGTGCCGCGGATGCGGTGGTGACGATCCGACCGCCGTCGCGGACGTGGTCGAGGAGTTCGGCCGTCAGCAGATACGGTGCGAGGTGATTTACGTGAAAAGTATACTCCACACCGACGTCTGTCATCCGTCCGTCACGGAACAGTCCACCGGCGTTGTTGACCAGTATGTCGAGGCCGTCCGTTTCGGTACGGACGGTCGCTGCGAGTTCTCTCACCGCTTCGACGGACGCGAAATCAGCTTCGACGAACGTCGCGTCGGAACCGATCTCTCCGAGTTCGTCGACGACGGCTGCTCCGGCCTGGGGGTCTCGGCCGTGAACGATCACATCTGCACCGAGCCGGCCAAGCGCCAGGGCAGTCGCACGCCCGATCCCGTTCGTCGAGCCGGTGACGAGCGCCTGTTTGCCAGTACAGTCGACAGCTCCAACACCAGCGATCGTCTCGGGAAGTTCACTCATTACTGGGAGACCTCAGTACTGGAAGACGTGGCTCTACGAACAAAACGGCATGCAATCCGGTGGTCTAGGTGTTCCTGGGCCGTGAGTCGCTCCACTCGATGCACGCAGTAGCCACCACTCAGTCTGCACGCAACTCGGGAACTGTGAGAACGCGACACGAGAACTGCGAGAACGCGACACGGAGACTGTGAAAACGCGATACAGGAACTGCGAGATGGTGTCGCTATCGACGCCCTTCAACGGTGTATTCAGTACTTGGGTTCCCCACCGGTCGTCTCGTACACCGATTCCATCAGCTCATCACGCGTCCGTTGCCAGGCCGACAGATCGTCTGGATGCGAGGGATAGCGCTCGTAGTGGTCGAGAATCTCCTCGGCACGCTGTTTCGTCTGGTAGAGGCGCCAGAGCGTGTCCCAGTGGCCGCGGCTCTTGAACAGCGTCTCGAGTTTCACCTTCCAGCTGACATTGGCACTGCCAGAATACAGTGCTTCGGAGAGTTTCTCGCCAGGCATCGCCGCGATCAGACTCGTAAGTTCATCGAGGTCGGCGGCCATCACCAGAATATTGTAGATATCCAGGGCGGCGAACCGACCGCCGTAGTGGTCCATCACCCGTTCGTTGTACCGCCAGAGCATCGCCTCGCTGACGTCGTCCTGTTCGATCGCTTCGAGTATCTGTTCGCCAGCGTACGCGCCGGCGTAGGCTGCACCGGCCATCCCACCACCGGTCGTCGGGTTGACGTGCCCAGCGGCGTCGCCGACGGCGATGAAGCCAGGATGAACGGCGGAGTCGTGGGGCCGTTTGGTCGGGAGCGCACCACCGAGTTTGTCCTCGACGCGTGCGCCTTCGAACTCGGACCGGTTCCGAAGATCGCGTTTCAGGTCCTCGACGAGTTCCATCGGCGGTTCACTCATCTGGAAGCCCAGCCCGACGTTGATCTCTGTCGAGGTTCGCGGGAAGTACCAGAGATAGCCTGCAGCCCGCTCGGTCGGTTTAAACACCAGTGCATCGTCCCACTCGACAGGTTCGTCGACGTGGACGATCTCACGATAGGCCGAGGAGAACTGCGAGAAATCCACGTTCGTATCGAACGTCGATTCGGAGAAGTCAACCATATCTTGTAGTACCGACAGCGATCCTGCAGCGTCGACGACGACGGTTGCGTCGTAGGATCGATCGTCGCCCGTCCGAATCGCCTCGACGCCTGTGACGCGCCCGGTCCCTTCCTGGCAGACGTCCGTGACGACGGTATCGTAGTGGATCTCCGCGCCGGCGTCGAGAGCCCCCTCGATGATTCGCTTTCCGTACTCGAACCGATCGATGACGGCGAGTTCGCCCGGGATGGGGATCTCGAGAACGGTCTCTTCCTGTGGGATCTCGAACCGACCGTGGTCGACGTCAGTGTTCGTAAACGCCGGCTCGATCTGCGCTTTCGGAATTGCGTCTGGAAATCCATCGGCCCCTTTGAGTGCGTCGCCACACGCGATATGACCGGCTTCTTCTTCGCTCTTTCGTTCGAGAACGACGACATCGTACCCCGCGTTTGCGATCGTTGCAGCAGCGTAACAGCCTGCGGTCCCTGCGCCCACCACGACGACGTCCCACGTCGTCCGTAGCGCACTGGCGTCGGTGGACGTTTCGGTTGTCTTCATATCCACTCTCATAATTGGGTACTAAAAAATCTCGGTCTACCTGTTGTTTCTTACCGGATCATGACGCTCCGTCTTCGCCCAACGTGCCCCTCTCGAAACTCGAGCGACGAATCTACCCTGGCCACGTAAAAAAGCGGTTTCAGACCCGCAAACTGTGGATCTACTGCTTTACTGCTGCCAGCGTGTCGGCTCTCAGCATCGTCTCAAAACGTGTTATACCAGCTGCCTCGCGCTTTTGTAGCTCGGTCACTTAAATGACTGTTGTGACTGTGCGAACCAACGGGAGGGCTATACACAGCGAGGGTGAGCAGTGGCTGTTCAGTGACGAATCGCTCGCTACCGCCCTTCTGCGTTCACTGCGCATAGATAACGCCCACGCTGATGAAGACGCCCCCGTCCGTGACGGCCCATCCAGGATGGCCACGCCCCCGATCGAGGATCGCGACGTCGCGGTTTCCGTACGCGGCCTGACCAAGCGGTTCGGCGAGGGTGACGCGGCGATTACCGCGGTGAACGACGTCAGCTTCGAGATCGAACCCGGCTCGATAGTCGGCTTGCTGGGTCCGAACGGGGCTGGCAAGACGACGCTCATCAAGTCGATTCTCGGAATGGTCCTTCCGGACGAGGGAACGGTTCGACTCCAGGGTGTCAACGTCTACGATCGGCCACGCGAGGCGTATGCGAACGTCGACGCAATGTTAGAGGGAGCACGAAACGACTACTGGCGACTGACCGTCAGAGAAAACCTTCGGTACTTTGCGACGATCAGCGGTGTCGACCCGGATTCGGTGAGCGATCGACACGATCGGCTCCTCTCGCAGTTGGGGCTTGCAGCGAAAGCAGACGTTCCCGTCCGTGAGTTGTCACGCGGGATGAAGCAGAAAGTATCGTTGGCAAGCGTCCTCGCCGGCGGGGCGACGGTCGTCTTTCTGGACGAACCGACGCTCGGGTTGGATATCGAGAGTTCACGGACGCTCCAGCGAGAGCTGCGCCGCCTCGTCGAAGAGGACGATCTGACCGTCATCCTCAGCAGTCACGACATGGACGTCGTCGAGACGGTGTGCGACCGCGTTATCGTCATCTCCAACGGGGGCATTATTGCAGACGACACCGTTGAGGCGCTTCTCGATCGAACTGACCGACACCGGATTCAGATCACGAGTCGTGATCTCACTGCCGAAGTCGTGTCGCCCCTCCAGCGCCGGTTCGAGACCCTCACTGTCGAGGCACGCGACTCTGGGTGCCGAATCGACGTGACGACGGACAGTGACGGTCTCTACGAACTGGTGGATCGACTCCGTACCAACGACGTTGCACTCGACCGCGTCCAGACGATCGAACCGGACCTCGAAGACGTCTTCGTCGAGTTGACGACGATCGACGGTGAGACCCAATGACAGCGCCTCCGCAGGACGGGGCCGATCTGCCACGACGGGCTGGCTACTCTCACCTCGCACGGGCCGTGCTCTACCGTGAATATCTGATCTTCGTTCGCTATCCGGCGAACGCGATCGGTGGGATCGTCATCTCGCTGTTCTTCTTTGGCGTCCTGTTCTACGGCGGGCAGATGGTCGCCGGGCAGGCACTCACCGATTCGATCGAGGGGATCATCGTCGGCTACTTCTTGTGGACGTTATCGGTCGGTGCCTACTCGTCTATCTCGAACGATATCGGGAGCGAGGTTCAGTGGGGGACGCTCGAACGCCACGTTATGACGCCGTTCGGGTTCGCGCCCGTCGCCATGCTCAAGGGCGTCGCAAAGATCGTGCGGACCTTCATCACCTCGTCGATTATCCTGGCAGTGATGATCCTGATCACCGGCACGACGCTCCAGTTGAATCTGTTCACGATCGTCGTCGTCGCGACACTCAGCATCATCTCCGTACTTGGCCTCGGCCTCGCAGCCGGTGGTGTGACAGTGCTCTACAAGCAGATCGGCAACTGGCTCAACCTGCTTCAGTTCGGGTTTATCGTACTCATCTCTGCACCCGCGTTCGACCTCGGGTGGATGCAGTTCCTTCCCCTCGCTCACGGTAGCGCACTTCTCCAGCGAGCGATGATCGAGGGAACCCAACTCTGGGAGTTTTCGCCGATCGATCTCGCGCTGCTGGTTTGTGTCGCCGCTGGCTATCTGGCGATCGGGTATGCAGTGTTTCAGTACGCGACACGACGGGCGCGACGGCTTGGCGTTCTTGGAGATTACTAGTGGGCGAACTCTGTCGCTTCGGTTGCTGTTTCGGTGATCGACCACCACAAACGCATCCTGTTCAGAACCACTGGCTCTGTTGAAACTTTCAGTAGCTGATACGATCTGTTTGCTGATTCTTGGAGAGAGATACAGCACGGCGGCTGGTTTGTTGGCTATCGAAACCGGTGAACCATCCGCTCAGTAGACCTGCATACTGAAAGGGTCCTGCCGCAGTCACTCAGTTAATCAAAAAAAAAACAGATTTCGTGAAAATGTAATCTGTTTAATACTAAATGGGTCAAGTTTGTACTATGACCAGTGCAGACAAATTACTCCATTCGGTTTCGAATGCACAGCGCCGTCGGTTATTAGTACACATGTTATACCATAACCCGAAGGATGAGGACAAAATTTACACTGGCGATATTGAAACGACCGATGAGCAGATAGCGACCCTTCTCATCGAGATGCAACACACACATCTTCCACTACTCGAAGATTATGGCTTTATAAATTGGGACAGAGAACGTCACGAGGTTACGAAAGGGCCAAATTTTGGCGAAATCAGGCCAGTCCTGGAAATGATGGTAAAACACCAGGATGAACTCCCTGACGACTGGTTGTGACCTCGACAAGCTCGGTGGCACATCCGTGACCTTGCGTTTCGATTCGAGGATAAGTACTGTGATGCCTGCCTCGAGCGATGTAGCGCATCCCGCATTAGGTGGTTGTTCGTGCCACGTTCGCGCTGTGTATTCACCTATGGAAATTCTGCTAATCGATCAAACCACGTTTGCCAAGATAATTCTTCGGGCGACAAGGACTTGCTGTAGTTTTCTGGCCTAGAATCGACAACCGGCGAACCGGTGGCTACTGTA
>LFCJ01000208.1_pt1 | contig 34472 bp, 36 predicted proteins | sample 643141 | NCBI WGS metagenome assembly LFCJ01 (sample SAMN03766243, study PRJNA286221) | soda lake metagenome | biome: soda lake; feature: Kulunda steppe; material: water; isolation source: sample B1-Br-g2 brine of Lake Bitter-1 | place: Russia: Kulunda steppe | collected 2010-07
GGAGGGGGGGGGTCCAGCAGTGGGGCTTCAGTGATAAGGATTGGAGAGGAAGTGCTAGAACTGCATTAAATGCTAAGAATTAAGTTTGATTCAAGCAACAACACAGCGACGCTGAACAGAAGAGCGTCCTTGAGCAAGGCTGTGGCTGCCAGCCCCCCCCTGTACTCTCGAAGTTACCAGTATTTCAAAAGGCAAAGCGTCCACAGCGCAAATTTAAGGCAATGTTTCCCCAGCGAAAAATACGAAAATCGCGCTGTTTACATCCTTGCTTTAAATAGGAACGAGGAGTTTAGGGTTTAGAACTTATGCCCGTATTTAGTAGGTCTATGTATGCACAGCTGTGCGGATGTAGTGGAACTGATACCAGCATGTTTCATTGATCAAAATAGGGCCTAAACTTTAGGCTTAAGTGCAACTTTCTGTTTGCTGCTCTTGTTCGCAGAGGAGCGAATTGAAAGACAGGCTAGAGAGGTAAGTGCATTGTTTGAATAGCTGTCATTCACGTGAAGCATGAGCATATGCTGAACACAAAAATGTAAATGGCTGAAAAACCCTTTGTGTACATAAGTGTGTACACATGTGCTGCTTAACAGGAAACAAGGAGCAGAGCATACGTTAACGCAAGACAATTGTCACTGCAGCATGCAGCTGCATTGGTTGTAGAAAAATTCCCGCTGCATTGGTTGTGGAAAAATTCAGAGAGTACCAGCAAACATGAAATTTGATCAAGGAGCAGAGGGGAAGTGGAAGTGGGCTGGGTAGAGCCTTGAAAGCGCTTAGAGCAACAAGGCATGTCAAAAAAATTGAGTCAATAGGGTACTCTGCCTTTTAAAGACTGAAGGAATCCTGATACTAAGGTCAGTTATGTGCTCTGGCTTGCCTGAAATAGGGTGACTTGGAATAGGTTAATTGTTTGCTGTGGAAAGTGAAGTGTTGATCATGAGTTGAGCGCATCAATCCCTATGTAGTCACTCATATACGCTGGGATGTTGGCTACATCGTGCCAGCCTCCAAACCAACCAACACGGCGCACCTTTGTGGAGAACACAAAGATCACATCCATTTCAGGCCTCAGTTGCCCCTCTGGTCGGGGCATGTATATTCAGCAAATTAAACACAGACGGTCCAATGCCTAACAGTGCCAAAAGTGGACTACAAGGGGTTGTGTCTTGCGCTCTAATGATAGAGCTATAGGAATTATACAACTTTTGAAGTGCTTGGTCTCTACTTTGCACCATTGACTTCTTGAGCAAGTTCTTGCTGCTAAACTGTTAAGCAATTGTATGCTGCAGGAGCGGAACGCGCTGGCAGCTCAAAGGGAGGCCACCACAACTGCTACCCGATTGGTGCGTTTTCTTTTTTGTTAGGTAAGCTTAGGTGGCATAGCTGTACCTGCAAAACAAGGGCAGCTCAGCTTTCTTTTTATAAAAAACACGTACATGATTGCAGAGATAAGAAGACCCCGCAAATGATGATTGATTCAACACCCGACCTTGGCTCTCCTTGCAGGCAGATACTCAAGCTCAGACCAACACAGCAGCCACAACCACTGCCAACACTGCCATGTCAACTGCTGTGAGCGCTGCGGCAACAGCAAATGGGTGTAGCCACGCAGCTCCGCAGCTGGGCCAGTCAGTTGATCCAGATCGTGCAGAGTTTGAGGCATGGAAAGAGAAGAAGAGGCTGGAAGAGGAGGCAGAGAGACTTCGGAGAGAGGCAGAAGAGGCGGAGAGGCGGCGGATTGAGGATGAGGAAGCAAAGAAGAGGGCTGAGGAGGAAGAAGCAGAGCGCCAGCGGCTTGCTGCAGAGGCTGAGGCTGAGCGCTTGCGCGTGGAGGAGGAGTTGGCAGAGGCGCGTAGAAAGTAAGAACAAGGATTCCAGCTGAATGTTGTGATGTGGTGTAGTACATTTCAATGCAGTAGTAGCATGCGAGGGAAAAGAGGCAGCTTCAACAGGCAAGATGTAGCAAGTTGCTTCAATTTGTGCCCCTTGTGCAGGCAGGAAGAGGCAGAGAGAGAGCTTGCAAGGCGTAAGGAGGAAGAAAAGCGTAAAGCTCAAGAGATTGCAAAGCAGAAGGCCGATGCAGCAGCACGCAAGCAAGAAGATGAAAGGTAGGGCAAGATCACTGTTGGCCAACCGCTGGTTTCCTTATGATCCTTCATGCCATCAAAGTGAAGGGGTTATAACGGTCGACATTCAATTCTCATGCTGCGTTGATAGAGCCAACCACATGCAAAAGTCAAAATACGATCCCTTTTCCACATCTACCCACTGTTTGTGCATTCTGGGATTGATTGATCCAATGGCATGCACCAACTACAATATCAAACCCTTTTCCACTCTTTCCAATGCTTGTGCATTCAGGGCACTGAATGCTTACTTTCATCCAAAGAAGCGCATGGTGCATGAGCCCATAAAGAGCTCTTGCTGCAGCACGGGGCCTGCGCTGCAAGCAGCTCATCATAACATCTCTTCACACATGTGTGAGGTCAAGTCCCTTGCGAGTGGCAGCAGCTACCTATTTTCTGGGGGCGGCGATCGCCGAAAGGAAATGCTTAAAGAGAAGATGTCAGCGGAAAAGGCAGGGCAAGAGAAGTTTGAGCAATGGCAGAGGATCCCTGTTGACAACGATGTCAGGTGCGCCAGGCCTTGACAGTCAAAAGCTTTGCATAGGTCATGTGCAAGGAGAAATGCGCAAGAAGGTGGTGGTCACAAATATACAGTGCCTACTTAGTGTGCAGTGTGTAGAGAGAGATTGACCTTCCACACCTGCATGTTTTGTGTTCCTTTGTGAGCTTCTTAGATCATGCGCTCCAGTTGAACTCTGCTCTCAAAAAGAGGAAACCAGGGTACATCAAAGCTTTTCGAAGCAGGAAGTAGCAAGGGTTTGATCAAGTTTTCTTATGAGATTCACCATGATGCACAGCTTAAAAACAGACTAAGCAGTCGCAATGCCCAATGCTCCAAATGTTCTTGCAGAGTCTGGAAACTTGATAAGGAAGGAGATTGCAAGCACGCAATCACGCTACGGGGGCATAGCGGCCCGGTTTATGGCCTTGCAACTGATGAGTTGAACTTGGCCTTTGCATCAGCCTCTTATGACGGCACTGTTAGGTATGCAAAATTCCCGACCTTGCACATGTTTTCAACTTGCTTTTGTTCGAGCAATAACAGTGAGCATGATACGTGTCATGTGCACTGTATTTCGATCTCTCAAAGCAAGATTTTTAAAATGAATGCCTTAGCAATTTGAATGATGTTGTGAGCAGCAAGGAATTTAGCATGCATCAACAAGTTGTGTATCAGGCTCTACAATCCGTTTTGGTGTTGTCTGCTTCCTTCTTTTAACTTACCAAACTCGATAAGTCTCATAGCACAGAATTGATGAGCACTCTAAGCTTCAAGACGCCTTGATGTTTGATGGACATAAATGAATTAGCTAGCAATTGTGCAGATTGATCCAGCTGCATGCCATAGAGCCAGTGCTCAACCCGCATCCACTCTCCCCTCTTGATGGCTAACCGTGCTCTGCAGGCTCTATAAGCGTGAGGGGGCCAACTTTATCCTATCGGCTTGTCTGACAGGCCACCATGCATCGGTGAATGCTGTTTCTATGACAAGATTCTTGCCTTTGATGATGGTTACGGGCGGATCTGATATGTCTGTCAAGTGAGTTTTGTGAAGTCAAAATCCTGTACTCTACAACTTGAGCAAATGCCTTATAGATTATATGCTGCTTGCTTGGTCTTAGATAGAAATGCACAAGCTGAGACTTCAGGCAAGGTTAAATGCGGTGGAGTAGTACGTGCTGGTAAGGGAAATGAAGCTCTCACTTTCTGAACTATCTGTACACAGGGTTTGGGATGTGGATAGCACTGGCATTAAGGCTACAATGGAGGGCCACGCAGGTGCTGTCAACGCCGTTGCTGTCAACTACAATGGCACCATGTGCGCATCAGGATCTAATGACAAAACATGCAGGCAAGTTTGTCAAGGAAAAGAAAAAGACTACGTAGGCAGTGAAATCACTCCCTACATCGATTAAGGAAATGGAGACACATTGGCCCAAAGTCAAGTTGTGCCTGGATCATTTGAGCTTTCAAGCAAGAAGATCTTGTGCACTTCATCGGAGCACTAAATTGGGGTTGTTGCACTCATTGCAAGCTTCACTCATCAAGCACTACGCTAGCTTGAAGAAAATTTGAAGCATTTTGTTTATACTATCTCCTAGCTACCATCTGCTAGTGCATGGGTGATAAGTGCAAGTGCCAGCACTAAAGTCAAGAACAGCTGCCATGTTATGATAATAGATGACAATAATCAAAAGTTAAAAAAAGGCACTTGGAGGGGGATTGAGCTGCTATATTGCATTAAGCATGCATGGACATTCATGGAAGTATTCAGAATCATACAGTATGAAGGATGGGTAAATAGGGTGGTCCGTTCAGCCAAAGAGACTTGCCCAGACTCGGCAAGACTCGTTGAAGATGGGTAGGGCCTATATGGGAGATTATCACAAGAAAACTGTTTTTCACAGGCGCGTCCTTTGGTCCTGGAATTTTTCAGGGAACTTCAATATAATAAAAAACAAATTATTTAAACATGTCCGGTCATTCCAGAGGCCGGGATGAGTCACAGGCTGTTCTGTCCTCTCCCCGCCTGTTCCTCCCCCCTCAATTCCACCCTTATCAACCTAGCTGCTCAATCCTTGGCATTTTTGCCTAATTTTCATTTTTTTCATCTTGTTTGGCAAGGAGCTGCAGGCTCGACTCCAGGTCGCCCACAGATAAGTCCTTGTGTTGCAGCAGATGTAAATCAGCTTCTGTGCACGCACCAAAGCAAGCCTTGAGCAGTGCTTGGTGCACATGTGGCCAAACTGACCAGTTACGCTCACATACACAAATTGTGGGAGCATGCATAGCAGCTGCACTGTGGCAAGGGTGGGGAAGCCGTGCTTGGAAGCCCACAGGCGCAAGAAGTGGACACACTGAATGGTGGGGTCTGAAGTGCCTGCTGCTGCCAAGTGTTTTACCTCCCTTTTTCCTTCCATTCTTTCACACGTTTGAAGGCACATGGGCAGGGGTGCTTGATCTCTGGAAGTATTGGTAGCTCATCACACCATCACGCTCCTCATCATCCAACACCACCTCGTCTTTATTGTAAGTTTATTTTTAAATGTTGTAAATGGCTTGGGATAATTTGAGGGGTTTCTAGAACATTTTTGCACAATAACATTTACCAGTCAAATAGGTGACACTCGTCAGTGACGAGAGTCCCACCCATCCCCCAGAGAGACTTGCCGAGTCTCGCCGAGTCTTGTCGTTGGCGAGTCTTAGCAAGACCCCTGTCCAACCTTTATCATGCCCTCTTCAGTCACACTTCTGCGTCACCATTATCATGGTTGCTGACTGCGTACGCCGAGATTTACTAAAATTATCAACATGCCGGCCCTCTAGTTGGATGCAGCGTCTACTTCCATCCTCAGTGTAAGGCTTGTTTTACTTGCAAAACTCCGAAGGGGATAGGTAATTGTGTTTGAGCAAAGCTTCTCGTATATTATATTTAAGTATAATATTTTTATTGAATGTAATAATGGTTACAAAAGAGGATGCAGGATGGCCATGAGTTGGGGATCATTGAGACTTGCTTGCAACTAAGTGGATAGCTCCATCAGCTTCTGGCCATGATGCCTCTCAGCTGGGCATTTAGTCAAATCAGAAATGCAATAATAAAAAGAAAAAAATCTGCAATAGTGAAATGCAGCCATTGAGAAAGAAAAAGAAAAGGGAAGAACTGCGCAGACAGTTGAACCCCATCCCCCACCCCCCCCATCAATTAAGGGGAGGCACATTGGTCCAAAGAACCATAAGTCAAAACCCCCACTAGGGACAGGGAAACAAGAAGTAAGCCTAGAAAAACCCCACTCAAACTCCCACACAGCAAGATCAACAAAAACCCAGACATACCCACCAAAGCAGGTCCCAAGTACGCAATCCAAGCTCATCTCCCTGCCAACCAGACCAAGAATAAGAGCATGCATAGTAGAGTCCAACAGAGTTCAACACTGACTGAATCGCGTTCAGCAACTTGGGACCCACCCTTCAGTCTTGGAAGGTTCCACTCCTAATACCTCAGCACAGTCCCCACACTGCACACCTGGCCCGCCAGAGCTCCCCCACTTACAGGACCCTCTCAACAAGAGGATGAGCATGCAGTCATGCAGACCTCATAATGAGACACTCCACCTAGAACGCACCGCGGGCAAACTCTGTGGCTACAGCTGTGCAACCTTCCATCCACTGCCCGTGCATGCGTCCTCCAGAACCCGAGCCAGCCTGGTATTGAAAAACACCGTATGAGTCTTAACCAGTGTGCGGACACACACTTACCAGGGGACCGCGTGGAGGTGCTTATATATTGCCCCCCAAGGGTATCAGAATAGATTTAGGGAAAGGAGCCCAGAATGGCCAAATGACCCATTACTTATGGCATTAGGATTATTTTCTATTTTTAGTAGTCTCTTCAACCCTGTATTTGATGGAATAACAATCTCTTTGACATCATTTTTGATGAAGTGGATTCCTTGAGGTTAATAACTATGCAATCCCTATTGATTGGTAAGCGCGGTATCCAACACGGAGCTCTGTCTTTTTACAAGTTTAATGCCAATGCTGAACACATTGCTAATCATATTTGAATCCCCTGCCAAACTTTTATGGTTAATTGTCCTTATAACCTTCGGGTACGCAGAAACGAATGAAACTTCTGTCAGTCTGAAATACAAAAAAAGGAACTTGGTATAAGAGGTAGAGCAATACTTCCAGTCCTAGTGTTCGAGGGCATACGACTGGCCCAATTTTGGCAGGGATTTTCATAATTGAAACCACATTTTGCCCCTGCTTTTTTGTGCAAGAGTACTTATTGGCAAGACCTCTCCCCCAAATTTTCCATTTTATTAAACAACTTTTAATGTGAGTTGTGGACAGGTATGCATCTTTGTTGGGCCTTGATTGGCCAATGGAAGACTTTGAAAAAAATATGTTTTGCCAGACCCCCAAATCACATTATTCAAATCAATGCAATGTAAACCATTTGTCACTTGCACCAACTGTCAGACGTATCCCTATCAGTCATGTTTTGGATTCACTTAAAACAACAGGCCAATCATATACGTTTCATTCAAAACAGGCATGGCATCAGCCAAGTCTGTCTGGGTTGTCCATTTATCCTCAATCAAAAGCTTAGTTACATTAAGGACATGAAGATTCCCAAGTTAGTCCCCAGTCTTGCTTAACTTTATGAAACGTTCTCCTTGATTTTTATCCCAACAGGCTGTGGGATCTGAAGACATTTTCAAGGGTAGCAATCCTGGCTGGCCATACTGGACCTGTCTACTGCGTAGCATTCAACCGCCCAGGAACCTTCTGTGCCACAGGATCTAAGGATCGAAGTGTCAGGTGAGGAGAGTGGTGGTGAAAGCCAAGGTTTTGTGCAGCTGACCTGCTACTGTACTTGATCAGGCTCCAAAGCGCTCTGAGTGCTCTTGACATACACTTTGTAAGGCGTTGCATTGTGAGGGAATACGCCCTGCATTGCTTAAATCACCCACCACTTCATCATGCATCATGTGCACACTGTACTTGAGCTCAAGTTGCTCAATTTTTGCCCATATTGGCAAGTCTTATCCCTTCAGCAGCATCCTCCAGCTCTTGAGATTCTTTGCTGCATGCAGGCTTTGGGACGCAAGCACATTTCAATGCTTGACGGTCTTCAGGGGGCACAGCGCCCCTGTGACGGGCGTATCATTTACTCCTGATAGTGCCAATATCATGTCAGCAGGAGACAATACAGCAAGGTGTGGAACAAAGATTGGCTTGTGCATTTCAATGTGCGCATTTCATTCTATGTGTTTCCTCTGTCCAAGGTTGCATGTAAGGGGTTCAGTAAGCGTTTGGGCATTGTTTGAGCCAAGATAAAATAGGGGCAAGTCCAGTCATGCAATCTGCACATCAGAAAAGGCTTGCTTGTGTCCTACAGCATTGTGAAGTGGCTTCAAAATCCATATTTGACTTCCTGCAGTTAAAATATCAACTTATCTTCTTGATGCACCTGTGCAGGACGTGGAGCACAGAAGCAAGGGAGACATCTACTTTTGTGTCTGGCATGACTGGAGCATCGTCAGACGAGGCACAGGTGCTTTGCATTATTCCCCTGCAGTGTGGTACCAAAGCTATAGCTGGAAACCATAATGGCAATCTCAGGTGAGTCCAAGCATCTTGTGTCTGTTTGGTTGTAGATTCTTCTCTTAACTCCACAGAAGTACTGCTTCAGCATGCTACTAGCTTGGTGAAGACGTACAAAACATCTCTCAGTGGATTCTCCTCTCTGTTCCAATTCTGACTCACAGTGTCTGGCATTTTGCTGCCTGAAGATCTGGAGGAGTTCGTAAGCCCTATTACATGGCTATACCAGACAACCTGACCCTAAGCACTACAGCAATTTAAATTCCAAATTTCTGAAAGCGTTCATGATTCAAATTAATTGCATGGGCAGTTTTCAGTGCCTCAAAACTTATCCATTCTTTGCCACATGAGCACATTAGGCATACCTTTCAGTGGCAAATTGACTAAACGTCTGCTGTATTGGTCTACAAGTGCTGATTTATTGAGGAGCTGCCTACCTTTGAATATTGTGAAAGACCTGTGCCCTTGTATCATGTTATGGAAAGGACACAAATTCCAGGCACTGGTGTCTCATCACATAACAAATTGTTGGACAAGCAGGCTTGCAGGCTTATAAATCAAGGCATTTGATGAGATTCCTCAGGTAGTGCTGCTACCAATGGGGCTATGACAAATGTTTTGATTTGGACGGGGCTAGGAGTGCCTATGTTTTATACGATTATGTCTGCAATGGACATGCTCTCATACCTTTTGGCAGACGCGTACAGAATGAGATTGATTTAACAATGCTGGCATAACCATAAGACTAATTGGATGCTGAGCTGGGTTGCATGGTTCTACTTATGCTGATCAAGTTGCAGGCATATGATTTACTCTCTTTGGAGAGCTGACAAGCTGGTTGAAAATAGGATCATGGATACCTTTTCCTTTCGATTCCTTGAAAAAGTTTCTGACTTAGCAGCGCCATCTGGTTTTCTTAAAGAATATCAAAGAATGCCAAGGGATTCTGGCAAGTGTTGAGTTTTCTTTGCCCACTCTCCTGATCCTCATTGACTTCTTTTATTTCTGTTTTGCAGTCTATGATATATGTCTATGATATACGTCTGATTTGGTTTGGGCTAGGAGTGCCTATATGCCGTACAATTATGTTCCGCAATGGACATGCTCCAATTTGATAGAGTTTACAAAGATGAGGCCTTCAGTCAAGAAGTGCGACTGCTAGCCTATGCTCCAATTTGAGCTACAGATAACAGGGCTGCGATCAGTCTATAATAGCAAGCCTTGAAAATTTCAAAGCCATATTGGACCTCGTTTGCCATGAAAAAGGCCACATTAGATGCCCGTGCAAGGCAAAACAACAGGGGCCAAGAGTTATCAAAAGAAAAGCGTACTATTAGCAACCAAGGATTAACGCAAGGATCTGACATCCTACAAAATCACGAGTCTGAGTAAGCATGCAAATCAGCATCCTTGCAAGAGCTCACCTTGTAGTACTCATAGACAGTCACAAACCTGAGCTCACTTGTTATTTGTTTCATGCACACCTATGCTTGCTGCCATCTCTTGAGAAGCAGTGGATGAGGTACACAGGAGCCACATCTGCAAAAGCACAGTGCAAGCCAAGAAAGCCCTCAAGGCTATTGCCAGCCACACCGTGACCTGCATGTCTTCCAACAATTATGCTCAAGCACATTCAAGGCGTAGAGGGGGAGGTCAACAGGTGCGTACAGTTCAACGAGGAGCATGCCTGATACCGTTGCCCGGTGCATGGGTACACAGGGCAAACAGAAGGCCAATAGGCATTTTAAACATGCAATGCTGGTCGATGAAACTCTTTCCCTTCGTCCTTCACCAAGCAAAATGGAGTAGAAGAGTCTGACAGTAAGAAGGTGAGCTGCAGAGACAAGACAAGACTACGCCAACAGGGATACCCTTTTTTGACTGAATTGAGGAAGTGGTCTACACCTGGTGCAAGCACCTGGCAAACCCCCACCACTTTACTAGGAAGAGGTTCGTTATTGGGGATCAGGGGGGTTCTGAAAAGAACCATGTGCTCTTTCCATGTTGTTTTTCAACCTCCTACTTGTAATTATTTTTCTGTTGCATGTTTTGTGTAAGCTATTTTACTTTACACAGGTCTAGCTAGGCCAAGCATACTGAGGGGTAGTTCAGTATAACATTTACAGATGGTCCCCATCATTCCAATCAGGATGGTGTGTAAGCTCACTTTATGGCATCACTGTGCAAGTGTGTGTTTCTATCTGATATGCTGTTCAGTTGCTCCTGCTAGTTGTTGCTCTGGTTGTGTGTCATTACAGTGTTTGGCTTCAACGAGTTGCACATCCCAGCATGAAAGGTGTAAAGCCTTGATGTTTATTTAATAAATGGCCATTCTGCTTGCCAGCTGGCAGTATACAAATAGCATTTGGTCTAGAGCATGATCGAAATTCATTTGCTGAAAGGTTTGGAAGAAGCCATTGGGGTAAATTCTATCGGCTACTTGTGCCGGCAAAACCAGACTTTGTTGAGCCATTCGCATTTGCTCGACATACATTTTGACTCATGCACACCAAGATGCAGGACTTCCTGCCACAGAAGGTTAACGTACTTGTTGTCACATAGACCAAAACTACCAAACTGAAGCCATCCGGAGTTGACTAATTGTTACAGAGGTGTTGGGATGCTTCCTTGTAGTGCTGAATGTGTGCTTCACTTAGGCTTATCTTAGGGCTGAATATTTGTGGTTAGGTTATTTTTAGGCTTGCGTGCCGGCGCCTGTTGGCTAGCCTGCTTAAAGAGCCTGATTTTTGAACTCCCTTCTAGTGTCCTTGGGTGAACTCCCTTCTAGTGTCCTCGGGATGTCTCTTGAGTTTTGCTTTACACCAGAACCTCTAGCTTGCAGACACTATCTTCCGATATGAGCGCCTTTTAGACTTGGTTCAGGTTACAGGCCTTCTAGGCTTCAGCTAAGCTGCCCTTGTTCGGCGGATAGAGCTGTGTAATCTTACCTTATTTTGAGGCTGAACAACAAATACAGTGTCGACATTTGGTGCCAAATTTTCTCACAATGGTACAGATGTCAATGGAGCTACCCATGGCAGTATCTGTCCTGTTCATGGCACTGTGGAGTCACTCTTTGTTCCGAAACTGAATATACCAATCAAGTTGTGCAAGTCACCTGATGGATACATGCCTTTTCCCTTTTTCCACAGGTCTGCAGCGTGTTTACAACACCAGAAAGTTTCCCGACATGGGTTACAACCATTATTAATTACGCACATGTTTATGCATTTGCAGCACTAGCTCTAGGCCAACAGTCCACAGAGATGATGTATAATGTATGTGTACACCCAGCTTACAGTTGTAGGGTGCCAAATATGGTGGAAAGGCAAATAGAAAATGAGAGGGCTAGTCATCACAGACATTTCCTAGGTCTTAAGCTTAGCCTGTTATTTTGAGGAGCTCTAGCGCGCAAAGAAGGCTTTCTTTGCATGCGTACCCAGCTGGCTTTTTGGTGCTCGTCTATCTAGAAATAGACTCACTTTTAGTCGCCCTAATGCCATTTTGGTCACCCCCTTACCTACTTAAAAATCCAAATCGCCAACCACTCCTGATTTGCACCAGGTGTCACAACCAAGACGACCCAGCAGAGATGTATGTAGAGTCCACAAGCTAAGGATCAACATGAGGTATATACACCTTGTTAAGTACTGTGAAGATAAACGGCCTGGACACCAAACTACCCATTACTACACTTGTTAATATTGCTACTAACAGAAGCCTCTAAAAAACAACACGAGGTTCTTTGTAAGCGCTTGAAGGCCAAGCAAGTCATCCTTCACACGATTCTTCTTGGTGTGGGAGACCCTACTAGGGTAGTATTTATACCTCACACACTTTGAATCGCCTTCAAGAGCTCGGCCTTGATGTACAAAAAGCCCATAAGACTGCCGTTAAGCTACATGCTCATTCTGTGCTCTATGCACACAAACTGACAACAACTAGATGCACTCTTGAGAAATCCAGTTGCTCTCAAGGTCTTGGTCTGGAGCAGGGGGCGGCTTGTCACCCTCCAGATCCTCACTACTAGTGAAGAACTAGTAGTTCTTCATTCTCCTGGTGGAGGAGGCTTACGGCTCTTTGGGCCAATGTGTCTCCTTTTCCTTGATCGACGTAGGGAGTGGTTTCAATGCCTGCGTAGTTTTTCTTTTCTTTTCTTTTCTTTTTCCTCTTACTAAGAGGACCTAGTAGGTCGGTGACTGTTGATGGACCGCCTTTTCTGTACCTACTAGGTATCTGCACCTAGTAGGTATCTGCACCTAGTAGGTATCTGCATCTGGATTTGGGCAGGCAGGCACAGCACATCATGGCACGTTTCAGGTAACATTCCTGTACACTGCGTGTTGAGACAAGAAGCTGGGAACATCATGATGGTGCCTGTTATAAGTGTGGCTTGCAAACAATTCAAAACGAAAAACACGCTCTCAGAAAAGGCTTTTCCTGTGTCCTTGCATGCAAATGTGTTCTTTGAGGCTTCAATTTGCGGACTTGTTTCATGATTTACCACTGGCACACAGAAATAACTGTCAATCAGACTGGAGCTTTTTATTTCTCCCAAGCTTGTTCTGAGGATGTCTTCAATTTTTCCCAGAGACAAACTGATGATTCCTATCGTTTTATCTCAGAGCTTGTGGATCTTTTCTGTATGGCTGGTGTTCACCAGCAACCTGAACGGGTCAAACGACCCGGATGAAGGTCAAACTTAAACTTGTGTACTTAAACTTTGGCTAGCTAAGGCGTATGTACGTGGCTAACCCCAACCTTAAAAAATTGTGCGAACGCCGCCTAAGCCAGATATTGTGGCTTTCGGTAAATCATAAGAAAACACCCAGCAGTGGCAATAGCACGGACCTGAGCCATTCAAAAACTTTGCAAAAGTAATGCCCATCAAAACTAGGAGACACGAAGCTTCAAGCAGTACCCAGACAATGACCAGAGGACAATCACGATCAGCCCACATCCGATGCATGCTACTCTCCATGCATTAGCTTATTCAAGGAGGCTCTTGTTGGTGCTGCTCCAGACATTCAATGATTAGTTAATCAGAGGCACTGTCAGGTGCACATTCCTTTGTGCCAGGAAAGCAGAAACTTCCTATCCAACCTAATATTCAAATTTACAAACGTATCCTACTCAAAGTAGAAGAATCGACAAATGATTTAATCGACAGCCATAAAACATGGACTTGCAGCCATAATCAGACATTCAGGGTATTTGAGCGGAACAAAAAGTTAAGGCTGGCTTCCTTCTGCTTTTGCTTCTCCCTACCCTACCTCCCTTGCTTGTGCCCGATGCTCATGCCCGCCTAGCCTAGCCGCACCCTCTGCCTTTTCTTGTCTTGCTTGTCTGCGTCCGTGTCCCAAGTCTAGCCACCCTGACCAGGTAACACCCTCTGTTTCTTCCCGCCTCCCTTGCCTGCTTCGGCCCCTGCTTGGCCAGTGCCCTTCCTCTTGCTGCCTCCAGCCTTGTTTGCTGATGTGCCTGTAGATGCTTTGCTCCAACAGGATGCCCCAGCCCCGCCGCTAGCAGCTTCCTCTGCAGCAGCTTTTAAGCCCCCTGCCCTTTTTTCGGCTGCAGCACTTTTCACCCTTGCGGCACCCCCTCCTAGGACCCCATCTGCTACTTCCTCCACGGCCAACCCTGATGCTGCACCCTCTGCGCCACCGGACAAGACTACCTGCCCTCCCACCTCAGCCGCCACCGTCGCTGCTTCGGCTGCCGCTGGGCTCACCCTGTCTGGCAGGTCACGTGCTGCGTCTGGGCTGCCAGATGGTGATAGCTGGCCCCCTGTGCTTGCAGCAGCTGCTCCAGATTTCCGGTCAGCAAGGGGCGCAGGGGTGGCGGGGGACAGGACGTCTCCTCCAGCCAGGATGCGCTGGAGGGCAGCGTTGTTGGTTGCCATACGCGCATCCCTGTCGCGCTCATAGGGTGTCTGCAGCCAGGAGGCACACACATGTGCCCAAGTAGCGCATGCCTTGAAAAGAGATCTAGCAGAGTATGACCATGCAAGCATGCCTATCATGCTCGCATAGTGTCTATGACTGGGATGCACGCACACATGCCCGAAGGACGCAGTTTGGGTGCAGATCTGCGACGCATGGCCAAGACAGGAGGAGACAGGGGATGAGTTTCTATTGTTAGATGCCAATTGCACCCTGTAATTGAGGCCAATCCATGCCATGGCTGGGACTCACAATGCGCCATTTATGTACGTCTTCACTCCCCACGCACCTTTGCAGCCTCAAAAGCCTCTTCCTCCAATTTTGCCTTGTGCTGCGCCTGGGCAGCAATTTGCTGCGTATTCGCAAGCGCACGCGCCTCCTGGGCCCTTCAAAGATGCAGGTGTTGCACATTGCACAGTCGGCGTCTTGAAAGCATCTCACTCTAATTTTGGTAGCCAAATCAGCCTGGTGCATTTGTTAGGCTGTCTTACATCAGCCGTGTCCCGGAGTCACAAAACACGGTGGAAATTTCTTGGCACCTGCTCTGCATCTGCAGGTCAGTCACTGGGTGCATTGCGTTTGTACTGAAGGTGACATTTCCCTAAGATGACTTTTGTCAGCCATGCCCAGCAGCGCAGATGCAAGTCATGCGGACATGCAGGCGCACCTTCGGATCTGCTCTGCCTCTGCGGGCCAGTCTTTTGGTGCGTTGTGGATGCGCACAAGCTGGTTAGGCGCCCACAGCGCAATCACCTCTTTATCTCCATCCTCATAACTGTGAAGCAGAGCATGAGCATCCTTCCATGTACGTGTGCGCACATGTGTGTAAGAGAAGCCTTCGAAGACAGCATCCTGGTGCCGTCCTTTTGTGCTTGAACATGCAGCAGTGAGGAGCAAATGTTAAAGAAGTGCCAACGCATACACCCTTCTTGTCAACTCATGTTATGTCTGTACATGTCATTTTAAGACTGTCCAACCTTGGCCTACAGCACACATTTCTTTTATGCGCAGGTGGAGAAGTAGGCACAGCCCTATTTGTGTATCTTGGCAGCACTTTAGATCAAAACTAACCAGGGTCCAATAAGAAGACAAAAAAAACTGCTGCATTCTTAGGTGAATTGCAGCCTATAATCAGCACCAAAATTGCCATAATTGCAACAAGCGTAGGTGATACACAGCATCTGATTAAATCGACTCACATCACGGTATGGCGGACCTGGAACCGATCATAGTCCACAACCTGAACGCAAACACCAAAAACTGCGGTCAAAGGGAGAGCCTCTTTTTGTGAGCAGACCTGGACCATATGGCCGCGTAGGTGCGCCTGGACCATGCCGTGCGTGTACCTGCAGCACGCTCAATGCCTTCCAGGAAGAAGTCCAGGCTATAGGATTGACAACATTCACGCTGATCTTGCAAATCACCTCAGCACCAGGCCTCACGAGCCTGGCAAACCCCAGCCTGTACCAGATTCACTTGACGCTACCCTTTTGCCCATGAGAGCAAAACTGCCTCTTATGTGTCTGCCCTTGACATGAGCTGCGGACAAAACATGCTGCGCCCAATTCTTAGCCAGCATTCCTGTGATTCAGCAGGATCCCAAGCTGCTTTACTCTGCCTGCCTGAGTCCATGCAGACACGCCCAGACATGTCAATACAAAGCTCACACTGGCATCATCTGCATCTGCACAAAGCACTGGCACACATGCACATACACACACATGCACATGTGGACGCAATAATGCGCACTCAAAGTAGAGAAACACACACGCAAACAAGCATTCATACATACATATGCCTGCATACCTGGCCCTGATACCATGCCTCATCTAGGGGCCACCAGCAGCTGACACGCGCGCCAATACAGCCTCGGCCCAGCACAGCCATCTGTGCGCCGGTGTGGCCAGCAGCAGCGGCCGAGTGTGCGCGAACCACAAAGCAGCGGCGGTTGATTTGGGAGCTTAAGCACATCTCACATGCACCACACCTGCAAGGCAAATGTGAGCAGGACCATTCCACATAAACATATGTGCGCAGATAATGTTCACAATTGTAAAGATGGCGTGTACATAAATAGTGCTTCTGGTTAATGAAAAGTATGCATTAAGAAGGTGCTTGAGTGCTAGCGCGCCCAACACAAACGATTGCTTACATGTTAAGCTCAATCCAAGGCTACAATGTGATGCTGCCAAAGAGCTTTTTCCATTGAATACTGAAGCAAATGAGTTACAAGGGGTTGCAACATGGAGAATTTAAAGGTAAAAAGATCCTGGATGGTCTGCATTTATGAGAAATATATCAAGAGCAGTGCCTTCTCCTCCTCTGCCTTCAACTGGACGTTCTTTGCACGCACCTGTCCATCTTGGCAGCGGCAGCAGCTGCTTGCGCGGCTTGTGACAAGAGGGCGGGGTGTGTAAGTGTCTTAGTGCCTGCATCTCTCTCGTCTCCCTCAATGTCCTCCACGCCTTTTGATCCATTGATCATGTTTAACACCATCTTAACTTCCTGTGGTGATGGCCAATCATGGAAGCTATGCTCAGCTTGGTCCAGCAATATGGCTGATATGGTCACTAAAATGCGCAATAAGCTGCAGGTCAAAGAATTTGCAGCTAGATAAGGAGCATGATGTTGCAGAAATCTGCACAGACAGAGCATGTTATAAACGTCATCCAAAAGAAGTTATCCTCAGGTCTCATCATTGAGAGTAGATACCAGAAGGAAAAGCCTTCTACTCAATTAGTAAGAAAGAGGGCCTTATGGCATGAGCACACATGGTGTATCTCAAAAATCAAATAGCGAATTATCATGGCTGCATGTAATGAACCAGGGAAACCACCAAGGTTTCACCAAAGGCTTTACAAATCCCGATCACCTCCATTGCTTTTCTGAAGTGGGTTGAGCATGTCAGGACGCGGCTGGAGAGCATTGCCTCCAGTTCCGCTGAAGCAGCATAAGCCAAAACAACAATGTGAAATGGGGTATGATGAATTTGTAAATACAAAGCTGCTTAGTCTCAACCTTCACTACATAAATGAACATGATTGAATACAAATTCAGAGCCAATCATGGCCATGGACTTTTAAATCTGCCTGTTTACGAAGCAGACACCTACCAAACAAAAGGCTTGGCCAGTAAGAACCAGCTTTTCATGCCCCAAGCCATGCTGGCAACGAATAGGAGCTCTCACCTGTCTTTGCTTCTCTGTGCGGCCCAAATGGAAGCAGGCTGTCCTTGAATTGCCAATTGAATGTCTTATCTCCAAAGAATATCACTAGGACCTGCAACCATGGCCCAGACAATAAAGACGAGTCTGATGGGCAGCGGCACCAAAGGAGTACAAGGAAGTAACACTTTCTCATGCACCGAGTAGAGCAAACATCTCTCTCTCTCTCTCTATCTATCTATCTCTCTCTCCATCTCTCTATCCCACCTCTTTCGTGTACCCTTGCAGGCACCCATCCATCAACATTCCTCCACCATCCCACCACACCTTCCTGTGCTGCGTTGTCGGCTGGCATGGTTCTTGATCAAGCAGTGAGGACGAGGGTGGTAAGAAGATGCCTCGCTCGCGCTGATTGAGTATTGCAAGCTGTGAGCCATTGAGCACAGGTTACAAGAGGAGACCACATGAGGTCCCGTTGATTAAAGGTGCATCATGGACATGCACTCATATAGCATGCAAGTGTGGGACACTTATGCAAGAAACGAGCAGGGGCAGGTCTTTGTAAGAACAATTCGCATTCCTACGGCAGTGACATTGATGCACATACAATACCCGCAGATTGCAGGTAGGCACTTCATAATCATAGATCTGTAGCATTTTGGCCACAGCATTGAACATTCTTTTTCAGTTGTTCACCTGCTGCTGGGAGATGATGACACCCGGGGGGAGATTAAATGGATCCAGAGTCTCGGCAGGCCAGTATGAGTTGCTCCTTACATTATCCTTGGCCCAAACCAGCTCTCCTCTCTGCGCTTATGGCACAATTCATTATTCACACATGCACATGTGCACATGTTGGACTACGGCCTTCTTAGATGTCTGCACCGGATGTCCTAGTGGATACATGGAAAAGATAATGCCTCTGCAAAAGAGCGGCAGCTATCAGAGTAAGTGATTGGCCAATGCGTGAAACACGTATAGGGGATAGCCCACATAACTCCTCAAAGGCTTGCACTGACACAAGATGATTAACGCCAGGATAATCGTATGTATGAAGATTTACAATAGACTGGGAAATGGACGCAGTAAACAGCAGTATGGCATCAGGAATTGTAAACCATGTGTTGGGTGCCAATCGTCTTATGCCAGTACCGCACATTAGGCAATGCTTGATATTTTAACCAAATGGGGCAGCAAAAGCATACCTTGGCAATATCTCCAGCCTCGCCAATTAGCTGGACAATGCCTGTGTGTAAGATAGAAGGGCCCAAGGCAGCTTTAGCATCAATACTTGCACATTTTTCATGGAAAGCTCACTGCAATATCCTCTTGTCTTAGCAATGATTTGAATCCATTTTGATCATTTTTCCATACCTCGTGTCTCTTCGGGCAGGGCGTGGCCGGCCCCAGCGCGCAGCATCTTGCTGATGGTTGCCTGGACGTCCCAACCCTGTGTAATTATTTGCGCCGTGAGAGCAGCACACAGCCCCGAACGGTGGAGGAGTAGGTCTGATTTGCACAGGATGACCAGAGCGGAATTTATGCCAAACAGGCATATAGAAGTATACCTGTTGCTTGCAAGTAGCCAGGACACTTGCACACTGGTTCATCCCGTCCTTAAATATGCGGATAGTTCAAGGTTGGCTTATTGCATGTACAATGATAATGAGCCTGGATATGTCAGGATTAGCATTTTGACAATTTGCAGACATCATTGAGGGCCAAAAGCAGTTGCGTGGCTTTAACTTTTAGCGTACTGACAGACACATACGTGCCAGCCACACTGCTCATGAAAGGCCCATAACAATTTAGAAACAATTAAGAACAATTAAGAAAAGCCCCTCTCATGATTCCTGAAACTACCTTTAAAAAGCCTAGTATGTGGTTGCAGGCTCCTTAAGGCACTGAAGGCTTTATGAGAAAAGCATCCATCCAAGGCATGAAGCCCGCAGAAATGTGCAAGATGTATTGTTGTTTCTCTACATACGCATACTCTGTCGTTCTTTTCAATGTATGGTCCAAGGTGACAGCCAAACAGAGCTCCACTTGTCAAGTACCAAGCACTGCTTTGCAGTCCACCGACCTGCTCTTTGAGGCGCATGAAATATGTGTGCAGGGCACTGGGTGAGGGCGGTCTGCCCACCTGAAAGCATACAGGAAACACGTATGTCTTGAGTCTGAGCGCCATGCACAATGAGACGATTGTTGTGGCATACAAATAATTTAAGGTATGGCCTTGATGCAATGCCATATTGCTGGCTAATAGCCAGGTCTGAAAACACAGGCGAATAAGTCCAGTTGGAATGGCCCTGTTGCAGCGGGGCCTGGCAACAAACAATCACACTTGTGCTTGCCCAACTGATGCAATTTGCCTGCACATCAAAGGCTTACCTTAGCTCAACACCACCTGTGACACCTCAAATGGTGAACTGTGTCAATCACCTATGATTCAACTGAAAAGCCAATTTTTAAGTCCAACCTGTCAACATTACCTTCAGCATCAAGCACAGCATTGTCCCACTCCTCCTTTGTGCATGCAAGCAAACAGCTGTACTTTTCCTGCTAATGATCTTCTATTTCTTATCACAGATTGGTCGCTCACAAGCGCTGCTTGGAATCTTAGCTCCCTTACCCCAGGATTTGTGAACTGACCTCAGTTATGAATGTTCCGAGTGGAACAAAGGGCATCTTCAGGGGGCAGTCGCTCACGCTGTGCACAGCAAATCGGCCCTGGCGGCGCACGTAAAATGCACATGATGGCCACAGTCCCAAGTTGTTGCTTCGAGTGATCCTGTTGGTTGAGGCCACCTACAATCAGAGGGTTGAAGTGCAGCATGCTGAGTGGGCAGAGGCTTCCCTGCTCTTAAGACTTTGCTCATGCTTATGTCTATCCTATCAACGCTGGCATGTGTGCACAGGGATGAACTTCATCATAGGGATTATCAAAACACACAGCACCCAACATCCATGCCTCTTGGATGCAACCTTGAAGGGGAGTAGTCAGGGTCACTTTGGGATATGTTAGGCAGCCACACGCCAGGCATCCACGCACAGCTCGTCAGCTCAACACAGCTGACTGCGTACCCTTCTCCCAGCGGCTGCCTCCCTGCTGTTTCCACCTTCAACAGATCCGCTCCCAGGGTCATGAGTGGAATTAGCATCAAGGACTCCTGCCAAAGATCCAGCTGCAACAGCCGCATGGAGGAAGTCGTCTCCACTCTGTGGTGCAACCATGAGCTCCTCACCCTCACGCACAGCCAGTCTGGGGTCATCAGGATTGGCCTGCTGGGTGAAATTATGCGGAGGCGAGATACAAAATCGTTAGGGAGACGTTATCCCAGCCATTCCTGCTCTTAAAACCCTGGCAACTGTCTCACGACTTAGCCTACAGCTTGGAGAGGTAATTTGAAAGGCCCTGATTGTAAAGTTGCCCTTGTTGTCCTGCTTAGCATGCCAGACACCTTTAATCTCAAAAACTATGCAGGAAGCATGCCTACAAAGCTGAGATCCCAGGAGCAGCTATACAACATTGAATAACAACACTGACATGCCTTTTGGTGATACTTAAGAAAGTGGGACCACTCCCAAACTTGAAGTAGTCCACCGATTAAGCTTGAGCAAATTTTCTTTATCTAAGATAACCCGACCTCCTTAGACCTCATCATGCCAAACAAGAAATGCGCTTGCCTTTGTTTTGCATTGTACGTACAAAGGCAGCCATGTGTGGTCACTAAGGATTCAAAGAGCACACTGACCTCTGCCTGCTCCATTGCGCGGCTGCCTGTGATGAGAAACCCAGTAGACATGAAAGCCTGCTCACACATTTCCTCCCATTTGCCCTTGCTGCATACCACGGCAACCAAAATTGGTACCATGAGTTCAAATGTTTTGGGAGCTACGAGCTGTTGGACGCTTTTAAGGCTTTAGCTGTAAGGCACACTGTATGGCAAGATGGGCAACTAGCAATGCATCAGTCCTCCTCTAGACAGCAAGATGGATGTGCGTGAACTTAGAGCCATGTCCATTCACAGGCCTGTAAGGGTTTAAGAAAAGAGCAGCGTGGATGCAACTTGTACGTCCTCAGGAGAAGATGCCCACACACCTGATCGGATCTGCCTTGCTCTGCAGCTCCAGAGGCATGAGTGACTCAGAGTAACAGAGGTATTTCCTTCAATACGCAGCCATCAAGTGTGCAGTTTTGCAGATTTTAAGCACAGGTAGTCCATTAAAGTTAAGCAATGGGCAGCTAAGGCAAGTGCCATGAAGTGAGTTATGATGGAAAAATGGAATGGAAATGTTCTTTTGAACATGTTATGGACACTGAAGATGCCTTGATGCAAGCATCAGTTCACCTTTTTTCATACCATTAATTCTGGAAGCCGACATGAAAGCACAATGCTTTTTGGTAAGGTCTCACCGGTGATATGGATCCATCAAACGTTCTCCAAGCCATACTGCAACCTGTAACCATGTTGTGCGATTGCAGAGTGTGTTGGAACACATGCTCATGCACGCAGGTACACAGACTCATTGAATTTCCACAAAAAATGTATGATTGTCTCCAGCAGAAAACCAGTTTACACTTGCCAGTATCTTCATGTATGCACACATGGTGTGTACACTCAAGCGAGGTAGCCTTCATCATGCTGGAGTATTATTTGAGGTTTGAAGGAATTGTAGAAAAGTTGCGTTTTTGTTTAAGCAAGTGCATGCAACACAATGCAGCAAATGCTAATGCTGAAGAGGCCATAGCCTAGCCTCAGGGCAAGTCAGCCTGCGAACTCAGGAATGTGATCAATGATGCACAGCAGCTGCTGCATGCTTGAACTCACTGTCACCCGACAACCCCTCCACATAAGCAATGATGCTGTAGTATTGTTTGAGGTTTAAAGGAATACGAGGAAAATCGCGTTAAGCAAGTGCATGCAACACAATGCAGCAATTACTGGTACAGAAGAGGCAATAGCCTAGCCTCAGGGCAAGTCAGCCTGTGCACTCAGGATGCGATCAATGATGCACTTTAGCTGCTTTATGCTTGAAATCACTCTCCCGACAACCCCCCTCCACACACACAAGCAATGATGCTTGAGCCAAACTTGGTGCACACTTACCGGCACAGACACAGCATTGCCCAGCAGGGCATGCCTTGCCCGCTCTCGCGCGTCCGAGTCTGCCTCCCGTGTGGGTTTCCTGTGCGTGTGCACACCCGGACCCAGGATGGGCCAGCAGGGCTCTGTCCACCCCTCTGGGAAGCCCTGTGTCAAAGCACACACCCATGCAGGCAACTGAGATTAGCAAGATGCACACTGGTCTAGGTGAGAAGGCCAAAAAGGTTATGCCAGAAAGAGCTCATAGGAACTTGGTGAACTCAAGAGGCGCTTAACCAGAGGGCTTAAATCATAGCTTCCTCAGTGTCAGGGATACAAAGTCACCTAGACATGAATGCGAAGACACACTTGCTTTCCTGCTGCAAACAGGCATGAATTGATTTTTGTGCACCCTCTCCATATGGCAAACCTGCAAGCGCTCTGCATCTGTGGTCCTCATGATACCAACTTGCTTCTCCAAGGCCAGGCACATACGACTGTTTGTGGTTGTGAAAGTTGGGCAGACATCCACACCTGGCGGAGCCCTGCACACCGGATGATTGTCAAGAGAGCTGTATGTGCCAGATGCTGATAACCTTGCATAAGTTGTACCAAACTGTACGATCTGCGAATGCGCATTGCCTCACCTCCATCGAGAGTGTTCAATACTTAAAGCATTACATTCAAGTCACATGCTCATCAAGTGGACATTACCTGGCATTTCCAAGGTCAAAAGCCAGCGAACATTTGTCTAGGCCTTCCTCGGTTTCCATACTGGCGGGCTGCATTAGTGTTGCAACAATTGCATGTGAAAATGCATCCGCAGGTGGTTCCTTTCAAGCAAAATGAGATGCACAATCGTATCCACCAAATAGATTCTAGTGTTGGAATCTATTTGTACAACAAATTTTGTTGTAAGGATAGGTGTGAGCATGCACATGTCAGCAAGGGGCCTAGGTGCATGCATGTGCCTTATGGCACCAAATCGTTTGTAACAGGTGTAAAAGTATAAATCCTAGTGCTCTTACCTGATAGCACTCATAACATGGCTTGCTGCAGGGCAGTGGCTTGCCTTCTGGATCACACGGGCAGCAAGATCCCAAGCAGACTTGCATACCCTGGGAAATGAATTCATAATCATACACAATACTCAACATTTCTGCTTTGGCAATTTGTGAGGTTATGACAAGACACACATGCATGGTCAAGCATACATATATGGGCTTCTGCTATGTGCACAGAAGGCCTTCCAGAAAATGATATTCTTGGGCATGGTTTTCATTGCAAAGCTGTTGCATTTATGTGAATCCTTCAATTGTGAATAAGCGTATGGTTATCTTAACAATGGCACAGATCTTCAGCTTGGATGTTTCTGTACGACTCATGCTTCATGTGCAAGCCACAAAGTAAGGACAAAGCAGATGTACATTGAATTTAAGGAGTGTATTATTTAGCTGTTATTTGAACGCAATGAATTTGTTCGTACAGCATTGTGCCCAAGTGCAAACTTATATGATACAAGCATTTTTCAACGAAACTAGGTTTATGTATTCAGCTCTGTGCATAGACCAGGATAGGAGAGTGGACACTGAAAAAGAAATAAAGGTATGAACTTGCATAATATAATTATACCACTGACTTGGCCTTGGTAAGCCTGCCCATAGCAGAGCTCTCTGTTGTCTTAAGTTTGTAGAGGAAATTGCCAAAATGCACTGCTGCAAGGTGTGGATGCTGGATTCAAATATCTTTAATCGCTGGCTTGCCTGTGAGAAGAGGACGTCTCGTGCATCCCCATACATGGATGCAACAATAAAGAGGCGCTTCCGCCGATTGGGGATGCCAAAGCCTGAAGAGAAATCACGTAGAGCATTGCCTGCTATCCACATTGTGTTCAAGAACTGGTTGCAAAATCACATTTGTATGTGCATGCAAGGCGATACGTGGGAATGGAATGGCTAGATTCACCAGCTAGGCTGGTGATTTATCTCAAATATGCACCATGCAAACAATTTGCCAGTCTCTGACAAGGATGGTATCAAATTTGCTTGTAGGTGAGGCACAACAAACATTATTGACACAGGTAAAAGCACGGCAACTCAGAAACGAATCTGGCTGTCATAAGAATGAAGGAGAGGCATGCAGCGCCACGCACCAGCTGTGCACACCACCCGGTGGGCCCATGAGTTGTAGCCTAACTGCTCCAGCGCATCGGTGATGTACTGAATTGCTGGCGGACCTCCATGCACTCGATCAATCAAAGCCTCCACCTGGGAAGGTTGGAATTAGGACATGATCAAGACATGCTTTGCTGGCTATGCCTCATAAGCAAGGTCTGCCCTCTGGCCAGCCATCTGCCACTCATGTGAGAACAAGGAGGACTTTTGTGGAGCAGTTCCAGGCTCCAGGCCCAGAAGTTTGCCAATTTAAGCCTTATGTGATACACAAGAGACACCTCAAGCCCGTGTTAAAAGGCTGAAGGCTACCTTGGCAATCACACGCTGCTGCTTTCGCTCATCGCCCAATCTCCTGCATCCTCCCTCAAGCAACAAAACAGTCTCACATTTTCAAGCAGCACCCATGGTACAGCGCGGCCATCTTGCTTAGCCTTGTGGAGCAGGCGGAAGACGTGGCGGACCAGGCCTGTGCACTGCAAAATGAAGAGAGAATATAAGGTATCATGCTGCTTTACATGCTGCGTAAGCAAGGGCTTATTCTAAGGAGGGCAATACAAGTACAGTAGCTTCATGCCAAAAGCTGCAGTATTGAGAAACATGTTATGGCATGCATGCACAAGCATCACGTCTGCTGCATAGGACGGGGCAGGCGACGCGCAGTACAGGATAGACATGATAAAATCTCTTGTGCATGATGCATTACCTCTCCCTCAACACCGCGGCGAAGGCCAGCTCTGCTGATATCAATACATGGGAAGCCAGCGGCCACGAGCTCCGTCCCCTGTTTGCATGTGGTTTGAGGGACAGCAACACTAAGAAAGGCATGTAAGAAAATTAAGGGAGGGCGAAGGCAGCGCTCATTGCAAGCCCCAGTGCAGCGTCGCACCAACAGTCCAGGACAGGAACCTGCATCAACCTGCCTGAGGTGCCCGCAAATCTTGTCTTGTGGTCTCAGGGCTGTGCTGATGGCCACATAAAATGCCAACAGATGCAAGTTGAGCAGATTTGAAAGTGCAACCTTCTTCACCCAGGATCCTACAACAAATCGCTCTGATTTTAGTAGCACATGCTTTTTGCAAAGAAATTTTTTCCACCAACCAGGTCTATTCATCTCTTTTTCATTATATCCATGTGGGATGGACTTCTGTATCCGCAGTGCACTAAACAAAAGGAAAGTGATATTCCATTTGTGGCCAAAGAAGGGCAGATGCTATCAAGACAAGGTGCCCCAGTGCACACTCCAGCACAAAGACTCTGAAGCTAATTATGAAGACCTCAAGGAACTTGTAACATGAGGATGAGGCATTTGAATCACTGCTTTGTAGACTAATTGTAACGCTGGCCTGAATTCCTTGATTGATCACTTACCACGGGCAATGCCTCCAGAGCGCATACATCAGGAGCAAGCAAAGTCCCTGGGAACCAGTATTTGAGGACCTGCTGGCATCCTGGATCCGACTCGCATTGCAAGATAATGGAGTGGCCTGCAAACAGTGAATAGTAGAAGAAGAGAGTATCTTGCATGATGCAATGGATATGAACATTTCTTACATCATCTTATAATGTTCTCATCATGTCTTGCTCATCATGTGAACTGAAAAGAAGGTACTGCAGTTGAATGCAAGCTCAGATGATGCAAGCATGGCATTCACGAGGCATGGGGTTCATTTCATTATATTTGCTGATGTGAAGGTGTGTGGGTGTCGCCCACATCAGGGTTGAGATGAGTGGGCTTGGGGGGGCTAAAAAAACCCTAATCAGAGTGGCCCCTTTGGAAAGCGAGGTTGCACGTCCTGATCTGCATAAAAGTATGATACACGTACAGATACGAGACACATAAAGGCTGATCCTGCTCTGATGCTGCATGGTGCATGCTTGCAGCCGGCTTGCAGCTGAGTAGGATGAGATGGACAGTGTGCTTGCATAGCGGCGTATGCTGTATCTCCCTACTTCACTAAGGTCGCTAGTGGAAGTAACTGAAATCCAGAAGAGAATGGGAGCCCCAAAACAAACCTGCTTGCTCCAATCCAAGGTCCAGGCCCCCACAGCCCGAAAACAACGAGGCAACCCTCATTAATAATATTTTTTCTGAGTGAGCAAGTGCTGCGTCAACACCAGATCATAATCGATGTCGTTATCATTGCTGCAATCCCTACAGAAACTAAGTTAGTTAAGTGGTAAGAATGGCTACGACCGCGCCCACGGATGCCCGTGTACAGCTGAAGCGTCGCTACACGGATTTCCTGGAGAGGCAAGATGGGCAGTGGGACCTGGGGGATGCGGTGTCCAAGCTTTACAGCAGTGGAGATGATGGAAAGCCCGCGCAGCTGCTCAGCCGGAGACTGGTTATCCCGGAGCACCATATCAGGGAGTTTGATCGCGAGCTGTTGGGGCAGCTGCTCAACAACCCCTCCGAGCACCTGCCTGCGTTCGAGGATGCTTTGAAAGAAAGCCTGCGGAGTGGGCGCTATGATGCGGGGCTGCTGAAGCTGCTGGGTGACCACACGGACATCCACATCGGGCTGAAGGGCGACTTTGGCAGGCACGAGGTTTCACCGCGCGAGCTCACTTCCGCGCTGCTGGGCAAGCTGGTGGCAGTGTATGGCATTGTCACCAAGTGCAGCGTGGTCCGGCCCAAGGTGCGGGGTGAAGTATTTTTCAAATGGTGTTGGGTCAGCTGTCGGGGATTTGAATGGGTGCCTTTCATCTTGCTTCTCAGCACGGACGCCCTTAGGAGCCCATGCTGCATCATGCCACTTCTCTGCTGTTCCCCTTACTCCTTATATTCTGTTTTGTCATTGATAACCTTTGCGCACGCTACAGGTGGCAAAAAGTGTGCACTACTGCGAAGCCACCAAGGCCTTCACCACCATGGAGTACCGTGACGTAGCTGCCCTGTCTGGTTTGCCTACGAGCGCGGTTTACCCCAACAAGGATGCCAACGGCAACCACCTCACGACTGAATTTGGCATGTGCATGTACAAGGACAGCCAAACTATTACCATGCAGGTGCGCACACGTACAGTTGCGCGCAGGTACTGAACAAGTGATTATGCTTGACAAGTAGGACACATCCGCGCATAGTCTAGACAGGCTGCTGGGTAGGAGTAAGCTCTCATTCCTTGTGCATTTGGATGTACAAATCGCACCCATTACGCCTCCTAAGTACTACTGAAGTACTGCAGTAATGTATTGCACTGTGAATAGTCTTGAAATAACTCTTTGGAGCATGTATGCTTACTTTTTGCAGCTATGCAATGTGGAGAGCTGCATGTGCTCACCCGGTTGCCATGTGCACCAGCATGCCCTGACGCCAGCCAATCCCCATCATAGCCAGTCTGCCTGACCTTGAACTGCACTTGGACACGCTACCCTGCACAATGCCACAGGAACTACCAGAAATCGCGCCTGCGGGTCAGCTGCCACATTCAACAGAGGTTGTGCTTGATGAGGACTTGGCAGATAGCACCAAGCCCGGGGACAGGGTGTGCATCATAGGCGTTTACAAGGCGGTCAGCTCGAAGGTGTCCGGCCCTGTCAGTGGTGTGTGCAAGGTGTGTGCAAAGGGTAAGGGAGTGGATTAAAGGTAGAGTGTTTTATTGCTCAGCCAAGTTTGGAGACCCTATAGACTGCCCATGCAGCTGCTGTAGTTGCAAGATATGGTGAAAGATGGACCTATTCAATCATCTCATGTTATGTACATGACATTTTGGTAGAAGAGGCCCCTGTGCATGTAAGAGGTATTGTCCGCTTGCCTCTGTACACTCAATGCTCATGAAGGCCTGACCAACTTTTTCTTTATTCATATCTGGTATCTCTGACCCTCTTTTGCAAAACTTGCTGCAGGCAACAGTGGTGGGCGTCTCGGTTCACAAGCTGACCAAAGAGAGCCAAGTCAAGTTCACTGTTGATGAGGCACGCCTGATCCGAGAGGTCCGTAATCATTTGGTTTGAATGCTTGGTTGTTGTCTGCTTCTACTCACAATTATGAGGTGCACAATTTGCATACTTTTTTAAGGGGAGGCCTGGTGCGGCTGAAAAGTATGTGGGAATGGAGCTAAGATGAAAACCACGTCCTTTGTGAATATTGGAACCGGGCCATAGCTCTCAAGGTTAACTTAGACCGAGCAAAAGTATCTCCTTCCTTCTCTCCTTCCTTCTCTAGCCCTTGCTTGTCCTTACTCATCACAACCTTGCGTTGTTAGGATATTTTCTCTGCTTGGTCCTGAATGAGTGTTTGTGCCATACCGCGGCATTTTGCACGCAGGTTGCTAAGCGAGAGGACGTGCTCCAGCTCTTGAGTAGAAGCCTTGCACCGTCTATTTTGGGGCATGACATCATCAAGCAGGTGCAATAGTTTATGACAAAAAAACCACATAAAAGTATGCACTTCCATCTGGGTGCTAGGATGCAGCCTGCATGGATGCGAACATAATGCACACCTGGAGGCTTGCCATGCCTTGCTAGTACTTGCGCACTGGCAGTGACTAGCTTGTATCTGCACCACTGTGAATGTCTGCAGGCATGAGCCTGGTTGGTAAAAGGAAGTTAAAGCTGTAACAACTAGCAACCAGGCTGATGACTGCAGATACTGTAGGGAATGTATGATGTCAAGATGAGACTTCTCGGCTCGTAAGAGTTGCAGGCATGTACTCCACTTGACAGTGGCACTCCGCCCCCAACATCCAGTCATTGTGCCCCGCTGCCTTTTCTGAGCTTATGATAAACCTATTCAGAATGTTGCTTACTGGCAGGGTCTTATCCTTCAGCTGTTTGGTGGCTTTGAGAAGAACCTCAGCAATGGAACCCATTTGCGTGGTGACATCAATTGCCTTCTGGTGAGCAGTCTCAACAATTGCTGAAGAATTTTGTTGGCCTCTTTATGCTCCGCCCATACTTCAAAAATTACCTTCCCAAGTGGCCAAATGCAAAACAACTGATAAGGTACTGACACAAGCTTTGGTTCCAATGACTATGTCTGAAGCCGTATATTTGCACAAACTTGTCTTCTGTACATGCTGCTGAACTCCTTTTTGAGGTCGCCATCCCCAATGCAGGAATCTAAACACTGGCATCCGGTGTCCATGCAAACGTGCACTTTTATTTCCATGATCAAACTGCAGGTTGGAGACCCTGGCGTTGCGAAGTCCCAAATGCTGCGTGCCTGCATGAATGCTGCTCCTCATGCTGTGAGCACCACCGGCAGGGGCTCATCTGGCGTTGGTTTGACGGCTGCAGTCACGACTGACAGCGACACAGGTAAAGTCTCTTGTGTCTCCGCAAGCAACACACGTGTGCGTGCATGCATGCGTGTGGCTTAAGAAGCCCATAACAGATTTTTGACACACTAGCTTGTCACTTTTTTCTCATTCACCTAGTGTTGTTCTGTCATTGGTCAAGTTGGACTGACTATGTATGCTCTTACTTTCAGAGGTGTGTGTGTGTGTGACCAGAAATTGTGTATGGGCTGCAACCGTAGGCACTCTTAAATGGCCTGTGCTTCAATAAGGGAATGTACCATTGTGTGTGCTACGTGGGTGTGCAGGAGAAAAGCGCTTGGAGGCGGGTGCCATGGTCCTTGCAGACAGGGGGCTTGTGTGCATTGACGAGTTTGACAAGATGAGTGACCAGGTGAGCGTTGAGTTCAGGACACAGCATACGCTTCCACTAATTTTTGGTCTGCAGTTCTATATCATGCTGCAGCTGTACCACGCTGCAGCTCAACGCCCACATCAGGACACAACAGGTCTAATTGCGCACGCTCTTTGTAGGACCGTGTAGCAATCCATGAGGTCATGGAGCAGCAGACAGTCACCATTGCCAAGGCGGGCATTCACACGTCCTTGAATGCGCGCTGCTCCGTACTTGCCGCTGCAAACCCTCTGTGAGTAGGCTTGCCAGTGTGTGTGCATGCCAAGCTGTGTGCACCAGTTGTATGTACCAATTAGTTTATGAGCAGTGCTCATTCTAAAAAGTGGGCTGGATTTATTGCGTTAAGGACCGTTAGACATGAAGACAAACCTTTTCGTTGAACGGGTGGGTCACCAGAATGGTCACCCGCCCCCCCCTCCAATGGAGAGATCAGCAGTTGTTTCTGCCTTGCTGCTTTTTTGCTCCTCATTTGCTCTTGCCTTTCCACGTTACCATGTTTTCATGCACTACTGCATCGATGCCACGCAGGTATGGCTCCTATGATAAAAGCATCAGCGTCACACGCAATGTCAACCTGCCAGATTCGCTGCTCTCCCGATTTGACATGCTCTTCGTTGTGCTGGACTGCATGAACGAAGCACAAGACCGCATGGTGCGTTTGTATTTACAATCCAGCAATAGATTCCTGAGGCCTGAGACCTGCTTTTAGGCATTTGGTGCTGGCATGACTAGTCTTACATTTCCAATCTTATTTCTATTGCTGTGCATTAAGCATTCCTTCCATGGTTTTAATGTATACAGGTTGCCAAGCACGTCATTGCGCAGCACAGGTTCAGGCCTACTGGGGAGGATGGCAAGGGCGCCACCATGCAAGAGACCCTGCATGATAGGTGAGGCTCCCTGGCGCTACAACTAGGCGCTGCTGAGTGGGTGCAATCGTAAAAGAAGTTTGCTTGGCAGCGTCTCATGCTCAAGCAGGACAGAGTGGCCTCATGCTGTTTTGAGCACGCTTGCTGCACGTGGGAGTGTTTTGGGGGTTTGGCCACATTCTACATGACCACCCGCATCAATAGCCTCAATTCAGCTGCAGAGAGGGGAGCAGGAAGCTTTGCATGAGTAGTTCCATGGCGAGAGACCAGCGTCTGCAGCGAGCACATAATTAGAGCAGAGCGCACCGACTTGCTTCCTGACGCCATTGCGCTGTGCGTCCCATGAAGTAAATGTATTTGTAGTTCCCTACAGTCTTGCTGGTGGGCCCCACTCCCACTGCGCCCCTGTCTTGTTGCAGGCGGCTGTCCATGGACCACGAGTCCACCTCAGAGCCCCAGATCTTCATGAAGCATGACACGCGCCTGCATGGAGCCTCCAGCAACCAGGAAGTGCTCACCTCAGAGTACCTCCGCAAATTCATCATCTATGTGCGGCGCAGGTGGGGTGTTGGTCATGTCACATGTTTTTTTGCAACGTGAAACCCTCACTCTAATCCTTACTCAAAAAAGAATGCTCTTCCCATTGCTGCACAGGTATGCAAGGGAGGGTGTGCGGATCTTCATTGAGGACGATGCAGCAGAAGCTATCGTGGAGTACTACGCCGAGCTGCGCCGACTGTCTAAAGACAGGTGGGTCATGAGCATTCCTGGCAATTGCGTGAAAGAGGTAGTGGTGCTGCTGTTGATGTGTGGTCCTGCATCAGTTCAGCACTAAGCCACGGCAGCTTCAGTGAGTGACCACTGAGGTGATGTCTGTTCTTCCCACCAGGAAATCATTACAGCATGTCCAGCAGAGTGACTTGTTAACCCTTTTCAGCATTCACACTATGCAAATTGTCTCAACACTGCAATAAGCGACGTTGGCTCTGGGATGTGCAGGGCATTGCCTGTGACAGCACGTACGCTGGAGACCATCATCCGTATTGCCACCGCCAGCTGCAAGATCGGCATGCGCTTTGCCATCAACGAAGAGGATGTGGCTGTGGCACGCTCCATCCTGGACCACTGCCTACGCAACAACGTGGGCGAGGTGTGTGGGCACAATGCCTCACTGCTTGAAAAGCCCAGTAGGCGGGGGTTGTGGTTGCAAAGATACATTTTTTCTGCCAGTATGATGCCCAAGCAAGCCACCCTGAGGTGTGGTTGTGAGCGCAGAAGCAGGTGTGAACACTGCGAACACGAGCAAGATAGCTGCTGGTTGCCTTCTCCCAATTTGCCCACTGCTTTGGCACATGCAGGAAGACGACCTGGGAGACGATGCCGGTGAGACTGGTGGAGCAGAGGGCATGGATGAGGATGAGGATGATGACCAGGATGGAGGTGCTGAAGCCCGCCCAAGCACCCGCCGGAGCAGGCGGCAGCTGCGGCGGCAGCAGGAGGAGGATGAAGAAGAGGAAAGGTGCGAGGGGGGTGGATGGGCTACTCGCCTGTCCACTTGCCAAGGGCAGGCCTTACATGAGGGTGACTAAGATGCCCTCGGCGGAAAACATGGACGACACAAGTAAAGGCCTGTTTAAATGGCAATGCTGGCATTGGTGTGCCGAGATCTATCAGCTAGCACCTTCTGATCTGGTGTGGAAAGCAATCGCATGGTAGATTGAGAACTTGTGTGCTGGCTGAGCATGGCCACCTCGGCAGATGCTGAGGTTGCAGGTGTAGTAGCGGGCTGAAAGCATGCCTGGCAAGCTTGCACCTGAGGATTTCTTATGCTCATACAAAAAGAGCATGTGATTCCCATTTCATACTCGAATGGCAGAGTCATGTAAATTTGATGACAGACATGCATGCTTGCTCGCTCACGCATGTGCTTGCAGGCCTCCAGCCTCCAGCCACCGGAAGCGTGAGCGTAGGGGAAGCTCCCCGGGTGGCCATGATGGAGCAGGTGCGTTTGTCAGCATACCAATTTGGGCTCCCTCGAGAACCCACAGGATCAGGTGTATGTCGTCAACAGTAGCAAATACAGGGGCAACGAGGTTGGGAGCGTGCTAGATTATCCCTACCACCTGAGTGAGGCGGCCGAATTGGCATCCCAAAAGCTGTAAATCATCATGGTGCACAGAGCATTCCAGAGTGGGCAGGGAGGCAGCAGCCACTAGCTGTGAGCAGAGCAGACTATAAGTCTAATTACTGTCATGCCCATTCTCCTCCACAAAAGACCACTGTGTGCTGTAGTGCCATAATGCCTCCAACCTGGGCGTGTGAACGCAGGGCCCAGCCGTGAGGCCAAGCGTCAGACCACAGCAGCGCGCGCACGGGCCATGGGCCTGCAGACCACCAGCACCCACAGCCCACAGGTGTGAGCACAGGAGAGCTTTGCGTGCGTGGACGTGTGCGTGGTGTTTGCTGGGTTGCTTGTGGAGTGCTTTGGGGTCAGCGCAGGGTTTTTCCAATCATGATGAATTGGGCTGCTTTTGTGTGGTGCTGACGTCGAGATGGTGCAGGCAGCCAATATTAGGTACTTAGTGACAGTGCACCACTCCTGGGCTGGCAGCTCCGTTTCTGACCCCCTTGATTTCTTTGCCACTCCTAAGATCCCCCCTTGTCTCCCTCAACATTAGCTCCTCCTTACGGCCAATCCTCTGGCGCGTGCTTGGCGCAGATGCTGGGCAGCAACTTGACAGACGAGCAGGTGGCGGTTGTCAGTCAGGCCATTCAGACGCTGTCTGATGAGTTCCAGGACAACATTCCTGTTGCTGACTTGCAGGTAGGGTTCAGCAGCAAATAGCGTGAAGCAGACTTCTTGGGTCTGCCGCAGGCTTGGATGGACAGATGGCTCCTTCTTTTGCATTCCTGACATCTTCCTAGGAGCAGACAGCATATCAATGCGCTTTTCTGCATTTCTTGCTTTACAGTACAGCCAGGGCTCATTGCTGACAGATGCAGGGTTTGATGCAATCTAAAGATCATACCATGACCGCATGCCCACCCTGTGCTGGACGAGGTGGCTCAAGACTAATAGAAAAATGAATCCCCGCTTGCTTTTTTACCTGCAGTCGGCGCTTCAAGGCATGGGCTTTCAGATCTCTGAGTCCGCGCTGATCCAGTTCCTCAAGCACTGCCATGACAACTATGATAAGCCAGCGTACGTTGGCAAGCTGCCGGGTGTCATGTATGTTGAGGAGAGCAGGTCATTTGTGGTCTGCGTCTAAGATGCAGGCTGCTTGGCAGGGCCAATCTCATCGGACCAGGTTATGATGCTTTTGATAGATGTCTGCACTTAAA
>LFCJ01000210.1_pt1 | contig 34344 bp, 35 predicted proteins | sample 643141 | NCBI WGS metagenome assembly LFCJ01 (sample SAMN03766243, study PRJNA286221) | soda lake metagenome | biome: soda lake; feature: Kulunda steppe; material: water; isolation source: sample B1-Br-g2 brine of Lake Bitter-1 | place: Russia: Kulunda steppe | collected 2010-07
AATTCGATTCACAACTACTGAATCCGGTAGTGTATACACACTCTCTACCGGATTCTCACGTTCCTAGTTATTGACGATTCTATCTCGATGTCTCTGGATCCCCCGGTCTGCTAAACTAGAACGGATGTGGTCTGGACTGTAGCTCGCTTTGGATCGCTGGACGCCCACGAGAAGGCCGTGATCCGCTGACTGCCCCGGCTATCATGCGATCGGCTGGGAACGGCTTCTAATAGATAGTGATCACCCGGTTGAGGCTCTATAATAACAACTGAAATGATTTGCACACTGCTCACACAGCTGTCGTGCGGTCAGGTGTGCAGTGATTTTCAGTGGCTATTATATGTGTAGTGGATCATCTCGACGAGATCCCTTTCGATGAATTGTAAGATCGCTCAACAACGTGGAGGAAAAGAAGCCGGCACAACGGCTAGCAGCAGCAATAGCGTACAAAGACGGTCTCACGCAGACTGAACTCTGCTGTCACTCTGGCGAGATATATCGTTAAAACCACGAACATAGCTCGGGGATACAGTTCCCGCACGTACTTTTAAAGACCTCTACGACCGTGCTGAGTATTAGATCCGCGTAACAATAGCATGGCGCTGCCAGTGTTGTCCCTGGCATAGTAAATTGATATTATTGAAATCTCCCAGATCAGCAAGCCTCCACTTTTGGGAAGCCCCGCCGTCTATCACCAAATAAATGTCATTCGAACTGGATTCTGCCATCCCAACGGCTTGGTCCTGACGGCTTCTGTTTCCATCAATTACTACTCAAAGAAAGTGCCAGCATCAATCAAAAATAGTCGGCTACAGAGAGTCAGTATCCGTTCACTCAATCAGAGAATCGGTCCGTATTTCAGATTTCGTCGCCGTCACCCCCATCGTCGCCGGCTCCGTCGTCCTCAGAACCGCTCGCGTTCTCGGAACCCGAATTTTCTTCATCGTTGTCCGCATCGTCGTTCTCTTCGCCGGAATCATCGGCGGCTGTTTCCTCGTCACCGGAGATTTCCGCCTCGTCATCACCACCCTCGGTTTCATTTTCCGAGTCCGATTCGTCGCCATCAGCGTCGTCACCATCATCAGCCTGGAGGTCGTCACCCGCAGCCTCTTTATTGTCGGCAGCAATGCTGTTATCGTCTCCGTCTAGCTCCGTGTCGTTGTCCTCATCCTCTTCGCTACCGGAGACGGTCAGTTGTCCGTGGTCTTCCTCCTCTGCGGCAGTAACGACGTACTCATGATCACCCTCACCCAGCTCGTCAGCGTCGAGGACGAACGTGACACTCTCTGACTCACCACCCTCGAGCGTCATCACTTCGGTATCGGATTCGGTTCCAACCTCGAGGGAAACGGTCACGTCCTCGGTGTATCTGTGATCGTTCGTAACTGTAGCCGTGATCTCGAGGGAATCGGTACTGTCGTCGGCCATCAGGAGATCGGGTTCACCCGCTTCGACGGCAAGGTCGATCCCCCACGCATCCGCAGTGCCCATGTGATTGCCCTCGATTGACTCCGAATCCGAAACGTGGCTGGCAGTCGGAACAACCGAGCCGGCGGCGACGACTGTAGCGAGAAGGACGACCGCGACGACGAATCGAGTTGCATGCGTGTAGGTCATTGGTCGTTCTCCGTCTCTGTGTCGGAGGTGTCCGTAGAACTCGGCTGTTCGTTGGCGGCGTCCGCGTTCGGGTCGCCCGTCTGCTCGCCCGGCTTCTCCTCGAGTGCTCCGTCTTCGGTGGGTTCGAGTTCTGGCGGCTCCTCAGCGGCCTTGAGTTCTGGCACGGAGTCGGTACCAACGATGCCCAGTTCACGAAGCAACTGCCAGCTTCCCGATGCAACGAGCGCGAGTCCGGGCCCGATCACGAGAACGAGCAGGCCGAGACTCGAGCGAGCGAACAGGAGCAAGTAGCCGAGATACGGAATGTGCCAGTGGAGGTCACCCTGTGCGTACTCGGCTGGGACGAGTCCCTCGTCTGGATTGTTGTTGGCATCACCTTGCAACTCGAAGTATCGCTCGCTGTCTTCGTCGACGATATCGACGACTCTATGGGTGACATAGCCCGAATCGTCGCTGTTCCCGTCGTGGAAAGTGATGATATCACCGGTCTCGATCTCGTCCGCTGAGATATCCTGTGTCAGGATGACATCACCGGTCTCGATCGTCGGGCTCATGCTGCCAGATGTGACGATATACGTATCGTCGCCCCCGACGAGACCCGGAAACGCGACGATCGCCACGAGCAGGAACATCGCCGCCAGGAGGAGTACACCTGCAGCGTAGCCGACGGATTTCCAGTTTAGTTCCATCCGTCTACCTCCATGCTCGGCGGGTCGCCGTCGCTACCGAGGCGCATTCGTCGATCGTATCGGACGTGAAAGAGCGCAGAGGCCGTAAACAGGAACGTCACCAGCAGTGCACCGACCAGCGGAGAAACAAACGAAAACGGGACTACGTCGAGCCACAGTCCGGAGACGAACCCCATACAGAGAACGCCCAGCCCGACGTAGTACGAACTCCACGAGATGTCACTATGTGGGACGACGTCGAGATAGACGTCGAGATCGGCAGCCGCATCGGTGAGTGTGACCGTTCCGCGATCGATATCAAACTTGACGACACCACCCTCGTCCAGTTTGGGAAGATGTGACTGCCGAAGGGCGGTATAGACCCGCATCCGCTGATCGTAGGTCACCTCTGCCGGGGAAACGTCGTTCTCCCAGGCGGTGACCTGTCTGACGAGGTCACGGAGTTCGACGACGTCCTCCCGCTGTTTGAGACAGTGAATGACATACCGGCGGCGACGACAGCTCAACAACTCGAAGGCGACGTCCTGTGAGAGGGTTGATGACTGTGCACCAGCGGCTACCCTCGACGTGTTCGTCTCAATCATTTATTCGATCGGCGATGATAGTTAGTAGTTGGTCGCCGATTCGGTTCCACGGCCGTAGCTCCAATCAAGACGGACTGCCGCATAGAATGAACAACTATCGGTCCCGTCGCTGGGCAGTCGACGGTCGTCATAGCTTCTACCGCCCGATCGAGTGTCTCGGGTGCTGGCCATCCGAGTAGTAGTGGTCCCCCCATCAGGAGCACGTTCGTGTAACCGTCGGTTAGTTATGAAGAAGTTAGTAATTCATCACCACTAACTAAATTTGGTATTGTCGGCACTGGATATCGTTCAGCCCCAGTTACTTACAGTTTAATTGATATATAGGTGTTATTGAAACTCGTGCAGGGAGTTGGTGATGATCGACACGACTGATTACCGGAAAACCGAAACGAACTGATTGCCGGCTGATTCTCAGCCGTCTGATCACTCCTTACTCGAGAGCTGCGCCGACAGCGTCTTCGATCGACCCGAAGCCATCGCGCCGGAGTAACTCAACCAGCCCCTGATTGATTCGCTTCGCAGTCGAGGGACCGCCGTAGACGAAGCCGGTATAGAGTTGGACGAGCGACGCCCCTGCCAGGACCTTCTCGTAGGCGGTTTCGGGCGAGTCGACGCCGCCGACGCCGATAATCGGTAGCTCGCCGTCGGTGTACTCCGCGACCGATCGGATCACGGCGGTCGATCGGTCCGCGATCGGCCGCCCGCTTAGCCCACCCCACTCCTCCTGGTTTGGGTCGGTGAGCCCGTCCCGACTCGTCGACGTATTCGTCGCGACGATGCCGTCGAGATCGAACGCCTGTACGATGTCGACCAGTTCGTGAACCGACTCTTCGGGCGAGTCGGGGCCGATCTTGACGAGGATTGGGACGTTGGCGTCATTTTCGTCGTCGATCGTCTCGAAAATCGCTCGGAGATGCTCGGGCGAGCCCTCATCGAACTCCTCGGGCGTGTTCGGACAGGAGACGTTGACCACGACGTAGTCGGCGAACGGCGAGAGCCGATCGAAGACGCGACGGTAGTCCTCGATCGCCTCGGATTCCGTCGAGGAGTTCATCTTTCCGATGTTAACACCCAGCGGAATGTCGGGCGTGCCGTCCCGTTCGAGACGGTCTTTGACTCGTTCCATCCCCTGGCCGTTGAATCCCATCCGGTTGACCATCGCTTCGTCTTCCTGGAGGCGGAACAGCCGCGGCCGATCGTTGCCCGGCTGTGGATAGGGGGTGACGGTGCCGATTTCAACGAATCCGAACCCGAGCGCTTCGAGGGCGTGAGTCACCTCGGCGTTCTTGTCGAAACCGGCAGCGACGCCCACCGGATTCGGAACTGTCGTTCCGAACAGATCAACTTCGAGAGCCGGATCGGTGTGCTGGTAGGCGAACGAGAGCGCCGTTCGCGTCGGCCAGGTCGACTGGGCCCCGCGCAGTGTCCGTTTGCCGAGATCGTGGGCCGTCTCGGCGGGCAGCTTGAACGCGAGCGGGCGAACCTGCGAGTACAACGTCATTGCTCTTTCGTCGGGGCGACGGGCAAGTAAACCCCTCGAAGGCTCGCTGCACCCCCGGCAGTCGTGAGCCTGGGGCGTTCTGTGGTCGGATCCAGTATCGCGGTCCGTATCAGGCAGCTTCTAGCAACGCCATAATCGCCCCACCACCTCCGATGCTCATCCCGACCAGTCCACGGTCGACGTCCGGATCGTCCCGAAGCTGGTATGCGAGACTGGTCGCGAGCATCCCGCCCGAGGCGCCGATCGGATGGCCGAACGCGATCGCGCCCCCACAGGGGTTCATGTTTTCGCGGGGGATATCGAGTCGCTCCATGGCGTACACTGATTGCGCGGCGAAGGCCTCGTTGATCCAGTAGGCGTCGACGTCCACGACTGCCAGCCCGTTTCGATCGAGCAACGCGGCGACGGCGTCGCCGACCGCTTCGTTGAACGCTTCGGGATCTCGATAGGCCGTGGTGTAGTCGACCAGCGTCGCCAGCGGCTCGAGATCCCGATCGGCCGCCGCCTCGGCGTCGGCCAGCAACACAGCGCCAGCGCCGTCGCTCAGCTTCGAGGCGTTGCCGGGCGTGATCGTCCCGTCTTCGCGAAACGACGTCGGCAGTGCAGACAGGTCCTCGATCGTCGATTCTGGCCGTGGCCCCTGATCCTCGCTGATAATCTCACCGTCGTCGATGGCTTCGCCGTCTGCTCGCTGGGCCGCCGACCCAACGCTTGTCTCGACGGGAACGATCTCTTCGTCGAATTTTCCGTTCTCGATCGCGTCGGCGGCTCGCTGATGACTTTCGAGTGCATACTCGTCTTGTGCATCTCGTGAGATTTGCTCTCGATCGACGAACCGTTCGGTGATCTCGCCCATGTGGAGACCGAGGTTGTGATCCACCAGCGAGTCCTGCAGCATCGAGTCAGTGACCTCGATATCGCCGTAGCGGCGGCCTTTGCGGTAGTCGGGCAGGATCCACGGTGCGTTCGTCATCGATTCGAACCCGCCCGCAATCGCGAGGGTGGCACGTCCAGCCTCGATCCGATCAGCAGCGAGCGCGATCGCACTCAGCCCTGATCCAGAGGCTTCGTTGATCGTGGTTGTCCGCGTCTCGGTTGGCAGGGCGGATTCGACCACGACCTGTCGGCCGGGTACCTGTCCGATTCCGGCCTGGATGGCGTTCCCGAGACTCACCCAGTCGACATCGTCACCGTCGACGGGAACTCGATCGAGCAGGCCATCGACCGCGACCCGCCCCAGTTCGACGGCCTGTACGTCTGCGAGCGAGCCGAGTAGCGTTCCGTGGGGAGTTCGTGCACCGTCGACGAGCACGATCTCGCCAGCGTCCTGATCTGCCATGTCTGTGAGTGACAGCACAGCGATAGAAAAGCGTTGGCGGGGCCATATTCCGTCACGAGATCGGAGACACTCACTGATCGGCCGACCGTCGGTCGATCGAGTCGGCCTCGGGTCCGAACTCGCGTTCGAGCACCGTCGGGACGTCTTCGGGAGTAACATCCGAGTACCACTCGTTGCGAGGCTGGATCGCGATCGCCGTCCCGTCCTCGCTACAGAGACCGAGACACGACGTTTCCGTCACGGCGATCGGTGACCAGAAGGCGTCCCGATCGCGGAGCCACGCTTTGACGGCCGCGACGACCTCGTCCGCACCGACAGCGGCACAGCAGGCATACTCCGAGTCGCGGTCGTTCGTACAGACGAGTACCTGTGCCCCGATTCGATCGCGCTGGTGGTCGGTTCGTCGCTGCATTGGTTATGCACTCGCTCCAGTGGGCTCGCGAGAGGCCGCAGTCGGTTCACTGGCATCGATAGCGGATTCGGACTCTCGCGCTCGGCGATGGAGCCAGTTGTACGTCGCCGCCAGTACCAGCCAGATCGACGCCTGACTCAGCACTGCCAGTGCCTGATACACCGAGACGAGCGTACCCGGTAGTTCGGGATGTGTCACCACGGTTGGCGTCACCTGCGGAACGACGAGCACAACCGCACCGATCGGGATCGCACCGACAGCGACGCCGACCGCCGGATGCCGGGACGCCGTTTTCTTATACGCGACGATTGCGGTGGCCGAAACGATCGCGCCGACGGCAACGAGTCCGACGTAGATCGCCAGCCGCGGTTCGATCGCGTACAACTGTTCGGCACCCGGAGCCGCTGGCGGGAGGACCAGCCACGGAGTTGCCGAGACGGTCATGAATCCAGCACCGGCAAGGACGTACGATCTGATGCCGGAGCTACCCGGAAGCGCCGGCTCGAAGAGGTACAACGCGAGCGCAAAGAGGCCTCCGAGAAAGATCGCCCAGAGCATGCCGCTGCCGATGCTCACGATCGCCGTCGTGGTCTCCGAGACAGCATGGGCGTGGTCGTGTGCGTGGTCAGCGTGGCCGTGTGCGTGGTCCGTATGAGACGGGCCGTGCTCGTGGCCCGCGTCGTGGACGTACTCGCTGAGCGGGTTCCCGACGACTGCCATGTAGAGACCGTACCCGATTCCAGCAGCTACACCGGCGAAAACGCCACGTTGCAGATAGTCGTATATCATTGGCTCAGTGGCAGGTGATTCCAGCCGCGTGTCGGAAGTTGTGCATCGCATCGTGAGCGAGTGGCTCTTGCAAAAAGACCAGCGTAAACGCAATCGCCGCGGCGAACGCCAGCCCGCTTGCGAGTTGAATCGGTGAGAGCGTGAGCCGTGCGCTATGGAATCGATCGTGAACGGTTTCGTTCGATGTACTCATAAACTCAAATTGATGTATTGAAACTCAGCTTGTAAAGCTTCCGATCACTCCCACGACACACGGTGGCTGCACCCGATTCGACTCCTGTCGGCATCTACCACTGAAAGAAACCGAATCGTCAGTAAGTATCGATAAAAACCAGTCGGAATTGCAGGACCTCCGGCACATAACGAAATCGTTTTCCTATGGCTAACGCTTGGTCCGACTACCAACCAGCGCAATGAGTACCCCACGCCAGTCACCCGGAGGGAGTCACCGTGGCGGCTAATCGCATTCTCGTCCCGCTGTCGGACACGGTGACCGTCCGACAGACGGTGGCCTACGCCATCCAGTCGGCGCTCGAATCGGCCGACGAGGCGATCGAGTGTCATCTGGTCGTCGCGATTCCCTACGACGCCGACGTTCCAGAAGGACAGCAACAGATCACTGCCGCGACCGAGCTACTTTCGCGTGCGAAAAGCTGGGTCGAGGAAGACATCGGATCGGCCGGTGTCACGATTGAGACGGCCGTTCTCGGCACCGACACATATCTGTTCGGCCCGAAAGATTACGCCGACCAGCTCTCGACGTACGCGGCCGAACACGACGTCGAACGCGTCGTCCTCGATCCGGAGTACCGACCGGGAGTCACCGGCTCGATGATCCAGCCACTCGAACGGGAACTCGACCGTGTCGGCCTCGCCTACGACGAGGCACCGATCGAACGACCGGCCCGTCACGAGCGACTGGTCGGAGAGGCAACTGAGAGTTTCGACAAGTACGTGGCGCTGTTCGTCGTCTCCTTTGGCTTCTATCTCATCCTCGGCGATCCGACCTACTGGTTCGACCTCGTCACGGGGGTCGCAGTCGCCGGTATCGTCTCCTACTCACTCGCACACGTGACGTTCACCTTTCCGCTCAATCGCGTCCAATCGCCGCTTCGCATCGCCCGGTTCACGTTCTACGTCCCGTACCTGGTGTTCGAGATCGTCAAGGCAAATCTCGCGATCTCGCTTGTCATCCTGCGGCCGTCGATGCCGATCGATCCGACGATGACCCGGGTCAACGCTCGCGTCAGGAGCGGACTGCCCCTGCTCGCACTCGCAAACAGCATCACGCTCACACCGGGAACGTTAACAGTCCGGGCCAACGACCAGCGGCTGATCGTTCACACCCTTATCCCATCAGCCCGCGAGGATCTCTTCGATGGTTCCCTGGAGCGTGCGATCCGGTTCGTCTTCCACGGTCGAGTGACCGCAGCAGTTGCGACGCCGCGTGAACGCGGCGATACGGAGATTATCCGGAACAGTGAAGCTGGCGACACGGAAATCGTCGGAGGTGACGAGCTGTGATCCCTGAGGCCTACACGATCGAGGAGATCTTCCTCGCAGCCGCCGTCGGCTTCATCGTCCTCGCGATTATCATGCTCTACCGTGCCGTCGCAGGACCGACGACACAGGACCGCCTTCTTGCGGTCAACGTCCTCGGGACGAACACGGTCGTCATCCTCGCCTTGCTTGCTGCGGGCCTCGACGAGCCGTGGTTCCTTGACATCGCGTTGATCTATGCACTGTTGAACTTCCTGATGGCGCTTGCCATCTCGAAGTTCACGGTTGAGCGAGGTGGTGTCCTGTGATCGAGGCGATCCGCTTCTGGGGAATCGTCGTCCTCGTCGCCTTCGGCCTGTTCTTTACGTTCGTCTCGGCCGTGGGCGTCGTTCGACTCCCCGACGTCTACGCACGGGCCCACACGGCCTCCCAAACTGACACGCTTGGGGCCGGGCTCGCACTCGCAGCGGTTGCACTCGCACTCGGCTGGCAGAACGCGACGATCTACACCGTGCTATTGCTGTTTTTCGTGTTCATCACGAACCCGACGGCAGCCCACGCGATCGCCCGATCGGCTGCCGAGAGTGGCATCAAGCCATGGACCAGTGACGAAGACACCATGAGTCGAGAGCCAGAACCGGAACCGGAGGTAGAGTCCGAATGAGCGCGATCGCCTACACCCTCGCCGTCTTCATCCTCGCGACAGCCGTCGCCACGGCGCTGTTCCGCGATGTGCTCTCCTCGATCGTTATTTTCGGGGCCTACAGCCTCGGGATGGCGATCCTCTATACGTTCCTGCTGGCACCCGACGTGGCCATGACCGAGGCCGCGATCGGCGCTGGCGTGACGACGATCCTGTTGTTGCTGACGATCGCCCGGACGAGTCGGCCACCGACCGACGAGATAATGGAACGGATCCACGTGCCAGCAGCCGTTGCTGCCGGGGCGTTCGTCCTCGTCCTGTCGGTTAGCCTGCTCCCAGAGATGTACGCGGTCGGAGACAGTGCTGCACCGGTCTGGGGCTGGGAGGCCTTAGAAGAGACGCCGTCGGTCTACTACGTCCAGCAGACCTACGCCGACACGGGTGCCCAGAACGCCGTCAGCGCGGTGTTGGCCTCCTACCGTGGGTTCGACACCTTCGGCGAGGCCGTCGTCGTTTTCGCTGCTGGCATCGCCGTGTTGCTAGTGTTGAAACGCGAGGTGTTCACCTAATGTCTCAAGCAGATACCTATGACGACACGTACACCGAAAGCCAGGTGATCATGACCTCGGTCAAGATCATCGCACCGTTTACGCTCACGTATGGGCTGTTCATGAGCCTCCACGGAGCTGACACGCCCGGCGGGAGCTTCCAGGGAGGGACCATCATCGGTGTGACCGTCCTCATGCTCGCTTTTGCCTTCGGTATCGAACCGACCCGCCAGTGGCTCAAAAACTCCTTCGTCGTCGGGCTCATCACCGGTGGCGTCACGATCTTCATCGCCACCGGTCTCGCGACGATCGCCCTCGGGGGAAGCTTCCTCGAGTACGACCAGTTCACCGAGAACTTCGGCATCGCCCACTACTGGGGGATGGAGGCGATCGAGGTTGGCGGCGTCGCCCTGATCGTCGCGGGCGTCGTCATGACACTGTTTTTTGCGACAGCGGCTGGATTTACGCCCGAGCGAAGGGGAACCGACGATGTCGGGACGGAGCCGGAGGTGAGCGACGATGATTGAACTGCTCGCAACGCGGTACGCCTACGTCCTGATGTTCGTCCTGTTCGGAATCGGGCTCTACATGATGATCGCCAACGAGAACCTCGTCAAGAAACTGATCGGGGTCAACCTCTTCCAGACCGCGATCTTCCTGTTTTTCGTCGCGGTCGCCTACGTCGAGGGCGGCTCGGCACCGATCGTCCCGGCCGACGGGAGCGATCCGGGGCTGATGGCGAGCCCGCTGCCACACGTGATCGTTCTGACTGCGATTGTCGTCGGCATTGCACTGACGGCAGTCGGCCTCGCTCTTATCGTCCGGATTTATGCGGAGTACGGCACGCTTCGCGAGGATACGCTTCGGGAGGTGCGTGCCGATGAGTAGCGCTGGCCTGTTGCCCGCGTTTAGTGCCGACCTGCTACCCGCATTGCTGGTCGTCATGCCGATCTTGCTGGCCGTCGTTCCGATCGTCCTCGGCCTCAGATACCAGCGAACCGGATGGACGGTCGCAGCGGTGACGACGACGGCCCTGTTCGCGGCCTCGATCGCCCTTGCCGATGCAGTTCGGACGAACGATCGGGTTGTCCACAGTCTCGGCGGCTGGCCACAGGAGGTCGGCATCGAACTCGTCGCCGATCCGTTCTCGACGCTGATTGCGCTGTTGGTCACCGGGACCGCAGCCGCGACCCTCGCGTACATGCGACTGGGTGGCCCACGGGGCAATACGTTCTACGCCGGCTACCTGTTGCTCGTCGGCGGCCTGCTCGGGCTGTCGATGACCGGCGACGTGTTCAACATGTTCGTCTTCCTCGAGATCGTCGGCCTCGCGACCTATGCCATGATCGCAAGCGGTGATGGGCCGGAATCCGCAGTTGCAGCCCTCAAATATCTCATCCTCGGGACGGTCGGCGCGTCGCTGTACCTGATCGGCGTCGGCTTCCTGTTCATGGCGACGGGGACGCTGAACATGCAAGAGCTTGCAGCCGTGATTCCCGCAGCGATGGAAACCGACCCGAGACTGCTGCAGGGTGCCTTCGTGTTCATGTTCGTCGGGTTCGCGCTGAAGGTTGCCCAGTGGCCGCTACACACCTGGCAGCCCGACGCCTATCAGCACGCCCCAGACGGCGTGACGCCTGTCATCGCGGCGCTGGTCTCGACGGTCTCCGCGTACGCGCTCGGGCGCATCATGTTTACCGTCTTCGGCGTCGGCTTCCTCACTGAAACGCCGTACCTGCGTGAGGTTGTCGTGACGGTCGGTGCCATAAGCGTCCTCGCAGGCAGCACGCTCGCAGTGATCCAGACAGACGTCAAACGTATGTTCGCGTACTCGTCAGTCTCGCAGTTCGGCCTCGTGGTCGCCGCGTACGGCCTCGTCTCCGAAATCGCGCTGGTCGGGGCGATCGTCCATCTCATCGGCCACGGCGTAATGAAAGCGGGACTGTTCGTCGCAGCTGGCGCAATCGCACTCGGCTACGGTGCACGGACGGTCGACGCCTACGCTGGACTCGCCGATCGCCGGCCCCTCTCGGCTGCAGCGACAGCCCTGTTGCTGATCGCACTGATCGGCATCCCGCCGTCGGCCGGCTTTATCGGGAAGTGGTACATCGCCGTCGGCGCTGTCGAGGCCGAAGCGTGGCCAGTTGCCGCGATCGTATTTTTGAGTACGATGCTCACGCTGGCCTACGCCGCACGCCTGCTCGAAAAGATGTACTTTACGCCGGCGTCGCCGGTCGAATCGCCGCACGGGCCGGTCGCAACCGATGGTGGCGAGTCCGATAGCAACCCTGCCGATGACGCCGTCGGAGCGTCCTATCGACCCACACGGGGGTCGCCCGACGCCGTCTCGATCGGGATGCTCGCCGTCCTGATCGGTGCTGCCGTCGGTGCAGTCCTGCTTGGGTTCGCCGGTGGTGCGTTTGTTGACTGGCTCGCACCGTTTACTTCGGAGGTGTTTGTCGATGGTTGATGTAGGAACTCCTGATCCACGTCCGCTTGCCGCCGTTCTCGTCTCGGCGGTCGCGATGCTACTGATCATCGCGTCGTATCGCTATCCGAACGTTCGCGAAAGCTGGTCGGTCGTCGCCGCGGTCGCGAAGTTCGGAATCGTCCTCAGTATGCTGCCCGGCGTCCTGGATGGGACGGTCTACTACTGGAGCCTGAGCGAGTCACTGGGCGTCGAATTCCTCGCCGGGATCGACTTCGCGCTGCGGGCCGACCCGCTTGGCTTGCTGTTTGCGATGCTCGCCAGTTTCCTCTGGATCTTTACGTCGTTCTACGCCGCCGGCTACATGCGAGGACTCGACGAACACGCCCAGACGCGGTTTTTCGCCGCGTTCGCCGCGAGTCTCTCGACAGCGATCGGGATCGCCTTCTCGGCGAATCTGGTGACGATCTTCATCTTCTACGAACTGTTGAGTCTCGTCACCTATCCGCTGGTCGCTCACAACGAAGACGACGAGGCCCGCATCGCCGGACGAAAATACCTCACGTACACGTTCTTCGGTGGCGGCGTCTTCCTGCTCGCCGGAACGGTCATGGTCTACTGGCTTACCCAGACGGCCGATCCAGCCGGCGAGGGCACGCTCGCCTTCGAGACCGGCGGGATCGAACTGCTTGCCGACGCCGCGGTCGCCGAACCCGGCTTCGCACAGGCTGCCTTTTTCCTGCTGATCGCCGGCTTTGGCGTGAAAGCGGCCGTGATGCCGCTTCATTCCTGGCTTGCAGACGCGATGGTCGCGCCGACGCCAGTTTCGGGCCTGCTTCATGCCGTCGCCGTCGTCAAGTCTGGAGCCTTCGGCGTCGCCCGTGTCATCCTCGACGTCTACGGTCCGGGGCTCATTCACGATCTGCCATTGCAGGTGCCGGTGATCGGTGAAGTCGGGCTCAACGTCCCGGTCGCGATCCTCGCAGCGTTCACGCTCACTGCCGCGAGTATCATCGCGATGCGCAAGGACCACCTCAAACGCCGGCTCGCGTTCTCGACGACGGCACAGTTGTCCTACATTGTGTTGGGACTGTCGCTACTCCATCCGTTCGCGATCCTCGGAGCCCTGTTTCACATCCCCGCACACGCCTTCGGCAAGCTCACCCTGTTCTTTTGTGCGGGTGCGGTCCACGTCGAGACTCACACCGACTACGTCAGCGAGATGGCTGGCATCGGCAAACGGATGCCACTGACGATGTCTGCGTTCACGATCGGGGCCGCCGGGATGGCCGGAATACCACTGATCGCCGGCTTCGTCAGCAAGTTCTACATGCTGATCGGGGCCGGCACAGTGGGTGGCGGCTACTGGATTTTCGCGACCGCGCTGATCGTCTCGGGAATCCTCAACATCGCCTATCTCTGGCCGGTCGTCTACACGGCGTTCTTCGAGAGTGAGGAGCGCCACGATGCGAAACCACTGTTCGAGTTCCCACCGGGTGGCAAACGCGAGTCCTACTTCGAGGACGTCGCGACCGACGGTGGCGCTCCACAGCCAGCCGACGACGACGAGGGCAAATCCGAAGCGAAGGGGGCTGGCACGCCGGAACCCATGCCAGACGACGGTGGGGAGGACACACACGAGTACGCGGTCGATAAGTATCCAAGCGATACCGACGTTCCGGGCGGTGCCGCGACTCACGACGACCACGCCGACGGTCACCACGACCACGGAGATCATCACGACCACCACGGCGGTGCGCCACCAGGTGGCTGGCAGCGTCATTCGCCGTTCTCGGAGAGTACGTGGCTGATGATCGTCCCGATCACAGTCATTGCGACCGGTGCAGTCACGCTCGGCGTGATTCCCGACTATGCCGTCTTCCTCGAACTGGCGACGACGATCGTCGAGGGTGTCTTCGGCGTCGACGCGTTCGATGAGTTACACGGCCTCTCGCTTGGGGAGGCCCTGGAGGTGGTCGATGAATGATCGAATCTGAACTACTGACCATGGCCTACCCGCCGCTGATCGTCTTCGCAGCGGCACTGCTCGTGCTCGTCTTACCACGCATCCTCGGCTTCGCACTCGGTGCGCTCAGTCTTGCCGCCGTGATCGCTATTGCTGTCCTCACCCCGGAAGGTGCCCACCTCACTGGCACCTTCCTTGGCTTTGGCGACATCAGGCCGTTCTACATCGACGAGTTTACCCGGATGATGGGGATCGCACTCGGCTTCCTCGGAGCCTTCGCGGTCGTCTACGCGTACTCGAGTGAAGCCACCAGATCGATGACTGCGATCGCACTGGCGTACGTCGCGAGTGCGATCGGTGCGGCCTTCGCGGGCGACTGGCTCACGCTCGTGTTCATGTGGGAGATCATGGCGGTGACGAGTACGCTCCTCGTCTGGCACTACGGCGGCGATGCGGTCCGTGCTGGCTACCGGTACGCGCTCGCCCACGGGATCGGGGGAAGCCTCGTCCTCTTTGCGGTGACTGCCCACTACGCCCAGGTCGGCACGTTCGTCTACGGCGAAGGCGTCGAGTACACGGACGCCCTGCTCGCCGGTGGATTCGCCGAGGGGATCCCGATGTTGCTCGCGATTCTCGGAATCGGTGTCAACGTCGCGTTCGTCGGCTTCCACACCTGGCTGCCCGACACGTACCCGCGGCCTCACTTCGCCGCCTCGGTGTTCCTCGCAGCCTTTACGACGAAGACCAGCGCGTACATCCTCCTGCGGGCCGTTCCCGAGGGGAACATCTATCTCGCCTACATGGGCGGGCTGATGGCGGTCTACGGCGTCGTCTTCGCGCTGCTTCAACACGACATGCGCGCGCTGTTGTCCTATCACATCCAGGCTCAGCTTGGCTACATGGTCGCCGGGATCGGGATCGGAACGACGATCGGTGCCGCCGGCGCGATGGGGCACCTGTTCAACAACGTCCTCTACAAGAGCCTGCTGTTCATGGCCGTCGGGGTCGTCATCTACCGTACCCGGGAGAACGATCTCTACAAACTCGGCGGCCTCTGGCGTGAGATGCCACTGACCGCGATCGCCTTCTTCATCGGCGCGCTCTCGATTACCGCCGTCCCCGGCTTCTCCGGCTTCATCAGCAAGGGGATGGTGTTAGACGCCGCACAGGGCTATTTCGGTGGCACCGAGTACACGGCGCTGTACTGGCTGCTCTTTATCGGTGCGATCGGGACCTTCCTCTCGTTTATCAAGCTCGGCTACTACGTCTTCTTCCACGGCGAGAGCGATCGGGAAGTCCGCGACTCGAAACCCGGGCAGACGACGGCGATGCTGTCGGTTGGCGGCGCCTGTGTCGTCCTCGGACTGCCGGCGGTCGGCTGGCCGGTGTTCACCGATCTGTTGCCGCTGGTCGACGGCACCCAGTTCCTCGGACCCGCAGGGACGACAGAGACACTGACTCCCTACAGCGTGGGCCACCTCCAGGATGCCGCGATCCTGATCGCCGTCTCGGCCGTCGGCTTCAAACTCATCCGCAAGCCGCTGTCGAAGATGGACTACTCCGATCCGGCGCTGATCGTCAACCCGACGGGCTACTACACCGGTCGGTGGACGATGCTTAGCTTCACGACCCTCTATGCAGCAGTTGATGCAGCTGTTGTCAGCTTCGTGAAACGCTGTTACTGGATCGGCAACAATCCGGCACTCGCAGCCGACGAAGCTGCTCGCCGACTGCCAAGTTGGGTGATCGACGTCGAAGAGCGACAGCCAACCGATGGCGGTCGTCCGTCGACGATTCACCTCCGGGCGGGAATCGGAACGACCGTCTTGTTGTTGACACTCATCTTGACGGTCGTCCTCTGGGTACTCGTCGTCTAACGGTTTCTGGGTGCTCGTCGTCTAACGGTTTCTCGGTACTCGTCGTCTAACGGTTCGAGCGCTCGGCGCTCGATCGGCCCCACGCACGCGATCGTCTCAACCTGATTCGGCAGACGCGCTGTCGAGCCGTTTTTCGTCGTCACAAAATCTATGCACACGCAATCACAGGACTGTTGGGTGACTGCTGTCCGACTCGGTTCAGCTGACCCAAGGTTCCTAACTCCGTTCCTCTCGGACGACTCTGACCGACTCTCTTTCGGACGACTCTGGCTGACTCTCTCTTGGACGAGTCGGGCCAACAAACGTTAGGTTTCTGGGAGAATCAGTCGCTCGTCTCGTCGCTCGACTCCACATCGCTATCGAAGACCGCTGGCTGGTCCTCGGGTACAGCGATCGACTGTTCGTCGACCGACGATCGCAACAGCGGTTTCGCGGACGTCGCCTCCCGACGGTACTGGTCGCCGTCGGAATCGGCCCGGACGCCGCGTGGCGTCAAGTAATCGCCATCGACGTCGATACCGGCCTCTTTACAGAGTCGTTTCAGGACCGATCGGGCACCTTCGGTCGTGATCGTCGGTGGAGCGATCGATCGGTCACGGGCGAGTTCCCGTGCAGTCGATTCAGCGAGTAGCGCCTCGATCTCGTCGTCGGCGTGGCCTCGATCGGCCAGTTCTTCCCTGACGCGGCGGGCGATCGATGGGGCGTGGCGCGTCGGGAACAACGGCCACTCGTTCGTTGGCGGATCGAGGACGACCCGGTACCGACGCAGCGGTGTTCGTGCCGGCGCGGGCAACGGCACATCTTCGAGTCGCTGTGACTTCCCGAGCACACGGATCGTTCCAGTATAAAAGTCGACGTCGTCCCAGGTCGCACCCGTCCGACGATCGTCCTCGGGAACCCGGAACAGTTCGGAGCCACGGACGCCGGAGTGGGCGAGCATCGCGACCATCGCGTACTCCCGGAGCCGCGAGCGTCGGTCGTCGGAATCGAGCTCCGCAGCGTTCGCCTCGAGCGCACGATCGCGGACATACCGTTCTAGCGTGTGCCGCTGGTCGACCCGCCAGGTAGTCTCCCCCGATCGATCGTCACTCGAGGGGAGTGCCGATTCCGCGTCTGTGCTCGCGGCCGGGTTCTCTTCGAGAATACCACCACGCACACACCAGGAGAGAAAGGCCCGAACGACCGCATAATACGTCCCAGCAGTCGAAGCCGTGTACTCCCCGCGCTCGGTTCGGTCGTGCAGTTCAGCCGCATAGGCGCGCATATGTGCTGACTCGATAGTGAACAGGGCGTTGACGCCGTACTCGGCATCGAGCCACTCGGCCCACCGGCGCAGGATCGACTCGGCGTTGGTTGCATACGTTCCTGCGCCTGTCCCGTCGGGATCGCCGACGGCCTTTCGCTGGAGATACGCGTCGATCGCGTCGACAACCGCAACGGTATTCACCGCGAGATCACCCCACCGGTTTTTCGTCGTCGTTCCGAGCGCCACGGGTGCCGATCGGCTGCGATCGCCCAGTCGGCGTGCCACGGTAGTGGTTCGCCGCCGTGAATCATCTATTGGTACGCTACTGTTCCACGACCCTAAAACTGTGTTTTTGCGTGACGACGGGCGTATAGGCGTACTCACCGTCTCGTCGATATTCGACTCCTGGTCGGTGTCGCTTCTCCAGTGACAGAACTCGATCGAGTGCGACGGCCACTACAAGCGCGGGCGCGACCGTACTGGAGTATTTTCCTATAGCATATAGCAGTTTATGCTCTGCGTTCTCCGCGTTGCTATCCGGTGTCGAGTACGTACCGGCTGAGATTCCGGATCCGTCTCTGGCACCGCCTCAGTACCAGATTCGATGAGCCAGCTCGAGTCTCTCTCGCCCCATCAGACGAGATTGATCACGCGACAGTATAGTCATTGCAACTAGCGAATCCGACTGTTGTGGTCACTGGTGCGGGCGCCGACTTCGTTGATCTGCGTGGCGACCTGCGAGCCACCGCTGCTACTCGTAGATGAGTAGACACGAATGTCAAACTGAACGGACACGTCAAACCGGACCGACAACAAAAATACTACCAAGAGGGATACGCTCGATTCTGCCGGCGATCAGCGATCGTCCTCAGACACGACGTCGTCTTCAGGTACGAAGCCGTCCTCGGATCCATCGTCGAACCCGTCACCGTCACCGGAATCCGTATGCTCTCCAGGGGAGTACATCGGGTTCTGACCCGTGACGAGGAAATCAGCGACGTTCCCCACCAGGACGTTGTTGTCCGCGCGGTGAGCGTTTTCCGGCTCCAGGAAACTCGAGTCACCGATCATGGCGACGTTATCGTTGACTGCAGCGACCTCGTAGGTCCCCATTTCACGGGTTGTCGACTCTCGCGTGGTGTCATCCGTCTCCATAATCGTCGACCCGTCGGAGACTCCGATCGTCGTCACACTTCGGAAGACGGCCCGATCGACGCCGTCGGTTAACGGTGCCCCCTCGGTCGGTTCGATAAAGAGGCTGAGGTAGTTATTGTCGTTCTCTGCTACGTTGTACAGATACCCGTCTGTTGGAAACAGCCCCTGCTGGCTGATATCGATCGAACTCCCCGGATCAGCGGCGATCAGCGTTTGACCGCCGGCATCTGCGAACTCGTTGACAGCCTCGCGCTCATCGGGTGCAAGCGCTGTCGAACCCACGGCTACGAACGCGTCAGCCTCTTTGAGCGTCTGGGAAAGAGGCGCCTCAGCTTCGGGGCCGTTGTAGTAGACGACGTCGTGACCGTTCTCTCGGAGGACTGTGGCGAGTGGCTCGGCGTTCCGTTCCGCTCCGCCGAGCGATCCAGTCGACAGTTCGTGCTCTGTAGGCTGGTCTTCGATCGGTATCGGGCCGGCCATACCGGGGCCTAACGCAGGCGGCGCTTCGGTGTAGATCACGACTGTGTTCGACGCTTCGTTGCTCTCCATCTCGATTTCACCACCGTCAGCAGTTTGCTCGGCGATGACCGAGGAGTCGATGTGATCGTGCTCGACCTCCGTCGTTGGTGTTCCGTCGTCGAGTACTACTGCACCGACAGTGAGAGCACTGACGGTAAGGACGAACGCGATGACGAACGTTCCGAACAGTGTTTTAGCGGTGCTCATGGCTGTGCACCTCCAGTCTCGGTTGCAGTATCGTTCGATGGCGGCGTCTCAGGCTCCTCGTCGAACTCCGTTGCATCGAATAGATCGTGCCAGAGCTCCGGCGTAACGAGCAGTGGCTGGTGTGGGTTGAGCCTGTGATCGTCCGTCATGGCGACGTCACTGACTTCGTTCGCCTCGAACAGCGGGAACGGGGTCGCCTGTTCATCATCGTCGACTGTCAGTCCCGAGACGATCTCGAACGAATGTAGTCCGGCCTGGTCGGCTGCCTCGTAGATTGCATCGTCGGCCATGCCGATCTCGTCGGCGAAGCCGTTGTCGACTGCATCGATACCAACGTACGTGCGCGCGTGGGCGACTGTTTCACGATCTTTATCGAGGTCGTCACCACGGTACTCCATGACGCTCTCTAGGAACACCTGCTGAATCGTCTCGATGTTCGCTCGGTCGTCGTCAGGGTGGAAGGTCCCTTTGTCCGGGCCAGAGGTCCCCTCGTTCGGACCGGTCGGCATCGGTGCCGGACCGACGACACCAACACTCCCAACCTGTGCGGTCGGTGTGACGTAGATCTCATCTGCTGGAAGCATCGTGTAGTACGCGCCGGATGCACCAATCGTGTCGACAGCTGCGATTACCGGCATCTCTGTTGCCGTCCGCTCGACAGCAGTCGCCATTCGTTCGCTCGATCCGGGGGAGCCACCGCCACTATCGACGTCGAGGACGACCGCTTTGACCGAGTCGTTGTGCCGTGCCTCACGAAGTTCGTCTTCGACGTGCTGTGAGGTCGCCGATGTGAGCGGTCCTGTTACTTCGACGACTGCTACTTTGTCGGCTTCGTCCTGCGTCGTCTGTCCATACACCTGTGGTGCGACGAGCGCACCGATAACGACAGCAACCAGCGCAACGGCAGCGATCTGCTGGTTGCGTGAGAGTTTGGCAAGTGGCCATAATGTCATGCAGTCAGACACTCATCACGGTAAGATAGTAGTTTTGTACCTGCATTTTCTCGTCCAGAAAAACCCGGTAGTGACAGCAGTCACAAAGACATAAACTACATATCACTGTACAGAACTCCCTAACAATCCGGGTGAATCAAACCAACACCCTCGTATTATTTCGTCGATCGGTCTCTACTGAGAACCGAAACTGGTTGCACGCCGATTCGCACAATAGAAGCGCGATTGCACGCCGTTCGCACGATAGGAGCGCGATTCTCACACACTCCGCCAGGTTCGAACCGCGACAGCGAACGGAGAGCGAAGTGATCCAGAGACAAACGACGTGAGCGACGAGCACAGAGTCTGCGATCGGACCCACACTGAATTTTAGTAGCGACGGTAGATGGTTCTGTTCCCGGTCGAGTATACAGCCTCCAGGCACGATTTCGGATTTTCTCGATCAGAAAAACCGGGACCCTTTTGATATCCACACCGAAACGATCGGCTACCAGTGAGTGAGGAGACCGAACTGTCGACGGTGCTTGCCGTTCTGGACGACGATTACGCACGACAGATCCTCACTGAAACGAGCGTCGAACCCATGTCTGCTAGTACACTGAGTGACCGATGTGACGCTTCCTTGCCGACGATCTACCGACGGCTCGATCGGCTCGAAGAGTGTGGATTCGTCACCGAGGAAACAGAGCTCGCCCCGGATGGCAACCACTACAGCGTCTATACTGCGAACCTCGACCAGCTGGAGCTCTCGCTCGACGACGGCTCCTTCGAACTCGAGCTTACCTATCAGGACGAAGACGTCGCAGATAAATTCACTCGCATGTGGGAAGGGATGCGATGAGCCAGAACATCGATCGTATCGACGAGCTAACGCCGTTGGATGTCGTTCCCACCGGCGAGGTGACGCTGTTGGATGTCGTTCGCATCGACGAGGTGACGCTGTTCGAGTTGCTGACGATCGGGACGCTCTTTCTCGTCGCAATCATGGGAACGCTCATCGCGTACCAGGCCTATCGTGGCTACCGACGCAACGAGGTTCGGTCGATGCTCTATCTTGCTATCGGGCTGTTGTTGCTCACTGCTGTTCCGTTTCTCATCAACATCACGGCGCATACGATCACTCGCAGCGTGCAGTTGACAGTCTTTCTGGAGAACGTGAGCCGGCTGCTCGGACTGGCTGCGATCATGTACTCGTTGTATGGCCAGCATTGACGAGCGTAGTCTGACCCAACACTGTCGAGAAATAGGGAGGGCCGAAGCAGTGCCGACTGGGCTCGATTCGAGAGTCGGCTGATAGGGAGAGAGTGTGCGTCGACGTGGCGCCACCGGCCACCCTCTCCCGTGATGATCGCATGAGGACGAGGAACCGACGTGCGTTGCGTACGGGCTACATCGGTCCCTGTTGATAACTGTTCGCTGTCGACGTATCAACCCGCCTGCGTGTTTTCTGGATCAGAAAACACGCAACGGGAACCCAGACCAACTGCGATCAGAAAGACAGCGTCGGACCGCAAGCTCACCTCATCCGGAACGCCGGTCGTCGACGACAGTTGAAATCCACTCGCGAACGGTCCAGGCCGGCGCCACTCCAAGCTCGGACTCGATAGCTGTCGTGTCGACATCGAATCGATCGATAGTCGGCTGCCTGGAATCGGGGTTGTCACAGAGTTCGATCGCGGGGACAGGAGCGCCGATCGCAGCGAGTTCACTCGCAACCAGGCCCGCGAGTTCGAGCACGCTGTAGGCAGTCCCGCTGCCGAGGACGTACGAACGGCTGCCGGGCTCTCGATGCTCGATTGCGTCGATCGCTGCGACGACCGCGTCGGCTACGTCACGGACGTGGATGAGGTCGCGCTCCTGGGTTCCGGGCCGGTGGACGGTGAGCGTCTCGCCACCGACTCCTCGATCGACGAAGAAGTCGAGGACCGAGTGACTGCCGCCGGGGGCTCCGTCGACCGTGCCGTAGACGTTCGTTACACAGAACGAAGTCGCCGGAATCCGATCGGCTGCAAGTGTTCTGACAGCCCGTTCACCAAGCAGTTTCGTTCGGCCGTAGGTCGTTGTCGGGTGTCGGTCACTGTCGGCAGTGATCGGCTGTGCCTTTGGCTCGCCGATCGTGGCGACACTCGAGAGGTGAACGAGCGGAACCGACGCCTGGCGACAGACCCATGCGACGTTGGCCGCGCCAGTCGCGTTAACGTCGAGTGCTCGCTCCGGGTTTGCGTTGCAGGCATCGATACCGACGACTCCTGCTGTATTGACGACGTAATCGAGCCCCTCGACGAACGAGCGAATCGCCGCTCGCTCTCTGACATCAACTGTCGGATAGCGATCGTGTGCAGAACCAGCGGCGGGACGGACATCGTACCCGTTTTTCTGCAAAACGTGGACGATAGCCTCGCCGACGTACCCAGAGGCACCCAGGACACCGACGGACTCACTCATTACTGTCACCGAACTCCGCAACTGCCGGTTCTGGGGGCTTCGAGCCGGGAGGTGAAGTGGACTCGGAAGCCGTGTCACCAGCGACGGAGTCGGCGGGCTCATCCAGTGCTTCCTGGACGATCGAGATAATCTCTTGCCGTGTCAGCTGTTGTGTACAGCTCGAAGTGTACTCTCCATCCAGGCTGTTCGTAAACGCCAGGTCGTCGTAGTGGGGGTAGAGCACGAAGTCGTCCTCGCGCTCTTCGGTGTAGCGGCGTTCGTCCTCGGCGACGAGTTTTTCGTGATACCGTTCGCCCGGTTTCGCCCCGATCAGGTCGATCTCGATCTCTTCGGGCTCGTACCCGAACTGGGGCGCGTAGTGCGATCGCATCGCCTCAGCGAGGTCGCCGACGCGCAAGGCGGGCATCTTTTTGACGAACACCTCGCCCCCCTCCATCTCCAGACAGGACTCAATTGCGAACTGTGCGGCCTCCGAGGGTGCCATGACGAACCGCGTCATCGACGGGTCCGTGACGGTGAGCGGGCCGCCGGAGGCGAGCTGGTCGTAGAACAGGGGGACGACGGAGCCTTTCGTGCCGACGACGTTTCCGAACCGGACCGACCCAAGCGTCAGATCGCCCGACGGCCGGTGTTTGTCGAACGAGGTAACGATTCGCTCTGCGATTAGCTTCGTCGACCCCATCGTCGACGTCGGGTTCGCTGCCTTATCCGTACTGACAGCGAGCAGCCGATCGACGTCCGTATCGGCAGCGGCCTCCACTGCGTTCCGGGTCCCGTCGATGTTGGTTTGAACGGCACCGTACGGGTTGTCCTCGACCATCGGGACGTGTTTCATCGCAGCGACGTGAAAGACGATGTCGATGTCTCGCATCGCGATCCGGAGCTGATCCTTGTCGCGGATGTTTGCGAGTACGCAATCGATATCGGTCTCCCGATCGTCGAAGGTGCCACGAAACGACGCCAGTCGTCCTTCACTGTTATCGAGGACACGGATCAGGTTCGGGGAGCGGTGGGTAAGCTGTGAGACGATTTCGGACCCGATTGAACCGCACCCGCCGGTAATAAGGACGTTCCTGTCCGCGAGTTTGGTGGTCATTTATCTGGAGAAGTACAGGTCGTGGGACTGCTTTGTAATGCGAACGATACAGCATCCCCACCGTTGTTCGGTCTTCCTACGGTTTGTCCGGTCACGTGAGAGTCAGTATGTCCGGGCTAAAATCGGATCATTAACAATCCGCATATCCGTTGCATGGACGCCAACACCGATCGATGGATGTCCTCGCCCTCACGACGTACGACGATGCGCCGTTTTTGAACCGGCAGATCGATGCACTCGAACAACGCGGCATCTCGGTCGACCTGCTCACCGTTCCGGGACACGTCTCTGCGAGCGAATCCCGGGGTGTCCGTGACTACCTCCGCTTCGTTCCCGAGGTGGTTCGCCAAGCACGTACCGGATACGACCTCGTCCACGCCCACTACGGGCTGACGGCACCGATGGCACTTGCACAGCGCCGGCTTCCGGTCGTGCTCACGCTTTGGGGCACCGATATCAACGGCCCTGTTGCACCACTTACCCGCCTGTGTGCACGACGCTGTGCGGAAGTGATCGTCATGACCGAGGCGATGGAGCAGGAACTCGGCTCGGCGTGTTCGGTGATTCCGTTCGGCATCGATCTCGACACGTTCCAGCCACAGAATCAGGATCGTGCACGCGACAGTATCGGCTGGGCCGACGACGAATACCACGTGCTCTTTCCCTATCCACCCGAGCGGACGGTCAAGAACTATCCACGGGCGAAACGCATCGTCGCCGCCGTCAACGAGCAACTCGATCGACCCGTCAGACTCCAGGTCGTCCACGGCGTCGATCATGACACAGTACCGACCTACATGAACGCCGCCGACGCCCTGTTGCTCACCTCGGAGAGTGAGGGATCGCCGACCTCTGTCAAAGAGGCGATGGCGTGTAACCTTCCGGTGGTCTCGGTGGACGTCGGCGACGTCCAGCACAATCTGAGAGGTGTTGCCCCATCCCGAGTCGCGACCACCGATAGCGGACTCGTCCGGGGGCTCATCGACGTGCTGAAATCTGGCTCTCGATCGAACGGCCGCGAGGCTGCCCTGGAAGTCAGTCAGGAGCGGATGATCGACCAGTTACTCGAGGTCTACGAACGGGCGATGGGCCAGGAGATCGACGGCGAACAAGCGACTCCAGTCGTCGGACAGGACTGAGGCCGCCGGGAGCGACTGCGTTCCGATCCGCTCAGGATCGGCTGCTGGGCCTACGTCTCCTCGACACTGAGTACCTTCCCGGCCGCGACGGTCTGGCCCATGTCGCGGATAGCGAAGCTCCCGAGTTCGGGAATCTCGTCCGACGGTTCAATACTGAGTGGTTTCTGTGGCCGAACGGTGACGACGGCCGCATCGCCGGACTGGATGAAATCGGGCTCTTGTTCGTCGACCTCGCCGCTTGCGGGGTCCATCTTCCGGTCGAGGGACTCGATCGTGCCGGCGACCTGGGCCGTGTGGGCGTGAAAGACCGGCGTGTAGCCGGGGGTGATCACGCTCGGGTGTTGCATGACGACGATCTGGGCCTGGAACGTCTCGGCGACTTTCGGTGGATCGTCGGCTGGCCCACAGACGTCGCCACGGCGGATATCGTCTTTCCCGATGCCGCGGACGTTGAAGCCGACGTTGTCACCGGGCTCTGCGAGATCGATCTCCTCGTGGTGCATCTCGATCGTCTTGACCTCGCCGCCGACGTCGCTCGGCTGGAAAGAGACCTGGTCACCGGTTTGCAGCCGTCCCGTCTCGATGCGGCCGACCGGGACCGTTCCGATTCCCGAAATCGTGTAGACGTCCTGGATCGGGAGTCGTAGCGGGGCGTCCGTCGGGGGTTCCGGTTTGGGCAGGTCGTTCAGGGTTTCGAGCAGGGTTCGCCCGTCGTACCACGACGTCTCGTCCGATTCGTCGGCGATATTGTCACCCTCGAACGCCGAGATCGGGATGAACGAGGCGTCTTCGGTTTGGAACTGAACCTGGTTGAGCAGGCTCGTAACTTCGTCGACGACCTCCCGGAACCGCGACTCGTCGTATTCGACGATGTCCATCTACTCGTCGTATGTCCATCTTGTTGACCGCGACGACGAGTTCGTCGATGCCGAGGGTGCGAGCCAAGAAGACGTGTTCCTGGGTCTGGGGGGCGACCCCGTCGTCGGCGGCGACGACGAGAACGGCGTTGTCAGCCTGCGAGGCCCCCGTAATCATGTTCTTGACGAAATCACGGTGGCCCGGACAGTCGACGATCGTGAAGGTGTACTCGTCGGTCTCGAACTCCTGATGGGCGATGTCGATCGTCAGCCCGCGTTCGCGCTCTTCGGCGAGGTTATCCATCACGTAGGCGAACTCGAAGCCACCTTTCCCCTTCTCTTTGGCTTCCTGACGATGCTGTTCGATGATGTGTTCGGGAACGCTACCAGACTCGAACAGGAGGCGACCCACCAGCGTACTCTTCCCGTGGTCGACGTGGCCGATAATGGCCAGGTTTTGGTGGGGTTTCTCTGCCATGGCGCTTCGATCGAAACTACGGACCGAGCCACCAAAGATCTTGATAATGCGTGTCACACGCCGTGAACGCTGCCAGTACTCTGGCGTTCGCGAGAGCGGCCACCTGTGACCCGGCGGCATCTCGAGCATCGAGTCACCCCATCCGGGGCCTGGCCACAGCTTACGCTGCTCTCGCTTTCACGGTTCGATAACGAGTTTTCCGAAGACGCTGTCTTCGAGCACCGATCGCTGTGCCCCACCCGCGTCTTCGAGCGTGTACGTCTCCGCCACCTCGATCGAGAGCGCGCCGGTGTCCATGAGGTGGGCCACCCCACGCAGCGGCACCCGAAGATCCGGCGTGTTGAACATGCTCATAAACTGGTAGCGGACGTCTTTCGATCGAGCGGCCCCGTCGTTCGTAAAGGCTGGATCCGGCGAGTTTTCGCCGATCCCGACGACGCGGGCACCGGTCGCCGCCACGTCGGCGTCGAACTGCAGGTAGTCGTCCAGTCGATGGTCAAGCACGACGTCGACGCCGCCACCCGAGGCCTCGATAACGGCATCCGCGAGGTCGTCACGATCGTAGTCAAGGACTGTGTCGGCTCCGAGGTCAGCGAGCGCATCGTGATACTCGGGACTGGCGGTCGTGATCACTGGCGAACTGACGGCGGCACCGATCTGGACGGCGGCGTGGCCGACGCCACCGGAGCCGCCGTGAATCAGCGAGTACTCCGCCGGATCGAGATCGGCGTGATCGATCAGCGCCCGCCAGGCGGTGACGCCGACGACGCCCGCTGCACCTGCCTCCGTCACATCGACGCCGTCGGGGAGGTGGACGACGCGATCGATCGGCACCGTCGCGTACTCGGCGTACCCGCCCTGAAACGAGGCGTTGCCGATCCCGGTGCCAAAGACCCGATCGCCGGATTCGAAGGCGTCGACCTCGTCACCGACTGCGGCTACGGTTCCCGCGAAATCGACTCCTGGCGTGAAGGGGACGGCGACGGGGTCGTACGATCCGTCCCGAAAGTAGGTGTCGACGGGGTTGACACCCGCAGCACCGACCTCGACGAGAAGTTCGTCCGCGCTTGGGTCGGGTCGATCGACGTCGTCGACCTGTAACACGTCCGGTCCGCCGTGTTCGTGTAGACGCACAGCTTGCATGTGGGATAGGGCCACGGAGCGAACCGTCATAAGCGTGCACATCGCAGGCGATCGGTAGCGAGACTGGAAGCGATAGTCGCCACTGAACGTCAGTGTGTAACCGATCGCACGAGGGAATTCTCGCTGTTTCTTTTACACGAGGTCGATGATGTTGCCGTTGTTCGTGACGTGGAGATCGCGACCGAGTTTGTAGCCGCGATCGGAGGCGAGATCGACGTACCCCGAAAAGCCGCTCATGTTCTGGTGGGCAGGGATGAGGTGTTCGGGCTGGAGCGCATCAAGCATCGTGTAGTGGCCTTCCCGACAGAGGTGGCCCGAAACGTGGATGTCGTCGTAGACGCGGGCACCCTGCATCCCAAGTAGCTTCTCGGCCTGGTAGCGCTGGCCCTCGTTGGTTGGCTCCGGAATCACGCGAGCCGAGAAGACGACCTTGTCGCCGGCGTCGAGATCGTACGGCGTTTCCCCACGTGCCATCCGCGTCAGGAGCGCCCGTGGCTCGCCCTGGTGGCCCGTCACGACGGGGAGGAAGTTCTCCTTGCCCTCGTTCATGATCCGCTCTAGGGTCTGGTCGATCGATCGGCGGTAGCCGACCATCTCGACGTCCGGGAAGTCGACACCCATCCGCTTTGCAGTGCCGGAGTACTTCTCCATCGATCGACCGAGCAAGATCGGTGTCCGGCCGATATCTCGTGAGAATTCGATCATCGATTTTACCCGTGCGATGTGACTCGCGAACGTGGTTGCGACGATCCCGCCGTCGTAGTCCTCCATGCTGTAGAGCGTATCTCGAAGATGCTCACGGGCGACGTTTTCCGACGGCGTTCGCCCCTTTTTGTTCGCGTTCGTACAGTCTTCGATATAACAGAGGACGCCTTCGCGGCCGATCTCGCGGAAGCGATCCATGTCGATCGGATCGCCGATGACTGGCGTGTGATCCATCCGTTTGTCCAGTCCGTAGATGATCGCGCCCTCCGGCGTGTGGAGGACGGGATTGATCGCCTGGATGATCGAGTGGGTGACGTTGACGAACTCCAGTTCACAGCCTTCGTCGCCGATCGGCATCGTCGCGCCGGCGCTCATCTTCACCAGATCGTTGTCGAAGCCGAACTTCTGTTCGTCGTCGACCTGATCTTTGACCAGTTCGATCGTGAACGGGGTGCCGACGACGGGCGCGTCGTAGCGGTGGGCGAGTTTGCTGATCGCCCCGATGTGGTCTAAGTGGCCGTGGGTCGGGACGATCGCCGCGACGTCACCGTCGAGATCGCTCATGATCCGATCGTCTGGGATCGCACCCATGTCGATCAGATCGAGGCTGTGCATCCCTTCAGTCTGGATGTTGTCGTGAATAAGGACCTTCGACAGGTTGAGCCCCATGTCGAAGATCACAATGTCGTCTCCAGCACGGACCGCAGTCATCTGTCGCCCGACTTCCTCGTAGCCGCCGATTGTCGCAATTTCGATATCCATTGGTAGATCCGATCATAGCAGTCTCATTGGCACAGATACACAGCCGAGCCGGCTGCAGTAACTGGGATGGGACCCGTCTGAACCGTCACAGTTCGTCGATCGGGTTCCCGGGTCCACGTCGATCGCGCTCCCAACTGTCCCACGGACAGCGCGTATTTCGGTTACCTGAGTAACGACGCCCCTGACGTAAGTACCTCCGGGTTCGGTCGCAAGACCGTGGGCGACTCTGACATGCTGAGTCGGCCCGGACTCGGTTCGATCGGCGGGACAGACCGATTCCACAGCTTCTTTGTGATACTCGTTCTGGAGCCGGTATGCAGTATCTCGCCGGGACCGATTCGGTGCACACGACGGCAGCGATCTGTGACTATCTCGACGATCGGGCGACGGCTGACGACGAGGTGACCGTCGTCTCCGTCGCGCCAGCGGACGACCCGGCCGCGGTACGTGACGGACAGGAGGCACTGAACGTCGCTCCGGTCCGACTGGCCGCAGTCGGGGCAGTCGAGACCGAACTCCGCGAGGGCGATCCGGCCACGGAACTGCTCGCGGCCGCAAGCGACGTCGACGCCGACGAAATCGTCATCGGTGCCTACAGCGGTAGCCCGGGGGCGACGGCCGATCTCGGATCGACAGCGCAGACGCTGCTTCCAACGGTTTCACGGCCGGTCGTCGTCGTCCCGATTCCGGATCTGTGACGACAGCGTTAAACATTCGTCTCAGTGACCGTTCGGGCGAGTCCCAGTCACCATGTGGCCACTTCTCAGTCGTCACTCGGCGTCGTCTCCGGCCGGTAGCTACGACTGATAACTTTCCATCGGCCCGTCGAGAACCGGTAGTAGTTGATCACTGCGGGGATCGCCGTCTCCGCGATGAACGCGAAATAGAGGCCTGCAACCCCAAACGCCGGGATCGAGACGCCAGGAACTGTGACGCCGAGTCCTGGAACCGTCCCCGGAGAGGGGATCGCCAGCCCGGCAGCGCCCAGATAGGCGATCGGAATCGCCACGCCAAACAGCCCCAACAGCTGGCTGTAGAACGGCCAGCGAGTGTCGCCGCTGGCTTTGAGTGCTCCCGCCGAACCGGTGTAGATCCCCTGAAGAACGACCGCAACACAGGCGGCGTGGATGAGCGAGACCGCGATCGGGACCGACAGCTCACCCGGATCGCTCGTAAATCCGAGCACGATCGGTTCGGCGAAGACGAAGACGATCGTCGCCGAGACGAGGTAGACGGCGACGGCGAACCGAACGATCTCGCGGCCGTACTGTTCGGCCTGGTGTTCGTCGCCGGCACCGAGTTCCTGGCCGACGAGACTGGAGGCAGCGAGGCCGAACCCCCAGCCAGGCGTGTTCATCAACCCCCAGATGCGACGGGCGATGACGTAGGCGGCGACGGTGTCCGAGCCGAAGATATCAACGATCGCGAGCATCGGGAATTCGGCGACGGTCCAGACCAGTTTCGTCCCCAGGACGGGGAGGCCGATCGTCGTCAGATCCCGGATCGTGTCGGTGTGGACGTAGCTCCCGACGGGATCGATACGGGCCGGGAACGCCGCCATCCACGGGAGTCGGCCGGCGACCAGCCCGAGGGCGAAGGTCGCTGTCACGACGACGTTAGCGAGGACGGTCCCCAGAGCCGCGCCGGCGACGCCCATCCCGAGGCCGAAGATGAGTACCGCGTTCAGAACGATGTTGGCGACGGCACCCCCCGCACGGACCACCATCGGCGTCCACGAGTCGTCCATTCCGACGAACGTTCGACTCCCGATCAGGTTGAGGCCCGCAAACGGGATGCCAAGGCCGACGAGCTGGAGATATGTCGCACCGAGTTCGATCGCCTCGGGATCCGAGCTGAGTAGCGAAATCAGTGCCGTCGGATACGTCCAGAACAGTGCCGTGATCGGCGCCGAGAGGACGATGACGAGCAGCGTACTCGATCGTACTGCCTGGCCGAGCTGGTCGTAGGCGTCCGCACCGTACCGCTGGGAGACCAGCGCGATCGTTGCACCGGCGACGCCACCACCGACGGTGAACGCGAGACCCCAGAACGGTGCGGCGAAGCCGACGCCCGCGATCGCGGCCGGGCCGACGGCGATACCGACCATTGCGACGTCGACTGCGTTCTTCGACATTCGAGCGAGTCCGGTGACGATGCGGGGCCACGCGAGATCGGTGGTACGCTGCGCTCGTTCGGGTTCGATGAGCCCGAGCCTGGCGAGCGCGAGGCCGATCCAGAGGATGCAGATCCGGATCGGGTTGGGTGGAACGCGACCCACGAGAATCTGACTGAGCTATTCAACTCGGACTAAAAGACCTTCGCGACGCGGCAGTGTTGACGGGGTTTCGAAGCGATATCCACTGAGGTGGGCAGTCGTACAGGGGACCGCGGACGAGGTGAGGCCTGCACACCGATAATGAGACCCGGAAGCGGGCCCACCTGACTACGGGACCCGGCGCGGGCCTGCCTGACTATGGGACCCGGGAGCGGGCCTGCCTGACTATGGGACCCGGGAGCGGGCCTGCCCGACTATGGGACCCGGGAGCGGCCCTACTCGACCACGAGAACCGGAACCGACGCCTCGGTCGCGACCCGTTCCGAAACGCTCGATCGCAGGAAGCGTTCGAGTCCGCGGTTGCGCCCCATAACGATCAGGTCGACGTTGGCGTCTGTCGCGTAATCGAGAATCGCCTGATGTCGCAACCCGTGCCGGACCGTCGTTCGAACGTCGTCGACGCCCGCGTCCTGCGCTTGCGAGGCGACATATTCGACTGCCTCTTCGCCGATCGGTTCGAGATCTGAAAAGTCCATTCCCGGTGCGATTTCGGCGGAGTTGATGACGTAGAGTGCATGAAGCGTCGCGTCGTGGACCGCAGCGAGTTCGATCGCGTGTTCGATCGCTCGTTCGGTGTTGTCGCGGCCGTCCGTCGGGACGAGAATGGCATCGTACATACGAATCCGTTCGACCACGTGGATCAAAAGTGCTGAGTCGCCCCGTCGTGACCGATCGGCACCACCGATGGTAAGCGCCGGACGACCATCGTGAGCGTCAGCTACTCCGGGAACGGCTCCTCCAACTCGATCTCGTCGACGCCGTCTCGTATCTGTTCGATGCAGGATTCGACGTCCGGATGAGCGACCGAAACGTCGCCACCGCCAGGAACGACTGGCGTCCCCGCCTCGTAGCCGTCGACGCCGGAGAGGATCGGCCCGTAGGCGAACTCGCCGAACTCGTCGGAGGCGACGATGGTTCGCTCGCCGTCAACGCCACCGACCGGTTCGGCGATCGTCCCGACCAGTCCGTCTGGCTCCCACCAGAACAGTGAGAGGACGATATCCTCGAACTTGCCGGTGACCCGGACAGTTTCACAGTCGACGAACTCGATCGGCGATCGCTGGGCATCGGACTGGTTGTCGGTAGGACGGCCGGAGCCATCGGTTCGGAGTTCGTCCGCGGGCACTGGAGCCCGGTTGGTCGCGTCGCGACCGGTTTCGAATCCTGGCATATCCGCGGATTACGCAACGGGAGGTATCAATCATTGTTCAGGTAGTGACGATCGTCACAGGGACTGAGACGTTCAGCGCCGATGCCAGTTCGAGACCACCACTGCAGGCCGGCTGCTCGAACTCGATCTGGTGGCGCTATCGGTCCACTCGAACCTCCAAGATGCGGTTGTGCTCGGCGGTTTCGACGACCAGTCGCACGTCGTCGTACGTAACGGTCTCTCCCTCTTCGACGATTCGGCCCGTTCTGTCGAACATGAAGCCGGCGATCGATTCGAAGTCGGCCGTCTCCGGAAGGTCGATATCGAGCGTTTCATTCACCTCGTGGATGTTAACCTCGCCGCGAACTAGGGCCGTGTCGTCGTCGATCCAGCGGATCGGGACGGCCTCTACCTCGGTGAGGATTTCACCGATAATCTCCTCGACAATATCTTCGATCGTAAGGATGCCGGCGGTGGTACCGAACTCGTCGACGACGATGGCCATGTCGCGACGTCGGTCGCGGAGTTCGGTCAGGATCTCGTCGACGGCTTTCGTCTCGGGGACGAGATAGGGGTCGGTTGCGAGCGATCGCGGCGACGTGTCCACATCGCGTTCACGCGCTCCCGCCAGGTCGACCACGTCAACTACGCCAACGATTTCGTCGAGCGTTTTCTCGTAGACCGGAAGCTGCCGGAAGCCGCTGTCGATACAGGTTTCGAGCGCCGTGGCGGTATCTGCGCTCGCTGGCACCGCGACGATGTCGAGCCGAGGAACCATCGTCTCTTTGGCGGTTCGGTTCCGAAAGCGCAGAATTCGCTGCAGCATCTGATGTTCCTCGTCGTCGAGGATGCCCGCGCGTTGCCCAGCCTCGATCATATCCTGGATCTCCGATCGGGTGACGTAGGCGCTCTCGACGGTTCCCTCACTCCCCATGGCCTTGTTGACGCCGCGGGTGAGCATGTCGAAAAAGACTACGAGCGGGTAGAGGAGGTACTGTGACCACCGCAGCGATCGTGCGATTCGCAACGACCACGACTCACTGTTCTCGACGGCGTAGGTTTTCGGTGCACTCTCGCCAAACAGGAGGACCAGCGACGTGATGCCGAACGTGGCGATCAAGACGGAGCCAGTCGGCCCGAAGTAGATGCCGAGCAATCCGGTCGCGATACTGGACATCCCGATGTTCGCAATGTTGTTGCCGACGAGAATCGTCACCAGTAGCCGTCGCGGGTTCGATTTCAACTCGGCGAGCGTGCTCGCGCCAGCGACGTCGTCCTCGACAAGCGCACTGATTCGATGGTCTCCCAGCGAGAAGATCGCGATCTCCGAGGACGCGAAGAACCCTGACAACGCGATCAACAGAACGATCGCGAGGATCCCAGCGATCGTCACGACCTCCTGTGAGACCGTCGCAACCAGGGGAGCACCGTCGACTGCACTCACTCCCGCGGCGAATAGCTGCATGGCGGTGGTTCACCGCCCCCTCGTGTAAAATTCCTGTACGATCGACGCCGAAGAGTTACAATCAGTACTGAATCTCATGATGTTTAAAACACTCCTCAGCCGCGTGGCTGTCTCGTTTGCACTGTGCCGGACGTCCTGGCAGACGTGTTCATTGCGTAAGAGTGCACAGCCGCGCCAGCCTGCTTTGCAGAGCCTATTGGTCCCGACGGAATTGGTCGACCAAGAGACTGTTTCGATTCCGTCTCTCCGTCCAAAAGATAATGTGAACTCCGAACCTACGACGCAGTAAAATGGTCGTTCGTGTGAAACGTAAGGAACTCACCTCAACGGAGGTCCTTGAGTTGCTCGATCGTGACGAACGAGTAATTATCGAAGTCGAGTTGCTCGGAAAGACCATGGAGATGGCAATCCGCAGACAGCAGGGAACATACTACTGCGATACGCCGGTCAAGCTCATGACCTACGAGACCGATGCGGCGATGCAAACCTGTCTGGAACGGTACCAACTCGCAAAACCAGCAGAGAGTGCGGCATCCGACGACAGAGCAACACCGAATACAGAATGACATCCTCCGCGCCGTAAACGGCGCGGTTTCCTCCGTGGGAGTCTCAGCCGGTCTACGACTCGCCGGAGGCAACATTCCCGTCACGGTGGACGGTACTCGGGTCTGTGCGCTGTTCTTTGGGACGGTGAGAGCGTGGTAACTCCGACCAGTTGTGGTCGTCCCACTCGAATCGTGCTTGAAAACGCTGTGCGTTTTCAGCATCCCGGAAACCGTCGGTTTCCGAGGACACG
>LFCJ01000211.1_pt1 | contig 34293 bp, 23 predicted proteins | sample 643141 | NCBI WGS metagenome assembly LFCJ01 (sample SAMN03766243, study PRJNA286221) | soda lake metagenome | biome: soda lake; feature: Kulunda steppe; material: water; isolation source: sample B1-Br-g2 brine of Lake Bitter-1 | place: Russia: Kulunda steppe | collected 2010-07
CGATCTCCGCATGTCCCAGGTTAGAGGCTCGGCGGTCCTCTCAGGACACGGAGGCTTCCAAGGCGAAACCGCACCGAATCTCGCAACCCTATGAGTGCGGCGCTATGTCCAGCTAAGCCACCCGGGCCGTGCTGCAACTTCCCGTAGCCGCGTGGCTTTCTTTAACCTTCTCATTCGACTCGCTGCCGTGTTGACCCACGGATTTATCATGAGGTGTGACGAACCACCGCCCATGAGCGTTCCCGGAATCGTTCAGGCGGCTCTTGAGGACGAAGAGATCGCCGCACGCATCGCCCTCGGCGGGGACGACGAACTGTTCGTCACTGCCTCTGCCACGTTCATTTATCGGGCTGATGGCCTCCTGAGCGGCGAGAGCATTGATGACTTTCCACACACCGCCGAACGACTGGCCCTCTCTGAAGGCCGGCGCAAAACCCGCTTCAGCCTGGAGTACCCACTCGAGGGAACGGCGGAGTTTACGATCCCAGCAAAGCTAACGGATCGCGTTCTCCACCCCGTTCTTGCGGGGATTCTCAGCGGCAACGATATCACCAAACCCGGCGAGTCGGTGATCAACACCTACCGTTTTAGCGAACTCACGCTTATTTTGACCAGCGAGCGTTTGGTCAAACACATCGGTGAAGCCGTCTGGGATGAGGACTTCGAGGAGTATCTCTTTGCAGACGTGACGAACCTCTCGTTTGAAGAGGGGAACGTCGCCACCCAGATTGTCATCGCCGTCGACGGTCGCCCACACCGGATCAAAGCGCCAAACGAGTCGGCCAACGATCTCTCCGAACGGCTCAAGCGTGCGCTCTGTTCGTACCACGAGGTGTCGTCCCTCAAGGAGTTGAACGCTCGTCGATCACCAAACGCCGACGCCGAGCCGTCAGTTGACCCCGCCGAGGCCTTTGGTGACGGTGTTGGTCCCCTTGAGATGGGAGCTACCGAAGACGAGGCTCCTAGCGAGGAGCCGACGGCTGATCTCTCGCTTGATATCTCACTCGAGTCGGGTGAGGGGGAGCCGCCAGCTGGCGATACGGACGCTTCTGGCGATACCGCGACGACTGCCGAGCCCACGCCGACTGAGGCTGACAGTACACTCGAGGCGGCAATTGCAGATGCACCGGCGAGTGACGCAGTGAGCCACCGTGGGCCTGACGCAGCCTCGCTGTCGTCCGATTCGGAACTACTTACGCGCCTTCAGACACTCGAAGCAACCGTTGAGCGCCAGAACGAGTTGCTTGAATCCCACCAGAAGACGATCGAGCAGTTGATTGCGGAGTTACGTCAGGGCCGGTAGTCGATTGCAGACTGTCGATAATTCTAAGCTGTTTCGCCGTTGTTACTATTAACTGTTTCTGCGATATAATTATATAGATTATATCCCATTGTCTGGGGAAGTATGGATTTCTTTCAGCGCAGGCGACGCGCTTCACGCTGGTGGCTGTTTCTGTGTGATGGTACGAGACGGTCACTCACTAGACGAGTCGTTTCGTCTCTTAGGACTGGCTTATCCACCGGTTTCTGGCCACAAACGGAGGCTCCCTCATGAGCCTCCAGTCACATCGGTTGTCGATGGTTGGGTTGGGCGTCACTGGCTTTACTCAGCCCCTGTCGGGGTTTCCACAACTGACTGCGGGGAACCATCTCCGGTGGAGTTTCGATCCGCGCGTTGGGTTCCCCAGACACGGCTACTACCTGTTTCGGCGACTTCATGAGGACCAGAAGGAATCGGGTCACCGACTCTCCCGCGGGTTCGGGGCGTATTCATCAGGTGAAACGCCGACCGATACTCCGTTTGAGACCACAGGTGGAACGGTGATAGCCGAGGAGCCAGCGACGGTGACACTCGTTGGAAATTCGACGAGCGGTGAGGTCACTGGCGTTCAAATCGGGACAGATTCGGTTCGGTTCCGGCTGCCTGGGCCCACCTTTTCAGTTACCGTGATTGCTGATGGCGAACTCGAGGTTGTCGCCGGCGCTGATGGAAGTGGCTCTCGTGGGGTGCCCGTTGGGCGTGACTCGATTACGGGTGGTGGTGAAAAGACGCTATCGTTCGATGTAATTGACTGGATCGAACTGCGGGGGGCTGGTGTCCTCGTGGATTGCCAGTTCCATCTCGTCGAGGACTCGTTGACAGATGGCTGGCAGCCGGTTCCGAACGCGCCCCAACCGATTTCGCTCCCGCTTTCCCACCCGGATTATCCGGCAACCGGCGGTGTTGACCCGGATGTTGCAGGCGATCGAGCGGAGGCGACAGACCGGATCCATTACGGTGAGCCAACGACGGTGTTGACCCCGCCGGAGTCGCCGATTCAGTCCGGCCAGGCGACCGTTACTGCCGGTTCGACGACCGTCACCTCGAGTGATGGGACCGGATTTCCCGCCTCGCTTGTGGGGTCTGTCTTCCGACCAGCGGTTGCAGACGGTGCGTACGTGATCACTGCTGTCCTCGATGAGCAAACACTCGCATTGGGTCGGCCGTATGAGGGTGCCGGTGGCACGACGGACTATGAAATCGAAAGCGACCGGTTTGGCGAACTCTCCGATGCGCTTTCGACGCTGGTCACTGGTGGGATTGAAGCAGGAGGGATGGCCCCCCGCGTTCAGCCTGCGCCAGTCGAGGACGGCGGCTGGACAACCGTTAGCACGAGTGACCCACTGACGATCAACGGCTGGTCGACAAACTGGTCGAGCGAACTCGAGGGGGCAACGTTCGTTGCCGCTGCCGAACATGCTGGCTCGGTCGCAGTCACCAATGGAGACCGGCAGGTTACCCGAAATTCGGGCTGGGGCGGCGATCCGTCATGGGATGAGCACCTCGAGGGGCATACGCTCGTTCTCGATGGACAGCGAACTCGGTATACGATCGTCGATGTCGATGGCGAGACGCTCTCACTCGATCAGCCGTATCTCGGCCCCCCACGGGATACCAGCGGCTACACCGTGTTCGAACCGACCGGCTACGAGATTGAATCGGTTGAGTCGCCGACCGAACTGCGGTTGGCAACGCCCTATCGAGGGTCGGTGACGACACCGATTTACGAGATTCGAGCACCGCTTTCGGACCCAGACGGCGGCCCGACAGTTGCCCAGCAGCGCCCATTGGAGTCAGTGTTGCTTGCTTCGTTGTCGCCGGCGATGGCACAGGTGCTTGGCCTCTACTGGATCGATGAGGCGATCGATTCTGGAACTTCCTATGACTATCTAATTGTTGCAGATCACGATGGTACCGTCCAAAAGATGACTGGCGGAGGTGCCCGAATCCCACCTGACCTCTTTGAGTCGGCTGACGGCTACATTACCTTCGACGTTCGGGCAACAGACTCGACTCTCGAACCACCGACCGGTGTCACCGCTTACGAGTTGCCTAAGCGGCCACCGGGGAACGGAACTGGGCCACGGAACGTGGCTGGACTCGGCTGGGAATACGGCGTCACCGCGTCGGGGACTAGTCTCCCGTCCCAACCGGTCTTGTATCATCTGTGGGTGGCTGAACTTGGTGAGACTGAACCCGATGGTCCGGCCCCACCACGGCAGTTTACGCCACTGACTCAACTGCCTGCAGGCACTGGCGGCGAACGGGCACCGGTGCTGGCGGGTCAGCCACAGCGATCACAACCAGATGAATGGCCGAACGCACCGATACACGCAATCGATACCGACCTCGAAGACGGCTGGTACGGCTATCGAGTCAGCGGTGTTGACGTCTTCGGTCGCTCGAGTGAACGGAGCCAGCCGGCACGCTGGATCGACTACGAAGGCGAGACGCCGACGCTTTCTCATCCGTCGGCAATCGAACTGCGCGACCGTACCCCGCCACCGCCGCCACGAGGAGTGAGTGCGCGATATGAGCCACCGCCAGCAGGCGAGAAACCAAATGGGACGGCCACTATCCGCTGGGTGTGGCCAGCATCGTTCAGACAGCAAGCGCCCGGCATCGACCGATTCCGGCTTTCCTATCATCCCGGTCGGTTTACCGATCAGGTCGGGACGATCACGGCAGTCGAGAGCCAGTCGGCGATGAGCTATACGGTCACGACCGATATCACGCCACTCGAGGTCGAGGGCGAGTTGCCCCCGCCGAATGCCTATCTCGGCGCAACGCTTCGAGTTGACGGGGTGCCCTTCCGGGTGGTCGAAAGCGACACGCAGGCGGGAACGCTTATACTAACTGTTGTCGACGAACGCGCCCCGACGCTTTCTACCCTCGCGACGGCCGACGGGCCGATTTCGGTTGCAGAAGTAACCGCCAGTCCGTTCGTGAGTTCAAGCGAAGAGATCCAGACGGGTGGGAGTCAGGCCACCGATGGCGGCGCGCCTGCTGAATTTGAACTAACATCGGGGGCGGCGTGTACGGTTTCGCTGCCACCGGCGTACACCGAGGGCTCGATAACTGTTAATCGCGGCTCCCAGACCGTTATCGGCCATGATACTGCTTGGACCGAACTGTTCGAAGGGCAGTCGATAACGATGCCTGACGGCGACTCGTATTCGATTGCAGCAGTCGTCAGTGAGATCGAACTCGAACTCGAGGAGCCATACCGGATTCCCGACCTCGGTGTCGGCGCTCGAGTCGAGTCCGCCTACGCAATCGACCACCCGATGCGACCAGATGTCGACGACCCTGCAACCTGGGATGAGCCAACTGACCCACCGACATGGGTTGAGACGTGGGCGACGGTCGATCGTGAGGAATTTACGATGGTTGCTGCGAGTGACAGCGACCCGACTCCACCAACCAGCGGCGGTCCCGATCCAGCCGACAAGCAGACCGACCTGTTTTACGAAGCGACGATACCGATTCCGGGCACTGGTGATCCCGAAATCGATCCGTTCGTTCCGACCGCCGAGGAGCCGGTCGTCTACGGGAATCTAGGGGTGACGGCAATCGATGCTGAGGATGTCGAGAGCCGGGTTGGTGGCCCAACACAAATCGCACGGGCGAAGGCGACGCCACCACCGACACCCGGCGTTCCATCGTTTGAAACCGACGTCGACTGGGCAACCGAGCCGGATTACGACGGGAACGCACAGTACACGGTCCGATGGGAACACCCCGACGAGCGGTGTCGGACCCACATCTTTCGGACGATGGATAAATCGCTATATGCAAACGACTGGCGTAAGCGGCGGGCCGGCGAGCACACACCGCTCACTGACGACGACGAAGACGCCTCGCTCTTTCCGCCAGCGATCAGGGACGATCGGGTTGAACGGGAAGCAGTCGTCGCCCGACTCGAGTCGCTGCACGACGACGTGACCGACGAGGACGATGAATCTGTGGCACTCGAGTCCTATTTCGAATTACCGGAAACCGAAAAACAGGTGCTCGGGGCACTCCCGTGCAACCGGGATGCCTACCGCCAGCTGACGACCGAACCGCTCGCCCCCGGAGACGAGGTAGCGGCCAATCGGAAGGGGCCGGATTTCGATCCGGAGACGGACACGCTTCCGAGTGGCGACCGGTGGTGTGCCTACGTCGATGAGTTCCCTGGTCGGTCCGCTCGGCAGTACTTTTATCGGACGGGGACGGTTGACGACGCCGGAAACCGTAGCGAGGAGTGGACCTATCCGACCCCGCCCGTACAGGCAGTAAATGTGACGCCGCCGAAAGCGCCCACCGCGCAGTCGATACTCGGTGGCGACCGGGAAATCACGCTCCAATGGGCGGCGAACCCCGAGCGGGATCTAGCTGCCTATCGCGTTTATCGGACTACGGACGAAGCTGCGGCGAGGGACATCCGGCTGATGACGGAGGTTCACACCGAGTCCGCTGGGACGGCGCCGTCGCTGACGTGGGTGGATACTGAGCCGCCGATTTTGACTGACACCTATTATCGGCTGGTGGCCGTCGACGAGGCCGGCAACGTCTCAAATCCCTCCTCACGGCTGGTTGGCCGGGCGGTCGATACGGCTCCGCCATCGCCGCCAACACCGACGGCGACAGTCGTTTCGGGCGACGACCAGACCGTCGAGCTCACCTGGAGCAGTGCGTACGAAACGATCCTCCAACGTCGCAAAGGCGGCGAGGAGTGGTGGGAGTCATTAACTGATTGGCTCGAGCCCGGTGATCGGACCGAAACCGATGACGTCAACGCTGCATCGACCTACGAATACCGGCTTCGCGCCCGTAAACCGGAGACTGGCGCGGTAGATACCGGTGACGCGACGACGGTCTCCACCGGTGACACATAATGACAGATATTGAGACGCTCAAATCGAACTATTTCGTCGATAGCGACGATGCCGAGTTACCCTCGAGGCCGGTTCCCTCGACGGTCGAAGACTGCACCGTTGAGTATTTTTTCGGTGCCACGGAGTATTACAACGACCTCAGTGCAGAAATCAAAGCGCTTGGCGACGGCGATGACGAGTTTTGTTACGTTTCTGGCTGGTTCATGGACTTCCTCGGGAACATTAGCGGTGAACCGGACGAGGTTGACGGTGGAAGCGGTGGTGCTGTCGCCGAGGTCGCAAACGAACCACTGGCGCTCGAGTCCGGCGACGAGGCACAGCCAATCATTTCGCTTCTTGCTTCGACGGCGAATGAGGGTATCGATGTTCGAGTCTTACCGTTTGCCTCGTGGGCGCTGCTTGCGTTCGATTTCATCACCAGTCGAGAGGACGGTGGGGAAGGATTTATTGCTTATTCGGAGGCAAACATCCGCTCGGTTGATGCTCTTCGGGATCACAGTGCTCTCGCTCAAAAATGCTGTGTCAATACGATTTCCCATACGGCAGGTTCTGCCCACGCGAAACTGATCGTCCTCGGTGACTCCACTGAGGCTGTCGCTTACACTGGAGGACTCGACCTCGCGGATAATCGACGAAGTGACCCGAATGATCCCGACGACGTCTATCATGATGCACAGGCGAAACTAGCTGGCCCAGCTGTGCAAGATGCCTACGATTTCTTCAAACAGATGTACAATGAGGTACTCTCAAACGATCAACTAACGTTTTCGATTGACGACAACGACATTGAAAACTACGTTTCTGGGACGCCGGCTGTTCCGGATCGCACGCTCTCGAAACCGTCTACTGACGGTTCGATTCACCTCCAGACACTCCGGACGGCACCGCAAAAAAACTACGCTGTTTTTGCGCCTGGGTTCGGGGATTCACTCGAGACTGAACCGCTCTCGTTTGCCGAGGAGGGGCTGTTTGAAGTCGAAGTCGCCTGGAAAAAGGCGATCGGAAACGCGAGTACGTACATCTATATGGAAGATCAAGCGTTTGTCTCCCCAGAAATCCTCTCAGCCATCGGCGACCAATTACAGGCTGAGTCAGACTTGGTTGTTATTCTGTTGACTGACGGGAGCGATTTCGACTCGCGTATCGGCGGTACACCCACTGCAGCCGCTATGTGGGAAGCGTTTGAAGATCTCGAGGACGACGAAAAAGATCGCCTCGGTATTTTCCTCAAAGATATTAGAAAAGTGCACTCAAAAACCACAATTATCGACGACGAGTGGGCGATCATCGGCTCTGCAAACTGCATGCAACGAAGTCTTTATACTGACCTCGAGCACGCCGTTGGCATTCTTGACGCTGACGGTGGATACGTGCCGGAGTATCGATCCGATCTGTGGGCGACGGCCCTCGATGAACAGAACCCAGCACTGTTGTGGCCGCTCGAGGGCGCATTAAACGTTTGGAACGACGAGTGGGGATCCGGTGGGACGGGGGTAGATCGCCCAAGTCGCGTACACGCGTTCTCTGGCCATGACCTGGCTCCAACGGAGTCGCTTTCGGAACTCGGCTCTGAGTGGCACCGGATTCATGATGTCGACTCGCGGGAGCCATGGAGGCCGATTTTCTGATGAGCCTCTACATTCCGCTGCAGGAATATGTCGAGACGACGGCGGGAATTTCTCTAGGTGAGTGGGCCGAAAGCGGACTCGGTGGCGTTGCCGTCCAACCGCTTTCGTTTCCACCCATGGATGGCGACGATGACGATACCGACGCGGATCAACCGCTCTCCGGACGGGTCCGCTTCGATACCACACTCGAGGTCTCCCTTCCCAGTCTCGACGCCGTCTCCTTGCTGTTGGCTCCTGGCGATGGCGCGACTGTCGTCACGGTCGAAGTCGACAGCGATCCCTTCGTTCTCCGACTGGTCGATGTCCCGGTGGCCCTTCGCTTCAGCAAATCGCTGTTACAACCCGTCGCCGGAAACCCTGGCCCCGGAGAGCCCTGGGAGGCTGATCCGACAGCAGGGTCGGTCGAAGTCGAATTGGCCCAACTCACCCTCGAGGTTGATGCCGAAGGTACCATCGACCTCGATGTCGACAACGTGGTTGACGTGCCACCCGTTCTGATCGGTCAGACGGGCGTTGGCGTCAGCATTGATTCGCTTGAACCCTTCTTTGGCTCGTCGTCACCATCGGGCGAACCAGACGCCTGGCGGGGGGTCTCACTCGGGGGAGCGACGTTACACCTCCCGGGCGAACTCGGCGCTGCCGTTCCCGACCTGTCGATTTCGGATGCCACAATCGGCAACGGCGGCTTTTCGGGGACGGTCGAGGCATCGTGGGAGCAACCGGTCGAAGCGTCCTGGAACGGCATCGATCTCGAACTCGAGTCGGCCTCGATCACGCTGGTTCAGAACACGTTTACGGCGTGTTCACTTGCCGGCGCGGTGACGATTCCGTTCTTTGATGAACCGGTCGATATCGACATTACGATAGCCGGTGATGGGGCAATCGCGATCGCCGCGAGGAGCGATGATGGGCTCTATCACTTCTCGAAGCCGGTCGTTGATGTCGAACTCGATGCCCTCGAGTTCAGACTCGAAGCCGGCACGTTCACGACAGTCGCAAGCGGCCGTATTGCGCCCGATGTGGGGTATGAGCTCCCACCGATCGAGGTCACTGGCCTCGAGATCGATAGCGATGGGAGCGTCTCGCTCCCCGGTGGCTGGCTCGAGTTGGGTGATCAGTACAGTGTCGACCTTGCGGGTTTTGGCTTCGAAATCACGGCCTTTGGGATGGGAACCACCGACGATGGCCGCCGATGGATTGGTCTCAACGGCGGTGTTGCACTGCTCGAGGGAATCCCGGCTGGAGCCTCCGTCGAGGGGCTCCGAATTGCATGGGATGAGACCGATCCGAGCGATTTCTCGGTGAGTCTCAACGGTGTCGGCGTCGAGTTCGAAGTACCAAATGCGGTTCGGTTCAAGGGTGAGGTGTCCTTTGCGGACGATGTCTTCCGCGGGGACATCGACCTCGAGTTGCTGGCGCTAGATATGACGATCGATGCCCAACTCGTCTTCGGTGAGGTGTCTGCCTCGGACTCCCCGACCGGTGAGTCGTTCAAATTCATGGGCATCTCGCTTGCAGCCACGCTTCCGTCGGGGATCCCCCTGTGGGCGACCGGACTGGGACTGTACGGGTTTGGTGGCCTCTTTGCCTCGAATATGGCTCCCGACCGGGGAGCCGAGCAGGACTGGTTTTCGGTCTCACGCGATCCGGCCGAAAGCTGGTATCACGAGGCGACTGACGGCGTGACCGACCTCGAAAAGTGGCGGCCGGAGGCCGGCGCCATGGGCTTTGGGGCCGCCGTCGATCTGGCGACGGCACCGGACAACGGCCTCAACGTCGCCACCGACCTGACGTTCGTGATCTCCTTCCCCGGCCCGATCGTTATTCTCCAGGGCCGCGCCGAACTCTTGCAACCAGGTGGGACGGTCGATTCGGATGCGCCGCTCCAGACGCTTATTGTCCTCGACAACCAGGCGGGCTCACTCACCGTCGGTGTCGATGCCCGCTTTGACTACTCGCCGATGCTCGAGATAGCCGCCGCGGTTGAGGCGTTTTACAGCTTTGACGATCCCACTGCATGGTATCTCAATGTCGGCGAGAAAGAACCACGTGAGAACCGGATTCGTGCCGAGGCACTCTCGATTTTTACTGCCGAGTCCTATCTGATGCTCAATCCCGACCGGTTGGCGATGGGTATCTGGACCGGCTACGACGAATCTTGGTCGTTTGGTCCGCTCTCGGTCCAACTGACCTCCTACGTCTCGAGTGACGCGCTCGTCAACTTCCGTCCAGCGCACTTTTATGGCATTGTCGAGTACAACGGCGAAGCGGCGCTCTCGGCGTTTGGTATCAGCGCCAGCGCGAGCATCTATGCCGGCGTCGAAGCCGATGCTTTCAGGCCGTTTCACCTGCGCGGGGAGTTTTCTGTCGGCATCTCTCTCCCGTGGCCGCTATCGGACATCTCCGCGACGGTCTCACTCGAGTGGGGGCCACGACCTGCGTTGCCCGACCCGGTCGATCCAGTCGATTCCGTCGGCGTCGGCCACGAACTGCTGGCCTCGACATGGGACCCCGCGACTGAAGTTGCGGGTCCAGTGACCGATGCATCCGCCCTCGAGCCACCGCAAGCGCCGCTTTCGGACGCTCCAGTGGTTGCGCTCGATGCCCGTCCGGAGGTAACGTTTGCCCGTCCGGTCCACGATGAAAGCGGTGTCGGTGGCAATCCCAACCCGCCGAACCCCGCCTTCGAGCTGGTTGGCGATCCGGCTGCCAACGAGGGGCCAGTCGAGGTCAGATACGAACTGAGTGACCTAACGTTGCGAGCCTGGGATGAGGGGAGTGGCGAGTGGGTCAAACAGGAAGATATCTCGGGGACGTGGGCGCCGTTGCCCGGCGACTCGGGATCGAATCCGATGACCCAAACCAAGCTACAGCTGTCGACGCGGACGCCGTACTACTACAGCCGTAACGCCGGCGGGGCGTGGGAGGATGCGATCGATCGCCTCTATCCGCAGTACCCCTGTACAGACCAACGCCAGTGTTACCGGTTTGAGGGGCTGACGTGGAAAGCGTTCGAACGCGAGCGCCGGGACGATGGTGACGGGTGGGCACACTTAATTCGACGACGCACACACGAGCGTTCGCCGTGGGCAACGTTCGAACTGGCCGACCGTGGCGAGCTGACGCCGAATGTCTCACTCACTGAAACCGATGGACCAAGTGGCAAGGAACAGGCGCTCGTCTTTGGCGACTCCACAAAAGATAAAAAGCGCCGACACGCCGATAAAGACGAGGAACTCGCCTATCCAAATCGGGTGACAATTACCCTCCCGGAAGCGCTTCCGTCGGTTCGCCTTCGCCTCCGCCCCGGCCAGTCACAGACCAGCGGTGTCGTCCGTCCCCAAAGCGAGTTGGGGACGGACCTCGACCCCGAACCGTTCACGTTGGCACCGGGCCAGGAACGCTCGATGGTGTTTGCGCCGTCGGTGTCGACGATCGAAATCGACTTCGAGCGAACACTGGCGATCGTCGCCGTCTGTGATGGGACCGTTTCGGAGGGCGATACAGCCAACGGGACCCCGGAGGAAGACGCCGCCAGCGCCCACCTCGCTCGCTGGAGCGAAACGGGGGCTATCCTCGAGCCCTACACCGACTATCTGCTCTCGATTGAGACGACGGCCCAGACGGAGGGCCGTGGCGTCTTCGATGACCACGAGGTGACACATCACTCCGTCTCACACGTTGCGTTCAGCACGGAAGGTCCACCAGGGCTTTCAATGCCGGATCAACCAACGGGGAGTGCCGACGATACTGATGCGGGCGTCCCATCCGGTGACCGATCCGAGTTGGCCACCCTCGAGCGCTACGTCGAACAGACGACGCCGCCGACAGTGCCAGCATGGGGAGAGAAACCACCGCTTCCCCGACCGGTCTATCGGGCGGAACCCTTCGGCGTCGATTTCCGAACTGACTACGTCGATTTGCTGTACGCTACGGCCAATCGGGACCTGCGTCTGTACCTCTTTGACTCGAACGACCGGCCGGTGCGAGACCTCGAGGGGCAACTGCTTGTCTCGGAAAACCCGTGGGGTGTGACTGAAGACCTTCTGTTGAGCCACGCAAGCCGGCGATGGTTCGAACGAATCGCGGCTAGCCCATGTCTCGATCTCACCGATAGTACCGTCGAACGGACCAAACGCCTCGAGACTGAGACCGATCACGTACTCGAAGCCGATACCGTCTATGAGGTTCGTCTTCGGCCGCTGCTCTTCCGTGAGATGTGGGCTCCCGATGGTGGCGAGTGGCAGACAGTTGCTCACGGTTCGACTGGCGGGGACTGGCATCGTGTCGGCCACGAGACGATCCGCGGTGACGATCTCACAGCAATCGACGAGGAGACACTCTCCTTCGCCAACAGCTCGTTTCTTTCCGACCTCGAGGCCCATCTCGATGCCATTATTATCGATCCTGACGGCGACGCCGATAGCTACGGCATCCTCGAGATTTCCCCCTCGAGTGGCCACCTCGTCGTCGACCGCGAAGACGGGGGTGAGACGCTCACAGGGCTTACAAACGCCGCCTTCGAAATCCCTGAGCGGTATCACCTCGAGCAGACCGTCGAAGACACTGATGGGACGGCCCACCTGTTTGACCGAAACCCAGACCTTCCGCCGGCAGACGCCGACCAGCCGGCTGACTGGACAGATTTCAGGGCAACGGCGACAGTTGGGACCAGTACGGACGAGGGCACAATCGGTCTCTGTTTCCGTCACAATTCCCAGGGGCAGTATCGAGTCGAACTCGAGGCGGCTGCGGACGCCACTGGCGGTGAGTGTCGACTTCTCCGTATCGAAAACGGTGACGTAACCCGGGAGTGGAGCGCAGTCGGTGGCTACGAACCCGGCGTTGACTGCGAGGTCGTTGTCGAGGCCGTCAGCGACCGAATTCACGTCCTGCTTGATGGCCAGTCAGTTCACCACGTCACCGACCCCGACGGCCCGGCCGCTGGGACGGTGGGCCCCTACACTCGAGAGACCACCGGACGGTGTACAGGCATTGTCGTCGATGACTTCCGGACAGGTGCGCCGACGGCCTATCGCTTTACCGTCACGACCTCACAGTTCGTCGACGCCCGCCACCACTTCCACAGCTTTGACGAGGTGCTCTGGACGGGCACCCTTCCGACCTCAGCACTGCCAACGCCGGCCGAACGAGCGCTTCCCGACTCGGTGTCCACCGATGACGAACACCGTACTTACCGAGGGGTGCTTACATCGGCTGTCGGTGTTGACGGGCGCTCCGACCGACTTGAGGTGACGCGGTTGACCGACGGTGAGGCGACGACGGCGCTGTTTCTCAACAGTCCCGAACCGATTGACTGGGCGACCACGTCACTGACCGTTGAGCAAGCATCGCCAACTTGGCACGCCACGAGGCCGGATACACTGAAGCTTACCGGCGTCGACCGCTCGGAAACGCAGGTCTCGGTGCTCGCTCGAGAACGCACGGCACTCGACGGCGTCACCATCGACTGGCAACTTGGTGCTGACTCGAGTTTCGAGCCGTCGCTCGTCGAACCGATCGAGTACGACTTCGAGGATCTCGAGTCGCTTGCGGTTATCAACGAGCAGGCGGCGACGCTCGAGGGTGGGGAGGAACTCACGGTGACCAGTGCCGATGGGACCGACGAACCGACGGTTGTCGTCGCTGAGCAGACGGCGACTGCCGGCGTCCTCTCGGCGACAATCGTCCCGTCAGCTGCCCAGTCAGTCGGCCTCGTGTTCCGGCAGGCGGACGACGAGTACGATGTGATCCGGCTTGACTCTGCTGGGCTTCAGTTCCTCACCGTTGCCGACGGTGCGGTAACGACCCACTGGGAAGGCGGACCGACCCTTGGGACCGACCCAGTCGATTTGGAACTTGTCGTCGATGAGGGGATGATCACCGCTAGCGTCGATTCAGTTCGCTGTTTCACCATAACTGATCCAACGCCGACTCGAACTGGCCGCGTTGGGGTGACCATCCAGGGCTCTGGGACCGTCGAGCGACTTACCGTCGGGACGGCTACCGAAACGGCGGCCGTGCTTTCAGACCCCTTCACCGATCCAGACCCCGGCGCGTGGTCGTTCGTCACAGAGCCACCGTACACGATTCGCTCGACAGATTGGTCGTTCACTAACGGCTATCTTCGGGAAGACAGCAACATGTACGGCTTCGTTGGCGGCCCGATTGCCGCTCCCGGGACGTACGCGACAACCGGTGACACCTCGTGGACGGATTACCGGTTGACGGTCGCGATGCGCTCAGAACAGGAGGGGGCCGTCGGCGCAATCGGTGCCATTGTCCGCTATCAGGATGACGATACCTACTACCGGTTCTCAATGGACGCCACCCGTACCTATCGACGCTTCATCCGGGTTACCAACGGCCAAGCCACACTCCTCTGGTCGGACGATGTCGGGTTCGAGGTCGGCCGAGACTACCAGCTCACCCTCGAGTGTGTCGGCGACCGTCTCCGTGGCTTTCTTGATGGGTCACTGCTGTTCGACGTTCGTGATGACGCTATCGACGCCGGTTGCGTCGGCCTCTACTGCCGAGCCAACGAGGGAGCCCGCTTTGGCTCACTCGAGGTCCGGATCCCGCGAAACGCCTGGCTTCCACATCACACCTTCAGCGCCGATGGGCCAGTCCAGGCGGGGACTCGACTCGCGGTTGTCGATGACCCGTCTGCAGAAAGTCAGCCACGGACGGACGTTCACCAGCGAGCCGACGACACTCCCTCGCTTCCTGACGTCCCCCTCTCCCTTCGGCTGCGAACGGCCGACGATGGGGAGGCTCACAGCCGACCATTCGACCTTCCCGACGCATACACGGAGGTTGATGACTGTCGCGTCCTTCGCAGCGCAGACGGCACCGGCTTCCTCCTCTGTCACGAGACTGAAACGCTTCCAGCCGGGCAGTACCGACTCACGTTCGAGCCCGCTGGAGATGACGGGCCGCTCGAGGAACCTGTCTCGGTCGATATTCCGCCGTGGGAATCGGAATAAGTCGTTACTGACCGCTCTTCGTTTTGATTACCCGGTGCCAGTCTCCTCTCGCCCGGTTACCTTTCGAATGCACGAGGAGCCAAACGGGCCGAGTTCGCCCGTCTCAACCTTGATAAAGTGACCCGTCGAGAGGGAACTTCCACAGCGCCGACAGGTAAACTCGCCGTCTTTAGTGATTACGTCACTTCCGTATCGGACGTACTGACGACTTTTCGGACGGATAATCCCTTCCTCGCGTTCGATAATACCCCGTAGCTCCGCCTCGTCAAGAATCGTCCGCGTCACGATTGGATCAGTCGTCACCGTCTCTATCCGGTCGATTACGGCCGGGAGCGGGAGTGATTCGTGCTCGAGTCGCGCCAAGAGGGCGAGGCCGAGTTCGACACGGTCGTCGTCCGTTTCCATCGCGCTGAGGTGTTCTGCGGACTCGGATAAACGTACCGCTCGCAGTCGGCTATCGATGACAAAGACTTCAAGACTCGAGGACAAATTCGCGCCGATGAGACTGTCGCCGGCTCACCGCGCCCTTCTCGGAGTTTGTCTACTCGGCGGTGTGGTGACGGCGGGACTGGTGCTCTCGCCATCGGCGGCGATTGGGTTCGTCGCGTCGATGGCTGACGATCCGATCCGGTTTGCACCGATTGTCCTCGCCCTCTATCTGTTGCGGCCGCTGTTTGCGTGGCCAACGACGCCGCTTGCACTCGTTGTCGGCTACGGCTATGGCATCTGGCTTGGTATCCCAATCGCGCTACTCGGCGTCGTCTGTACGGTGATCCCGGTCTATGTTGCGGCCCGATGGATAGCCGATGATGATCACTCCGCGTCGGACTCGGCTCCGCCGGCATCAGTCGGCGTGTTCGAAACACTGCTAGGCCGCGCTGGCTCGGTCGTTGAACGCTACTACGAGACTGCGGGACCGATCCGTGGGGTGAGTGCCTCGAGACTTGCCCCGATTCCCTCCGATGTGACGACGGTGGCGGCGGCAGTCAGCGGCGTTCGACTTCGCCACCTGCTGATTGGGACGGTCATCGGCGAACTGCCGTGGACGGTTGCAGCCGTCGTTGTCGGTGCGTCTGCGGCGACGGCGACGACGGCCGGCCTGGCTGAAATCGGGCCGGTGCTGGCGATTGCCTGTGGCGTGGCTGCACTTGTGTTGCTCGCTGGTCCGCTCTATCGTCTCGCACAAATGCGCCTGGCGAGTGCAGAAACGAGTTCTTCGTAGGTGAGCGTTGGCGTTAAAAGGGATCACTACAATCGATGATCACGCCGTGTTGTGGACAGACGTACTTACAGTGGCGTTTGTACATCGGTGTCTCACAGTAGGGACACGGACGGCCGCCGCGTTCGTGAATTGAGTCGGCCATGGCACCGTTTGTGTTCCGCTCGTGCTAAACCCTTCGAGTCTGGGCGTTATCTCCGAAATAACGGGTTGCTACTTAGCACTCACTCCAGCCACAGGACTCACACGTTTTACATCCCTCGGAGAAATATAGCGATAGTGAGCCGCATTCGGGACATTCCGGTGATTCACCGGCGTCAATGAGATCCTGTGTGGCATCGGTTTCGTTATCCACCGGGGCCTGGGCCGTTGCCCCACCGTCGGTCTTGCGGGCAGCGGCCGCTGCCTCGCTGGCTTTTGCATCCTCTAAGGTCTGTTGCTCGGGATATGGCTTGTCGATCTCATCATCGAGATAGCGACGCATGGCCGTTCCGATGGCATCGGGGATCGACTGAATCTGCTCGCCTTTGTCCCACGCCACTTTCGGCGAACGGGTGCCACAGAGTTCGTCAACGACCTCGCGTGGGTCGACACCCGAGCGAAGCGACGTCGAGATGACTTTCGCCAATGCTTCGGTAAAGGAGTTGGTGAAGCCACCGGAGTGGCCGATGTTCGCAAAGAGCTCGAAGGGTTGGCCCGTCTCCGGATCCTCGTTGATCGTCACGTACACTTTGCCGTAGCCGGTGTCAATCCGCTGGCTGACACCCTGTAAGGCATCTGGTCGCGAACGCTTTTCGGCAAACTCGTTGCCCGCCAACAGCGCCTCGAGGTCGCCTTCGATCTCTGCTTTCGCCTCCTCGCTCTCGAGGAAGGCTTCGATGCCGCCAAAGACCTCCTGAATCTGCTCGACGAAGGCTGCTGCGGCCTCGTCTTCGTCGGCGAACTCGGTATTGTCCGCACGGGTGGTTAACACCTGTTTGCTGCGGGTCCCGTCACGGTAGTAGGTGACACCTTTACCGCCGTTTTTGTACACCCACTCGAAGACATCTTTAGCATCCTCGAGCGTCGAGTCGTTCGGTGCGTTAACGGTTTTCGAGATTGCGGAGTCAACACCTTCCTGGCAGGCACACTGCACAGCAGCGTGCTGTTTGGCAGTAACGTCAGCGGTGATCACGAACAGCTCACCGATCGCGTCAGGGACGGTCTCGAGTCCTTCAACGCCGTCGAACTCGTTTGCGGCCATCTGCTCTTGTGCTTCGCGTTTGGCGGCTTCGACGTCGATGCCGTTTTCCTCTAAAACGCGCAGGAAGTAGTCGTCAAACTCGACTAACATCTCATCGCCTTGGACATCGTCGGTAACGTTCTTGTAGTAGGCGACGTTGTAGATTGGTTCACAGCCGCCGGTGGTGTTGCCGACCATGCTGGTCGTCCCGGTTGGAGCGATTGTGGTGACGTTGTGGTTCCGAATCGGGAATCCGTCTTCGTAGTCGTCCGCCGAGAGGCCGGTCTGGTGTTCGAACCACTCGCGGTACTCCGTTGGACTCTCATACTTTGACTCGTTCCAGTCGTTGAAGACGCCGCGTTCTTTAGCGAGTTCGTGACTCGTCCATTTGGCCTCGTGGTTGATGTGGGTCATCAGCTGGCGGGCGACTTCGTTGCCCTCCTCGCTGCCGTATTTGATGCCCAGTTGGATGTAGAGCTGGGCCAGACCCATAATGCCCAGCCCGATTTTGCGCATGTCACGGACGGTCTGCTCGATTTCCGGCACGGGGAAGTCGGACATCGTGACAACGTTCTCTAAGAAGCGCGTGCCGTAGGCGATGCGGTCATCAAACTCCCCCCAGTCGATGGCTTCCTCGAGGAAGGCCTCGATTGCGTCGGCTTCCGTCTCGTATTCGTCGGCGTGTTCGGCCGCCCAGACGCGGTAGTCCGGGGCGTCGAGGGCAGCGAGCGTCGAGAGGTTGATGTGCCCGAGGTTGCAGGCTTCGTGTTCTTCGAGGGGCTGCTCACCGCAGGGGTTTGTTGCCAGAATCTGGTGCTCAGGGTGTTTCTCCACGTCGAAGGAGTGTTCGTTGTTGACGCGCTCGAGATAGATGACACCCGGTTCGCCGTTTTCGTGAGCGCCCGAGACGATCCGTTCCCAGACGATTTCGGCGGGAATCGAGAGTGGCTCGCCAATCTCGACGTAGTCGCCGAGATCGTAGCGGGCGTACATCTCTTTGGTTTCGGCGGTGGCGATGTGGGGTTCCTCAGTGCGTGGGTTGGTGAAGGTGTACTCCTCGCCGTTTGCCAAGGCGTTCATGAAGCTGTCGGTGACGCCAACGGAGATGTTAAAGTTCGAGAGGTGGCCTTCGACGGCGTTACGGAGGTGTTTAGGGACGCGGCCGTCCTCGTCGATTAGTTCGCGGGCTTCCTCTAAGGCTTCCCCAAACGTGGTGTAGGTGTAGTCGTCGGGATCGTTGAGACGGAGCGTGTGAGCGAGTGAAACGTCCTTGTTTTTTGCGTGGATAAATTCGATAACATCAGGATGGGAAACACGCATGATGCTCATCTGTGCGCCACGACGGGTGCCACCTTGGGCGATGGTCTCACACAACTGGTCGTAGGTTCGCATAAACGTGATTGGCCCGCTTGCGATACCGCCGGTCGAGCCAACGGAGTCGCCGTAGGGGCGCAGTTTCCAGAAGCCATAACCGACGCCGCCGCCGGATTGGAACACTTCGGCGGCCTTTTTAGCCGTCTCGTGGATGTCCGAGAGGTCGTCGGCTGGGCTCATGACGAAACAGGCCGACAGCTGCTGGAGTTCGTCCCCGGCGTTCATTAGGGTGGGGGAGTTTGGCATAAAGGAAAGTGATTCCATGCCCTCGATGAACGTTTCAGCGACCGACTCAACGTGACTGCGAACTGAGGCGGGCAGTTCGGGAACGATGGTATCGTAGGCGAACTTGTTGACGTTGTGTTCGGTCAACGTCGTCTCGACATCATCCGTTGCGGTCGTTCCAGTACCAAAGACCTCTGCGGCAAGCTCATCTCGCCGCGGGTGGCCGGGTTTGAGCTGGTCGGGCGTAACCGTAATTTCGAGGTCCTGCTTTTCAGCCTCGTAGACGGCTTCGGCGAGGGCGATATTCTTACCGATCCGTTTGAATAGCTCATCTTGGGTCTCGGTCAGTTCACCCTCGGCGTCTTTGCGAAGATAGCGGGCGGGGAGAATGTTGTGGTAGGCGTTGTCGGTCATCCGCGCCTCGAGGGTGTCACCATCGGTGCGCTTGACCGGCAGTGTCAACTCATCCGCGGAGAGGTCGGACTTGCTCATGCGCGCGCCACCTCAGGCATATCGGCGCGCCCCATAGCGATTTGGTCGTCTGTTTGGGTTCTAATTCGCATCATTCGTGACGAAGGTTTGGTATTCAGCCAATCACTATAAGCGTAATGTTGTGAGTCTATTTTTCTTGTATTACTACAACTGTACTTGAATAGATGATTCTGGGAGGTAACGGATCAGTCACGCAGGCCACCGGCTCAAACCAGTTCCGTGCCTGCCTGCGGTAGGGTACGGCGCCAACCAACTTAACGATTTACAGAGCGCAGTGAAAGTGGTCTCGGATGACGAGGCTTCTCACCGATGTCTCTTGATTTTCACTTTCGTTCTTTTCTCAGTTTGCTGGCAGTCACAGCAGCGATCAAGATCGCTGCGGGGTCGGGATGCGCCCACACGTGGTTCCTTGCGCAGATGACTCTCACTGAGACAGAAAGATTACGTATGTAGAGTGCGCGCTCGGAGATATGCTCGAGTCACTCGTCTCCGGACAGTTGTTGCTCATGGTCCTGGCCGTTCTTGTCGGTCTGGTAGTGATTGCAACGGCGCTGAAATTCGCCGTCAAAATCGCAATCAGAGTCGCAATCATCGGGATCGTTGTTCTCGGTGGCATCTACGCCGCTGGTCTCCTGCTGTAATCGGTTTACACGCTCTGAAGGAAGTTTTCGATCACGTCGTGGCCGACTGCCGTGAGCACGCTCTCGGGATGAAACTGGACACACTCGAGGGGGTACGCTCGGTGACGAACGCCCATCACGAGCTGTTCCCCGTCGTGGTCGGCGGTCGCTGAAATGTCAAAGCAGTCTGGAACCGAGGTGGCGACAAGTGAGTGATACCGGCCCGCCTGAAACCCTTGCTCGAGTCCGTCGAAGACGCCCGCTCCGTCGTGATCGATCGAAGAGGCTTTGCCGTGGATCGGGGCCGGTGCGCGGCCAATCGTGCCACCAAAGGCGTAGACGGCAGCCTCGAGGCCGAGACAGACCCCGAGGGTTGGCACCTCGGGGCTGACCTCATGAAGAACGTCCATCGTGAGTCCCACGTCGCGGTCGTTTTTCGGGTGGCCCGGACCGGGACTGATGACGATGGCGTCGGGATCGATTTCGTGGACTGCCTCGAGTGAAGCGGTGTTTTTCAATACGGCCGTTTCGGCGTGCTGGCTGACGTATTCGACTAAGTTGTACGTAAAGGAGTCGAAATTGTCAATAAAGAGTACGAGCGGCCGCTTGCGTTCGTCTGCCGCTGTCTCCTCGGTCGATGCAGTCGCACTCATTGGCTCACCTCCGGTTTGGCCGTCGATTCTTCACTGGGCACTTCGATCCGTTCTAACGCCGCTAGGACGCCACCCATCTTTTTCTCAGTCTCTTCATACTCCGCAGTTGGCTGGCTGTCAGCGACCAATCCCGCCCCTGCTTGGACGGTAATCCGTTGATCCGCCCCGTCGTCTTCGACCGTCGCCGTTCGAATAACGATCGCAAAATCGGCGTCGCCGCTCCAGGAGTAGTAGCCAACGCCACCGCCATAGAGCCCGCGCGGTTCGGCCTCTAACTCGTCAATGATCTCCATCGCTCGAACCTTTGGGGCCCCCGAGAGGGTGCCAGCGGGAAACGATGCACGGGTGGCGTCAAAGGCATCGGCATCTTCGGCAACGGTGCCGGTCACCGTTGACTCGATATGCTGGACGTGGCTGTATTTGAGAACGCTCATAAACTCCCGAACGCGGACGGACCCCGGCTCTGAAACCCGCCGAACGTCATTGCGTGCGAGGTCGACGAGCATCGTGTGCTCGGCGCGTTCTTTCCCATCGGCGAGCATCTCACCGGCGAGCTTGCGGTCTTCGACCGGACTTCGCCCGCGATCACAGGTGCCAGCAATCGGGTTCGACATGATCTCTTCACCTCGCACTGACAGCAGTGTCTCCGGACTTGCACCCACAACCGTCAGATTGTCGTGAGCGAGCAGGTACATGTACGGTGAAGGGTTTACCTCGCGCATGGCCGCGTAGAATCCCAACGGATCAACGTCACCATAGAGCTCGCGCTTTCGAGAAATAACGCCCTGATAGATGTCGCCATCGAGGACGTGCTCTTTGGCTTTTCGGACGTGTCCCTCATACACCTCCTGTGAACCTGCCCGCTCTCGAGTGCGAACGAAGCCACCGGTCTCGAGTGGGGTCGCTGACTCGAGGGCCTCTTGTACTGCCACAGCCTCCTGTGTGAGTTCCTCGTAGACGGCCGCTGGATCGTCCTCCTCAGAAATAATGGGCGTCAACACCAGCGAGAGGCTTCCATCGCGTTCGTCGAACGCCAGCGTTTTGGTCGTCAAAACGAACTCGGCATCCGGAAACCGTGACTCGGGGCGTTCGATGCCAACCTCCTCGAGCCACAGGTCATAGACGGCGTCGTAGGCGAGAAAGCCCACGAGACCCCCATCGAGATGTTGACGGTCTCGCTCGGGGACGTTTGCAAGCGTCACGTCCGGGAGCGCCCCTCGGAGTGCGTCGACGGTGTCGCCAGTTGTCGTGCTGTCGATGAGGTCGACCGGTGCGTCCGCTGAGAGTGCATCAATAGTCGTCCCATCGGGGCCAACTGAAATCACCGCTTCCGGATCGTAGCCAACGTAGGAGAATCTAGCGTGGCGGTCGGTCTGGGCATCGTTCGGCCGGAACGCTCCGTCGGGGTCACTCGAGGCTGTCTTTTCGGCGCTCTCTAAGAGAAAGGCGTAGGGCGACCGTTCGCGGTCGGTGGTGCGGCCGGTGAGGGCGGCGTAGGCTGCAAGCGGTGTCGTCTCAACCTCGAGGGTGGCGACGGTACGGACGACGACCGGCCGGTCGCTCGTGGCGTACTCGATGAACGTCTCTCGGTCGATATCGAACTGTGGGTGTGACTCTGACTGGCTCATTGTGTACGTACTCTTGTCTCCTGGCTTGCTGCCGTCACAAACCGGGTGACGGCCGTGTGATCTTTGCTTCCGCCTCGAGCCTCGACGCCGCTTGCCACATCGACGGCAAAGGGGTCGACAATGTCGATTGCCTCGGCGACGTTATCGCCTGTCAGGCCACCGGCGAGGATCACCGGCGACTCGAGACCGTCGATCGCCACTCGCGTCCGCTCCCAATCGTGGGTTTCGCCGGTTCCGCCACCACCGTCGGCGTCGACGGAATCGACGAGTAAGGCGTCGGCAACGCCGTCATACGCGCTCAGTTGTGAGAGCTCATCGGCATCGACGGCAACGATGAGGTCGCAGTCTGTCGACTTGCCGACGGTCTTGACTTCTGTCGGAGAGAGTCCGCCGTGAATCTGGAGGGCGTCCGGGCGGACTGACTCGAGGAGTTCGAGGGCGGCCGAGGGCCTCTCGGGCATCGTGACGAGGACGCCAGTGACGAACGGTGGCACGGGTTCGAGGAGTTCTCGAGCGCGCTCGGGCGTAACGTCTCGAGGGGTATCGACGGGCACGTCCGAAATGACGCCGACGGCGTCGGTCCCGGCGTTGATGGCGACCTCGAGATCCGCGGCGTTGGTGAGGCCACATATTTTGACCCGTGTTCGGCTTTGGGCGTTGCTCATTGGGCCTCCGTCTCCTCGCTTGGCGTACACAACGTCTCGAGCGTTCTCGCTGTCCCGCCGCTTGCAATCGACTCGCGTGCGCGCTCGACACCGGCCGCAAGCGAGTCAGCCTCGCCGGCGACGTAGATCGCTGCCCCGGCGTTCGCGAGGATGACGTCCCGTTTTGGTCCCTCGAGTTCGCCGGAGACGATGGCTCGGAGATCTGCGGCGTTTTCTTCTGGACTCCCACCGGCAATCGACTCGATATCGGCGGTCTCGAGGCCGAGATCGGCTGGGGTAAGCGTGTATTCGGTGACGAGGTCACCGGTGACTTCGGCGACGACGGTCTCGCCGTGGATGGCGATTTCGTCGGTGCCAGCGCCGTGGACGACGAGGGCGCGTTCGACATCCATGCGGGCGAGGGCGTTGGCGAGGACCGGAACCAACTCGGGGTCGTAAACGCCAACAACTTGGGCGTCGGCTCCCGCGGGATTGGTCAGCGGCCCGAGGACGTTGAAAATCGTCCGCATGCCGAGTTCTTTCCGGGGACCGATGACGGCCTTCATCGCCGGGTGGAAGACGGGTGCGAGCATGAAGCCGATGCCGTCGGACTCGATAGCCGCTTCGACGGCTGGCGGTTCGGCGTCGACGACAACACCGACTTCTTCGAGCACGTCCGCACTGCCTGAGGAGGAAGAAACCGAATAGTTGCCGTGTTTGGCGATCGGAACGCCAGCGCCGGCAGCGACGATTGCACTCGTTGTCGAGACGTTGATCGTATTATAGTCGTCGCCACCGGTCCCACAAGTGTCGACCAGCGGCGTTCGGTTGGGGGTGATCGTCCGGGCGGCCTCACGCATCCCCTCGGCGAAGCCAGCAATCTCGGCTTCTGTTTCACCTTTCGCGCGCAACGCTGCAAGCAGCGCACCAATCTGTGCCTCCGTTGCCTCCTCGAAAATCGCACTCGAGGCGGCTTTTGCTTCCGTTTGGGTCAGATCTTCCCCGTTGGTGACCCGTTTTACCGATGATTGCAAACTCATAATGTACGATAGTGTCTTGTAGTGTCCAAATCAGTACATCGTATTAAGGGTGTCGGAGCCCAAGGCACCCGATTCGAAACCTTCAATTACGGGGGCGGGCAACGGACTGATGCAGTAAGCAAACACCGGACGGGTTGGTGGTCTAGTCTGGTTATGACACCTCCTTGACATGGAGGAGGCCGGCAGTTCAAATCTGCCCCAACCCATTTCTGACGGAACAATGACGGGGAGCAACGCGGGAACAATTCCTCGAGTGATTGGATTCGCTCTCGATATCGCTGGCAGGTACTATCACCTGACACTATTTTAGCGGTTTCTTATCAGTTGAAAAATACTTGATCGCGAGACGGATTTTCTAGCTCACTAATATGCGGTGCATAATTATGTTAATTATTTACCCTTACAATTATACTCACTACCCGGATGTACCAACACAAGGGAGAAGATGTGTTCGTTATTGACGGGCACATTCATATGTGGGACGCGACAGAAGAGAATATCAAACACGAAGGCGGCGAGCAGTTTATCCAGTGTTTCTACGATTATCACACCGGATTCACGCCCGAAGAGCGCCACCGGGATATGGATGACTACCGAAAATTCACGCCTGAGGACGTTAAAACGGACCTTTTCGAGAACTACGTGGATATGGCGGTCTATCAGCCAACCCATCTCCATGACTTCTACAAAAACGGTTTTAACACCGTCGATGACCTCGGGACAACCCTGTTTCAGGACCACCCCGACCGGTTTGTACTGAACGGGCGATGGGACCCACGCGACGGGGAGGCCGGACTCAAAGAACTTGAACGCCAGAAAGAGGAGTACGACATTTTGGGCGCGAAGGTGTATACCGCAGAGTGGAAGGGGGACTCGAAAGGATGGAGACTTGACAGTGAAGAATCATACGAATTCCTCGAGAAATGTGCCGATCTTGGCATTAAAAACATTCATCCACACAAGGGGCCGACGATCCGTCCGCTCAACAAGGATGCGTTCGATGTCGGTGACGTTGACGATGCCGCCTCCTCGTTTACCGAACTCAACTTCGTCGTCGAGCACGTCGGGATGCCGCGGCTGGATGACTTCTGTTGGATGGCCGTCCAGGAGCCAAACGTTTACGGCGGGATTGCTGTCGCCGCCCCGATGGCGCTGAGTCGCCCAAAGCGATTTTCGGAGATCATGAGCGAACTCCTCTACTGGTTGGGCGAGGATCGACTCACCTTCGGTTCCGACTACGGCATCTGGGATCCCGAATGGATTATCGAGGCGATCATGAACACCGAACTAACAGAGGAACACGTCGAAGAGTACGGCGTCGAGTTCGACCTCGGGGCGAAAAAGAAGCTAATGGGCGAAAATATCGCCACGCTGTATGACATCGATATCGAGGCCCGAAAGGCACAGTTTCGCGATGACGCAATCAGCCAGGAGTTCGGCCTCGGTGCGTCGTATGATACTGCGGCCCCGGCGGACGACTGATGACCCTGCTCGAGACGATCCGGGCCCGCCTCGACCGGGTGACCGATCCCGAACTGGATGCGTCGATCGTGGAACTCGGCTATATTGACCGACTCGAGATTGACGATGGGGCGGTGAGCCTCGAGTTTACCCTCCCAACGGCATGGTGCTCGCCCGCCTTCGCGTGGATGATGGCCGCTGATGCCCGCGAGGAACTCGAGTCAATTTCGGGTGTCGACACCGCGTCCATCCATCTTCGTGATCATATGCACGCGACCGAAATAAACGACGGCGTCAACGCCGGCCGTTCGTTTGACGACTCGTTTCCCGATGCTGACGGCGAAGTGGCGTCGGTTCGAGCGACGCTTGACGACAAAGCGCGACTTTCACGGCAGTATGATGCTGTCGGGACGCTCCTCGAAGCCGGGCTGAAACCCCCTCAAATCTGTGCGCTGACGCTTGACGCTGTCACAGTTGACACAGACGACGCTCGAGCCGCAGTGTCCGTTGACGACGCCTTTGGAATACCGGTCCCTGCTCGACCACTCGACCGGTATATCCGTAAGGCTCGGGCGGTGGGGGTTATCGACGCCGACAGCGATGACGATCGACTGTTCCGAACGCCCGAAGGTGACCCGATCACTCCGGAGTCGTTCGAACTCGTTCAGCGCCGTGGACGACTTGCCCAGACGAATATGACGGGACAGGGCGGGATCTGTGAGGCACTCAATGAAAGCCGTCGGCACAAACTCGGTCGTGAGGAACCGTTCCGTGCCGACGCACACTGATCGGTTTTATCACGTGTGTTTGGCGACCATAGTAGACCGGCAGTAACTGCCAACGTCGTGAAACACGATCGAACGGTGAGAGCTGTCCTCTCAGCCGGAAAACAACTGCTTGAGACGACCGAGCATCCCACTCGATTTGTCATCGTCGGTCTCCGCGTCGTTGGTCGCTCCTGATGGATCGGTTGGTGCATCGACTGTCTCGAGATCGTCGAGTGAGAGGTCGATTTCGTCGATATCGGGTGTTGGTTCCCGGCCAGGGCCGGCCTCGGCTGCCCGAACGTCAGCGCCGGTGACGGTGCCGGATTCGATTCGTTTGGCGAGGTTGCTGTCGGGTTTGGCGGTGTCGCTTGCCACCTCGATTGCTTCTTCGAGTGTCGTCTCTGTCTTTGCGTTCTCCAGTATGCTGACGGCCTCCTCGAGGGTTGGTTCGCTCGTCTGTGCTGGTTGTTGATTCGCGGCATCGAGGTCCAGTGGCTGGTTCTCATCGGTGGGCCTCGAGTCGGGTGCTGACTCCGTTGGCTTATCTGGGCCAGCCACTGGCTCCGATTGGACGTCTACATCGGGTTCCGATTCGACGGCGTTGCTTTCGTCTGGCGTCGATATAGGGTAATCGCCCGCCGCAGCTGTCTCCTCGAGGTCGTCGTTGGATTCGGTGTCGGTTTCTGCCGTCGCCGCTGTCGACACTGTCTCGTCGTCACCTGTCTCACCGGCTGTCGTCTCGTCTTCCGGTTCTGTGACCGACTCGAGAATGTCGTCGACGCTTCTCTCTGAGACCACCCGTTTTGGGCCCCCACCGGGTTCCCCCAGTGTCAGCTCCGAATCGTCGGAGTGGTCCGACTGCCGATCATCACTCATTGGGTAGAGTTGGCCACCAAGCTATTATAACGTTTCTTGCTAGATGGGTGTGGGTGGAATCCACGTTAGGCTGCCAGTGACGGTTTCGAGACAACGACATTGACCACGGCACCTGCCAAAATGAGGATGCCAGCAAAGTACAGCCACGTAACAAAGAGCAGGACGGCTCCGACTGCCCCGTAGGCCTCATACTGGCCGGCGTTGGCTGCATACAGTTGGAAGCCAGCTTGCAGTACCATCCACCCAACGGCAGCGAACGCCGCGCCGGGAGCTATTTCCCTGATCGTCACGTCGATTGGTGGCAAAAAGTAGTAGATTGGCATGAAAGCCAGAAAGAGTCCGAGCAGTAAGACGCCGAAGCTAAGCACTCGAGCGAAGGGTATCAGGTCAGCAAAGGCGCTGACGACGACGCCGATGATGATCATGAGCGCAATGGCACCGACGACGGCCACAATGACGGCCAATCCCTCCTGAATCTGGTCGATGAGCGAGTCTTCAGCGATGTTTCCGTAGACGGTATCAAATGCCTTACTCAGGCCGCGAAACACCTTGAGTCCGCCCCACGTTGCTACCAGCAAGGCGACAATAGTTGCTTCCGCACGTCCAGCCTCCGTGGTTAACGCATCGGTCACCAGCTCCTCGCCGGCTTCAGGCATAAAATCGCCAGTAATTTCGATCAGTCGCGCGGCGAGGCGCTCACCGCCGAGCAAGGAACCGACAACGAGTGCGAGCAACACCAACGGGATCATAGAGACAAACGCATAATACGCAAAGCTTGCGGCTAAAAACGAAATTTCCCGATCCTGTGCCGTTCGGTAGACCGACCGGAGTATTTCTGTTGCTTCCATAGGTGGGTTATATCATCCCGACCAATGAGTGTTCGAGTTGCATGCTGCTGTGGTCTATTACAGTTGTTAGGAACTGACGGTACAGAAGTTGTGTGTGGCATGTACCTGCCCATCTCCGTTGATGGTGACACCAACACCGCCACGATCCCACGAGTCAGTGAGCATCGCCTCTCGATGCGGTGGTGAGTCAAGCCACTGTTCGACTAGCCCTGTGGCGAGTTCTCCAGCCGTATCGTACTGGTCAGCGACACCGTCTGTTGACTCGACCGGTCGATCAACCCATGTCATTGCAATGTTTTCGCCATACCCCGTACAGTAGTCAGCCACTGCGTCAAACCGATCCCACGGCTCTGTTCCCTCAGGACTTTGATGCTCAAAGTATTCTCGTTCGGCCATATCATGGCTGTGTGCTCGAGAGACGGAGGCGACGGTGCCATCCCACTCGAGTGGCTCGAGTCCGTGGGCCTCGCGTTCGTCGTTGACGGCCTCGTGGATGTGGTCTTCGACCGAATCGGATGAGATCGTTGTCGACTCCCCATATGTTGTTTCGCCCGGATCGTTGGGATCGGCTTCCTCGACATCACGATCGCCGGCTTCGGGCGGTTCTTCCTGTGTGATCTCCGGACTTGAGAACTCTTCGTCGACGCGGTCTACGAGACCCGGCTCGAGCCAGAGGAAGCCAACGGCAACCGAACAGAGCACGACGCCGAGGACGAAAAGGCGAAGGAGTCCACTTCCCGCTCGGTTATCGGTAGTCGCGTGGGACCGTCTTAGATCACCGTCGCGGGTATGGTCCATCCGCTCGAGAGTTAGACCGGTGGCTGTAAGTGTACCGTGGTCCGTTTCGCCTGCTGAGAGTGGTTTCAGGCCGTGTCTGTCCTGTTTCCGTGACAGTCCGCGCCTGCTCATGTCGCTGTGTCTGACCGATTTCCGAAGATGGTTTCGTGAAATGCAATAACGAGACCGGGGACAACAGCCATAAACAGGTGTTCCTCGAGTGGGATGCCTGCGACGTCGATGCCGGTTCTGAGTTTAATATCGAAGACGCCAACGGCCAGGGTGTAGCGGTCCCAGAGGTAGGCGATTGGGTAGAGCGCGAGAATCGTGACGGCGGCCTTCCGGAGTGCGCCGGCTCGCCGAAGGAGAACAAATGCGACAGCTCCCCACACAATCTCCGTCAGGAGATAGGTATAGCGACCGAAGATGCTAATATCGGGTACCATGGCCCGCATACACACCCCACGGTAAAAAAGTCAGGTACTCCGGCGGGGACCTCGACGGTCGGTATGTTAAATACCGTCGCGCGTGAACTGGGAGGCAGACCGATGAATATCGCTGACATCGCCACCAAGGAGTATGTTGAAGTCGACGTCGGAACGCGAATGGGGAAAGTTCGTTCGACGTTCGAGAACGGCAATCCCAAAGGGATAATCGTCACCGACGATGGAGAGTACCGGGGCGTGATCAGCGAGCGGGAGGTACTGCAGTCACACGTCGAAGACGACGCGAAAGTCGCCGCGCTCATCAAGCCAAGCCGAAACGTTCCCGCGCCGAAAGTCAGCCGCACGGAAAACGTCCGCGAGGTGGCTCGCGTCCTCGTCGAGGGGAACGCCAAAGTCGCGCCCGTGTTCGAAAGCGACGAACTCTGGGGTGTCATCACGCAGGATGCGATTCTCGAGGCCGTCCTCGAAAACCTTGATGCGCTGGTTGTCGGTGACATCTACACCGATAACCCGGTCACGATTGCTGAGAGTGACGGTATTGGGAAGGCAATAAACCAACTGCGAGAACACGGTATCTCGCGGCTCCCTGTGGTCAACGAAAACGGACTTCTCACGGGAATTGTCACGACCCACGACATCGCCGACTTCGTCATTCGAAACAACGAACGGATGACGACTGGAGACCGGGTCGGTGACAACAGCCGTATGCTCGACGTGCCAGTGTACGACATTATGGCGAGTCCAGTCCAGACCGTCAGCCTCGAGACGAGCGTGCAAGATGCTGTCGAGCGGATGCTCACCGATAACTACGCCGGCTTAGTCGTCACGCCCGATGAGGACGACCGGGTCGTCAACGGTATCATTACGAAAACCGACGTTCTTCGGGCGCTCACCTACACCGAACAGGAGCATATGGACGTCCAGATCACGAACATCTCGTTGATGGATGGCTTTAGCCGCCAGTCAGTCACCAACGGAATCGAAGAGGTTGCAGACAAGTATGCCGATATGCAGGTCCATCACGCCCACGTCCGATTCCACCAGCACAAAGAGAAGCTTCGTGGGACGCCACTGATCCAGTGTCAGATCCGTCTACGGACCAACAAACGTCAAGTAGCTGGCTCCGGTGAGGGCTATGGCGCAGAGAACGCCTTCCGGGTCGCTCTGGACAAACTCGAGCGTAATGTCTTAGAGCTCAAGGGCATTCGAAGCGACGCCGAGTATCGCGGACAGTTGTTGCGAAAGCTCGACGAACTGTAGTCCGCTGCAGCAGGTGTCTGTAAATCGTGCCTAGATGCCAGCCAGGTCCTCAGCCGTCTCGAGCCCCTGCTCGGTAATCCGGAACTGGACGCTTTCGCCGGCGGGTTTCGAGCGGTGTTTCTCGAGGGTGGCTCGTCGGTTGCCGCCCCGAAAGCGGTCGATGCGGAGGACGGCTCCGGTCCAGTGTTCTAGAGTGTTGCCGCCGAGTGGGCGGGTGCGGTCGCTGTCGGGGTCGGCGAACACCTGATTGGTGAGGACGACCGCGAGGTTGTGTTTCCGAGCCAGCGAGAGCAGGTGGGTTACCTGTCGGGTGACGGCTCGGAGGGCGTCACCTTCGCTCGTGTCTTCGCCGCGCTGGAGGCGATAGAAGCCGGTGGCGCTGTCGAGGACGATGAGGTCGGCGCGGTCGGCGAACTCCTCGGCGTCGCGGACGGCTTCGGCCTGTTCGTCGAAATCGAGGACGTCTTCGATGATGATGCGGCCGGCGACAGCCTCGATGTCATCGGTGCGAGCGGTTAGCAGTTGTTCGAAGCGGTCGACCGAGACGCCTTCGGTGTCGATGTAGACGGCGGTGCCACCGGCTGCGGCGGCTTCGACCGCACCGCTCAGTGCGAGGTTCGTTTTGCCGGCAGCGGGCGGGCCGTAAAGTTGGGTGACGGTCCCGCGCTCGAAGCCGCCACCGAGCAACTTATCGACCGGGGAACAGCCGGTTGAGATCGCGTCGTCGGTCACAAGTTCCCGTCGGGAGCAAGCGGGCAAAAAGCCCCCGGAACGTGTGTGGCAGTGTAGTGTGGTGTGATTCGGCTCAGTAACCACTCGAGTCGGCGATCCACCTTCATCGGATCGGTCCCCCTCTCTCCTGAACTGGTGACCCCGCTCCATTTATTCACCATGCACCCCAACGGAGGCGTGTGATCGTCGTCGCCACTGAAGACTTCGAATTGTACCACGGGCTCGTGGCTCACCTCCGTGAGCGCCAAGCAACATTTACGACGATCGAACCGACCGACGAGTTACCCGAGGGCACGGCCGTCGTCCTTACCGGGCGCGCTAACGCCGAGGCGTTCTCGGATACGCACACGATCATTGCTGACCCAGCGGCTCCTCGAGGGGCCGTTGCGGAGGCGATGGCGGCACTCCGTCAGGAGGACTCCGGCCGGACGGTCATCGGTGTCGACCCGGGGCGGCGACCGGGAATCGCTGTTTTGGTTGGTGGGGTTGTCACGGCAGCCTTTCAGGTGCCACTGGCTGATGCAGTCGAGACGATCTCCCGTGAACTCAATCGGGTTGACGTGGCTGCCTCAGGTATCCCGGTCGTCAGAATCGGCGACGGCTCCCGCCTTGAGAGTGCGAAACTCGTCAACGAACTTGAGGATGTCCGGATCGAACTTGTTGATGAGACGGGGACCACGCCCTCACTGGGAACCGGCGCTCGTGGGATGGGCGATGTGCTCGCCGCAGTGAATATCGGGCGTCTCGAGGGGGAGGTTGTGACACGTCGGGAGATCGAGCCGACCGCCGGGGAGTTGCAGGTGATCAAAGATCGCTCACGCGAGCAGAGTGAGACGAATCGGGCAATCGATGAGTCGTTAGCGAGGCGGGTTGCGGCGGGTGAGTTGACGATTGGCGAGGCGTTGGCAGTCCATCGTGATGGAGGCAATGCCCATGGCCGTGGTCATGGAACTGACCCCGACTCGGCTGATGAAACCCTCTAAGGACGATACGGCTTCGTAAAAAAGAATTACCTCAAAGACGGTACCGTGACGCTCGAGTGGTCACTATTCGTGTCGATGAACCGTTAGCATCGCGGCAACGAGCATGGCGATGAGTGCAACGGCGACACCGAAGCCGGGCATCGAATCGTTTTCTTTCTCACGGTCGTCGGCTTCTCTTTCGCTACTGGTGTCCGTCTCTACCTCGCTGTCATCGTCCTCTTTTTCTTCATCCTCGCGCTCCTCATCCTCGAGGGTAGCCTGGCCGACTGTCGTCTCCTCATCAGCAGTGACGAGGACGTTCTCGTTTTCTTGCATGCTCATCTGGAACGCGTTTGCGTTCCCGCCGTCTTCAGAAACGGCGAGAGCGGTATTGGTGTTGAGGTTCGTCTGGACGACCTCCTGGCGTTGTTCGACGGCAGCCGTCGCGTACTGCGTTGGGTCATTGAACTGGTCGTTCGGGCTGTCGTAATCGACGGCGGTGTGGTCGACGCCATCGACTGGCTCGTCACCGATCGAGACTGTCGTTGAGTTGGTGTAGACGGTTGCGTCGTGGTCGTGGTTGTAGTCGTCATCTTCGAACTCCTTTGCGGCCGATTCATCGAGTTCCTCTAACACGTTTATCGCGTCGGCGCTCGCCACTTGAGCGTTGAGATTCTGCTGGAAAGTGAGTTGGACGGCCGTCGAGGTGCTTGCGTTGGTCGCAATCGCCTCCGCCGAACTGTTGACGTTGATGTTCGCCTGTTCGACGCCTTGGACCTGGGTGACGCTCGCTTCAGCGGTCTGGGTGGCATCGTCCTCGTCTACGTCTTTGTACTCCTCGTGACTGCCATCGCCGGCTTTCTTTTCGGACTTTGGATAGTCGTGGCCGTCGTGGGAGATAATCTCTTCACCGGCTCCCTCACCGGCAGTTGCGACGTTCATCCCACCGGAGTCCATCATCACGTTCACTGCCTCGGCAAAGCCAAGCTGCTCGTTGAGGTTCGACTGATCGGTCAGCTGCACGGCCGTCGCCGAGGAGTTTTCACCGACGGCGATTGCCACCGAGTTACCGAACTCGTTGACGTTCGTCTGGCTGATCTCTTGGTCCTGCTCCACCGATGCCTCTGCATCCTGGTCGAGCGAACGGTCATCAGTCGGCCCCTTCTTTTCGTGGATGTCCTTTCGGTCATAGTCATCCTCGAGAACGCTGGCGAAGACGTTCGTCGCGGTCGCCGATCCCAGTTGGAGGTTCTGGTTTGACTGTTTGGTCTGTTGGAGTGCTGTCGAGGAGCTGTCTTCCTCAGCAAAGGCAAGTGCGGTGGTCCGTTCGTTGACGTTTGCCTGCCCAACGGCTTGGGACTGGGAGACCGTTGCCTCGGCTGCTTGGCTGACTGAGCCCTCATCGTCGACGATTGCCCAGCCATCAAAGCTGTGGTCGTCGCCCTCGCCGAAGATCATGTTGACTGTGTCAACATCACTGAATTCGGCACTGTGGCTCTCGCCGGGGACGTTCTCGGCTACTGCCTCCCCGTCTTGGATGTTCGTATTCTGCTGGTCTACTTCCTGGATGGCTGTTGCCTGCCCGCCATCGATCGCAATCGAGACGGCCTCACCCTCTTGGTTTAAGTTTAGCTGGTTGACGTCCTGGTATTGGACAACCGAGGAGGAGTTGCGCTCACTCGGATTTGCATCCGGCTCACGGTCTTCATAGGACTCGACGTACTCCTCTAACGATTGGCCGTTGAGGTCGGCCCCAAAGACCAGGAAGAGTTCTTCATCGTTCTCGAGTGTCTGTACGGTCTCGTTGGTATCTTCCTTTGCGATGGTTCCGGGGGCTGCGATCGCGACCATCGAGAGGATGAGCATTCCAACAATCAAAACTGTCGTGAACTTCGAACGTGTTGACATTGTATGTAGTCCGCGGTATAAATTTCATGAGTGTATTTCGCTCACGAATATGCGGTGCGGACCAACATACCCTGAAGACTTTCTTTGTTATCTGGATATTACTACCCTGACAAAGGAACCTACGCCAATCACATCACTTCCTTCTTTCTGGAAGGGGTGTGTTACTCCTGACAGGATTATCCGGCGTTCGTGATATTTTATACAAAATCAAGGAGAATACCTGACCCTTTAGGGTCAGGATGAATCCGACAACCCCTACACAACCCACCGTCGATAGCCCGATTGGATATTCCACGTTCTCAAACCGAACCTTTACAAGAAGAG
>LFCJ01000212.1_pt1 | contig 34229 bp, 18 predicted proteins | sample 643141 | NCBI WGS metagenome assembly LFCJ01 (sample SAMN03766243, study PRJNA286221) | soda lake metagenome | biome: soda lake; feature: Kulunda steppe; material: water; isolation source: sample B1-Br-g2 brine of Lake Bitter-1 | place: Russia: Kulunda steppe | collected 2010-07
CACGCCTCAAAACACTACACGAAACGAGCCAAACTCACGATTCAGCAACTCAAAGTAACACTGCTCGTCGATTCCAAAGTGAACGCAGTCCTTGATCTACACGTGACGACGACACGAAAACACGATAGCCAGATCGCTCCGTCGCTGATCAAACGCAACCCCGAGACTATCGACATCCTGCTCGGGGACAAAGGCTACGACGACCAGAAAATCAGACAGCTTGCCCGTCAACACGAGATTCGTCCACTAATCAAGCATCGTGAGTTCACACCGCTTCACAAGGCATGGAACGCACGCTTAGACGCCGACCTCTATGGCCAACGGAGTCAATCAGAGACAGTCAATTCAACGCTCAAGCGGAAGTACGGTGCGTTCGTCCGTTCACGACGCTGGTGGAAGCAGTTCCGTGAACTCGCTCTTGCGTGTATTGTCCACAATCTTGACCAAGCAATCTAACGACCAGTACAGGTGCTAAATTGAGCGAGGTATAGTTACAGTCTATCTCCGTAGACTGAATCGAAGCGAGTGTACACCGCCGCAAATGCGATGAAGACAGCGATCGCTCCGATAGCGACACCAATCCATTCTCCGTATGGCACACCGTATCCTAACAGGACTGTAGCAAGCCGTTCCCCGACAAATGCCATCGTCATGATCACGCCTAAGCCGAGGAGAAACTTCACAACGAAATTCCGCTCTATGATGTTCTGTTCCATATTAGATATTTCCCATGGAACAGTATAAGTTTTCCCTCTGTGGTTAGTACGCATGTGCAGTGTGAGTAGATTCACGTGAATATCTCTCTAAAGAATAGGGTTTCAACAGAGCCGGAAGCTCCATTCCGCTTCTTTGAACAACCCCCGGCAACTTGAGATTGAGTACTCGACTTCGTAGGTTTCCTCAACATATTGCTGGAAGTGCGCCGGCGTCCACACTGGCGCGTCAATCCCAACTTTCTCTGGTGACTCGTGGACATTCTCTTCGAACTCTTTTTACTCTATTTCTGAGAGCTTTCTTTTTCTCCCAGATCGATGTACATCAGTAACGGCCTGCTCAAGCGGTTCGTCAATGTTGAGTCGCTTGAGCCAGCTATAGGTCGTTCGTCGCTGGACGTCGTACCACTCAGCTAGTTTAGTCTGCGTAACACCGCTTTTAGTATGCTATATGTTACAGGAGACGGTCTTGAAAACGCTCCGAGAGAAGTCTGGGTTCGACCCCTTGGGTGAGGTGTTCATTCACCAAAAGGACGAGCGAATCATCATTGGCCGATCCTGCCACGTGGATTTGAGTGGAATTTATCCTGGTATGGACCGCGAGCGTGGCGATGTACTCGAACGGGTTGGGGAATTGAAACACGAAGAACGACGGCGAGGAGATGTTCGCGCCAATCGACTTCGACGGGGACCAGCGGTTCATAGAGCACGGGCTTCGCGATTTACTAGTCGCTGGATAGTCACAGAGCTGTTATACAAACTATTCTATAGCACCTTGTTCACTCGAGCGGCTTCCAGGTTCGCGGCGAGTCGTTCAGACGCTTGCACCCGTTCTCGGTGATGACGATTAGGTCCTCGATTCTGACGCCAAACTTCCCTTCGAGATAGACGCCCGGTTCGACGCTGAACACCATACCAGGTTCGAGTTTTCGAGTGTTCTCGCTCGTGATGTAAGGTGGTTCGTGGACGTCCAGACCGACGCCGTGTCCCGTCCGATGGATGAACTGGTCACCGAAGCCCCGTTCTTCGAGCACCTCCCTAGCCGTGAGGTCGACTTCGCGGGCTTCGACACCGGGCTCGGCAGCTTCTACGCCTGCGTTATGTGCTTCGAGTACGGCCTCGTGGACAGTCTCGAACTCGGTAGATGGTTTGCCGGCAAAGACGACGGTTCGGGTCTGATCCCCCGGGTACCCCTCGAAACGGGTGCCGAAGTCGAGGACGACAGGGTCTCCAAGTTCAATCGTGCGGTCGCCGTGGCGGTGGTGCGGGCGTGCGCCGTTTGGGCCGCTCCCTACGACAGTCTCGAAGGAGACGCCCTCGCCGCCCTGGGCGGCGAGTCGCTCCTCAATCTCTGCGGCAAGTGCGTCCTCAGTCAACCCAATTGCGTCGGCACCAAGGCCTCGGATCGCTTCGCTAACTGCATCCGAGATCCGCGCGGCTTCGTGGAGCGATTCGAGCTCAGCCTCGTCTTTGCACAGGCGCAGGTCCGTGAGAACCTCACTCGCGAGACCGAACGAGGCATCGGAAAACGTCGATCGAAGATCGTGGGTGAACAGTGCCCACATTTTGTCGTCGACGAGAATTCGGCAGCTTCTGAGTTCAAGTTCGTCACCGACGGCCGCGAGCAGAGCGGTCGGATCCTCATCGTCGCTCCACGTACGGACATCGTCCACCGGTGACTCATCACGAATCTGGTGGTCGTACATCTCGGGGACGACGAACAGCTCCCGGTCGGGGGTGACGAACAAGAACAGGTGCCGTTCCATCGGCTCGTCTTCGAACCCCGTGAGGTAGGTCATGTTCGTACTGGGAAAGCAGACGAGCGCGTCGAAACCGTTCGCAGACAGCGCGTCGCGTGCTCGCTCGAGTCGGACCTCGAACACGGTTTCGTCGGTCATCGCGACCTCCTCACGGTGGTGGCCCCCTCAGTCATTCTGATCTGAGAGCGTCCGTTTCGACGCGGTTGAGTTCGTGCTTGTCGGTGATCGCAACGCCGTACTTCTCGCGCGCGGCTTCCCGCGAGACGTAGCCGTCGATCACGTCCTCGAGAACGGCTTCGGGATCGCGGTCTCGAGGGTCGCCGTAGCCGCCGCCTCCGCCGGTCCGGTTCGAGATGATTTCCCCTGACTCGAAGGTGCCACGGAACATCCCGACCCACAGCTCGTCGTCATCGTAGAGATCGGTGTTGTCGACGAGTACCTGGACGCGATCGTCGGCATCGTCATGAAGGTCGAGGACGACGCCGTTTTTCGCGCCGGGTTCGCCGCCGTCGATCCCCCAGCCTGGTTCCCGGGTCTTCTGGATGATCGAGAGCGCGCCTACGGGATGTTCGACGCGGAAATCGCGCCGGAGACCGAGTCCACCCCGCTGCTCGCCTGCGCCACCGGAGTCTAGCCGGAGCGAGAGTTCGTCGAACGAGATGGGTGCTTTGTTCTCGAACACCTCGACGGGGATGTTCTGAACCATCGTCTCGGTTATGTGCATGACCGAGTTGGCACCGTCGTGCTCGTCCGTTGCCCCCCAGCCGACCGCGTCGTTGTTCGCCTCGACGAACTGCCGTCCCGTCTCGGGATCTTCGCCGAACAGCATGATGTCGTTCAGGTCACCGCCGGAGCTGGCGGGAATCCGATCGGGCATCGCCTGTGCCAGCGCCTTGAAAACGACGTCGACGCTGACGATTCCCGTCCAGATGGTGAACGTCGGCGCGGGATAGATGGCGTTGAACAGGTTCCCTTCGGGGGCGTGGACTGATAGCGGCGCGTACTGGCCGGCATTCGAGACCTCCTCGGGTGTCGTGATTGACTTGAAACAGAGCTTGCACACCGTCTCGGTCATCCCTCGGGGGATGTTCAGCGGCCCGTCGACCTGATCGGACGAGCCGGAGAAGTCGACGTGAAACTCCTCGCCGTCGATGGTCACCTCAACCTCGATGCGAATGCCGTCACCGGTTGTTCCGTCGGCGTAATCGACTGCGGACCACGTCCCGTCGGGCAGTTCACGGACCGCCTCACGGGCGGTTTGCTCGCCGTGGCGTTGGATCCGCTCGATGCAGCTGTCGACGGTCTCTCCGCCGTACTTCTCGTGGAGTTCCCGTAACCGGCGCTTGCCAGTCCTGATTGCGGCGATCTGGGCGTTCAGATCCCCGAGAACCTTATCGGGGATTCGGGAGTTGAACCGGATCAGGTCGATAATCTCCTCATCGGCCTCACCGCCCTTGTGTACCTTCGTTCCAGGGAAGATGACGCCCTCTTGGTGAACGTCGGTCGAGTCAAGGACGTAGCCCTCGTCTTTCGCTCCGAGGTCGAGCCAGTGAGCCCGGGTCGCCGCGTAGCCGATGAGTTCGTTTTCCTCTCGAGGTACGTCCGTCCCCTCCCGGAAAATCGGCGCGAAAACGCCGACGTCGAGTGTGTGTGTCGAACTCCAGTAAGGATAGTTCATCAGGAGGACGTCGCCGGGTTCCATGTTCTCCTCACCGACGTGCTCGACGAGCTTTTCGAGCGCATAGTCGTTCGCTCCGAGAAAGAGCGCCAGTCCGGGCGAGTCGGCAATCAGGTTCCGGTCGCGGTCGTATAGCGAGATGCCAAAGTCGAGAATCTCGTAGATAATCGTGTTGTACGCGGTTCGGATCAGCGTTCGTTGCATCTCGGTCGCGGCGGACGTGAGGTAGTTTCGCACTACTTCGACCGTGGCCGCGTCGATCTCTCGGGTCTGGCTCATGTCGCTCATTTAGAATCACCTCCAGTGATGACGAGCTGTCCGTACTCGTCGACGGTTGCGGTCTGGTCGGAGTGGAAGACGATGGTCGTGGTCGGCTCACGGACGACCGCCGGGCCCTCGATGGTCGCCCCAGCGTGCAGGTCTGCGCGGTCGTAGACGTCGAAGGCGGTTCGCTCGCCGATGGCGAAACAGTACGCGTCGCGGGTGGTAACCGGCTCGGGTGTGGCGTCGACCGGTTCCTCGCGCTCGAGCGGCGGTTTGTCGTTCCGCCCGACGGCGCGAACCCGTTGGTGAACGACCTCAGCTGGGTCACCCATCGTGTGTCCGTAGCGGTCCTCGTGTTTACGCTCGAAGCGGTCGTTGACCGCTTCGATCGATGCGGCATCGTTTGCGTCGACCGAGACGGTATGCTCCTGTCCGAGATAGCGCATCTCGAGGCTGTGCTCGAGTTCAATCTCGCCTTCTTCGAAGCCTTCGGCGGTGAGCGTTTCGACGGCCTCGGCGTCTAGTTCGTCGAATTTCTCCTCGAGGTCGGCGAGTTCGAGGTCAGTCAGGGGCGCAATGTTGGTCCGCGCGAAGTCGTAGACGACGTCGGCCGTTAGCATCCCGAGCGCGGAGAATACCGACGGCGCCTCGGGGACGACGATCTCGTCGACTCCCATTTCGCGACCCAGGAGCGGGACGAACATGGGGCCTGCGCCGCCGAACGCCATCATCGAGAATTCGCGAGGGTCGAGTCCCTTTTCAATGGTGATCTCGCGGATCGCACCGACGGTGTTCGCGAGGGTGACGTCGAAGACGCCCCGCGAGACGTCGGTGACGCTCGAGTCGAGCGGTTCAGCGAGAGTGTCCTCAATGGCGTCTCGCGCGCCCACGGCGTCGAGTTCCATCTCGCCGCCGAGGAAATCGTCGGGGTCAATGTAGCCGAGGGCGACGGCTGCGTCCGTGACGGTTGGCTCGGTACCACCCTGACCGTAGGCCACCGGACCCGGATCGGCACCCGCGCTCTGGGGGCCAACTTTCAACAGTTCGCCGTCGAGCCAGGCGATCGAGCCGCCGCCCGCGCCAATCGTTCGGATGTCGAACACCGGGATCTGCAGCGGCTGGTGCTCGAGGCGGGAATCGTACTTCACGGCGGGTGAGCCGTCCTCGATGACGCAGGCGTCAAGACTGGTGCCGCCGATGTCGACCGTAATGAGATCCTCACGGCCGGTCTCTCGGCCGACGTGGGATGCGCCGATGAGGCCTCCGGCCGGGCCCGAGAGAATAGTATGGACCGGCGCGTCAGTCGCGCTGTCGGCGGTGAGCGTTCCGCCGCCTGAGCGCGTGACGAAGAAGGGTGCGTCGAAACCGCGTTCGGAAAGCGCGTCGTCTAAGTTCTCGATGTACGTCTCGAAGATCGGTTTGATGTAGGCGTCCATCACGGCCGTGCTCGTGCGCTCGTACTCGCGGTACTCACGCGTAATATCACTCGAGATGGAGACGCTGGTCTCGGGGTAGGCCTCGCGAACGATCCGAGCAGCCTGCCGTTCGTGGGCCGGGTTCCGGTAGGAGTGGAGGAAACAGATGGCGATCCCCTCGACTCCTCGTTGGTCGACCAGTTCGCTTGCAGCATCTCTGACTGCGTCCTCGTCGAGCGGATCGACCTCCTCGCCGTGGGCGTTTAACCGTCCCGGGACGCCGATACGGCGGCGGCGGGCGACGAGGGACTCAGGTTTTTGATAGCGGATATCGTACATCGCTTCCCGCTCGACGTTCGTCCGACCAATCTCGTAGACGTCCCTGAACCCTTCGTTCGTGATGATTCCGGTCGTCGCCCCCTCGCGCTCGAGGACGGCGTTTAGCCCGAGTGTCGTTCCGTGGACGAACGCTTCTGTCTCCCCGAGGTCGACACAGATCTTCTCGACCGATGATATCACCCCAGATTCGGGTTCGTCGGGTGTCGTCGATGCCTTCTCTACGGAAACCTCTCCCGTCGATCGATCGAAGGTAATCGCGTCGACGAACGTGCCGCCGATGTCAACTGCCAATCTTTCTGTCACGTGTTATCGAACCTCAGTAGTCCTTCCCACGAAGGGGAGTGTTATATAATTTGTGTCGAATTCGGCGTATTCCAAACGTATCGAAAAGGCTGGATAACGATACGGGCAATCAGAGGCGAGAATATATCCTATTCGTTTGATTAAGTTGCCGAAGAGTTTATCTCGGTTCGCGCGTCCCTGGCAGTATGAACGACGTTACCGTTCACCGACTTGAAGAGAACTGGAACAAGAGCCGAGAGGCGCCGTACACGTTGTTCGAGAGCGGTGATCCCCAAGCGAAAGTCGGCAGTTTCGTCATCGAACCGGGCGAGCGCGTTCCTGAAACCGGCACGACGAGCCACGAAGGCGACGAGATTACTGTTATCCTCACCGGTGAGATCGACCTCGTCGTCGGCGACGAGCGGATGACGGCCGGGCCGGAGACGATGATGGTCACCCCAGCGGGGACACCCCACTATAGCGTGAACGCTGGCGACGAACCGGTGCGACTGGTGTATATGATCCTCGGCGAGTTGTAACCCGTTCGATCAGTTCCGCTAGGCGCACTCACACCTGTGCTCGGGATTCGTGACCGAAAGGTTGAGAACCGTAAAGCGGATGATCACCTCCCATCTACCTTGTTTCGAATCGTCACGACTATTTCCCGTGATGCACCCAATGCGCTCAGATTTAGGTTATATACCAACCTTAGACAAGCAATATAAATGCTATTTTAGATAATACGTTACAGAAAGGTTAATTACCTCTCTCACAATGGTACTGCTTGTGAGTGAGAATAGCACACGTGTCGCGGTCGACATTGGCGGGACCTTCACAGATCTCGTCGCCGTCCGTGACGGAACGCTGTCGCTCGAGAAGGCCTCAACGACGCCTGATAACTTTGCGAACGGGGTCGTCGACGCCCTCGAGAAGAGCAATCTGTCGATGCCTGACGTTGAGCAGTTCGTTCACGGGACGACCGTCGTGATCAACGCGGTCACGGAACGCGAGGGAGAGGAGTGCGCGCTCATAACGACCGAGGGCTTTCGCGACGTTCTCGACATCACGCGGGCGAACCGACCGGACATGTTTAACTTCCGGTACAAGAAGCCGGAGCCGTTCGTCCCCCGGCGCGACCGCTTCGAGGTCCACGAGCGTGTCGATCAGGCCGGAGACGTCGTCGCGGAGTTGGAGCCTGACGATGTCCGTGAGGCTGTCGACCAGATCAGAGACTCCGGCATCGAGACAATCGCGGTCGCGTACGTCAACGCTTACGCGAACCCCGACCACGAGCGCCGAACGCGCGAACTCATCGCGGAAGAGTTTCCGGAGGCGTACGTCACGCTTTCGCACGAGCTCTCCGAAGAGTACCGCGAGTACGAGCGGACCAACACCGCCGTGCTCAACTCCTACGTCCGCCCTATTGCCGATGAGTATCTGACGACCTTAGAGAACCACCTCGAGGAGGTCGGCGTGGACGGCAACCGCTATGTGATGAAAAGCAACGCTGGGACGAGCAGCTTCGCACAGGCCCGCCGGAGCCCAATCGAAATGATCGAGAGTGGGCCCGTCGGCGGCGTCTACGGCGCTGCACGAATCGGCGAGCATGTCGGCGAACCCAACGTGATCAGCTTCGACATGGGCGGTACCACCGCGAAGGCGTCGCTCGTTGAGGACGGGGAGGTCGACATCGGAACCGAGTACTGGCTCGAGAGCTCGCCTCGTGAGGAGGGCTACCCAGTTCAGGTACCGGTCGTCGACATCGTCGAAGTTGGTGCAGGTGGTGGCTCGATCGCCTGGATCGACGGTGGTGACTCGATCAACGTCGGCCCGAAGAGCGCCGGGGCAGATCCTGGACCCGCTTGTTACGGCCACGGCGGCACCGAGCCGACCGTCACCGATGCGAACCTCGTCACGGGTCGGCTCAATCCTGAGTACTTCCTCGGCGGCGAGATGGACCTCGACGTCAAGCGTGCCCGTGATTCGCTCGAGCCGATCGCTGACGCCTTCGGGACGGACGTCCGCGAGGCAGCCCACGGGATTCTCCGGGTCGTCAACTCGAACATGGCCCACGCGCTGAAGCAGGTGAGCCTCCGTCGTGGATACGACCCGCGGCGGTTCGCACTCGTCGCCAGCGGCGGCGCGGGCGGGCTCCACGCTGCGACCCTCGGACGCGAACTCGGTGCCAAGGAGGTTATCGTCCCGCGCGCGCCAGGACAGTTTTCCGCTTGGGGAATGCTGCTGACGGATCTGCGCCGAGACTACGTTCGAACGCTCGTCCGGCCGTTCGATGCCGACGCGGTCGACGCGGTCGACGAAGCCTTCACGGCGATGGCCGACCGTGCTATCGACGCCTTCGACGCCGAGGGAGTCCCAGCCGAGGACATTCGCCGTGAGCGGAGCGTCGACCTCCGGTATGCCGGCCAGGAACACACCGTCCAGACGCCGGTTCGCGCCGACGGGGATCGGCTCACCGCCGAGGTGATCGAGCGGACGATCGGGGCGTTCCACCGCGGTCACGAGAGCGCGTACAACTTCCGGCTCGAGGACCCCGTCGAGCTGGTGAATCTCCGACTTACCGCCACCGCAGACGTCTCGAAACCGACGATCGACGCGCTCGAGCGCGATGGCCGACCCGCCGACGCCCAGAAGGGAACCCGGTTCGTCGACTTTGGAGCGGAAGGTGGTCACGACGCGGCGGTCTACGCACGCGAATCGCTGCCTACGGACGCCGTTTTAGAGGGGCCTGCGGTGATAGAGGAACCGGCGTGTACGACCCTCGTACACCCGGACCAGTCGTGTCGCGTCGACAAGTACGGAAACCTGCGGATCAGCAACCAATGAGTTCTATCAGCACTACAGAATCGGACCTCGACCCATTCACACGGGAGGTCATCACGAACGCGCTCCAGAGCGCGGCTGAAGAGTCGTTCATTAACCTAGGCCGGACAGCCAAGTCGAGCGTCATATATGAAACCCTCGACTACGCCTGCGGGCTGATCGACCCTGACGGCCGCGTCGTCGCGCAGGCCAACGGCGTGCCGGGATTTCTGGGCACGCTCAACTTCTGTGTCACGGACACGATCGAAAAGTACGGAATCGACGGCTTCTATCCCGGTGACGTTGTCCTGCTGAACGACTATCACGGCGGAACACACCTGAATGACGTTGCGATGGTCGCACCGGTGTTCGTCGACGACGAAATCGTCATGTTCGCCGCGTCTAAGGCCCACTGGACCGACGTTGGCGGCAAGGACCCCGGTTCGTGGACGACCGACGCCACGAGCATCTTTCAGGAGGGGATCCAGTACCCGATGGTCAAGCTCTACGAGGAGGGGCAGGAAAACCGCGCAGTCCGGGACATCGTCGAGGCTAACACCCGCATGCCGGAGATGACCTTAGGCGACATGCAGGCCCAGGAGGCCTCGATGGAGGTGGCCGTCGAGCGCGTTCAGGACATCGCCGAGCGGTACGGCAAGGAGACGCTCAATGAGGCCGTCGAGGCCTGGCTCGAGTACGGCGAGCAGCTAGTTCTCGAAGAGATTGCGGCACTACCGAACGGCACCTACCACGCCGAGGACTACCTCGACGACGATGGCATCAACGACGAACCGGTATACGTCACCGTGGAGGTGACGATCGAGGACGACCGCGTCCGGTTCGATTACACAGGGACCGACCCCGAAACCGAAGGGCCGCTCAATTCGCCGTACCCCGCCTCGGTCAGCGACGCCCGGGCACTGTTCCAGGCGATCACGTTGCCGGAGGCAGCGACCAACGGCGGCTTCTTCGAGCCGCTTGAGCTGGTCATCCCCGAGGGGACGGTACTCAACGCGACGAAACCCGCCCCGATCGGCACCGATTGGGAGTCCTCGGCGATGGCGGCCGATCTCCCATGGAAGGCTCTCGCCTCCCACCTTCCCGAGAAACTTTCCGCGGGCCACTTCACGAGCGTCTGTGCCACGATCGTCGGCGGTACCGACGACCGGACTGGCGATGATTTTCTGGTCATCGAACCCCAACCCGGCGGCTGGGGGGCCTGCTACGACCGCGACGGCGCCGACGTTCTCGTCTGCAGCGGCGACGGGGACACTCTCGAGATGCCCGTCGAGGTGATGGAGACGCGCTTCCCATTGCTGTTCGACCAGTTCGCTCTCGATACACCTCAGGAGGCCGGACATGGCGAGTTCCGCGGCGGTACTGGGCTCGTTCAAGACTACCAGATCTATAACGAAAGCGGCGCGTTCATCACTGCCTCGTTCGGCCGCTCCGAGTACCCGCCGTGGGGGGCCGAGGGCGGCCATCCCGGCGACGGCAACTACATCAACATCCTGAGGCGCGACGGCTCGACCGAGCGCCACCGGAAGTTGACAAACTACGAACTCGCGGACGGCGAGACCGCCAGACTCGTCACGAGCTCCGGCGGCGGCTGGGGCGACCCACTCGAGCGCGACCCCGAACGGGTCCGCGAGGACTACATCGACGACTACGTCACGGCGGAGATCGCAGCGGAGGTCTACGGCGTCGTTCTCACGGAGGACGGCGAAATCGACGTAGACGCGACCGAACGTCGCCGCGAAGAATTGGGGATCGAATCCGGAGGACAAGACTCATGAGCAAGACGACGAACCGAATCAGGTGGATCGATCCTGTCGGTCACGACGACTTCAGCGGCGACATCGAGACGCTGCTTTCCGACGCAAAACGCGAGACGACCGAGGTTGAGGTTGTGAGCTTAGATCGCGGCCCACATCACGTTGAGTACCACTACTACGAGTCGTTGGTGCTCCCCGATGTGCTCCACCTTGTCAAGGAGGCTGAGAACAACGGCTTTGACGCGACGGTTGTTGGCTGCTTCTACGACCTCGGGCTGGAGGAAGCGCGCGAGGTGTCCGACTCGATGCCGGTGATGGGGCCGGCCCAGGCGACGACCCACCTCGCGTCAACGATGGGCGATACGTTTTCAGTGATCGTTGGCCGACAAAAGTGGGTCCCGCAGATGCGTGGGACTATCTCACGATACGGTCTCGGCGACCGATTAGCGTCGTTTCGCCCCGTTGACCTGGGCGTGCTCGACTTCCAGGCTGACCCCGATCAGACCAAACGGCGGCTCACGGAGGCCGCACGTGCCGCAGTTGAGGAGGATCACGCTGAAGTCGTAATCCTCGGCTGTACGGCCGAGTATGGCTTTCACGAGACGCTTCAGGAGGAAGTCGGTGTTCCCGTTCTCGATGCGGTCGTCGCGCCGTTCAAGTTCGCCGAACTGCAGGCTGACCTGGCCTCACTCGGCTGGACTCACAGCAAGGTTGGTGGCTACGAATCGCCTCGACTCGAGGAGATCAGGGAGTGGAACGTTCCCGAGGACTTCCAGACCCGAGGGGTCTGGTCGGACTCCCTCGAGGACTGAGCGGTCAGCCGGCGACCGGCTATTTCCGTTACGGGCATTGAAGGCAACATATCGTAAGCAATAGATTGGAAAGGGGTACGAAACGTATGTATTGACAAACACATTGCGAAAGCTATATGCTATCTCGGTACGGTCTACAATACCATGAGTTTCGATGGCAAACGCCAAGTGAAACCAACCCAGATTGGGCGACGACAGTTACTGAAATACGCGGGGGTGGGCGGACTCGCCACCGCCCTCGCCGGTTGTACGGGCGACCCGCCCGAGGAAAACGGCAACGGCGGAAACGGAGCAGAACTCGGTGACTCTCTCGTCTATGCGACGACGATTTCGCCGTCGACGATCGATCCGATGCGGGCGTCGGACAACTTTGAGAACATCTATACTGTCAACGTCTACGACTCGTTGCTCAACTACACCAACGACTCACCCCCAGAGTTGGCGCCCGGACTCGCCGAGGAGTGGGAGGTCGGTGACGACGACCAGACGTACGAGTTTTACCTGCGCGAGGACGCGACGTTCCATAACGGCGATCCCGTAACGGCCGACGACGTCGTCTATTCATTTGAGCGAATGCATGAGCTACAAGACGGGCTTTCGTGGATGTGGGCTGGGACGATCGAGCCCGACAGCGTCTCCGCAATCGACGAGACGACCGTCGAGATCGTAACCGAGCGCACGTTCGCGCCGTTCCTCTTCACTCTCCCATACCACCCGATCGTGAACGAATCGCAACTCGAGGCTGAAAGCGACGCCACCGACTGGCTCGAGGAACAAGACGCCGGTAGCGGACCGTACGAACTCGTCGAACACGAGCGTGAAGAGCGGATCGTGATCGAGCGATTCGACGACTGGTGGGGCGACGGACCTGCCGGTGAACCGTTTGAGGAGGTCGTCCTCGAGATCGTCCCAGAGGAGGGGACGGTCATGGGGATGATGGGTGACGAATCAGCACACATCACCGACGAGTGGTTGTCGGTCGAGTCTTACCAGGAACTCGCGGATCTCGATCACGTCTCCGTCAGCGACGAGGTAACGTTCTCGCCGCTGTACGTCTTCATGCACACCCAGCGCGAGCCGCTCGACGACGTAAACGTCAGGAAAGCAATCTCCTACGCGGTGGACTATCAAGAGATCGTCGATGACATCCTGCTCGGGAACGCCGACCAGATGCAAGGACCCCTCCCCGCAGAGATGTGGGGCCACAACGACGACGTGATCCAGTACGAATTGGACTTCGATCGGGCTCGCGACTATCTCGAGCAGTCTGATCACGACCCCGAGGACATTGAGTTAACTTACACCTACGTCTCCGGGCTGAGCGTCACGGAGAACATTGGCCTCTCAATGCAGACGACGTTGAACGAAATCGGCATCGACCTCGAAATCGAGTCCGCCCCCTGGACCCGGATCACTGACATGGTGACGAGTCAGGAGGAGACCTCGGACATGCACGCGATCTACCTGTCGTTTTCCTACGTCGACCCGGACACGTTCCTCTACCCCGCATGGCACACGGATTCCCACGGCAGCTGGGAGAGCCCTGCCTGGTACGAGAACGAGGACGTCGACCGGCTGCTCGACGACGCGCGAACCGAGATCAACGTCGATCAGCGCACCGAGTACTACCGCGAGGCTCAGGAGATCATCGCCGACGAGGCTCCGGCGCTGTTCGTCGTCAACGAGGCTGAACTATACGGCGTCAACGAGCGCGTCGGCGACTTCGTGGACAATGGTCTCGTCGGCTACTCGAAAGCGCTCTGGCGATTCCACGACCAGGCCTGACCAAGGTGTTATTGTACGTTATCATACTAATATATGGGTTTCAAAAGTTACGTCGTCAGGCGGACGCTTGCCGGAATTCCGGTCTTCGTTGGCCTCTCGATTCTCATCTTCACGCTTGCTCGGGTCCTACCCGGGGATCCAGCGCGACTCGCGCTCGGACCTCGAGCGACCGACGAGGCGGTCCAATCGCTGCGCGACGAGATGGGGCTGGATCAGCCTGTCGTAGTCCAGTACCTAGACTACATGGCCGGCTTGCTGCAAGGGGATATGGGGATCTCACTCACCACGAATCGGAACGTGGCGGCGGATCTTCTCTACTTCTTCCCCGCGACGTTCGAGTTGATCACCGTCGGAATGTTGATTGCGATGATCTTCGGGATCCCGCTTGGAATCATCGCGGGGCGAAACAAGGACGACGTCGAGGACAACGCCAGTCGGCTGATCGCCTTCTTTGGCGTCTCGATGCCGGCGTTCTGGGCTGCGATTTTGCTCCAGCTCGTGTTCGCGTTTCACCTGGGGCTACTACCAGCGACGGGCAGAATCGGCGTCGAGGCGCCGCCTCGTCTCACCGGTATGATGCTCGTCGACAGCGCCATTGCTATGGATCCGGCGGCCTTTCGAAGCGCGCTCGCACACCTCGCACTGCCCGCGTTCACGCTCGCACTCGCTCCAATGGCCGACATCGCGCGGATGACCCGCTCGAGTTTCATCGAGGAGTTCAACAAGGACTACGTCCACTCGCTGCACTCCTCGGGTATCCCCGGAAAGCTCATCGCCTACAAGTACGTTCTGAAGGCGTCGTTCGCTGCCACGCTCACGATCATTGCGCTGGACTACGGCTTCCTCATCGGCTCGGCGTTCCTCATCGAAATCGTCTTCGCCTGGCCAGGGATGGCTCGCTACGGGGTCGACGCGATCCTCGCAAACGACATCAACGCCATCGTCGGCGTAACGCTGGTCGTTGGCGTCGTTTTCATCGTCGCGAACCTGGTGGTCGACATCCTCTACGGCTACTTCGACCCCCGGGTACGCTACGGAGGTTCTGACGAATGAGCACGATCGAAAACTGGTACCGATCCGAAACCATGGAGACCCGCAAGGAGAGTTTCCGGCGGATCGCCTACCGGTTCCGACAGAACCCGCTGTCGCTCGTCGGACTCGGCATCATCCTCGCGTTGGTGTTCGTCGCCATCTTCGCGCCGTACATCGCCCGACATCCCCAAGACGCAGGTTACATGGGCGAGCCGGCCGTCAACTTCGCGAACCGCTTCGCCGAACCGAGCCTCGCCCATCCCTTCGGGACAGACCAAGCCGGCAGAGACATCCTCTCGAGGGTGATCTTCGGCACGCGCTACTCGCTCGCGCTCGGATTGTTTGTTCTCACGTTCGCGATTGGAATCGGGGTGCCCATCGGACTCTTCGCGGGCTACGTTGGCGGCGCCGTCGGCGGGGTGTTGATGCGAATCACCGACGTGTTCCTCTCGGTTCCACCGCTCGTGCTCGCACTTGCGGTGGCCGTGCCGCTGCAGCCGAGCCTCCGCAATGCGATGATCGCCATCGCCATCGTCTGGTGGCCGTGGTACGCCAGACTCGTCTACGGCGAGGTCGTGTCCGTCCGTGAGGAACAGTTCGTCGAGGCCAGTCGCGGGATTGGCGCAAGCCGGATCCGAATTATGTTCCGCGAAATCCTCCCGAACGTGCTCTCGCCGATTACGGTCAAATTCAGCCTCGACATGGGCTATGCCATCCTGATCGGGGCCGGCCTCGGCTTCCTCGGACTCGGCGCACAGCCGCCCACGCCCGAGTGGGGGACGATGATCGCCGAGGGGCGGGCATACCTTCCCGCACAGTGGTGGTACTCAACGTTCCCGGGTCTGGCGATCTTCATCGCCGTTCTCGGGTTCAACCTACTCGGCGACGGACTGCGCGACGTCCTGGACGTGGAGGTGGACTGAGATGGCTAACCCCATCCTCGAACTCTCAGACCTTGAGGTCCACTTCAACACGTACGATGGCCGCGCTCGCGTGATCAATGGGGTCGATCTGACCGTCAACGAAGGCGAAACGGTCGCCATCGTTGGCGAGTCCGGCTGTGGGAAGAGCGTCACCGCCGAGACGATCATGGGGATGCTACCCCAGCCGCCTGGCGAGATTGTCAACGGCGAACTGCACTACCGCGGCGAGGAACTCCTCGGCAACCCGGATGCCCATGCCCGAGTCAAAGCTGAGTCGCTCGGCATGATTTTCCAGGACCCGATGACGAGCCTCTCGCCCGTCTTCACCATCGGCGAGATGATGCGCGACGTCCTGACCTATCAGGGCCGAACGAAGGTCGGTTGGCTCGAAATCCTGCGCAACACCCTCGGCCGAAGCGGCGTCAGCGATGAGGAACTCCACGAGAAGGGCGTCGCCCTGCTCGACCAGCTTCGAATCCCTGATCCCGAAGGAATGCTCGAGCGGTACCCGATTGAACTCTCTGGCGGGATGCGCCAACGGGTGCTGATCGCGCTGGCGATGCTTGGCGAACCGGAGTTCCTCATCGCCGACGAGCCGACAACTGCCTTAGACGTCACGGTCCAAAACCAGATCATCGAACTCCTCACAGAACAAGTCGAGCGCAAAAATCTATCGATGCTGTACATTACCCACAACCTCGGCGTCGCGCGCCAAATAGCCGACAAGATCTACGTCATGTACGCCGGCGAGGTCGCTGAGGTGGGAACCCGCGAGGAGATCCTCGACGAACCACTCCACCCCTACACCCGCGGCCTTGTCGACAGCGTGCCGAAGCTCACTGCCTTCGATCGTGGTGGAATCGATGGGCTCATCCCTGACTATACGGCTCCGCCGTCGGGCTGTCGGTTCCACCCCCGCTGCCCGGCCGCGATATCCGGTGAGTGCGACGTCGAACGGCCGCCGCGGTATGAGTTATCGTCCGGTCACGAGGTCGCCTGTCACCTCTACGACGACGACCTCTCACCATCTGCCGCCCTCGAGATCGCGGCCGACGCGATTGCCGGGGTTGACGAATCGGTCGACGGTGCGGAGCCACCCCGACCGTCGCAGCCGATCGAATCAACGGTCGACCCCGAGGCTGGCAGTCCCGACGACCCACAATCTGCGGGACCTTCCCAACCTACGGAGGGAAGCAATGAGTGACGACCGCTCAGCAAGCGAGCGAGCCGACGGGCCGCTCCTCCAGGTGCGCGACCTCGAAAAATACTACCCGATTACTGGCGGCCTGCTCAAAAAGCAAGTCGGTGAAGTGCAGGCAGTCGACGGCGTCTCGTTCGATGTCGGTCGAGGCGAGACGTTCGCTATCGTCGGCGAGTCGGGGTGTGGAAAGACGACGCTTGGCAAGGCCGTCGCCCGTCTCCACGCGCCAACTGGCGGGTCGATCGTCTTCAACGGACGGGAGATCGGCGAGCTATCCAATCGTGCGTTGAAGCCGATTCGACGGGAGATCCAGGTCGTCTACCAAGACCCAACCTCATCGTTGAATCCACGAAAGCGCATCAAGGACATCATCGCCGAGCCGATGGTCGTCCACGACATTGGAACGAAAGCTGAACGACGCGAGCGCGTCGTCGAACTGCTCGGGCGAGTCGACCTCCCCGCCGAGTTCCGCTACCGGTATCCCAACGAACTTTCAGGCGGCCAGAAACAGCGGGTCGCGATTGCCCGGGCGCTGACGCTCGAGCCGTCGCTGCTCGTGCTCGACGAGCCGACGAGCGCGCTCGACGTGAGCGTCCAGGCGAAAGTGATCGCGCTGTTAGAGGAGCTGCAGGAGGAACTCGGACTCTCCTACCTTATGATTACGCACGATCTGAGTCTCACGAAGAACATTGCCGATCGAATTGGGGTGATGTACCTGGGCCAGTTCATGGAGCAAGCGCCGGCCGATGCGCTCTTCGAAGAGCCGCAGAACCCGTACACAGAACAACTGCTCTCGGCAATTCCAATCGTCGAGGAGGCGGAGGCAACATACAAACCCGAACAAATCACGATCAGGGGCGAAACCCCTGACCCGTCAGATCCGCCGACGGGTTGTCGATTCCACCCGCGCTGTCACCGTGCAATTGAGGAGTGTCCCAACGTCGATCCAACCCTCGTTAGCGTGGGAGAAGATCACCTCAGTCGCTGTCTGTTGCACGAAGAAGACGAGTCGTGAGTCCCGACCGTCGGTTGTTAGGCTGAACTATCAGTCATCATCAATTTGACTGTGCCAGGCCTTGTGGGTTTTGATCACTGGCGTGATTTCGTATTCTTCGACAATGTCGTCCTGTAGTATCTGTGTGACGTATGTCTTGACATCTTGGAGCGATGCGTGCCAGACGCGGACGAGGAGATCTGATCGACCGAGGTACTCGTCGATTTCGTAGATGAACTCTTCGCCGGCCAGATATGAGATGAACGCGTCGATCTCTTCTCTCGTCGCGTCGGACTCAAGCGAGACATGTACGTCGACGTAGCTTAGTTCGACCTCCTGTAGTACTAATACGCCGATGATCTTGAGTATGTTTTCCTCCTGGAGTTTTTTTCGGCGCCGCCGCACGGCTGTCCGGGAAAGATTGACGCGTTCCCCGAGTTCCGTATCCGAGATCCGACCATCTTCGTTCAGAATTCGATAGATTTTGTAGTCGACCTCATCGAGATGTTCAGAGATGAGGTCCTCAATATTAGCGTCGTCGAGCGCGCCATTGGCGCTGTGGTCCGCAGTTGATTGGTCCGACATAGCACTTACAGGGATAGATACTACCTAGCTTACTTAAGTCCCATTCGGTGTCGGACTGTGGATCAGTGGCCGCTACTTGGTGAACCGACGTTGAAGCAGCACACAGATGAACAACGCAACTAGTGTGATGAGGATGCCGAATCCAGGAATTCCATCGCTATCCGTTCGGTCGTCCCCCTCACCGGTCGTCTCCACGTCGTCGGTTTCTTCTTCAGGTCCGTCAATCGGCGTTTCGTCTATTTCGGCGTCTTCGTCATCTGCCGCTTCAACCTCGTCGGTTTCTTCATCAGGTCTGTCAACCGGCGTTTCGTCTGTTTGCTCATCAGTTCGATCGGTCGGTGTCTCGTCGGTTTCTGAGTCTTCATCACTCGAGTCATCTGGGCCAGCCCCTATCGGCGGAGACGGTGACGTTCCATCATCGTCTTGTCCATCTTGATCGTCGTCATCTGTAGCCGGCTGGACGTCGACCGTTCGATCCGTCGTATTCGTCTGACCGGAATCTTCAGTCACTTCTAAAGTGACCGTCTGTACTCCCACTTCCTCGAAGGTGTAGGTCGTGCTGGATCCGGTCTGGGAAGTTCCGTCCTCGAAGCTCCAGTTATACTCGAGGAGACTATCGCTCGATGCCGTCGAACTACCGCCATCGAACGTCACCTCTTCGCCAACGATTGGATCGGTCGGATCGTACTCGAAGGAGGCGACCGGTGGCTCCTCGTCGGGTGACGAGGTGTCCACAACGTCGAAGTAGTTTACACCGCTGGTGTGGAACACTGGCTGTCCAGCATGCGTTTGGATCGAGGTCCCGCTACTCGTCGGTGTACCCTCGATGTCGTACCGAACCGAATGAATTCCATCGGTGTCCGCGGGGAGTTCACCCGCAAGTGTCACCGTCGTTCCGTCGGTGGACAGCGTGTCGGTCGTCTCGGTTTCGAGGAGGACGTTCCCATCTGCGTCGTGGAATTGCCCCGTCACCGTTGCTGAAACGGTTCGAGTCGGCTCGAGTTCGAGATCGAGGTTAACGGTTTCGCCGGCGGTGTACACCGACTGATCGAACGCTGCGTCGAGAACCCTGGCGTTGTAGCCGTCGACATCGAAGGGGAGCGAGTGTGTCTCACCGTTGAACGTGTAGTGGATATAGTGCGGACCGGACTGAAGCGGGGGGACCTCGAACGAGATGTCCGTCGGCTCCTCGACGGTTCCCGTCCAGTCGAATCCGGGTGCAGCGACGTTGAGCTCTCCCTGTTGTTTTGGGTCGACCGTGATGGTGACGGTGTCTCCCGGTTCGTATTGCTGTTGGTCGGTCGAGAGTGTCACGTTCTCTCCTCGCAAATTGGGGTACGCGCCGTCGATGTACAGCGATCTCCCACCCTCGTGGTAGACGCTGAAGAAGATTTTGTCGTCGATTCCTTCGGTGACGGGAACGTCGAAGGTCACCGTCTCCGTCTCCGTACCGTTCACGGTGTAGTATTCGACCGCCTCGTACTCGTTGAACGCGACCCGGCTGAACAGCTCGAGATCGGTGTGGCGTTCGTTCGTTACGTCGATCGTGAGCGTCGCGTTCTCGTCGAGCTCGTAGGCGACCTGGTCGAGCTGGCCATCGACGTCGATGGACGCTCCCTCGAGGTCGAACGAGGTCTCGCGCTCGTCGTCGTCGACCTCGTAGCGGATCTCGTAGGTCCCTTCCTCGAGGTCGTCCGGAACGTCGAACGATGCAGAGAGGGTGTCGGTCTCGCCGGGGGCGATCACTGAGGTGTCAGTCGCTTCCGCGATACCAGGGACGGTCAGGTTCAATCGCGCCTCGTCGGTCGTTGTCCCGACGTTTTCGACGGTGGTCTCGACCGTCGCCTCCTCGCTCAGTTCGTAGGTTTCCTCGAGCGGCTCGGAGATGATCTCGAACGCGGCCCCCGGCACGACGAACGACGTCTCCGTCTCAGCGAGCGTCGAGCCGCCAGCCGAGGCCGTCAGTACGAGATCGTACGTTTCGGGGGCAGTCCCGTCGGGGATGGGTACGACGACGGGGACGTCGGTCGATTCGCCAGCGGTGACGTCGAATGCCGTCGCGTTGTTCGCGACCGGTGTCGTCGCGTCGATCGTCCCAGAGAGGTTGTTCGACCCTGTGTTGGTGAGTGTGACCGTCGTCTCGAGGACGCCCGACTCGGACTGTCTTGGGACGTCTGCGTCCAGTTCGAGCTGGTTTCGTTCAGCTACCAGGACGGTCTCGCTCCCCGACCCGTACGGGGAGGTGTACGCGAGCGTGTGCTCGCCCGGCTCGAGATCGGTGGTGAGTGCACCCGTCGTACTCTCGCCTGCAGGAACGTACACCGACGTCTCATCACTCGAGTCGTCGATCGTCGACTCGATGGTGAACGACACGTCGCGGGGACCGGTGCTCTCAGCCGTGTACGGGATGGCGACGGACCCCGGCGAGGACACCGCCGGCGGGTCGACCGAGAGCGTCGCGGTCTCACCGAACGGCACCGTCTCCTCGAGCGTCTCGAGGTGGGCGGTACCGGCCGCCGTCTGCCGTTCGACCGTCGCTGTCACCGAGAGGTCGTCGGTCGCGGTCGTCTCCGTCGTCAGCAGGCGACTCTCACCGGGTTCGAGCGTCACCGTCCACGATTCACCGTCCAGCGAGACGACGAGCGGTACGTCGACGCTGCCGGTGTTCTCGAGTTCGACGCCGACGTCGAACGGCTCGAGGCCGCCGTACTCGGGGGTGACGAGCCGTGCGTCGACCTCCGGACTCGCGACCTCGACGGATTCAGTGACGGTGACGCCGTCGGCGGTCGCCGACAGTTCGAGTGACTCCTCGGCCGTCGTCGTCACCTCGTAAGTGTACGACTCGCCGGGCTCGAGCGTGTGCTGTTCGTCCAGAATCTCGCTCTCGCCGTCCGTGATGACGAGGTCGTACGTCCGTTCGGTCTCGCCATCGTTGTGGAGGTCGCCCGTGATGGTCACGGTGTCTCCGGATGCGTACGTCCGCTGGTCTGTCTCGAGCGTGAGCGACGTCTCGTCTTCGAAGACGTAGAAGGACGTCACGTCGACGTCGACGGTCTGATTCTCCGCCGTGTACAGCGTCGCGTGCAGGTCGTACTTTCCGACATCTGCGAGTGCTGCCGACGGAACCTCGACGTCGACCGTTTCGGTGGCGTCGGCGTCGACTGCCACTGTGACGTTGGTCTCCCAGTCGGCGTCCGGGGCGGATCCCACGTCGGCCACCAGCGGTAACTGATCACCGAGTACGAGGTTGCCCTCGACCGTGTACGGCAGGTCGGTGTCGCCGAATCCGTCGTCGGTGAGGTCGCTGCCCTCGTAGCCTGCCCAGTAGTTACCGCCGACGAGTGGTCCGTCGACGATGTTGGGGCCGGGAGTGGTGGAGACGTTCCAGATGTTCTCCGAACTCTCGACAGCATCGGCCGTCGCGGCCGGGTTGTCGAAGACGTTGTCGTAGAGGCGGTCTGGTTCGCTGTTACTGATCTCGACGCCGTAGGCGGCGTTGTCCTCGACGACGAGGCCGGTGAGGGTGTTATCCCCGCCGCGGTCGAGCAGGATTCCCACCTCGTTCTCGGCGAGCGTCCCGCCGGTGACGGTGTTCGTCTCAGACGTGCTGAACTGATTCGTACTGCCGGCTCTGACCCCGGCGTCGTTGCCGGTCGCGATGACGTCGTCGACCGTATTCTGAGAGGACCCGAGCAGGTCGACCCCATGGCCGACGTTGTCCGTGGCGCTCACGTTCGTAAACTCGTTTCCGTCCGCCGAACTCAGCAAGAGGCCGCTGGCGTCGTTGCCCTCGACGGTCACGTTCTCGAGCGCGGTATCGGTCGAGCCGTGCACTCTGACCCCGTGGTCGCCGTTTTCACTCGCCGTGACGTCGGTGAACGTGTTCGCGTCCGAACCGCCGGACGGTCCGGTGAGCTCGATACCGTACTCCTCGTTCCCGTTCGCGGAGACGTCCGTGAAGGTGTTCGAGTCGGCGTCGTCGAGTGTGACTCCGGTCCCATCGTTGTCGTCGGCGGTCACATCGGTGAACTCGTTTCCGCTCGCCGACGAGGAGAACGTCGCCTCGAGGAAGATCCCACCGGATCCCTCCCAGGCGTCGTCGTTCCCGCTCGCGTCGACTGTCTCGAAGAGGCTGTCGTCGGCGTTGACCACGAGGCCGTATCCGGTGTTGCCGGTCGCGGTCACGTCCGAGAGGTGGTGGTCGGATTCACCGAGGACGAGGCCGTGGTCGGCGTTGTCGGTCACGGTGAGCGTCTCGAACACGAAGGCGTCGCCGCCGACATCTACGCCGACGCCGCCGTTGTCGAGTGCCGAAACGTTCGTCAGCACGTAGTCATCACCCTGGAGGGTGAGACCCGTACCGCCGCCTTGTTCCACCGAGACGTTCGTCAGCACGTGGCCGTCTCCCCGGAGGTCGAGACCCGTGTCGCCGCTTCCCGCCACCGAGACGTTCGTCGCCGTCAGGCCGTCCGACGACCCATCGACGCCGATCCCGTCTTCGGCGCTCGACTCGACGAGTGCGTCCTCGAGTTCGACTCCTGGGGAGTCGTCGAGGACGAATCCGTCTTCACCGCTCGCCTCGAGCGTGACGTCCTCGAAGACCGTTTCCGGTGCGTCCTCGAGTCGGAGCGCGGTCTCTGCGCTGTCGGTCACCGTCAGTCCCGACAGTTCGAGGTCGCTCGCGTCCTCGATCGTCACGCCGATGGTCGGGCTCTCAGCGACTGAGACGCCGTCGAACGTGCTCTGGCTCGTTCTCAGGAGCGTGACGTCCGTGCCGGTCGCGTCGACGTCCGTGACCGTGAGGCCGCTCGAGTCGATCGCTCGGACGGCGTGACTGCCACTCGAGCCGGCGTCGGTGGCGTTGACGAACCAGACGAGCCCCGCGTCGTCGGGGACGGTGACGTCGGTTTCGTCGATGACGAGGTGGACCGGCTTTCCGCGGTAGGTGTTGGTCTCGTCGACGTCGTGACGGTAGTAGTCGGCGTCGCCGGCGTTGAAGGAACTGACGGCGAGTCCGCTGCCAACGAGAGCGTTGTTCTCGAGGGTGACCGGATCGTCGGTGTCGAACTCGACGTCGGCTTCGGTCGCCGAGACGTGGTTGTCGACGACGAGCACGTCGCTTCCACCGGTCAACTGGATTCCCCGCGTCGCACCCAAGATGTCGTTTCCGTCGACGACGACCGAGTCGTCACGGACGACGATCCCGTCGTCGTGTTCGCCACCGATCACGTTCTCTCGCACCTCGACGTCGGGATCCCTCGCGTCGATACCGATCTGGTTGTCCTCGAGGTGGTTGCCGACGACGAGTCCGTCTTCGCCGTTGGCGTAGATCGCCGCACCGTCGACGTCCGAGACGGAGTTGTTCGACGCGGTCGACCCCGACGAGTCGAGTTCGATGCCACGGTCGCCGAAGCCGGAGACCTCGGTGACGTTGTTCCCGTGGACTGTGTTCTCCGCCAGTCCCGTCGCACCGAAGGCGGGATAGGCGAGGATCCCCGACCCGCCGGGGCGGTGGACCTCGTTGTCTTCGATCCAGTTGTCCGATCCCCTGACGAAGAGCGCGTCGTTGTCAGTGTCGGTGAGCTGGTTACCGACGACCGTGAGATCGTCACCGACGAGTCGCCAGTCCGCTCCGTGGCCGTTGAACCCGCTCTCGGAGTCGGTGACCGTTCCGCTCGCGAGTGCCTCGGCGTGGATGCCACCGGCACCACTGTAGCGCACATCACTCCCGGTGACCGTGAGGTCCTCGAGCGGCGTCGCATCGGAGCCGAGAGCGACGAGCCCGTACTCGTTGCTCTTCGAAGTGACGTTCTCGAGGGTGACCGACTCGGAGTAGGCGGCGAACACCCCGTAGGACGCGCCGACGGAGGCGTTCAGGTCGTGGACCTCGACGTCCGTCGAGTGGACGACCGCGACGGTGCCCGTCCCGGTCACCTTGACGTCGCTCGCGTCGACGAGCCACACCGCGGCGTCCTCGCTCTCGATCGTCGAGTCCGTCTCGCCGACGAGATACTGGATCGGAACGTCGTCAACGGTGTTACTCGCGTCGATGTCGTGGTCGTAGTACGCCAGTGCGGGCGTCGAAGACGGCACGCTCGTCCAGTCTCCGGAGCCGTGGCCCTCGACGTGGAGGGAGCCGGCCGAGAGATCGTTCCCCTGGAGGACCGCGTTCTCCGCACCCTGCAGGTAGACGTCGTGGACCCCGCTGCCCGTAATCACGTTGTCCTCGACCCTCGCGTCGTCGCCGGTAACGTGGACGCCGTGCGAATCGACGTCTTCGATCGTGTTCGCCGTAACCGTCGCTCCGGAACCGGCGAGACCGATCGCGCTCTCGACCTTGAGGTCGTCTGTCCGGACGAACTCGTTATCGTCGACAACGACGTCCGCCGACGACTCGTCGACGTTCACCCAGCGCTGGATCGTGTTCGCTTCGATCGTGACGTCGGAGGAACCGTCCTCGACGGAGACGGCATCGAGTCCGTTGAATTCCCGGATTTCGGCGCTGGTGGTGTTCTCAAGCGTGAACGTCCGCTCGGTCCACGACACGAGGTCGACCTCGCTGTCGAGGAACTCGACGTCGCTCGAGTCTACGAGGTCGACGTCGTCCTCGAACGTGCTCTCAGTCACCTGGAGGTCGTTGACGCCGTCGAAGAGTACGTCGTCTCCAAACGTGCTGCCGTGGATAGTAAGTCCGCTTGCGCCGTCGACCGCCAGGTCGCCGTCGGGCATCGTGAGTTCATCGATCGTCGCGTCGTCCGTCTCGAGCAGGATCCCCGTCGACCACTCCCCCACCGTCGCATTCTGGATCGTCACTGACGAGCCGGAGTGGGCATGGATGTGCAGGTCGGGGCTGCTCGAATCGATCACTGTGCCGTCAGTGAGCGTCAGAGTCCCTCCAGATTCGACCGTGATGGCCGTCCCACCGTGGGTGGGCTCGATCGTCGTATTCTCGAGCGTGAGGTCACCCCCGTCGGTGACGACGATCGGTTCGTCGTCGGTTCTGCGCTCGTCCGTCCAAGTCTGTTCGTTGTTGATCGTCGTCGGCGCCGCAGTCGACAGCTGTGCAACCCCGTTATTCATCGTCCCGCCGTCGGCGCGAAGTGTTGTCTCTGGCAGTCCCTGTAGGCGCTCCTGCGTCGTCGAGTCGGCCCTAGACGCCCCAGCCGTCGTCATCGCGTAGTAACTGGACGAAGACAGCGTTTGGACGCTCGTGAGGAACGCCATCGAGATGGTGTTTCGAGCTCCTGTCACAGAGGGCTGGAGGGCATCTCCCCCGTCTGACTCGTCCACACCATCGCTATCCGACTCTTCGGACGACGTTTCGTCGCTCGCCAGCTCTTCGACTGGCTCTTCGTCGTCTGCTTCGAGGTCGTTCGAGTCGGTGGTCACCGACTGCCCCGTCAAATCCGGATCAGTCGAGTCAGGTCGATCGAGCTCGAGGTGAACGCGACCCGATTCGATGGCGTCACCCTGGTTCTCAAGTTCGACCGTCCCGGTCACCGTCTCGCCGCTCGTGTAGACCTCCTCGTCGGTCGTGATGTCGACCGTCGTAGAGACGCCGCTGACGTCAACCGTCTCGGTCCGGTCGGTCGTCGCTCCGGTCTCGCCGTCAGAACATTCACTGACAATCCAGTACTGGCCGCTCAGCGCCCCTGGCGGGACGCTGAGCGACACAGTCTCGTTCTCGCCCGCAGCAACGGGCTCCTCGAGATCGACCGTTTCGTGGACGAGTCCACGCGGACCGATCAGCTCGATTGAACACGTTGCCTCGGTCTCTACGCCGCCACCGTTTGAGACGGCGACGGGAACGCTCTCGCCCGCGCTAACTGCGTTCGCTTCGACCGACGTTCCCAGCGCCGACTCAGGGACAACGAACGTGAACGACTCCGAGACCGTATCCTGGATCTCGAGGTCGACCTGGACGTCGTACTCTCCGACCTCAGTGTCGTCCGGAATCGACGCCGTGTAGGTTTCGACGGTGTATTCATCCGCTGAAAGTGTGTCGACCGTCCGCGTCTCGGACGTCCCAAGTTCCGGAATCGAGACCGTCGTCGTTGGCTCGACGTCGAACACACCATCGTTCACGACGGTGAGCTCCATTTCGAGGTCGTCTCCCTGTCTGTACCGCGGTTGGTCGAAGTCGGCCGACGCCGCGACACTGCTGGTCAGCGCGGTGGCTTCCCCAACGCTCTCGACGCCTGAATCCAGCGAGTAGAGGAGCGTGTACTCGCCCGAAGATGGCTCCTCGAGTTCCATCTCGTACTCGAAGCGTTCAGTTGCGTTCCCCGCGATCGCTGCGCTGTCGGCACCACCCCAGACAGTGGTTCCGTCTGGGTCGAGCAACGAGACGTCGAGAGTGACTGCAGAAGCGTCTCGGTCGAGTCGATTTTCGACGTCGAACTCGAGATGCTCGCTCGAACCGATCGTCGCCGGAATCGAGGGCGTCACCTCGAACTGCTGTGGGACTTCAAACGGCGAACTAGCAAATCCCACAACTGACCCGTCGTGGCGAACCTCGGTCGAAACGATGTAGTGACCGGACTGTACTCCTTCCGGGAGCGTGAACTCGTATGAGGCTTCGAAGTCGGTATGGACGTCTTCGGTCGCCGTCTGCTCGGCAACGACCGACCCGTTGGGAGCGACCACCTGGCTAGTAACGGTCGCCTCCTCTACCTCGTGAACCGTCCACCACGTGTCCCGGAGGGAGACGTCGGCGACGATTTCGTCACCGCGAGCGTAGGTCGACTCCTCGAGGCTGACCTCGAGCGGGAGCAGTTCGTTTCCAGTGGTGAAAAGCTGCCGGAAGCCGCTCGCGACGATGTCTTCACCGTCGTAAACGTTCGCGACCACCCGCTCGTCCGTGGTCACAGTAAACGTCTCGACGATTTCGGCCGATCCGCCGGCCGGAACGGTGACGTTGTGTGTCGTCCCGTGGGGGAACAGCTCGACCGTCAGGTCCCTGGTATCGTCGCCGCCGTTGAACACCTGCGCGGTCGTCGTCGCGTTCGAGCTGGGACGGTACTCCTGGGCGTCCGACTGCACTGAGACCGAGACGTTCGCCTCCGTTCGTTCCCAGCCGCCATCACCGTCTTGGAACTGCGAGACCGCGAAGTGTGCACCGTGCGTCCGCTGTACCTCTCCGAGCGTCTCGTTTTGCAGGACGTACTCGAGTTCCCAGATCCCGTTCTGTCCGCTCGAGGGCGCATCCACGGTGACCGTCTCGGTGCGCGTCTCGAACGGATCGAGCGACGTTGATCCCCCGAACGCACTCTCGTCGTCGATCGTCGATATCTCCCCGTCCGGTCCGTGCAAGCGGACGTCAGTCGAATCGATTTGCACGTCTACGTAGCTTCGCACGTCGGTCGCAGCCGAAATCGTCTCGCCCGGAGCGTACGTCTCGAGGTCTCCATGCTGTGCCCAGAGAACTGTATCCCGCAAGATCTGCTCTTCATCCGGATTCGATGCCTGGTGGCCGTAGGCCCAGTCGGTGTAGGCGGTCGTCGCGATGACAGCACCCTCACCGTGGTCGTAGGTAAGCATCGAGGGTTGGTTGTTTCGCGTCCGCTCGAGGAGGATCGTCGCGTTCTCGGGGTACTCGAGGAAGTAGCCGTCAACGTTCATCGACGCACGCTCGTCCTCCTGGGAGGCGAACGCCGGGCAGTACTCCGCCATACCGACGGCATCGAAGTGACAGCTCTGGTCTTCGAGCCAGCCATACCCGGTCAGCCCGCCGGGGACGACGTCGAAGTGATAGCCCCGTGGCTGTGTCAGGACGAACAGCGTGCCGCCTGATTCGACGTACTCGTCGAGCGTCTCTTCGAAAGACCCCAGCGTCGAAACACCCATGAACCCACCGCTCGGGACGATCACCACGCTGAAGCGCTGCAGGTCCTCGGGGGGCGTGTGAATATCAACCGATTGATATTGGATCTCTTCGGCTGTGAGGTAATCCTGGAGTTCCGCAGCGAACCCACGGTTGAGGACAGCCACGGACGCGTTCTCGTAGCCGTACTCGGGGAAGCCGTCTCCGAAGCTCGGCTGCTGGGAGTCGTAGGTCAGCACGGAGACGTCGTGGTTGTCGTCTGGGTGGTCGCCGCCTGGTGGGCGCTCGTCCTCATCACACACGCAGTCCTCGTAGGCCGGGTCGTCGTCGGAAAGCGCACAATCGCAGTCGGCATCGACGATGATTCCGCGCTTTGCCACGGTAAAACCGGCTGCGGTGGATGCGCCGGCGCTGACGCCGACCGAGCCGACTCCGCCACCGCCTTGCTCGCCGCCGCAGGCGAAGCCGCCGACTTCGGCGCCGCCGAGCGCCTGTACCTCACCCTCGGCCCCGGTGCAGTAGAACGTCTGGCCGGGCAGGTCCTCTCCGCAGGGCGGTCCGCTGATCGCCAGTGACGACGTGGAGACACTGCCACCGACCAGATTGACCTCGATGTGGGGCCCGATCTGGGACCACTGAATCTCGACGTCGCAACTCTGGAACGACGTCGGGTTCCTGAGCGTCGCACGTTCCGTCTCGTGTTTGACTAAGCCTGCCGAGATACTCGGGCCGTCGACGCCGCCGCCGTGAGTACCGCCGTCCCAGATATCGAGACCGAACGGATCAGTGTATCGCAACGGGTTGTTCTCGGCGTAGGCGTAGTAGTTCGTACTCGCGCTCACACCCAACGGGTCCGGGCCCGTAAACCGGGCAGTCGTCGGGTCGTAGTACCGCTCGCGGTTGTAGTACTGGTCGGTTTCCTCATCGAAGAACCGCCCGGCGAACTTGAACGGGTTCTCGACGGTTTCTGTTTCGGTGACGACTGACCCGAACGGATCATACTCGTACTCGTTCGCGACCTGTCCCGCCTCGTCGGTCAACGCCCGGACGTTGTGGGGCTCGTCGCTGTGATAGAAGTAGTGTTCTGAACCGTCGAGCATCGCCACCGGGTCGTCGATGTTGAGGCCCTGGAGATAGGCCGTCTCGAGGTCACCGCCCTCGTCATAGGCGCCGAACAGGTGATCGCTGGCGTAGAGGTAGTACGTGGTCTCGCCATCGACCGTCTCGCTCACTCGCTGGCCGTCCGGCAGGTACGCGTAGGAGACGTCCTCCCCCACGTGGAAGCCCGGCACTTCGTCCGCCGATCCCGACGATCCGTAGCTGACGTCGACGAGTCGTCCGCTCGAGTCGAACTCGTAGTCCGCCCACAGGTCCCCGTCTCCTACCTCGAGGGTCCGCCGCTCGAGGTTGCCGTTCTCGTCGTAGCGGTACTCGACGTCGTCGCGTGCGACGAGACGCCCCTCGTCGTCGTACTCGTAGGTGGTTTCGACGCTCCCGTTGACCGTCGTCGACAGCCGGTTTCCGATCGCGTCGTACTCGTACACAATGTCGGTGCCGTCAGGTGCAGAAATTTCGCTCAGGCGGTCCAGTTCGTCGTAGGTGTAGATAGTCTCCGCTCCGTCGCCGTCGGTCACCGAGAGGAGGTTCCCCACGCTGTCATAGGTATAGTGCTCTTCGAGGACCGTCGCCCCACTCGCGTTCGTCACCTGAAGGGTCGCGAGTCGATCACGGACTCCGTACTCGTAGGTAGTCTCTACGCCGTTGGCATAGGTGACGCCCGTGAGCCGATCGAACTCGTCGTACTCGTAGCTCGCCCAGACGCCGTCACCGGCGTCGACCCGGTCGATTCGACCCGCATCGTCGTACTCGTAACTGTGGATTCCGTCTTCGGTCTCCAGTTCGATCAGGTTGCCGTCCCCGTCGTAGGTGTACCCGACAGTTCGCTCAAACGAGCCGTGTTCGACGGTCTCTGACTCGAGCATCCCCCGCGGGTCGAACGTCCTGGTTACCGAGACATCCGGTCCGGTGATCGTCTCGACGCCATCTTCCAACTCGAAGTCGTAGTCGACGGTCCGCGGCTCCGCTCGGACCGGAACCGTCGAGCGATCGCCGTCAGGTCCGACCGGCCGTTCGATCGCCTCGAGGTTGCCGTTCGCGTCGTAGAGGTACTCGATCTCCTCGCCGTGCGGATCGATCACCGTGACGAGCGCCCCACGTTCGTCGTACTCGTACTCGTAGGTGTGTCCATTGGGATCGGTCTCGTTCACCAGCCGGCCGAAGTCGTCGTATGCGAGCAGCGTCTGGCCACCCGCCGAGTCGGTCACTGACTCGAGATAGCCGCGGTCGTCGAAACTGAACGTTGTCACCTCTCCGGTGGGAGCAGTCTGATCGATTGGCTGGCCAGCCTCACCGTACGTTCGTTCCGTCGTCGCGCCGCTCGGCGTCGTCTCTCGAACCACGTTCCCAGGATCGTCGTGGTCGAACGTCGTCGTCTGACCGCTGGCAGTGGTGTGCCGAACGAGCCGCGAGTGATACGCCGAGTCGGTCACGACCGTCTCCCACTCGGTTTCGATCGTGTTCCCGTTCGGATCGGTCTCCGCCTCGAGGTTGCCGTACTCATCGTACTCATAGGAGACCGTCTCGCCCTCGTCGGTCACCGCGATACGGTTCATCTCCTCGTCCCACTCAATTTCGAGAGATTCCACCGGAGAGGACACCGACGTCGGATTGCCGACGTCGTTCATTTCGATCGTCGCTTCCTCTCCCGTGAGGTGACTGTGGATGGTCACCGTGTTCGCTTCGTCGTCGTAGACGAACGAGTTCCCTGCCTCGTTACACTGTGCCTCGCTGAATCCACTGCCGACGAAGGTGACTCGATCTGTTCCCCGTTCGTACCCGTAGATTGTCATGAACCCCGACGATTCGATCGATCGCTCGAGCTTGTGATTCTCGTAATACTCATACTCGCTGGTCTCACCGTCCCACGTCGTGACCGCGACCAGATCACCGATGTCGTACTCGTACTCAATGTGTCTCCCCGCCGAGTCGACAATTTCGGTGATCCGGCCAGCGTCAGAATAAGAGAATTCAAGCGATCCACCGGAGTCGTGTTCCACTTGTGATAACGCTCCGTCGGTATACTCGAGGGTGACACCCACATCGTTGTGGTCCTTCACGGAGAGCAATCGGCCGTCCTCGTCGAACGTCAGCGTGGTTCCGTCCGTCCGATCGAGCGTGTAACCGATGCTGCTCGTGTTGAGGCGAGCGTGTACGCCGGTAGGTGCGTCGAAGCCGTCTTCAGTTTGTTCGAAGACATGTCTTGAACCAGTTTCGTCGACGAATACGACCGCGTCATCGTCGTCAATGAGTTGCATCGCGAAGTTGTGTGTCCACCCAAAACCGAAGGCACCGTGCTCGCCACTGGCGTGGCTATTATACGAACGAACGAATTCAATCGACTCGGTTTCAGCCTGAACGGTCTCGCCATTGAACCCAACCTCCCCGGTTCTAACACCCAAAGCGATGTCAGTCTCACTGAAATGGAGATTTCCATTCGCGACGTTCACGTCGTCGAAGTAGTAGTACCAGGGTTCAAATCCGGTCGTCCCTCGTCTCTCTGATCCAGTCGATACGTTCCCCGGATCGGTCGCTGCTGAAGCTGGCGAAGTGGTCCCATCCCCGCCGGTGAGCCTATCGAACGATTCCCCGTTCGTGACATGATCAGTGGCCCCCAAAACAGGCATCACGATTATTGAAGAGACCATCATGAAGGTGATACACACTGTTACGAACTGTTTCCATCGCGAACGCTTCCAACGCTGCCCTCGTCGTATTCGTCTCATTGTTGTCTTAATTTACCGCCCTTGCTGTGCTTACGATTCTCAAAACCGTTGGCGAAAACTGATACACGTCGAGCGGAATTATATGACGAATAGTAACTCATTGTTATGATAATATTTTTGTGAGTTTCAGGTAAGTTCGTAGATTACCTGGCGGTAACCTTTGATATGTCACTTGTGGGTGAATGTGACAGAGTTCGAAACGAGCTCTAACTTTTCGCGTACGCGAGCCTACCCGTCGCCCACGCGAAAATGTACATATCACAATCATATCGATAAGAGAACAGTTAAGTTCTGTGGCATCAAGCCCCACTCAAACATGAGTTTTCCCTCCCCCCGTCGTCGGGCGCTCATTCGTAGTGCGGGCCTGGGCCTCCTCACTACCCTTGCCGGTTGTCTATCGCCTGCAGACTCTTTGAACGACAACGTGAGTTCGGATACACCTGAAACTGCAACGACTGAATCGGCCTCTGTCACCGGATCATCAAAGAGTGACGACACCGGATCCGTTCCTTCGAACCCGACCCCCTCGTCAAATGCGACCTCTGGTACAACTCACTCAGAGCAGCCGAGTGCCGGGGAATCAGACTCTAACCTCACGATTCGGCTCCCAGGTGTCGAAACAGCTAGCTCTCCTGGCGGTCTCGTCTCAATTGCGCCGCCGGCCGACGTTATCGTTCTGAACTTTTTTGCGACCTGGTGCCCTCCGTGTGGCCCCGAGATGGAGAACATCCGACCGCTCCGTGCAGAATACAGTGAGGAGGACGTCTTCATTGCTTCGATCACCCAAGAGCGTGACACCGACGCGATCAAATCTTTCTGGGATACTCACGAGGGTACCTGGCCAGTCCTGATGGATCCCGATGCTCGAGCGAGCTACACCTACCGTGTAACAACAATTCCAACAATTCTTATCCTTGATGAGACCGGAGAAGAAGTTCACCGTCACACTGATCTTGTAGGAAAGGATAGACTTCGGGAGTCAATCGAAGACGCAAACGATCGCTCCGAGGACCGCTGAATGTCAGTTGAGACTGCTTCACTTGCTACGTTTGCGCTCAGTGCTGGCGCACTAACCTTTTTCTCACCGTGTTCGTACCCTTTGCTTCCGGGATACGTTGCCTACTATCTCGGAACGGGATCTGAGACACGAACTGCGAGCACACAGTTACGACAGGCGCTCCTTGTCAGCATCTGTGTCTGTTTCGGTTTCGCCTTCGTTTACGCTGCCGTTCTCGCGGTCCTCTTCACCCTCGGCAGTCGTTTCCTCTGGAACCTACTCCTGCTCGAACTCATCGTCGGGTCCCTCCTCCTCGTTTTCGGACTTTCCCTCGCAGTATCCCCCTCTACTCGACCAATCATCAACGTCTCTCTGCCTCGCCGGCGCCGTTCATACGCTTCTTACGTGAGCTTCGGGGTCATCTATGCTTCTGCGGCCGTCGGCTGTACCGCACCAGTATTCCTTGGAATCGCCACCCTTTCACTCAACCACGGCCCCAAAGGAGTCATAGTTGGTCTCGGCAGCTACACCCTTGGTATGAGTGCCCTGTTGCTCACTGTCACACTTCTGGCCGGTGCTGGTCGGATCACCCTTCTGCACACCCTTTCGAATAATACGGCGAAACTGCTACGGCTCACAGGTGTTCTCTTAGCCCTCGCTGGCACCTATCAGCTATACCTGTTCTTTTTCCACTACGACGGCACGTCCTTCCTTCCTTTCGTTTGAAACTCACTGTATCCAAAAGTAACGTGATTCCGGTAGGCGAACTGATGCAGAACTCGTACTGACTGTTTGACGGCTATCCTATTACAGCGGTAGCGAGGTGAAAGCCCAGTGGGGAAACCCCACGGCTTTAGCCGTGGGGGGATGTCAGAACCGACAAGCCAGTTTTGGCAAGAGGGTTCTGGTGAATCACTAGACTGTGTCGACTTTTCGTGTGAAAGCACACCGACCGGCTTATCACATTAACGAGACCGTGGCTGCACCCTCGAGGAATCTATCAGTGACGAACTGAGTAGACAATCCCGGACAGATAATGATTTATAATTGTCACCATGGTGGCCCTTCCAAAACGCTTTTGACCGAGACTGACTGACTGGTTAGTTAGATGCGTTCAGACTCGACGAACGACCATCATCCGGCGATCACTATTCCGGGCGACACCGCCCGTTTAGTGCCCGATACCGGC